>Ga0247727_10005526_pt1 | contig 25579 bp, 18 predicted proteins | sample WisWelCaveWW1625_FD_202498 | JGI IMG/M metagenome (GOLD analysis project Ga0247727, IMG submission 202498) | Biofilm microbial communities from Wishing Well Cave, Virginia, United States - WW16-25 | ecosystem: Environmental > Aquatic > Deep subsurface > Groundwater > Cave microbial mat | place...
GGCCGCCGTTCGCCTGGTGACGGACCGTTTCGCCAATGTCCATCTTTGCCCGTGCCCCCACGACGGCCCGACGTCGAAAGCGGACTGCCTGAACTGGATTTTTCAGCGCATGCTGGTGCACGAGGAGGAGAGCGGGCTGCGTTATGACGCCGTCATCACCCACGACGCCGAAGACATCATCCATCCGGAGTCGTTTCGCTGGATCAACGCCTATCTGGGCCGGTACGAAATGGTGCAAACGCCCGTCCTGGCGATGCCGACCCCGCTCCGCGAGCTCACGCACGGGATCTATTGCGACGACTTTGCCGAATACCACACCAAAGACATGGTCGTTCGCCAGCGACTCGGCGGCTTCGTTCCTTCCAGCGGCGTCGGCACCGGCTACCGCCGCGACGCGCTCGAGCGGCTGGCCGCCGAGGCATCGAACCGCCTCTTCGAGCCCGGCTGCCTTACCGAGGATTACGAGAACGGTTTGCGCCTCAGCCGCCTCGGCTGCTCGCAGGCGTTCGCGCCGATCCGCATTCTTCGCGACGGCCGGCCGATGGCGACTCGCGAGTACTTTCCGCGGCGGTTCCGGGCGGCCTTGCGCCAGCGCACCCGCTGGGTCACGGGGATTGCGCTGCAAGGGTGGCAGCGGCACGGCTGGCGAGTCGGCTGGCGTCAGCGCTACTGGCTCTGGCGCGACCGCAAGGGACTGCTCGGCAATCCCGCCAGCCTGTTGGCCAATCTGTTGTTTGTGTATGGGGCGCTCACCTGGGTCGTCGCCCGCCTCTCGGCCACTCCCTGGACCTTGGGGCAAATCGCCGATCTTCCCTCTTTGCGATGGCTGCTCGCGGCGACCCTGGCGCTGGGCGTCGTGCATTGGCTGGCGCGGTCGGCCTGCTCGGCCCGCGTGTACGGATGGCGCTTCGCGCTCGGCGTTCCTCCGCGGATCCTGCTCGGCAACGTGCTCAACGCGGCGGCGGCGGTGCGAGCGATGGGGAACTTTTTCTGGGCGCGCCTTCGTCACCGCCCTCTCGTCTGGGTGAAGACGGAGCATGCCTACCCGTCGCGCGCCGCTCTGATGCCGCACAAGCGGCTCCTCGGCGAGATCCTGGTGGGCTCCGGATACGTCTCTGAAGAGGACCTCGCCACGGCCCTGGTCACCCGGCCGGCCGGGCGGAAACTCGGCGAACATATGGTCGCGGGCGGGAGACTCCGCGAGGAAGATCTGTACGAAGCGCTCAGCCTTCAGCAGAGCCTGCCGCTCGAAACGATCGAACCGGGACAGATTCGCCCGCAGGTCGCCCGCACGCTGCCGGCGCGCGTGATCCGCCAGTGGCAGGTGCTGCCGTTTCGCATCGCCGAAGGGCAGCTCTACCTGGCCAGCCCCAACCTCCCCGGCGACGACCTGCAACGGGAGCTGCGGCGGTTCACCCACCTGGAGATCCGTTTCCTGCTGGTCACACCGAGCAACTACAAGCAGCTGGAGACGGCGCTCCTCTGAACGGCGGCGGAGATTATAGTTAGTGAGATGCTCGCGCGGCTCGCCGTTCCGCTCTTCCTGCCGGCCGCCTGGCTCGCCCAGACGCCCGCTCCCTACCGGCTCACCCAGACCCAGCGGCAGCAGATCGTCGCGGCCGCCGCCGGGCTCGAAGGGCGCATCGAGTCGCTTCGCCGCGCTCGAGCCGACGACGCGCTGCTCGCCGACGTCGAGGTCTTCGACAAGGCCGCCCGGTGGATCCTGCGATTCGAGGAGGAGTTCTACACCGCTGACTACGTCACCCACACCCTGGCGGCGATCGACACGGGCCTGAGCCGGGCGCTGGAGTTGGAAGCCGGCAAGCCCTCGTGGCCCCGGCGCACGGGCCGCCTGATCCGCGGGTATCGCTCGAAAGTCGACGCCAGCGTGCAACCCTACGCGGTCCATGTGCCCGACGGCTACGACCCAGCGCGCCCGACCCGGCTCGATGTCGTGCTCCACGGCCGCGGCGCCACGCTCAACGAAGTCAGCTTCATCGCCTCCCGCGAAGTCGCCCAGCCGCCTTCGCCCGATCCGCCGCACATCCAGCTTCATGTCTTCGGCCGCACCAACAACGCCTACCGGTGGGCCGGTGAGACCGACGTCTTCGAAGCCCTCGATTCGGTCCGTTCCCGCTACAACATCGACCCTGACCGTATCGTCCTGCGCGGCTTTTCGATGGGCGGAGCCGGCGCCTGGCACATCGGGCTGCACTACCCGGATCTGTGGGCGGCCATTGAAGCCGGCGCCGGTTTCACCGAGACCCGCCGCTACGCGCGCCTGGCCGGAATCCCGCCCTGGCAGGAGCCGACCCTGCGCATTTACGATGCGGTCGAGTACGCCCCCAACGCCTTCAACGTGCCGATCGTAGGCTACGGCGGCGAGGACGATCCTCAGCTTCGCGCCTCGCTTAATATACGCGAGCGACTGGCGGAGGAGGGATTCGCGCTCGAAGATCTCCGCGCCCTGTTCCTGGTCGGCCCTAAGACCGGGCACCGCTGGCATCCCGACAGCAGGCGCGCGTCGAATGCATTCATCGACGCCATCGTGGCCGGGGAGCGCCGCACCCCGGACCGCATCCGTTTTGTCACCTACACGACCCGTTACAACCGATGCTTCTGGATCACGATCAGCGGACTTGAGCGCCATTTTGAGCGTGCCGAGGTCGATGCGCGCCGCACCGCCGGCAAGATCTCGCTCGCGACGCGGAACGTGGCCGGCCTCCGGCTCGCGGGCGTGGGACGGCGCGAAATCGAAGTCGACGGCCAGACGCTTCCCACGGGCTCTGAATTCCTGCGAAAGTCCGGCGGCAAGTGGTTCGGCGACCAGCGCCTGACGCTCAGCAAGAAGCACGGTCTGCAAGGCCCGATTGACGATGCCTTTCTCGACGCGTTTCTTTGCGTCCGTCCGTCCGGTGCGGCCGACGCCGGACTGGACAGCTTCGCCCGACGGTACGCTAAGTGGATGCGCGGCGACGTTCGGGTGAAAGACGCCGCGGCGGTCACAAGAGACGACATGGCGAACTATCACCTCGTGCTTTTCGGCGAACCGTCACGGAATCGCCTGCTCGCACGGATCGCCCCGCACCTTCCCATCGTTTTGGGGAAGAGAGACATCCGGGTGGGTCCAAAGTTGAGCGGCCGCAGGTTTTCCGCGTCCGAGTACCGGCTGTCGATGATATTTCCGAACCCGCTGAATCCGGAGCGATACGTGGTCGTCAACAGCGGCCACACCTTCGGCGACGAGGACTTCCTCGGCACCAACGCGCTGCTCTACCCGCGCCTGGGGGACTGGGCGGTCCGCGACGCCGCCGGGAACACGGCCGCCGCCGGCTTCTTCGACGAAAGCTGGAGGCTGCTGGCCGGCCCGGGGCTGCGGTAGTTACTTCGCCTGGATCGATTCGATGTATTTGGTGAGGTTCCTCAACCGCATCCTGACCTGCGCCTCGTCCCGTCGACTGACGTGCCGGAACACAACGCCCCAAACGGGCATCTCGCGGGTGCCGTGCGGGATCATTTCGGCATCACCGGCGATCACGCCATAGACGCGCAACTCGGGGAATTTGCCCTGGTTTTCGGCGGTGAGCCGGGTCAGGTCCGCCGGCATCATCTTCAGCGCCGGCGCTGCCGGACCATCGCCGGTGCCCCGCAAGCCATGGCAAACCGCGCAGTACTGCTGGAACATCTCCTGGCCGGAGGCCGGATTCGTGGGAGTGGGGGGGACCATTTTGATGGTTGGTGGCGGCTGCTGCCCGTGGACCGCGAATACCAGGATCGTGATCAGAATCGCGAGCAGAATGCCGGAAATGGACGGTGCACGGCGGTGGCGCATGGCTCGGAACCTCCGGCGGTAGTGCGTGCAATTGTGATTCCATCACCGGGCCGGCCGATAATGTCTTGTTCGCCGGCCGTCAGTCGGCGGGAGGGACCGGCTTCCTGGCGCCTGGAGCCGGAGGGCGCAATGCCTGTTTGGCCCGGTTGATCATGAAACACAGATACAGCCCGAAGGCGAGCGCGACCACCAGGGCCACCAGCAACAGGAACAACCCGTCGACGTAGGCCGCCTGGCCCGTCACCACCAACCAGCCCGCGCACGCCAGCGAGAGCAGCACCAACAGCGCGCTCCCTAAGAAGATAGCCCCGCGATTCGACATGGTGACGGCGATTCCTCCCGACATGTTCCTGAGACAAGATCTCTTATTCTAAGCGCTCTCCAGGGGACCTGCAAGGGAGCGGACCGGATTCATTTACCCGCGACCAGCGACCGCAAGGCCGCCTCCAGTTTCCGCGTCCCTTCGCGGATCTCGCGCGGCGGCGTCACGCCGTAGCCGAGGATCAATCCACCGCGGGCCTGTGGCTCGATGGCTCCGCGCGAGAGCGGGCTGGTGATGACGCCATACGCGGCGGCGTGCCGGTGGGCCGCCTCGTCGTCGATGCCCTTCGGCAACCAGCCCACCAGCGACAGCCCGGCCTCCTGCGGCTCGACCTCGAGCAGGCCCGCCAGCCGTTTCCGCGCCTCCTCGACCAGCACCCGCTGACGCTCGGCGTAAATGCCCCGCAGGCGTCGAATGTGCCGCGCAAAGTGTCCCTCGCCGAGGAACTCGGCGAGCGCCGCCTGTTCCATGGTGGGCGCGTGGTAGCTCATCAGGCGGCGGGCGCCAACGCAGGTGTCGACCAGGTCCGGCGGAACCACCAGGTAGCCGAGCCGCAACGCGGGCACCAGCACCTTGCTGAAGGATCCGACGTAGATGACCAGCCCCTGGCGATCCAGCCCTTGAATCGCCGCCAGCGGCCGGCCGCCGAAACGAAATTCACTGTCGTAGTCGTCCTCGATGACCCAGGCGCCGGCGCGGCTGGCCCAATCGAGCAGCGCCAGCCGGCGCGGCAGGCTCATCACGTGACCCAGAGGATACTGGTGCGACGGCGTCACGTAGGCCATTCGCGCCGACTCCATTCGCCGGATCCCCTCGCCGACCACCAGTCCTTCGCCGTCGACCGGCACGGCGACCAACCGTGCGCCGGCCGCCTGAAATGCGCCCCGCGCGCCGTAATAGCCGGGATCTTCCATCCAGATCGAATCGCCGGGATCGAGCAGCACGCGGGCCACCAGGTCCAGCCCCTGCTGCGCGCCCTCGACCACGATCACCTGCGCCGCCTCGCAACGCACGCCGCGCGCCTCGCGCAGGTACTCGGCGATCGCCTCGCGCAACGGCTTGTAGCCGGCGTGTTCGCCGTAGGCGAGCTGTTCCCGCCGCGCCTGGCGCCAGACCCGGCCCACGATCCGCGCCCAGAGCTCGACGGGAAACTCCTCGATCGCCGGCAGGCCGGACCGGAATGCGCGCGGCGGCAGCACGCCGTCCGACGGGCTCGACTGCGCCAGCCGCATCAGCGACCCGCGCCGCGAAATGCCCCGCCCGTCCGGAGGACCGGCGGCCGCCGGCGCCGGCCGCGCCCGCACGCACAGAATGTCGTCGGGCAGGCGCGAAGCGACGTAGGTGCCCGAGCCGATCTTGCCTTCCACGTACCCTTCCGCCAGCAGTTGCTCGAACGCCGTGATCACCGTGTTGCGCGAAACTCTCAGCTCGGTGGCCAGCGCGCGCGTCGATGGAAGCCGTACGCCCGCGCGCAGGCGCCGGCTGAGCACCGTCTCGCGCAGCTCTTCATAGAGCTGGCGGTGCATGGCGCGGGCCGAGGTTCGGCTGAGGCCGGCGAGTCCGAGCGCCAGCAGGGTTCCGCGTTGTCTGCTTCGTCGCATAAAGTGGCTCCATCGCTAGTGAATAACTGGACCATGTTGTAAACACGATTGGCAGCTACAGGCATCATACACCCATAAGTGGCTCTATCGTACTATCAATATTGGTGCTTCTGTTGGGTCCGATATGATCCTACGATTGGAGCATGAGATCGATCGCATTGGCGCTGGCGGTGGCGACGCTCCCGGCCACCGCGCCGGCGCAGGAAATCCCCTGGGAGCGGCACAACCGGATCGCGGGCGATCTCGGCCGCCAGGCCCGCTACCGCGAGGCGGAAACCGAGTACCGCCGCGCGCTGTCGGAGGCGGAGGCGTCCGGCCGGCCGGAGGCGGTGTTCACCGTGCGGAACAACCTCGCCACCGTTTTTCATCAGCAGGGGCGATACCAGGAGGCGGAGGACGGCTACCGCCGCGCATTGGAATCATCCCGGGGAACGCCGAACAAGCTGCGCGCCAGCGTCATGCACAATCTCGGTGAGTTGAGCAAGACCGCCGGCCGCGCCCGGGAAGCCGGCGATTGGCTCCGCCAGGCTCTGGAGAGCAAACGCCGCGAGCCGGAAATGGACCCCCCCGACGTTGCCGTCACGCTGGCCAGCCTCGCGGATCTGGCCCGGCTCGAGCAGAATGACCTGCAAGCCGGCCGACTGGCCGCCGAAGCGATCGCGATGCTGGATCGCGCCGGGCGATCTCACTCCAGCCAGATGGCGCAGGCCAGGAATCTGCTTGGCCTGATCGAAATGGCCCGCGGCCGTTACCGCGAGGCGACCTCACTGTTTGCCTCCGCACGGGACCTTTGGGAGGTGACCCGCGGGCCGGAGCATCCCGACGTCGCGATCGCCATCAACAATCTCGGGGCGGTCCACAAAGCGAAAGGCCGCTACTTCGACGCGGCCAGGCTCACCCGGCGGGCGTTGCGGATCTGGGAGAACGCGCTTGGGCCCGAGCATCCGCAAGTGGCCGCAGCGTTGACGAACCTCTCCGATCAGGAACTACTGCAATCGAGAGCCGAACAGGCGGAATCCCACGCGCGGCGTGCGGTCCGGATTCTGGAGTCCCGGCCGGGGCCGGCTCACCCCGGGCTGCCGGTCGCGTTACTGCAACTCGCGGAAACAGTCCGCCTGACGGGCCGCGACCGGGAAGCGGAAGCAATCTACCAGCGCTCGCTCGAGCTGATGCGCGCGCCCGATGGTGAGGAGGGGCCGCGGACGGCTTCGGTGATGAACAGTCTCGGCGTGCTCGCCTACGAGCGCGGCCAGATGGGGGACGCCGAGCGGTGGCTGCGGCAGGCCCTCGATCGTCAGCAGCGGCGGCATGGGGCAGGTCACGTCGAGACGACGATTCCGCTGGCGAATCTGGGAGCCGTATATCTGGCCCATGGCCGGCTGGATCACGCCGAGCCGGTGCTGGCCCGCGCGCTGGCGGTTCGCGAGGAGCTGCTCGGAGCGGAACATCCGCTGACCGCTTCGTGCGCGATGCTGTACTCGGAGGCGCTGCGGAAGCTGGGCCGGACCCGGGAAGCCGCTGCGCTCAGCGCGCGCGGGCGGGCCATCCTGGACCGCCACGCCCGGGAGAACCTGATGCATCACACAATCCGGGCGGCGGATATTCTCGGCTGGCGGCCGCGACGGTAGCCGGCGGGCGGCTTCAAGCCCGCGAGATTTCGTCCCAGGTCATCTCGCGGCCGCGCGTGATGGCCTCCAGCGCCATGACCGCCGTCAGCGTGCTCTCGGCGGCGTGAATGGCGGCGTTCTCGATCTTGCCCGTGCGGGCGCCTTCGATGAACTCGCGCACGCCGTCCTCGGTGATGTCGTACTTGGTCTCGACGGTCTCCACCGGCTGCTTGTCGCGCCAGATCGAGTAGCCGCGGCGCGAAACGGTCACCGCGCCTTTCTCGCACAGGAAGGTCTCCGACACATCCTGGAAGCCGGGAGCGCGGAACTGGTTGGCGCTATAGCTGAAGAGGCGGCCGTCGGCGAACTGGAACGTACAGGCGAGGTTGTCGAAAATGTCGCCATACTGACGGACCTGCCGGCCGCCATAACCGCTGACGCGCACCGGATGCGTGCCCATGAACCAGTTGACGACATCGATGTTGTGGCAGTCCTGCTCGATGAGGATGTCGCCGCTCAGCTCGCGGTAGAAGAACCAGTTGCGAATCTTTTCCTCGGCGGCCGGATGACCTGACCGGATGTTGGGGCCGCCGCCAATCCACGCCGCGCGGATCATTTTGATGCCTCCCAGCTCGCCGCTTTGGACAATCTGGTGGGCGCGCCGGTAGTCTTTGCCGTAGCGCTGCTGAAAATCGACCGAGATGCGTTTGGTCTTGTCGGCGCGCCGGGCGGCTTCGAGCACGCGGCGGCAGCCGGCGGCGTTGACGGCCACGGGCTTCTCGAGAAAGATGTGCTTGCGCGCCGCCACCGCCGCCTCGAAGTGCTCGGGGTGGAGAAATGCCGGTGTGGCGATCAGCACGGCGTCGACATCGCTGGCCAGAAGTTCCTTGTAGTTGGTGTAGCTCCGGGCTCCGGCGTACTTCCTGGTCGCCTCCTCGATGCGATCCGGGTAGATATCGCACACGGCGGTCACTTTCAGGAACTCGTTCTTCGCGAAGAGGCCGCTGACATACATGCCGCGGCCGCCGCAACCGATGAGGCCGAGCGACAAAGCGGAACCGGCTTGATAGGCGCGCACCGCGCCGGGCGCCGCCAGCAGCAGCCCGGCCGAGCCGGAGCCTTTCAGGAATCCGCGGCGGGGCATCTGGCTGTTCATGAGTCTGCTCCTTGGGATGAGATCTTCCGATTATACTGAGGATTCCCGATGAAACTGTCGATCCTGGTGCCCGTCTACAACGAGCGGACCTTGGTCGAGCGCAGTCTCGAGCAGGTGCTGGCGGCGCCGCTGCCGGAGAACATGGAGCGCGAAGTGATCGTCGTCGACGACTGCTCCGGCGACGGCACGGCGGCCATCCTCGACCGTCTGGCGGCGCGCGACTCCGCGATCCGGCTGGTGCGGCACGAGGTAAACCAGGGGAAGGGCGCGGCCGTACGCACGGCGATTCAGCACGCCACCGGCGACTTCTGCCTGATCCAGGACGCCGACCTCGAGTATGATCCCGGCGATTACCCGAAGCTGCTCCGGCCGCTGCTCGACGGCCGCGCCGACGCCGTGTTCGGCTCGCGGTACCTGGCGGCCGACCAGAGCCGCGTGCTTCCCTACTGGCACTCCCTGATCAACAGCACGCTGACATGGTTTAGCAACATGTTCTCGAACCTGAGCCTGACCGACATGGAGACCTGCTACAAGGTCTTTCGCACCGATCTGCTCAAGAGCATTCCCATCCGCTCGAACCGCTTCGGCATCGAGCCGGAGATCACCATGAAGTGCGCCAAACGGAAGCTGCGCATTTACGAGGTGCCGATCAACTACCACGGGCGCACGTTCGAGGAAGGCAAGAAGATCGGATGGAAAGACGGGCTGAAAGCGCTGGCGGCGATCCTGTACTACTGGGTGATTGACGATCTGTACGCCGAGAAGTACGGGCGCGCCTATCTGAACAACGTCACCGGGACGCCGCAGTACGTCGCCTGGATCACCCGCCTGCTGCGGCCTCACCTGGGCGACACAGTGCTCGAGATCTGGGCCGGCATCGGCACGATCACGGGACGGCTGATGGGAAGGAGGCTGCGCTACGTCGCCACCGACCGGGACAAGTTCTATCTGCACGCGCTCGAGAACCGTTTCCTGCGCACGCCCAACGTCGAGGTGCGGGAGTTGGACCCCGCGTCGGCGTCCGCGTTCACGGACCAGGAAGGCCGTTTCGACACCGTGTTGTGCCTGAACGTTCTGGAGTGTCTCGACGATCCGCGCGTGCCGCTGGAGGGAATCCGGCGGGCGTTGAAGCCGGGCGGCGATCTGCTGCTGCTGGTGCCGCAGGGGCCGGGTCTGTACGGCGCGATGGACCGCAAGCATGGGATGAGAAGACGCTTCCGGAGGCGCGAGCTGGAGGGGCTTCTGGAACGGTCGGGCTATGGGATCCGCCGGGTGTACCAGGTCAACAAGATCTCGGCGCTGGTCTGGTGGCTGACCAGCCGCGTGCTGGGCCGGGAACACGTCAGCAAGATCTTCCTCAAGCTGTTCGACAAGACGGTATGGTTCTGGCGGCGCGTGGACCCGATCCTGCCGTGGCGGGGGTTGTCGCTGATCGTTGTCGCCCGGCGGCGGGAGTGAGATGCGTTGCACCGTGCTCTTATGGTTCGCCTGCGCGAGCTTCGCACAGTCGGGCTCGCCGCACCTGGTGATCAGCCAGGTCTACGGCGGAGGCGGCAACACCGGCGCCGCCTTGCGGAACGATTTCATCGAGCTGTTCAACCGGGGATCGCAACCGGTCGACGTGACCGGCTGGACGGTGCAGTACGCTTCGGCGACCGGGGCCGCATGGCAGACCACGGCGCTCGACGGGGTCATCGAGCCTGGCCAGTATTACCTTGTACAGCAGGCGGCCGGGACCGGCGGGACCACCAGCCTGCCCGTGCCGGACGCCACCGGCTCGATCGCGATGAGTGCGACGGCGGCCAAAGTGGCGCTGGTGCGCGGTGCGGTGGCGCTCAGCGGTGGGCTGCCCACGGATCCGGCGATCGTCGACCTGGTTGGCTACGGGATGGCCGATTTCGCCGAGACCACCCCGGCCGCCGCGCTCAGCAACACCACGGCCGCTCTGCGGCGAGCCGGCGGCTGCACCGATACCGACAACAACGCCTCCGATTTCCAAACGGGCGCGCCGAACCCGCGCCATCGGGCCGCCGCGCGCAATTCCTGCACGGCGCAGCGACCGCCGGTGACGCTCGGGATCGGTATGATTCAGGGGACAGGCTCGACCTCGCCGGCGGTTGGCCTAACGGCGACCACCACCGGCGTTGTCACCGCGCGACGTTCCAACGGGTTCTTTCTTCAGACGCCCGACGCCGAAGCCGATTCCGCCCAGACCACCTCCGAGGGCCTGTTTGTGTTCACTTCGGCGGCGCCTCCGGCCGATGCCGTCGCCGGGAATCTGGTGCGCGTCACCGGCACGGTCGCCGAATTCCGGCCCGCGGCCGACCCGTCCAGCCCCACGCTTACGGAGATCACCGATCCCGAAATCTCCCTGCTGAGCGCCGGCGTTCCGCTGCCCGCCCCGGTGACTCTGACGCGGTCCCTGCTCAGCGCCGGGGGAGGGATCGAGCAGCTCGAGCGATTCGAAGGCATGCGGGTCTCTGTGCCCGCGCTGCGGGTGATCGGCCCGACGGGCGGATCTCGCAACGAAGCGGCTGCCACCGCGTCCACCAACGGCGTCTTTTATGGAGTGATCGAGGGCACGCCGCGCCCGTTTCGCGAGCCGGGCGTGAGCGAGCCGGATGCGCTGCCGGCGGGCGCGGCGCGCTTTGACGCGAACCCCGAGCGCCTCCGCGTCGACAGCGACGCGCAGCCCGGCGCGCTCGCCCTGGAAGTGACCACCGGGGCGGTGGTTCGCAATCTGACCGGGCCGCTCGATTACGGTGGCCGCGCCTACACGCTCCTCCCGGATCCCGGCGCTCTTCCTCAAGTCTCCGGACTTGGTTCCGTCCGTCCGTTGATCCCGCCGACCGCCCAGGAGTTCACCATCGCGACGTTCAATCTGCGGCGCCTTTTCGACACCACCGACGATCCGGCGACCGGTGACCCGGTGCTGACCGCCGCCGGCTTCGAGCGCCGGCTCGCCAAGACCACCACGTTCATCCGCGACCTTCTGCTTCTGCCCGACATCCTCGCCGTTCAGGAGGCCGAGAACCGCGCCGTGCTCGAGGCGCTCGCCATGCGGCTCGGCGCCGGCTACCGCGCCTACCTCGAGGAGGGCAACGACCCCTCGGGGATCGATGTCGGTTTTCTAGTGAAGACATCGCGGGTCACCGTGCTGGCGGTGGCGCAGGCAGGCAAGGACGCCACCTACACCACGCCGGCGGGCCGCCCGGCCACGCTCCACGACCGGCCGCCGCTGCTGCTGCGGGCGCGCGCCGGAGACCTCACCTTCACCGTCATCGCCAATCACCTGCGCTCGCTGATCGATATCGAAGATCCGACCGTGCAGGCCAAGCGGCTGGCCCAGGCCGACGCGCTCGCCGCCATGATCGCCGCGCGGCTGGCGGCGGATCCGGCCGAGAACCTCGTCGTGCTCGGTGACTTCAACGCGTTCGCCTTCGACGACGGCTACGCCGACGTGCTGGGCCGCATCAACTCCGGCGGGCTGCTGGTGAATCTCACCGAGCGGCTGCCGCGCGAGCAGAGTTATACCTACGTGCATGACGGGAGCGCCGAGGCGCTCGATCACATCCTCGTCCACCGCAGCCTGCTCGGCCGCCTCAGCCGCTTCGCCGTCGTGCGCGGCAACGCCGACTTTCCCGAATCGTACTCGAGTGACATCACGCGACCCGAGCGCGTCTCCGATCACGACGTGCCGGTGGCATATTTCGGTCTCGCCCCGCAAAGCCTGCGCGCGGCCGGGGTGACCAACGCCGCCAGCTTCCTCGGCGGCGCCGTCGCTGCCGGCGAGATCGTCACCGTGTTCATCGAGAACTTCGGCCCGGCGACGCCGGCGACGGCCGCGCTGGCGGCCGACGGCCAGTCGGTGACAACCACGCTAGCCCAGACCACCGTGTCGTTTGACAACATCGCCGCGCCGCTGCTCTATGCCGGCTCGCGCCAGTTGACGGCGATCGTGCCCTACGAAGCGGCCGGCAAGGAGACGACCACACTGCGCGTCGAGTATCGCGGGCAGGCAGCCAATCCGGTCATTGTTCCGGTGGCCACGGCCACGCCCGGCATCTTCGCCGTGCTGAATGAAGACCTCTCGCCGAACACGGCGACGAATCCGGCGCCATTCGGCTCGACCGTGATCCTGTTCGCTACCGGGGAAGGCCAGACCGATCCGCCGGGCCAGAATGGCCGGCTCGCGCTGGCGACACTGCCGAAACCCGCCGCCCCCGTGTTCGTGAGCATCGATGGGCTGGAGTCGGAGCTCGGGTACGCCGGCGCCGCGCCGGGCCTGGTCAGCGGGCTGTTGCAGGTCAACGCGCGGATTCCCGCCGCCGCGCGCGCCGGAGCCGTCCCGGTGTTTCTCACGATAGGCGACCACGGCAGTCAGACGGCGGTCACGGTGTACCTGAAGCCACTATAATTGTCCCGTGCGATCGCTTCTCTGCCTGCTGTACGGCCTCTCGCTGGCCGGCGCAGATTACGATCTTTTGATCCGCAACGCGCGCGTCCTCGACGGCTCGGGCAGCCCGTGGTTTGCCGCCGACATCGGCGTCAAGGACGGTCGCATCCGCGCCATCGGCCGGTTGCAAGGCGACGCGACGCGTGTTCTCGACGCCGCCGGACTCTATGCCTCGCCCGGCTTCATCGATCTCCACTCGCACAGCGACACCGGACTGGCGAATCCCGGGCTGAAGTTCAATCTCAACATGATCGCGCAGGGGATCACGCTGGCTGTGGTCAACCAGGACGGGCGTTCGCCGAGACCGCTGGCCGAGCAGCGTGCGCTCTACGAAAAGCAAGGGATCGCGAACCACGCCATCCTGATGGTCGGACACGGAACGCTGCGGAGCCGTGTCATGGGCCGCCGGGCGGTTGAAGCCGCCTCCGGGGCCGATCTCGACGGCATGCGGGAATTGCTCGAGCGGGAACTGAGAACCGGCGGTGGCTGGGGGCTGAGTGCTGGGCTCGAATACGTCCCGGGTCGGTTCAGCGACACGCCGGAGCTGATCGCCCTGACGCGCGTGGTTCGCCCGTTCGGCGGAGTCTACATCAGTCACGAGCGGAGCGAGGGCAAGGACCCGATGTGGAAGAACGCCTCCGACCCGTCCCCGGCCATGAACCTGCTGGAGGCGGTCGAGGAAACCATCGAAATCGGCCGCGCCACCGGGGTTCCCGTCGTCTGCTCGCATTTGAAGGCGAAGGGCGCCAACTATTGGGGCTCCAGTCACGCCGCCACCCGACTCATCCGGGAGGCACGCGACCGGGGCATCGAAGTGTACGCCGACCAATACACCTACGACACCTCGGGATCCGATGGCAGCACCGTGCTCATCCCGCTGTGGGCGCTGGCGGCGCCCGGCGCGAGCGTTGACGGCCAGCTCGGGCAGTTCGGCGGCGGCGGCGCTTTCCGCAATGCTAAAGAGAACCTGGCCACTCGGCTGGCCGATCCGCGGCTGGCCGCCAAGGTGCGCCGCGATATCGAGCACGAAATCGCCCGCCGGGGCGGCGCCGACCGCGTCATCGTGGGCGAGTTTTCCGATCCGATTTACGTCGAGAAAAGTCTGGCCTTCATCGCCGCCGACCGCAAGCTCTCGCCGGTCGATGCCGCCCTCTGGATCCAGCGCACGGGTCTGGATGGCAGTCTGGGCGGCGCGCGCCTGCGCGGCTATTCGCTGGCCGAGATCGATATCGAGCACATCATGCGACAGGACTTCACGGCCACTTGCACCGATGGCAGCACCGAGCCCTTCGGCGAAGGCGTGCCGCACCCGCGTTTCTACGGAACCTTTCCTCGCAAGATTCGCCGCTACGTCCTCGAGCGGAAGACGGTTTCGCTGCCGTTCGCGATCCGCTCGATGACTTCGCTCGCGGCCCAGATCCTGGGCCTCAAGGACCGCGGCTGGATCCGCGAGGGCTACCAGGCGGACCTGGTTCTTTTCGACCTGGCGAGCATCGCCGATAAGGCGACGTTCACGAATCCGCATCAGTATCCCGACGGGATTCCGTACGTGTTCGTCGACGGGGTGGCCGTGGTCGACAACGGCAAGTTCACCCAGGCGACCCCGGGGAAGGTCCTTCGCCCGGATCGAGACGGCACGCGCGCCGAGCGCCGATAGTTTATTAAGGCGTGGACACTACTCAATCGCCGTGACCGGCGCGATGTGACGCACAGCGTCGAGCGCCGCCAGCGCTGCGAGTTTCTCGATCGCGATCCGGCCGGTGAGCACCAGGCCCGCCTTCGGCCCGGCGATCAGGAATCCTGCCTGCCGCAGTTTCTCCAGGGTCGCGGGCGACCGGTCGGCGAGCGTGATACGGAGATAGAGCGAGCCATCGCGAACCCAGCCCATCTCGTGCATCGGAGGCAGATAGCCGCCGGTGCGCGCGAGGCGGGCGGAGAGCGCCTGGATTTCAGGATGCATCTTCGAGCGCACCGCATCGCTGATTCGGTCCGAGCGCGGTTGAACGGGCTCATCCACGCTCTGGGAGAAACCCGGCGTCGAGCGAGCCGGGGGCGCCGGCGCGGCCATCCTCATCATCCCCCCACCCATCGCCGCACCTGCCGGCTTGTTAGCGGCCGCTTCCTGATGTACGAACTCGCCAAAAACCCCCTCGTAGCTGACGCCAGCCGGCATCTCGACCGGGACTTCGATGCGTCGCGGCTGGCCGCCTTCGGTCACGATGGTTTCCTCGACGGCGACGAACGAAGTGAACTGCGTCATCAAACGGTAGTCGAGGCCGAGTTGAGTGATCTCCTCGCGGATGGCGCCTTTCGGCGCCGGACTGGATGCCCGACCAATCCTGTCCCATGAGATCGTCGATGCGGGTGCGCGCCCAGAGACTGGCGAGCGTGTCGTGCCGCGGCTCCCGCGCCGGCAGGTGCAAGGGAATCTCGCGGACAAAGGTCCGGCCGGCGATCCGGCCGCGCAGGCGGACGACTCCTCGTGCGGGAGCCGTGTAACGGCCGGTGACGGTCACCGGCCTGGCGCTGAACAAGTCGGGGATGCGCTTGGGATACACATCGGAAACCGGAAGACTCCCCCAATCCATCGCGATATCGGTGAGCAGCGGGGTTCGGACGCGCTCCTCGAAACGGCGCGCAGCCGCCGATCCGTCGTCTTTCAGGCTGACGTATTCGACTTCACCGCGACCCTCCTCGGCCATCCGGGCGAGCAGGAACCGGTTGACCGAGTCGCCGATGCCGAACGAGAACACGCGCGCGTTGGGATGCCGCTTGACCTCGCCGATGATCTCCATGTCATTGCCCACGTAGCCGTCGGTGAGGAAGCAGACCACGCGGATGTGGCCGGCCTCGTCAGTGGGATCGAGCGCCGCGCGGATGGCCTTCATCATCTCGGTGCCGCCGTGCCCGGCGCGGGAGCGGACAAACTGCCGGGCCTGGGCGATTTTATCGGCCGTGGCGGCGACGGGTTCGGGGAACAGAATGTGCGTGTCGCCGGCAAATGTGATCAGGTTGAACGTGTCGCGCGGATGGAGTCCGGCGAGCGCCAGATCGATGACTTCCTTGGCTTTCTCGATGGGGAAGCCGGACATCGAGCCGGAGGTGTCGAGCACGAAGACGATCTCTTTCGGCGTGATTTCGGCGGGCTGAACGCGCTCGGGGGGCTGGAGGATCAGGGTGAAGAATCCGGAGCCGGAGCCGCGATGCGCCAGCACGGCGTCTTCGATCCGGCGGCCGGCCACGTCGTAGCGCAGTACAAAATCCTTGTTCGGGATGACAGCCTGGCTCTTCAGCCTCACCACGGCCTGCCGGCTGGAGGGGCGCTCGAGGTCGACTTCATGGGATCCGGACCCGACCGCGTCGATCGGCACGCCGGCGTCGAGTTTCACTTCGATCGAGACGTCGTGGCCGGCGCGGGTTCCCGGAGCGGCCACCGGCGGAGTGATGCGCGAGGCGTCGGGGACGCGGTGTGTGTCGGGCGCCCAGCCTCCGCCGGAGCGGCCCGTCGGGCGGCCTGGGATGTAGCGAGGGCCGACCACCATCGGGAAAACAAACTCGTAGCGGCCGTCCTCGAACTGGAGGCTGTCGACGTAACTGATTGTCACCTTCACCTTCGCGCCGGGCGGAATATTAGCGACCGCCTGGGTGAAGATGTTGGGACGCTCCTGGTCGAGCAGGCCCGCGATCTGACCGCGGGCGCGCGCGGTTTCGTAGATCCTGCGCGCTTCCTCGCGCCGCTTGATCCGGCCGAGCACGGTTCGCTCGCCGACGAGGATTCTCATGTCGTCGACGGCGGCGCGATCCGGGAGCGGAAACACATAGACGGCTTCGATTTTCTCGCGAAGCGGATTCTCGAATTCCTGTGTCACGGTAACGCGCGAGATGAACCCGGAGATCTCCGCCCTCACGGCGGTATGCTTCAGCGGGCACGGCGGGTCGGGGCGGCGGTCCCGGTCGATCGTCATCAGTGCGCCGGCGGTGGCGGCGGCATCTTTGGCGTGTGCCGGCTGGGGGACGGGATACGAGAGAGCGAGAGCGGCGAGCAACGCCAGCCCCGGCGTGGATGCGGTCTTTCGCGTGTGCATTCCGGTGGACTCCTGGTTGGTCGGTGTGGGTCGGCCGGTCAGGACCGGGCCTTTCGATGGGGGAATGCCGCGAGTCCGCGGATCCTTTCAAGTATCAAGCCGGCCGCACCGGCCCCGCCGCGTTGCGCAGCAGGTCGCGAGCGGGCGTGAACCACTCGGTGAACCGGCTGCCGGGGAAGAATTCGTCGTGGCTCTCGACGAGCAGCTCGCGCAATCGGGAGCGAAGGGAGGTGATCACGACGGGAGCGCTCCGGCCGTCGAACAGATTCTTCATCTGGTACGGATCTTCCCGATTGTCGTACAGCTCTTCGGGGCCATTCAGCCAGCGGACGTAGGTGTGCTGCCGGGTGCGGACGGCGCGCCACTCGGGCCAGTCGGTCATTGTCTCGGGAAAGTCCCAGTGCGAGACGAAGTTCATCATCAGCGCCGCATCGCGCTCGCGCCCCTTGCGGCCGAGGGCGGCGGCCGACAGATCGATTCCGTTCACGATGTCCGGGATGGCGAGCCCGCACAGCGAGGCGAGCGTCGGGAAGTGGTCCATCGGCGTATACAGCGCATCCGACTTCGAGCCGGGCTTGATCCTCTTTGGCCAGCGGACGGTGAGCGGCACGTCAACGGCTTCCGCATACGGGACCATCTTGTTGTAGCGGCCGTGGCCGGCGAGCATTTCGCCGTGATCGGAGGTGAACACGAGGATCGTGTTTTCGGTCAGCCCGCTGTCGTCGAGAAACCTCGTCAGACGGCCGACGTTGTCGTCGACGTTCGAGATCATTCCGTAGTAGCAGCGCGGATCGTACAGCGGCGCATCCTTGGTATGGGCTACTTTGAAAAACATGTAGCTTGAACCGCTTAAGCAGACCTGTCATGCTGAAAGCATGGCTAGAAGGAAACGAAGCCCGAAGAAACGGCCCACTGATGTCAACCAACTGGCGCACTTTTGGGGGGAACAGTCAACCCGCGAAAAGGTGGCGGAACCCACCGATTCTGATATTTCCCGCGTGATGTCAGCACTTGGACGCCGAGGTGGCCGGATCGGCGGGAAGCGCCGCCTGGTGACGCTCACGCAGGAACGGCGGAGCCAGATCGCATTCAAAGCCGCTCAAGCTAGGTGGAGCAAAGCTAAGAAACCTTAGCCGCCGTCGGCATCTCTTTAACGTTGCCGCTGAAGGCGCGGTAACCGTTCTGCCGTTTCTCCGCTTTCCGCTTAGTTGCCATCCGTCCGAGAGAAAGCGACACCGCTCCACTGTTCACGCCGAGAGTCTCCGCAATTCCCCGACTTAGAAACACACGAGATGGTTCTGATCGCAGGATCGCTTCGATCTGTTGCTCAAGCCCTCCAGCTTTGGCCTTTGGAACTTTTGAACTTGTCTTAGCCTCCGGAGCTTTGGCTTTACGAGCGGGCTTCTTGCTTCCCTTCTTCTCGCTATTCTTAGGCTTCTCCTGAGCCACGCGATTCCTGAACGATTCTGGGTACCACTCAGCCAGTCCCCATCCGTCATCGAACCGCAGGACAGTACCATCTTGCTTCAGACGGAACAGGCCGCTGGTGACCAAATTATCGAAGTTGCCGGTGGACTCCAGGCCACCGTCCTTCAAGGCCTGGGCAATTTCCTTGTTTGTTTGTTTCTTCCGAAGGGCGCTCAGGTACAGCTTGATTGCTTCCGTCACAGTCTTGCCAAGAAACGCTCCGCGCGGTAGGGAAATGGAACCGCTTAGTGGCTGGACTCCAACAGGCGGTGCCCCCGAAATCTCTCCGAGTACGCCCAAGGCTCCCGCCGCAACTGCCACCCGCAGGCTGGCGATCGCGTTCCCCAAGGCGGTATACTTCGCTTCCATGTCAGCGAGAATCGCTGCGTAGTCGGTGGGCTGTTGGTTGCCTTCCATAGTTTTTTTTCCTTTCTTTTGGGCCTAAAACATGGTATAAACCTAAAAGAGGACGGTTGCCGGTCAGGGGCGGGCTTTTGGCCCGCCCGCGCCGGACGCAGGCACATGGCCTGCTCAGACTCTCATAAAAACCACCTCTCTTCCGGGGCGGATTCGGCTAGCCGATCAAGCAAAAACCGAATCCGCCACCCTCCTTTGAGAGTACTCCAAACCCGATCCAATTGCAATGTTTTTTGCAATGCATCCTTTTTGGCCTTGATATGCTAAAGCTGCTGTAGGATACTTGGAACTATGAACAGGCTGGATTCCAAGAAGCGCGAACAGGTGATATCGGCCCTAGTCGAAGGTTGCTCGATTCGCTCAACCTGCCGAATGACGGGAGTTTCAAAGAAGTGCGTCATGCGCCTACTTGTTGAGGCTGGCGTGGTTGCGGCGAGCTATCAGGATCGCGTGTTCCGTAAGCTGCGATGCCGCCACATCCAGGTCGATGAGATGTGGGCTTTCATAGGAGCGAAGCAAAAGAACGTCACGCCGAAGATCGCCGCTGAAAACCCCCACGCTGGCGACATCTGGCTATGGACTGCCATCGACGCGGACTCCAAGATCGTCCCTTGCTGGATGCTGAGCGCTGGCCGAGACGCCGACGTTGCTTCTCAGTTCCTTTACGATCTGCGTCAGCGCCTTGTGAACCGCGTACAGCTCAGTAGCGATGGTCACAAAGCCTACTTGGAAGGCGTCGATTACGCATGGAGCGGGATGAATGTCGATTACGCCATGCTGGTGAAGCTGTACAGTGAATCGTCAGAAGCCGAGAAGCGTTACAGCCCAGCCCAGTGTATCGGTTGCAAGTCTACGGTCGTCGTGGGCAATCCCGATCCAGCGCACATCTCCACCAGCTTCGCCGAACGTCAAAATCTCAGCGTTCGCATGAGTGTTCGTCGCTACACGCGCCTGACAAACGCCTTCAGCCGCAAGCTGAAAAACCATGCTGCCGCTGTTGCCCTCTACTACTTCGCCTACAACTTCATCAAGATCCACAGGACCCTGCGGACCAGCCCAGCAATGGCCGCAGGCGTTACGGATCGGCTGTGGGAAGTCTCGGACCTGGTGGCCTTGCTGGAAGCCGATGAACGGGGGTTAGAAAGAGCGGCGTAACCGCGAATCGGTAACGTAGACAATCGCACATTCCTGGAATACACTGGACGTGCAAGGCGAGACTACTCTTGTCCTGTCGCGTCACTGCATCACTTGGCGTCTCGCCTCGTGGCTGCGCACGGCAACGCAACGAAGGGGTGGTTGGACTCAAGGCCGCCCACCCCGCCTTTTCTATGGGAGACAGAGAATGGCCAAGAGAATCAAATGCCCTGGGTGCGGGGCAAGTGGAGAGATCGCCCCATATGACGACATTGTCTTTACGGATCGCGGCCGTGTTGGGAACAAGTCGGTAGCAAAATGCAAGAGGTGTGGTCGCGGGATCTTGTTCGGTGTCATATCGATGATGCTCTTTGGGGACGTATCACTTATTCCCATTGAGCAGTGGCGATCAATGGAACAACAGTGGCACGCCCGCTTCGGGCCGGATGGTTAAACAAGGGAAACCCACCCGATTTTTGCCCCCAAGATTTTCAAAGTAGCCCACTACCGCATCCTTGCGGCTCTTGACATTCGGGCGCCAATACAGTTCGGCCGGCGTCCTGGCGAGGCTGGACTCCGGCGTCTGGTCGGGCCTCCAGGGCGGATGCGGCGGGTGCGGCGCGACGACGAGGAAGAAGGGCTGGCCGGAGGCCGACCGGCGGCGCATGAACTCGATGGCCATGTCGGTCAGCGAGTCGGTCTCGTACTTCGGCATGAACAGGCGCTCGGCGGTGTCGCGATAATAGAACGCGTTGGCGAAATTGGCGTGAAAGTTGAACGCCTCCCAATGCCGGTAGCCCATTCGCGTCGGGCCGGGCGGGACGAACTCGCTCTCGGCTCCGGGCTTCACCGGTTCGCCGCGCTTGAGCGATCCGGCGCGCGCTCCGGCCGCGAGGTGCCACTTGCCGAGGAAGCCGGTTTCGTAACCCGCGCGGGCGAACACGTCGGCCATGGACGGGCCGGTCGAAGGCAGATTGATCCAGTTCATCACTCCGCCGGATAGCGACGGCCAGCGGCCCGTCTGGAGCATGGCGCGATAGGGAGTGCACAGGGGGCAGGTCGAAACGGCGTTGGTGAACACGACCCCTTGCGAGGCCAGCCGGTCGATGTTCGGCGTCGGGATGTTGCGGCCGCCGTTGTAGCCGACCTCCTGGGCGCGGAGTTGATCGGGGAAGTAGAAGAGCACGTTCGGCCGCCGCCCGGCCGGCTGAGCAAACATCGTCGAGGCGGCCAGTCCGCCGACGAGCTCGCGGCGAGTGGTTTCGCGAGAGTCGTCTGCCATCGCTCGATCGTATCACCGCTGCTGTAGAATGGCTCTCATGCGCGGGAGCCGATTTGTTTTTCTGGCGTGGATCGTGGCCGGGGCGGCGCTTGCCCAGCCGGGTTATGACGTCATCCTGTCAGGCGGGCGAATCATCGATGGGACCGGCAACCCCTGGTTCCACGGAGACCTGGCGATCCGCGGCGACCGCATCGTGAGAATCGCGCCGGCCGGGCTGCTCCGGGACGCGTCCGCGCGCGAGCGGATCGACGCCCGCGGCCTGGTCGTGGCGCCGGGATTCATCGACATTCAAAGCCACTCGCGCCAGGCGTTCCTCGACGGCGACGGGCGTGTCCTCAGCAAGATTACTCAGGGGATCACGACCGAGATACTCGGCGAGGGTGCGACCAATGCCCCATCCAACGAGCGCACCGCCGGCGCCGAGCGGTCGCCCGGCAGTCCGCCGCCGGTCGTTCGGTTCGCCGGCCCGCGCGGTTTCGATGAATGGCTGCGGGCGATGGAGCGCCACGGCACGTCGCCGAATTTCGGCTCTTTTGTCGGCGCGACCACAATTCGGATGTACGTCAAAGGGATGGAACAAGGCGCTCCGACCGACGCGGAGGTGGGCCAGATGCGCGAGCTGGTGCTTCGGGCGATGGAAGACGGCGCGTTCGGAATCGCTTCGGCGCTGATTTATCCGCCGGGTGAGTACGCCACCACGCGCGAGCTGATCGAGATGGCCAAAGCCATGGCGCCTCACGGCGGAGTGTACATCACCCACATGCGCTCGGAGGCGGACCGGCTGCTGGAGGCGATCGAGGAAGCGATCGAGATCGGTCGCCAGGGCGGCGTGCCGGTGGAGATTTACCACCTCAAGGCCGGGGGCCGGCGCAACTGGCCTAAAGCGGCCGAGGCCATCGCCCGGATCGATGCCGCGCGAGCCGGCGGGCTGGATATCGGCGCCGACATGTACTCGTACATTGCCGGGGGCACGGGCCTTTCCGCGTGCCTGCCGCCATGGGCTTCCGCCGGCGGCAAACTTTACGACAATCTCGCCGATCCCGAGGCGCGGGCCAGAATCCGCGAAGAGATTCTGAGCGGGAAGGCTGTCTGGGAGAACCTCGGCGAGTTGGCGACACCGGACGGCGTGCTGATCGTCGGCGTGAACGCGGAGAAGAACAAACCGTATGTCGGCAAGCGATTGTCGGAAGTCGCGAAGATGATGGGCAAGGACTGGATCGACGCGGCGATGGATTTGATTCTCGCCGACCGGAGCCGCGTCGGCACGATTTACTTCATGATGAGCGAGGACAACATCAAGCTCCAGCTCCGGCGGCCGTGGATCAAGTTCGGCACCGACGCCGGCGGGCTGGATCCGGAGCAGGCCCGGGATCTCTCCCATCCCCGCGCCTATGGCAACTATCCGCGCATTCTGGGCAAGTACGTGCGCGAGGAAGGCGTGATTCCGTTGGAGGATGCCGTCAGAAAGATGAGCTCGGCGGTCGCGCGCCGATTGTCGATCCAGGATCGCGGCCTGTTACAGGTGGGGATGTTCGCCGACGTCGTGGTGTTCGATCCGGCGACGATCGCCGATCGGGCGACCTTCGACCAGCCACATCAGCTCTCGGTCGGCATGCGGCACGTGTTCGTCAACGGGGTGGCGGTCCTGCGCGATGGCAAGCATACCGGGGCGAAGCCGGGGCGGATTGTGCGCGGGCCGGGGTATCGACAATAGCCAAGGCTACCGATTCGCATCCCTCACACCGAGTAAACCCGTCCCCGGTGCTGGCCCACCAGCACCTGAAAAATCCGGTGCGAGATCAGCTCGTGCAGGGTCAACAATTCACGATTCGCCTCGGTCACTTCGGCCGCATTCAGCGGATTGGACGGGCCGCCGCCGGCCTTCAACGCCTCGATCGCCTCGCCGATCACCGGATCGGAGATGATCTCGCCGGCCATTTCCCACAGCGTGATGAAACGGTCGACGGCCGACGGGAAGCTCACCAGGAAGACGCCGGAGTTGCTGGTCGTCCGCGGCGGCTTGAAATCGAGGTTGAACGGGCCGTGGTAGTTGTGCGTGCGCAGCAGCACGAGGACGTTCAGCCAGTCGAGCGGGTTCACCAGGCCGACTCCGATGTCGACGTCGTGCTTGAGCCGGTATCCATCGTTGATGTCGAAGTGGAAAAGCTTGCCGGCGAGCAGCGCTCTGGCCAGCGCGGCGCGCGGAGCGGCGCCCCACATCAGCTCGTGGAGATATTCCGGATTCAGCCCCACCATCTCGGGATGCTTGAGCAGCCCGGAGAAGATGAAGGCGAGCATGGCGTCGCTGGTGGGCAGCAGGATCTCGGCGGCCGGCTCGAACGGTTTCGCCTCGAGGCAGTGCTTGAGCGCCGGCCGGCTCCCCTCCCGTGCGCATTCGATATCGGCTTCGCAGGCGGCGTTGATGCCGTCGGCGTACCAGCGCAAGGTCTGGGTCTCGTCGATGGCGCCCTGCACGGAATAGCCGAGCGAGCCGGGCCAATAGACGGCGTAGCGTGCGCCGAGCTGGTGGCCGATCCGCACCGTGTTCTGTAATCGCCAGGCGGCGTACTGGCGCACCTCGGGAGCTTCGGCGGCCGGGCTGGCGGCCCAGACTGCGTGGTGAAACGTCTCGGTGGTGACCATCGAGCACTCGAGGCCGTTCTCGGCGAGGGCTCTCCCAATTCGCCCGACAATTTCCCCTTGACGATCCGTGCCGAGCGCGTCGGTGGGAATGACGTCGGTATCGTGAGTCGTCCAGTATCGGATCCCGATGGCCGCGTATTGCCGGATCACCTCTTCGAACCCGACCGGACGGCGAGTCGGGGCGTGGAACAGCGCCTGTCCCTCGTAGGCCGCCGCCCACTGCGGCCCGGTGAGAAAATACTTGCGACGCTGCTCGGGCGTGTACGCGCCGCCGCAAGCTTTCATCAGTCGATCGACAAGAGCCGGCTGCTGGCTGGGAGGAACGGGTTTCATTGCGGGTGCTCCGGTAAGTCTTCATGATAGCGCCCCCACCCCGGTGGGTCGCCGCTTGACAGCGCCGTCCCGCGACGGAGTTAATGGGTAGGAACACGCCGACTATGGGCCACCTGGTTCGCGGGCTGTTGCTGGCGGCGGCTGTGTACCTGGCGTTCGCGGGCGCGCTGCTGGCGCTCATGTACAGGCCGCCGGAGCAGTATGCCAAAACCATCGCGTATATGCCGCGGGTGGGCCTCGGCATCTTCCCCTATTACAGGATGTGGCGTGTCGCTCGAGCGGGGAGCCTCCGGGCCGGCGGAGCGGCTCCGGACTTCGAGTTATCCACGCCCGATCAGAGGACCCGACAGAGGCTCTCGGGATTGCGTGGACGCCCGGTGTTGCTGATTTTCAGCAGTTACTCGTCGCCCAATTTCCGGCGCCAGCTCGGAGGTCTCCACCAGGCGCACCGTGAATACAAAGACCGCGTGTCGTTTCTGATGGTTTACATTCAGGAAGCGTACGCCAGCGATGTTTGGCCACAAGACGAGAATGCGCGCGATCAGGTGAGCGTGCCGGCGCACCGGACCATGGAGGAGCGGCGGGCGGCGGCGGCGGCCGGCGCGCGCAATCTGAAGATCGAATTCCCGATAGTCGTCGACGATCTCGACAACCCGGTCGAGATCGCCTACACGGCCTGGCCGGATCGTCTCTACCTGATTGACTCGGAGGGGCGCGTGGTCTGGAAGGCTTCCCCCGGCCCGGTGGGCCTGGATGCCGCCCGGACCCGCATCGCCCTCAGGTGGCTCCTGAGCAAAGGCCGCTGATTCAACGACGGTTCGCCGTCGACGGCGCTCACGTCAGCGGCTGGCGATGGGCCGGAGCTCGATCTTGCGGAAGAACAACTCGGCGCCTTCGGACTGGAACACGATGCGGCCGCGCCGGTCCGAGGCCCCGGAGCCTTCGTTCGCCAGCACGCCGTTGACATGGTAGCGGAAACGGTCGCCCTCGGCCCAGAGCTCGAGCCGGTTCCATTGGCCGAACGGTTTCTCGAGTTCCCGGCCCGGATCGCGGTAGCCGGCCACGTCTTTCCACTCGCCTTTGCTCAGCCGCTTCCAGCGGTTCTTGCCCCACACTTCGCCGGCGGCTTTCCCGACGGTCGTCCCGCCGACCAGAATAATGTCGCCGGTTCCGCCTTCGATCATCTGGAATTCGATCGAGCGCGGCCACACCTTGTCTTCCCCGGTGGTGTGGAACAGAACTCC
>Ga0247727_10005527_pt1 | contig 25570 bp, 26 predicted proteins | sample WisWelCaveWW1625_FD_202498 | JGI IMG/M metagenome (GOLD analysis project Ga0247727, IMG submission 202498) | Biofilm microbial communities from Wishing Well Cave, Virginia, United States - WW16-25 | ecosystem: Environmental > Aquatic > Deep subsurface > Groundwater > Cave microbial mat | place...
AGCCGGCGCAGCGTCGCCGCCGCGACCCAGTGGTCGAAGGAGGCGTGGCAGTGGACGACGTCGACCCGCTGCTCGCGCACGAACTCCTTGAGCTTCGCGCCGTCGGCGATGCGCGGCAGGGCGATCCGCGGCTTCTCGAAGCGGACGTCGAGCACGTCGACGCCGGCGGCGCGCGCGCGGCGGGCCGACTCGCTGTCGGGAGCGGCGGCGACGGTCACCCGCTCGCCGCGGGCGCGGAGCCCTTTCGCCAGCAGCACGATCGCGTGGGTCTCGCCGCTCCAGCCGCGCTTCTTGACGGTGTGAAGGACGTGCACGTCGGGCTCCGGTCCTCGGCGCCCGCGCCCGCGGCGCGAAGGCGCGGCAATCTAGCTTCGGGCTCGCACCAATAGACTCCGTCCCATGCGCGCCTCGATCTGGATCCACCCGACCGACGTGGCGAGCGAAGGCGCGCCGGCCGTGGTCCGCGCGCTCGAGGAGATGGGGCTGCGCGAGATCTCGCTCGCGGCGACCTACCACGCCGGACGGTTCCTGCTGGCGCACGCGAGCGAAGGGGCGGTGAAGCAGCTCGAGGACGGCGTCGCCTACTACGAGCCGGGCGAGCGGAGCTTCGCCACGACGCGGCTCAAGCCGAAGCTCGCGCAGGCGTGCCAGGGCCGCGATCTCTGGCGCGAGGCGCGCGACGCCGCGGCGCGTGCCGGGATCGCCGTGAACGCGTGGATCGTCGCGCTCCACAACAGCCGGCTCGGCGAGGCGAACCCCGACTGCACGATCGAGAACTGCTTCGGCGAGCGCTACCCGTGGGGGCTCTGCCCGAGCCATCCCGACGCGCGCGCCTACGCGGTCGCGCTCGCGGCCGACGTCGCGGAGCGCCTCGAGCCGGCCGCGCTCGAGCTCGAGGCGTTCGGCTTCATGGGCTACGCCCACCAGAGCCACCACGACAAGGCAGGCGTGCGGCTCGACGGCGCGCACGACTTCCTGCTCTCGCTCTGCGTCTGCCCCCACTGCGCGACGCGGATGGCGACGCGCACGCTCGATGCTCGCCGGCTGGCCGAGAAGGCACGCAAGCTCGTGAAGGAGTTCCTCGACCGCGGCGGATCCGGGGAAGGAGAGCCGCGGCTCGAGCGGCCCGAGGAGATCGGGCCGTGGCTGGCGAAGCGGCTCGGCGCGGCGGAGTGCGCGAGCCTCCTCTCGGCGCGGCGCGAGAGCGTCGTCTCGCTGATCGAAGAGATACGCCGCCGCGTCCCGCGCTCGGTGCGGCTGCGCGCGATGGCCCACCCGTCGCCCTTCGTGACCGGCGCGGCGATCGGCGGCGGGCTGCTCGCGCTCGGCGACCTGGTCGACTCGTTCATCCTCAATCTCTTCCACGGCGACTGCGCGCGCATGCGCGTGGAGGTCAAGAGCGCCCGCACCGCAGCGACGCCGGCGACGCGCTTCGCCGCCAACCTGCGCGCCTTCGCGCCCGACAGCGAGGACGCAACGAGCTTCCTCGAGAAGGTGAAGTCGGTCCGGGCCGAGGGGATCGACGAGCTCTGCGTCTACCACTACGGACTGATGCCGCGCACCCACTTCGCGTGGGTGAGGAAGGCGGTGGAGTCGTGAACGCGCGCGCGCCGAGTCCGGCTCCGCCGGCAGGGCGCCTCGCGGGCAAGGTCGCGCTCGTCACCGGCGGCGCGGCAGGGATCGGGCGGTCGATCGCGCTCCGTTTCGCGCGCGAGCAGGCCGCCGTCGCGCTGGTCGACGTCGACGAGGCGGGCGCGCGCGCGGTAGCGGCGGAGATCGAGAAGAGCGGCGGCCGGGCGCTCGCCCTCCGCGGCGACGTCGCGCGCGAAGAGGACGTGCGTCGCGCGGTCGAGCAGACCGTCGCCCGCTTCGGCGCGCTCCACGTGCTCGTGAACAACGCCGGCGTCAACGTGATGAAGACGGTCGAGAGCGCGACCGAGGCCGACTGGGCGCGCGCGATGGATGTCGACCTCAAGGGCGTCTGGCTCTTCTGCAAGCACGCGCTCCCCTCGCTGCGCGCCGCGCGCGGCACCATCGTCAACATCGCCTCGACGCACGCCTTCCGGACGATGCCGAGCTCGTTCCCCTACGCCGCGGCGAAGGGCGGCGTGATCTCGCTGACGAAGAGCCTGGCGATCGACGCGGGACCGGCCGGAGTGCGCGTGAACGCGATCTGCCCCGGCACGATTGAAACGCGGCTCACGACCGACTGGTTCGCGTCGCAGCCCGATCCCGCCCTCGCGCGCCAGCGCATGCTCGCCGCGATCCCGCTCGGTCGCCTCGGCACTCCCGACGACGTCGCCGCGCTCGCGCTCTACCTCGCGAGCGACGAGTCGAGCTTCCTCTCCGGCGCCGCGATCCCGCTCGACGGCGGCCGCGACGCGCTCTCGGCCGCGGCAACGATCCTCTGAACCGCGCGAAGCGACGCCACCTCGGCGCATCACCTGCGGACGCGGCATCGCCGCGTCCGTCAGGTGCATGCGCCCGCCTCTTCTCCACCCAATTTGGTGTGCATAGGCAACCCGCTACCATCCCCCGACTTCACGGTCACAACCTGGCAGGTTTCGGATGCACAAGTTCGAAGGTGTCGATTTCTACGGGCTCGACGAGCTCCTCACCGACGAGGAGCGGATGATCCGCGACACGGTGCGCGCGTGGGTCGACGAGCGCGTGCTGCCGATCATTGCCGAGCATTGCCGGCAGGGCACGTTTCCGCGCCAGCTCGTGCCGGAGATGGCGGAGCTCGGACTGCTGGGCGCGAACCTCACCGGCTACGAGTGCCCCGGGCTCGGCGCCGTCGCCTACGGCCTGATCATGCAGGAGCTCGAGCGCGGTGACTCGGGGCTGCGCTCCTGCGCGTCGGTGCAGGGCTCGCTCGTCATGTATCCGATCCACGCGTTCGGATCGGAGGCGCAGAAGCAGAAGTGGCTGCCGCTGCTCGCCAAGGGCAAGGCGATCGGCTGCTTCGGGCTGACCGAGCCCGACCACGGCTCCGACCCGGGCGGCATGGAGACGCGCGCCGTCAGGAGGGGCGGCGCCAACGGTGATTGGGTGTTGAACGGCGCGAAGATGTGGATCACCAACGGGACCGGCGCCGACGTCTCGATCGTCTGGGCGCAGACGCCGGACGGGATCCAGGGCTTCCTCGTCGAGAAGGGGGCGAAGGGGTTCAGCGCGCCCGAGATGAAGGGGAAGCTCTCGCTGCGCGCGTCGATCACCTCCGAGCTCGTGCTGCAGGACGTCGTCGTCCCCGACTCGAGCCGGCTCCCGGGCGTGAAGGGGCTGAAGGGCCCCCTCTCCTGCCTCACGCAGGCTCGCTACGGGATCGTCTGGGGCGCGATCGGCGCCGCGATGGCCTGCTACGACGAGGCGCTGAACTACGGCAAGTCGCGCGTGCAGTTCGGCAAGCCGATCGCCGGCTTCCAGCTCGTGCAGGCGAAGCTCGCCGAGATCGTGACCGAGATCACCAAGGCGCAGCTCCTGGCGTGGCGGCTCGGCCGGCTGAAGGAGGCCGGCAAGGCGACTCACACCCAGGTCTCGATGGCCAAGCGCAACAACGTCGGCTGGGCGCTCGACATCGCCCGCATCTGCCGCGACATGCTCGGGGCCAACGGGATCCTCGACGAGTACCAGACGATGCGCCACATGGTGAACCTCGAGTCGGTGAACACGTATGAGGGGACCTTCGACATCCACACGCTCGCCATCGGCGAGGCGGTGACGGGAATCGCGGCCTACCGGTGAACCACCCCACGCACCGGGACCGCAGGAGAGAAAGGCCTCCCTTCGCATGAATCTCCGGCCGGTGGCGGCCCTCGCCGGTCTCGCCGTTCTCGTCGTCGGCGGCGGCTGCACGATGGGCGCGTGGCGCGACCGCGGGCACGACCTTGCGCAGGTCCTCGACGCGTCGTTCTCGATCGGCCCCGGCGTCGCCTTGAGCGCGCGCGTGACCGAGATCGCCCAGTTCGGCTTCGGCGACTTCGACGGCGCGACGGCCGGCTTGCTCGATGGTCGGCTCGTCACGGCGCACGAGCAGCGCGGCGAGCTCGGCGTCTCGCTGCTCCACACCTACGAGTACCGCCGCGACCAGACGCAGCTCCTGGATGTCCGCCATCCCCACTTCGCCGATCCCGGCTACGACGAGCATCCGCTCTCCTGGCAGATGGAGAGCGACCGCCACGACCTCGACGTCGGCATCGGCGTCCACTTGATCGCGATCGGCGGCAGCGCCGCGCTCCACCTCGACGAGTTGTGGGACTTCGTCGCCGGCTGCTTCGGACTCGACCCGCTGCACGACGACGCGTTCGGGCCGCCGATCGACGAGCTTCGCCGCCGGGCGCTCTCGCTCGACGCCGCGACGCGCAACCGCGCCTTCGACGCGTTGCTGCGCCGCGGCGAGCCGATCCACGGCTACGCGATCTACACCGCCCCCGACGCCCGCCCGAGCTACCAGCGCCGCGCGATGGAGGCGGTGCAGCAGGAATTCGAGCGCGGCGCGAAGTGACGCGCCGCGCTCGTCAGCGCGGCAGCTCGTTGCGCTTCGAGGCCCAGTCGCGCCACAGCAGCGGGCGCAGGCCGAAGTCCTCGCCGCTCAGGAAGCGCAGCGCGACGAGGGCGTCGTCGCGAGCCGCCGGCACTCCGCGCTCGAGCGTCCGGATCAGCGCGTCGACCGCGGCGTCGCTGCCGATCTCGGCGAGCGCGCAGGCGCACGCGAGGCGGACGTCGGCCGAGCGGTCGAACCGGAGCGAGAGCGAGAGCGCGTCGACCGCCTCGTCGCGGCGCGCGGCGCCGAGCAGCTCGGCGGCGACCTCGCGCAGCGGCGCGCGCGCGCGCTTGAGGATCGCCTCGAGGTCGCGCAGGTCGCGCGTGCCGATCCGGTCGAGCCACTCGTCGTTCTGGCCGTCGAGGCATGGATTGCGCGACGCCTTGGCGAGCTCGCGCGCCGGCGGCAGCGGGATCGGGGCGATCGGCGGCTCCGGCTCGAAGGGGCGCGCGTCGGCGCGCGGGAGCAGCGAGAAGACGAACTCGAGCGCCGCGCCTTCCGGCGGCAGCTTCTCCTCGTCGACGTCGGCCCAGACGTAGGGCTCGTCGTCGAAGGAGAAGACGTCGAAGAGGCAGTTCTCCGCGCGCGACTTGTCCGGATGGAGCGTGACGATGTTCCCCTCGTAGTCGGCGATGAAGACCTGCTTCTTCTCCGTTCCGAGCAGCACCTCGTCGAAGCGCGACCCGAGGTAGACGTAGCCGCGCATCGGCAGCGGCTTCATGTTGCGCTGGTCGACGAAGAAGTCCTCGAACGCGCGCACGACCGTCCTGCCGTCGGGTTCGTTCCAGAGGACGTAGAGGAAGACGCGGTCGCCATCGGGGGGCAGCACGTCGTAGGGCTCGGCGAGTCCCGCCTCGACCTCCTCGCGCGGCGGCAGCGGCTCCTTCATGACGCGGCGGCGCGCCTGCCCAGGCTCAAGACCGAGCGCGAGGAAGCAGGCGTTGAGCAGGCTCGGCGTGCACTTGACGATGCCGAACGCCTCGTGCGTGAAGCCGCCCTCGATCACCAGCCCGTACTCGATCGGATACTCGCGCGAGCGGCGGCGCCGCAGCAGATCGCCGCGCACGCGCACCTCCTTGCGCGCGCGGTCGAGCCGGATCCCGTCGGCCTCGAGCTTCCGCGCGAGCTCCTCGGGCGTCGAGGGCGCTGCCTGCCGCGCGTCGGCGCGACCGGCGAATGCCGCGGCCACCATCAAGACGGCGGCGAGCGTCAGGATCTTGCGCATCGCGGCCATGTTGCGCGCAGAACGCAGCCGGCCGCAAGCGGTTCTCACCGCGCGAGCTGCAGGCAGCGCGCCGCCTCCTGCGGACGGCCGACCCGCTCGAGCAGCTCGCCGATCTGGCGCCAGAGCCGCCTCTCGGCCGGCGCGCGCTTCACCTCGCTCATCAGGAGCCGCAGCGCTTCCGAGGGCTCGCCCGCGACGGCGAGCGCCTCGGCCTTGAGCTGGATCGGCGCGAGCCAGCCGGGACGGAGCTCGAGCGCTCGCTCGGCCGCGGCGATCGCGCCGCGCGGATCATGCTTCTTCAACAGCAGCCGCGCCCGCAACGCTTCGCCCTGAGGCCCCGCGATCGACGGCCGCCACGCTGTGAGATGGGTCGGCCGCTTCGCGCCGCAGCAGCGCGCGACGTGGGCGAGCGCCTCGTCGAGCCGCCCGTCCATCTCCAGCGCGAGCGCCGCGACGTAGTCGTAGTGCGGCGAGCCGAGCGTTTCGGGCGGCTGCTGCGCGATCAGAGCGAGCGCCGACTCCTTGTGCCCCGATTCCAGCCGCGACGCGCAGAGGATCGTGAGCAGCTCCGACCAGTAGGCGACCCGTCGCCGCTCGCCGGGAGCGCGAGCCTGCGCCCGCGCGAGCTCGAAGGCGCGCTCCGCCGCGGCGAGCGCCTCGGCCGCGTGCTCCGGGTGGCCGCGCAGGAAGTCGGCGAACTTGTACCAGAGGTAGGGCTCGTCGGGCCGCTCTGCGACCGCCTTGCGGAAGAGCCGGAGGTTGCGCGCGACCTTGTCGTGCGCCGCGATCGCCGCCGGCGTGTAGCCGTCGTGGACGATCCGGACGTCGGCGAGGACGGCGAACCGCCGGCCTTCCCGTTCCGCCGCGACCTCGAGGTCGGGCAGGACCTGCTCGTGGATCGGGAAGCGGAAGCGGACGTCCTGCGAGTGGCGCCAGAGCCGCAGGATCGTCGACTCGAGCCGCTCGCCTCCGGCGAGCTCGCTCTCGACCGGCAGGAAGTAGCCCTGGTAGTGCGGCCGCGAGAGCGCCTCCCGCAGCGCGCGCGGACGGGGCGGCTCGAACCGCTCGTCGCAGTCGAGCAGGAGGACCCACTCCCCGCGCGCCTGCTCGAGGCCGACGTTGCGCGCGGCGGCGAAGTCGTCGCTCCATTCATGGTGGAGCACCCGGGCGCCGGCGGCGCGAGCCCGCTTCACGCTGTCGTCGCGCGAGCCGGTGTCGACCACCACCACCTCGTCGGCGACGCCGCGCGCGCTCTCGAGGCAGCGCGACAGAGGCTCGCCGCCGTCCTTGACGATCATGCATAGGCTGAGCAGCGGTCGGTCGGCCATGGCGCGGCCGCCCGGGCAAACCGGCGGCCGGCGGCGGGAACGCTCTTCCCTCTCGCGCCCCCGCGCCCCGTGCGCTCGAGCCGGAAGCGACTTCGCGCCGGCGCAAGCGAGCCGTCCTTTTTTTCCGCCTCGACCTCAAGCCGACGGAAGAAATCGCCCGAAAGGTCGCCTGCAACGCAAGCGGGCCGTCGAGAACCCGGAACGGCCCCGACCTGCCGAGGACGGAGCGATCGAGCGCAGCCGCGATCCCGCAAGCGGCGGCGCCTGGTGCGGCCGGCCCGGGTCTCGCCCCGTCTTGCGCGCGAGGCGAGGACCATGGCGCACGACCCGGCGGACGAGACGCTCTCCTCCGACGAGATCCACGAAGCGCTCGAGGCGAACGAGCCGATCGCCGACGAGCTGCTCGAGGCTGCGGCCGACGTGCCGATCGTCGAGCCGCGCGGCGAGCCGATTTCCGTCTCGTCATCGCCGGGCCAGACGCGCGCGGCCTGGTTCTTCGGGACGGTCGTGATCGCGCTGCTCGCCGTGCAGACGGCGCAGCCGTTCCTGTCGCCCGCGCCGGGCGGGAACGAGCCGTCGATCGCCGCCGCCGGCCCCGCCGCTCCCGTCGTCGCGCGCGCCTCTCCCGCCGAGGAGATCGACCGCACGCTGCGCGAGATGCGCGTCCACCTGTCGCGCGGCCTCTACGAGGACGTCCGGCGGCTGCTCGAGCCGCTCGTCGACGACCCGGCGCGCCTCGATCGCGACCAGCGCTTCGAGGCGCTGATCATGCTGGCGAAGGCCTACCGCTCGCTCGGCAACGTGGAGAAGGCGCAGCACTACTCGCTGCTCGCCACCGATCAGATGATCGAGCGCCGCGAGCCGGCGGAGATCCTCGAATTCGCGGGCACGCTCGCCAACGACCGGCGCCAGGACGAAGCGCGCGTCGAGCTCATGAAGCTGCTCGCCCGCCGCGACGGCTTCTCGGAGAAGGACGCGCCCTGGCTCAGCCTCGCCGAGGCGCGCATCGCCGACGCGTGGTACACGCAGGCGAAGCAGTCGGGCCATCTCGCCCCGCTGCCCGGGGCGCGAGCGCCGGAGAGCGGCCGATGACGGCGCTCGCCGCCGCGTTCCTCCTGCTCCCGGCGTCCCCGCAGGAGCCGCCGGAGCCCGCCGCCGCGGACCCCGCGCTGCTTCAGGAGCAGCTCGTCGCGCGCGACGCCGCGATCTCGGTGAAGCTCGTCTCCGGCGAGGGCGAATCGGAGCTCCTCGACGTCGTGTCGCACGGTGCTCCCGCGTTCGAGGTGCTCGTGCGCGTCGCCCAGGCGACCGGCCGGACGCTCAAGCTCGGGCCGGGCGACGCGGCGCCTCGCTCCCATCGCGGCGTCGACGCCAATCTCAAGCGCCGCCCGCTGCGCGAGGTCGTCGCCTGGATCGCCGGCGCGGCGGGACTCGTCTCCGAAGTGACGCGCGGCGACGTCCGCTGCGAGGCCGACCTGCCCGAAGTCGCCGCGCCCGAGCAGGCGCTCGCGCGAGCGATCGACGCCTACCGCACGGCGCTGCTGCACGATCCGACCCGACCCGACGCGCCGCGGCTGCGCTTCGAGATCGGCAACGCCCTCTACCAGCTCGGCGACTTCCTCGAGTCGGTGAGCGCCTACCACGACCTCGAGCGCGACTCGCCCGAGTTCGGCGACCTCCCGTTCGCCTACTTCCGCTGCGGCCACGCCCACGCGCAGCTCGGGGACGAGGTGGGAGCGCAGGCGCAGTGGCTCGCCATCGCCGAGCTCTTCCCGCGGCACCGGCTGGTGGCGGCGGCGCGCCTCGCCGCGGTCCGCTCCTTCCGCCGCCAGAAGGACGAAGTGAACGCCAGCCTCGCGCTGCGCTTCGTGGTCGAGGGGATGCGCGACGGGCTCGCGCCCGAGGACCTGATCGAGGCGGGCGAGCTCCTGAACGAGGGCGGCAGCTCCGAGCGCGCCGTCGAAGCGCTGCGCTGCGCCCTCCGGTCGACCTCCGATCCGGAACTCGAGGAGCGCGGCCTGACCGCGCTCGCGCGAGCGCAGGCCGGGCGGCGCGACTGGACCGGCGTGATCGCCACGGCCGACGGCTACGTGAAGCGCCACCCCGACGGGCCGCGCGCCGCCGAGATCGAGTGGCTCCTCGCCGTCGCGCACCGCGAGCTCGGCGACCCCTTCACCGCGCTCCTCGCGCTCGCCCGCGCGCGCGAGCTCCGGCCCGACGACCGGATCGAGATGAAGTGCGACCTGCTCGAGGGCCAGATCTACGCCGAGAGCGGCCTCGCGGAGCGCGCGCAGCGCGGCCTCGCCCGCGCCGGCGCCTGCGACTTCCCGGAGATCGCCGCGCCCGCGCTCGCCGCGCACGCGCGGCTCCTGATCGACGGCGGACAGTTCGAGGCGGCGCGCCGCCTCTACGAGCGGCTGACGTCGCTCCCCGACCACGAGGTCGAGGCGGCGATCGGCCTGGCCGAGGTCTCCCTGCTCCAGCACAACCGCCGCCTCTGCCTCGCGGTCGTGAACGAGACGCTCCCGCACGCGACCGGACGCGAGCGCGACCGGCTCCTCGAGCTCGCGCTCGAGGCGCTGCACCAGGCGACGCCGGGCGACCTCGAGCCGACGGAGGGCGATCATGAGCGCTGAGAGACTCGCCGGAGCGCTGCTCCTGGTCTCCGTCGCGTCGATCGCGGCCGCGCAGCAGGCGGAGCCGCGACGCGCTGCGATCGACGTGGAGCAGGCGCAGGACGAGCTCCACGCCGCCGATCAGCTCCTCGCGACGCTCTTCGAGCTCCAGCAGCGCGTCCGCACCGGCGCGCTCCCGACCGACGCCGAGCTCGCCGTCGCCCGCGTCACGCGCGAGGAGATCCTCGCCGGCTTCGACGTGCGCCTTGCCGCGCGGCTCGGCATCGAGCCGTCGGCCGTGCGCGACCGGCTGCAGCCCGGGTTCCTGAGCGAGCTCGACCTGCTCGCCGCGCAGCGCTCCCGCCTCGACGTCGGCCCGCTGCCCGAGCCGTCGCCGATCTTGACGATGGTGCTCGACGTCGAGCAGGACCTCTGGCGCGAGGCCGATCGCCGGCGGCGACGGGCCGGACTCAAGAGCCCGATCGACTCGGGGCCGCTCGCGCAGAAGCTGCAACCCGACGCTCCGCCGCCCGAAGGCGCCGCCGGCACCGAAGCGAACGGCGCCGCCGCGAGCGCCGCCGCGCCCTCGATCCTCCCCAACGGCGCCGACCCGCGGCTCGCCGGCCAGGCGCACTACAAGGCCGGCCGCTTCGTCGAGGCGCTCGCCGCGTGGAACGGGATCGCGTCGCCCGAGGGCGGGGCGGGGATCGAGTTCGCGTACCAGCACGCCGACTGCCTGATGCGCAGCGGCAAGGTCGACGAGGCGATCGCCGAGTGGGAGAAGCTCGCGGCCGACCACCCCGCCACGACGTGGGCCGCGCAGTCGCAGTTCTCGCTCAGGGTCGCGCGCACGCTCAAGGCGGTGCGCGAGGTGAAGCAGGCGGCGGGAGGCGGCAAGTGAACGCGCCGCTCGCCGATCCACTTCTCGCGCCGGAGCAGGACCCCGCCGGCCTGAAGCAGAGCTTCGAAGCGTTCACGCGGATCTCGCGCGCGCTCGAGGTCGCCTACGACCGGCTGCGGGCGCAGGCGGCGCGCGTCGACCTCGCGCTCGCGGAGACCAATCGTCGGCTGGGCGAGAAGGTCGCCGAGCTCGACCAGACGACGGGCCACCTCGACGCCGTGCTCGGGAGCCTCGGGACGGCGGTGATCGTCACCGGCCTCGACGGCCGCGTCACCCTCGCCAACCGCGCCTTCGCCGAGCTCTGCGGCCGCGCCGCCGCCGAGCTCGCCGGCCGGCTCAAGCGCGAGCTCGCCGACGAAGAAGGACGGTCGCTGTGCGAGCCGGCCGGCCTTGAGGGCGGGCGCGGCCAGGCCCTCCCCCACCGCGTCGTCACGGTCCGCGGCGAGCGGCGCATCGTCCGCTCCTCGCTCTCGCCGGTCACCGGAGGCGACGGCCGCGCGCTCGGCGAGGTCGAGGCGCTCGTCGACGAGACCGAGATCGAGACGCTGCGCGACGAGCTGCGCCGGCGCGAGACGCTGACCGCGCTCGGCGAGATGGCGGCCGGGATCGCCCACGAGCTGCGCAACCCCCTCTCCGCGATCGAGGGGTTCGCGTCGCTGCTCGCGCACGCGCTGCCGGACGGCGCGGCCGACGGCGCGCGCCACGTCCGGCGGATCCGCCAGGGCGTGCAGAAGGCCAACGCGATCATCACCAACCTGCTCTGCATCGCCCGTCCCGAGCGGTTCCGGCCGCGGCAGGCGCGGCTCGCCATGCTCTTCACGGAGCTGCGGAGCTTGTTCGCCGAGCCGTCGTCGTCGCTCGCGGCCGTCGACGTGCGCCTCCCCGAGCCGCCCGACCTCGAGGTCTCCTGCGATCCCGCGCTGATCGAGCGCGTGCTCGTGAACCTGATCGAGAACGGCCGCCTCGCCGCGGGCGGCGACGGCCACGTCGTCGTCCGCGCGCGCGCCGCGCCGGGCGAGGTCGTCCTCTCCGTCGAGGACGACGGGCCGGGAGTCGCCGCCGACCTCAAGCCGCGGCTCTTCCGTCCCTTCGTCACCGGCCGCGCCGACGGCACCGGGCTCGGCCTCTTCCTCGTGCACCGCATCGTCGAGCTGCACGAAGGACGGGTCGACCTCGGCGACCGGCCGGGCGGCGGCACCACGATCACCGTGCGTCTCCCCGATTCGAGGACCGACGAGCGCGCCGTCCGCGTCCGCGCGCGCCACCCCCTAGAGCAAGGAACGAGCGAATGAACCCGGAGCGCGCCCTCATCGTCGAGGACGACGAGCTCGGCCGCGAGCTCGTGAGCGAGTCCCTCGCCCGGCTCTCGATCGAGGCGCGCGTCGCTCGCCACGGCGGCGAGGCGCTCGAGCTGCTCGAGAAGGAGGAGTTCGACCTCGTCCTCACCGACCTGCGCATGCCCGAGGTCGACGGGCTCTCGGTGCTGAAGCGGGTGAAGGAGCGCTCGCCGGCGACGCCGGTCGTGCTGATGACCGCCTACGCGACGCTCGACGTCGCGATCCAGGCGCTGCGCGACGGCGCCGAGGACATCCTGCTCAAGCCGTTCGATCCCGAGCACCTGGAGCTGCTGCTCACCCGGCTGCGGGCGCGCCAGCGGCTCCAGCGCGAGAACCGCTACCTGCGGCGCGAGATCGAGGAGGCGGCGAGCCAGGAGATCGTCGGCAAGTCGGCCGCGATCCGCGACGTGCTCGACTCGGCGCGGCGCGTCGCCGCGAGCAAGGCGACGGTCTTCATCCGCGGCGAGAGCGGCACCGGCAAGGAGCTCGTGGCGCGCGCGATCCACGACATGAGCCCGCGCCGCGACGGCCCCTTCGTCCGGGTCAACTGCGCGGCGCTCTCCGAGTCGCTGCTCGAGAGCGAGCTCTTCGGCCACGAGCGCGGCGCCTTCACCGGCGCGATGCAGCGACGGGAAGGCCGCTTCGAGCTCGCCAACAAGGGGACACTGCTCCTGGATGAAGTGAGCGAGGTCTCGCCCCGCATCCAGGCCAAGCTCCTGCGCGTCCTCGAAGAAGAGGAGTTCGAACGGGTCGGCGGCACGCGGACGCTGAAGGTCGACGTGCGCGTGATCGCCACGAGCAACCGCAACCTCGAGGAGGCGCTGAAGGACGGCTCGTTCCGCGAGGACCTCTACTACCGCCTCCACGTCGTCCCGATCTTGCTGCCGCCGCTGCGCGAGCGCAGCGAGGACGTGCCGCTGCTGGTCGCCGCCTTCCTCGCCCGCTTCTCCGCGGAGAACGGCAAGAGCATCCGCGGCGTCACGCCGGCCGCGCTGGCCCGTCTCGGCGCCTACCGCTGGCCGGGCAACGTGCGCGAGCTCGCCAACCTGGTGCAGCGCGCGGTGGTGCTCGCGCGCGGCGATCTCCTCGACGTGGCGGAGCTCCCGCTGCCCGCCCTCGACGAGGGGGGCCACCGCACCGACGCGCTCTCGAACGCCGTCGGCATGCGGGCCGAGGACGTCGAGCGCGAGCTGATCCTGCGGACGCTGCGCTCGACGCTCGGCAACCGGACCCGCGCCGCCGAGCTGCTCGACCTCACGGTGCGCACCATCAACAACAAGATCCGCCTCTACCGGTCGCAGGGACACGACATCCCCGAGCCGCGCCGCGGCGTGGCCAAACCGAAGCCGGCGCTGCGCGAGGCGGAAGTCGCGGGAGCGCTCTCATGAACGAGATCGATCACGCCTTCCTGCTGCCCTCGCGCGTCCTCGACTGGACCTCGGCGCGCGCGCGCGCCCTTCAGAGCAACCTCGCCCACGCGAGCCAGCCGGGCTACCGGCGCGTCGACGTCGAGTTCGGCGGCCTGCTCGAGGCCGTGCGCGCCGCGCGCGAGCGCGGCCGAGTCGACGTCCTCGAGCGCGTCCGCCCTTCCGTGGCGGTCGACGCGACCGCGGCCGCCGGCGAGAACGGCAACAGCGTCGACTTCGAACGCGAGCAGGTGCAGATCGACAAGAACGCCCTGCTTCACGAGCTCGCCACCCTCGTGGTGAACGGACGACTGAACACGCTGCGCGCGGCGATCCGCGGCAGCGCGGCGTGAGGAGGTCCGCCATGGCCGATTCGCCGTCGCTCCAGGTCTTCGACGTCACCGCCTCGGCGCTCGCCGCCGAGCGCGCGCGGCTCAGCGTGATCGCCCGGAACATCGCCAACGCCGACTCGACCGGGAACGCGCAGCGCCCCCCCTACCGGCGCCAGCGCGTCCTCTTCGAGACGGTGATGAACGACGCGCTGCGCCGCGGCGGGAAGGGCGGGCCGCCGGCCGGGGCGATCCGCGCCCGCGTCGCCGACGCGCCCGGCGACTTCCGCCGCGTCAGCATTCCGGGCCATCCCGACGCCGACGCCGACGGCTGGGTCCTCGTCTCGAACGTGAACGTGATCGACGAGATGGTCGACCTGATCGACGCCTCGCGCACCTACGAGGCGAACCTCTCGGCGCTCCGGACGTGGCGCCAGATGCTGCGCCAGACGCTCGAGATGGCGAGGTGATCGCACGTGTCGGGCATCGACGTCAATCAGGTCCGGTCGCTCCTCGACCAGGCGCAGCAGGGCGCCGGCGGCAGGTCGATCCGCTCGCCCGAGCGCGACTTCGCCGACCTCCTGTCGCAGACGAGCCGCCAGCAGCAGGCCGCGGAGAAGGCGTTCGAGAAGTACGCCGTCGAGGGGCAGGGCGAGCTGCACGAGGTCATGGCGCAGATCGCCAAGGCCGACGTCACCTTCCGCTTCCTGCTCGAAGTGAGGAACAAGCTGACCGAGGCCTACCAGGAACTCTCGCGGCTGCAGGTGTGAGCCTGCGCGCCGCGCCGGATCGCAGGAAGAGAGGAAGAGGCTGAGACATGTCGACCTTCTGGCAGGAGGTGCTCGCCCGTCCGCGCGAGGTCTACGCGAGGCTCTCGCGCGGCCAGCGGCTCGGCGTGCTCGCGCTCGCCTCGGTCGCGATCGTGGTGGCCGTGCTCGCCAGCATGCTCGCGGGCCGCGAGAGCTTCGTGATGCTCTACGGAGGGCTCGAGCCCTCCGACGCCAATGAGATGGTGTCGAAGCTCACCGAGCTCGGCGCGCCCTACCGCCTCTCGCCCGACGGCACGATGGTCCAGGTGCCCGAGCAGCGCGTGGCCGAGATCAAGATGCAGCTCGCCGCGTCGGGGCTGCCGCGGCTCGGGTCGCGCGGCTTCGAGCTCTTTGATGAGAGCCAGATCGGCCTGACCGACTCGCTCTTCAACGTCAACCTGCAGCGCGCGATCCAGGGCGAGCTCGAGAAGTCGATCCAGTCGTGCGGCCCCGTGAAGCGGGCGCGCGTGATGGTCTACCTCCAGCCGCAGGCCAGCGTGGTGCGGGAGCGCGAGCGCGGCTCGGCGTCGGTCACGCTCTGGCTGCGGCAGGGGATGCCGCTCGTCGACTCGCAGGTCGCCGCGATCGCCCACCTCGTGGCGTCGGGCATCGGCCACGGCCTGCGGCCGCAGGACGTGAAGATCGCCGACTCCAACTTCAACCTGCTCCATCCGCGCGGCGACCCCGACGACCCGATGTTCTCGGCCGCCTACCTCGAGCGCGTGCAGTCGATGGAGCGCTACCTCCAGGAGAAGGCCGAGTCGCAGCTGCGCTCGCTCGGCGAGGGCAAGGCCTCCGTGCGCGTGAGCGTCGAGCTCGACCTCACGCACAAGGAGACCGCGAGCGAGAAGGTCGATCCGGAGAACAAGGTCGCGGTGAAGTCGACCACCTCGAAGGACGTGAGCGGCGGCGACCAGGCTTCCGGAGGCGACCCGAGCGTCGCGGCCGCCGCCAGGACGGCCGGCAGGGACGGCAGCGGCGCCGTCCTGCACAGCGACACCGAGGACGAGTACCGCGAGGGGATCGAGCGGCAGCTCCTGATCCAGGGCGCCGGCTCGATCAAGAGCATGTCGGTGAGCCTGCTGCTCGACGACGGCGACGCGGCGCTCACCGCGAAGCAGGCCGACCTCGAGAAGCTGGTGAAGAACGCGGTCGGCTTCAAAGAAAAGCGTGACTCGTTCCAGGTGGCTTCGGCGACCTTCGCCAAGCCGCCGCCGCCGGAGAAGGCGCCCGGTCCGTTCGCGCTCGAGAACCTCCTGCCGCTGCTCGGCCACGTCGCCGAGGGCATCACCGTCCTCTTCGTCCTCGTGCTGCTGACCCGGACGCTGCGCGGCTCGGGAGCGTCGGCGCGGCGCAAGACGAAGGGCGTGACGACCGCGGCGGGAGGCACGGCCGAGGAGGGCACGGTGGCGGAGCAGGAGGAGGACGTGCTCGTCGACCTCAAGTTCGCCGAAGGCAAGGGAGCCGATCTGCGCACCAAGCTCGGGCGCTTCGTGAACCGGCACCCCGACCAGGCGCGTGAGGTGCTCGTCGCCTGGCTCAAGGAGGAGGTGGCGTCGTGAGCGTGAAGCTCCGCGGCGTGCAGAAGATCGCGGCCGTCCTGCTCGCCGTCGACAAGGACGTCGCCGCGAAGCTGATGAACGCGCTCCCGTCCGCCCACCTCGAGGCGGTGACCGAGGCGATGGTCGAGCTCTCCGACAAGCGGCTCACTCCGCAGGACGCGGAGCCGTCGCTCGGCGAGTTCGCGCGCCGCATCACGGGCGGCGCGTCGGCGACCAACGACTTCAAGGAGCTGCTGCGCGAGGCGCTCGGCCAGGACGCGGCCGAGGCGCACCTGCAGAAGCTGCAGAGCCTGCGCGAGCGCGGCAACCCCTTCGCGCCGCTCGAGCTGCTCGCGCCCCACGAGGTCGCCGAGGTGCTCCTCGACGAGAACGAGCAGGTCTGCGCCATCGTCCTCGCCGGCATGCGCCCCACCGCCGCGGCGCGCGTGCTCGAGAGCTTCCCCGCCGAGCGGCGGCCCGTGGTGATGAGCCGCATCGCGCGATCGGTCGCGCCGCGCCGCGAGCTCGTCGACGAGATCGCGACGGCGCTGCTCTCGCGGCTCGCCCCCGTCCAGGCGTCGCGCCAGGCCGGACCGCAGGGGGTCGCGGTCGCCGCGCAGATCCTGAACTACGTGTCGCAGGAGACGGAGACGGCGCTCGCCGAGGCGCTGCAGCAGTCGGAGGACGCGCTCTTCAAGCAGATCGACGAGCAGCGCGTGACGATGGATGACCTGATCGGCATCGAGAAGAAGTCGATGCAGAAGATCCTCGCCAGCATCGACACGCGCGTGCTCACCGTCGCGCTGAAGGGCGCCTCGAAGGAGGTCGAGCAGTCGATCCTGGAGAACGTCTCGAAGCGGTCGCGCGAGACGATCCTCGAGGAGCGCGACCTTCTCGGCGCCATCTCGATCTCCGAGGTGCAGCAGGCGCGCATGCAGCTCCTGAACCAGGTCCGCGCGCTCATGAAGAGCGGCGAGGTCAAGATCCGGAGGGCCGGCGGCGATGACGTCGTCGAGTGACTCCTCCGTCCATGGCGAGGCGGTCCGCCACCGCGTCGCGGCCGCCGGCGCGGTCGCGCGCGGCGTGCGCGGCTCCGCGTCGGCGCGCGTCGAGGTGCGCGTGATCGACCGGACTCCGCCGCCTCCGCCGGCGCCGAAGGTCGACGTCGCCCCGCTCGCGCGCGCGCTCGAGAGCGGGTTCGCGGCCGTCCGCTCGCAGGTCGAGGGGGCCTTCGCCGCGATCGAGAAGGAGTGCATCGAGCTGGCGCTCGCCGCCGCCGAGCGGATCGTCCGCCGCAAGGCCGAGCTCGGCGAGCTCGATCTCGAAGGACCGCTGCGCGAGCTGCTCGCCGCGCGCCGCCGCGAGCTCGGCGAGCTCGCCGCCACGCTCCGGCTCCATCCCGACGACGCGCAGGCGCTCGCGCCGAAGGTGCGCGAGCTCGCGCCGCCGGGAGCGCGGATCGAAGTGGTCGCCGATTCGACGCGGCGCCGCGGCGAGCTCTCGCTCGAGCTCGGCGCCGCGCGCCTCGTGCGCACGCTCGAGCACGACTTCGAGCGTCTTCGCCAGCGGCTGCTCGCGGGAGGCGGCGAGTGACGGGCGCGACGCTCAACCTCTCGCGCCGCCTCGAGCGGCTGCCCTTCGGCTGCACCCCCGTCCGCGAGGGGCGCGTGCGCCGCCTCGTCGGCATGACGCTCGAGGCGGAGGGGCTGCCGGGCGAGGTCGGCGAGCTCTGCCTGGTGAAGGGCGCGCGCGGCGACGTCCCGGTCGAGATCGTCGGCTTCCGCGGCGAGACGACGACGCTGCTGCCGCTCGAGCGGCTCGACGGCATCGGCGACGGCGCCGCCGTGGTGGCGACCGGCGAGCCCTTCTGCGCGCCGGTCGGCGACGCGCTGCTGTCGAGGGTGATCGACGGGCTCGGGCGGCCGCTCGACGGCAAGGGCGACCTCGACGAGCTGCCGCGAAAGGCCGTGGTCGCGCAGCCTCCCGCCGCCCTCTCGCGCCCGCGCATCGAGCGCCGCTTCGAGACCGGCGTGCGCGCGGTCGACCTGCTCTCCACGCTGGGCGAGGGGCAGCGGATCGGCATCTTCGCCGGCTCGGGCGTCGGCAAGTCGACGCTGCTCGGGATGGTGCTGCGCGAGGCGAAGGCCGACGTCACGGTGCTCGCGCTGATCGGCGAGCGCGGCCGCGAAGTCCGCCAGTTCGTCGACGAACAGCTCGGCGAGCGCGGACGGGCGCGCGCCGTCGTCGTCGCGTCGACCTCCGACCGGCCGGCGCTGCAGCGGCTGAAGGGTGCCCATCTCGCCGCGACGATCGCCGAGCATTTCCGCGACGAGGGGCGGCGCGTCCTCTTCGTCATGGACAGCGCCACGCGCTACGCGATGGCGCTGCGCGAGGCGGGGCTGGCGGCGGGCGAGCCCCCCACCACGCGCGGCTATCCGCCGTCGCTCTTCTCCGAGCTCCCGCGGCTCGTCGAGCGGTTCGGCACCAGCGAGAAGGGATCGATCACGGCGCTCCTCACCGTGCTGGTCGAGGGCGACGACATGAACGATCCGGTCGCCGACTGCCTGCGCGGCACGCTCGACGGCCACCTCGTCCTCTCGCGCAGCCTGGTCGAGCGCGGTCACTACCCGCCGATCGATCCGCTGAAAAGCCTGTCGCGTCTCATGGACCAGGTGGCGACGCGGCGCCACCTCGCGGCCGCGCAGCGGCTGCGGCAGTGGCTCGCGCTCTACGAGGACCACCGCGACCTGATCGAGATCGGCGCCTATCGGCGCGGGACCGAGCCGCTGCTCGACCGCGTCCTCGAGAAGCTCCCGCAGATCCACGCGCTGCTGCGCCAGGATCGGGACGAGCGGGCGACCTTCGACCACGCGCTCGAGGCGCTTGGCTCGCTCACCGACGCGGTCGGCGGCGAATCGGGCGCCCTGCCGGGAGCCGGATCATGAGCGCCGGGCTGCTCGGCTGGCAGCGGCTCGTCGACGCGGAGGCGCGCGAGCGCAGGATCGATCTCGCGCGCGCGCGCCAGGCGGTCGCGCGCGCCGAGCAGATCGTCGAGCTGCTGCTCGCGGAGCGGGAGCGGCGCGACGCGGTCGAGCGCGAGCAGCGCGGCCGCGGCGAGATCCCGAGCTTCGCGCACGAGCGGATGAACGCGCTGCTCGAGCGCGCCATCGAGCGCGCCCGCGAGAAGGCCGCCGCCGCGAGATCGGCCGAGGCCGCCGCGCTCGAGCGGCTGCGCGAGGCGAGGCAGCGCGCGGCCGCGCTCGACCGCCTGCTCGCGCGGCGAAGCGCGCGCGCCGCGGTCGAGGCGCGCCGGACCGAACAGAAGGAACTGGACGAGGTCGCCGGCCGGCGCGCCTTCGTCGAGGCCGCGACGGGGCCGGCATCCGGGGAACTGCGATGAGGAAGCTCCTGCCCTACCTGCGACTCGCGCTCTTCTGCGTCGCCCTCTTCGGAGTGTCGGGCGCGGTCGTGCTGCTGAAGCAGGGCCGCCTGCTCGCGGCGAAGCACGACCCCGCCCACGGCGAGGCCGGTGGCGAGGGCCACGAGGCGTCGGCGGAGCCGGGCGGCAAGGACGGCGAGACGAAGGCGGGGATGGCCGGCCTTGACCTCGAGGGCAGGACGGGCGAAGGCGCCCCCGGAGCCAGGAGCGCCGCGCCCACCAAGGAGGAACAGGCGCAGCGCAATCAGGCGGTCGCGGCCGGCCGCGCGCTCTTCCAGGTCCCCGAGCCGCTCTCGATCGCCGAGGTGACCGACCTGCTGAACGATCTCCGCGAGCAGAAAAAGGAGCTCGACGCGCGCAAGACGGTCCTCGACCAGCGTCAACGCGAGCTCGACACGATGGAGAAGGAGCTCGAGGCGCGCCGCTCCGAGCTGATCGCGCTGGCGGAGCGGGTGAACGCCGCGATGCCGTCCGCCGACGGCGCGCCGGGCGCGGCCGAGACGATCGACCCGGAGACGATCACGCGGCTCGGCACGATCCTGAGCGGGATGCAGCCCGACGCTGCGGCGCGCGCGCTCGCGACCTACACGCCGGAGCGGGCCGCGAAGCTCCTGCTGGCGATGAAGGAGCAGAAGGCGGCGCTCGTTCTGGGCCAGCTCAAGGACGACGTCCTCACGAAGATCACGGACGCGCTGCTGCGGGCGAAGAGCGCGGCGGAGGGCCGGTGACGATGGACATCGCAACCGTCATCGGGATGGTCCTGAACCTGGCGATGGTGGTCGTCGCCATCCGGCTCGGCCACTCGACGGTCGCCTCGTTCCTGGACGAGCACGCCGCCCTGGTCGTCGTCGGCGGGACCATCTTCTCGATGATCACGAGCTACCGCCTGCCGCAGCTCAAGGGGCTGGCGAAGGTCGTCCTACGGACGGTCTTCTACCCCATGCCGTCGGCCGAGAAGGAGATCGAGCGGCTGGTCAACTACGCCGCGCTCGCGCGCCGCGAAGGGCTGCTCTCGATCGAGGAGAAGCTCGAGGAGGTGACCGACGAGTTCGCGGCCCGCGGCCTGCGCATGGTGATCGACGGCCTGCCGGCCGAGGAGATCCGCAAGGTCCTCGAGAACGAGATCAACTACCTGCTCGAGCGCCACGCCACCGGCAAGAAGATGCTCGAGCGCGGCTCCGAGATGGCTCCGGCGTTCGGGATGCTCGCGACGCTGATGGGTCTCGTCACGATGCTCCGCAACATGTCCGACCCGTCGGGCATCGGCACCGGCATGGCCCTCGCGCTCATCGCGACGTTTTACGGCTCGTTCGTCGCCAACGTCATCTGCCTGCCGCTCTCGGCCAAGCTCGGCGAGCATGGCAAGGAGGAGGCGATGGTGCGCTCGCTGATGATGGAGGGAATCCTCGGCATCCAGGCCGGCGACAAGCCGCAATTGCTCGAGGAGAAGCTCAAGGTCTTCCTCGCGCCGCACGAGCGCGCGCACGTCGGCGCGAAGGAGCGCGAGCCCGCCGGAGCAAAGGCCTGATGGGCATCAAGAAGGAGGAGGAGGAGCCCTTCAGCGCTCCCGGCTGGATTGTCACCTTCTCCGACATGATCGGGCTGCTCACCAGCTTCTTCATCATGCTGATGACCTACAGCACGAAGGAGCAGAAGGACTACCGCAAGCTGCAGGGCGCGCTGCTCGGCGAGTTCGGCCTGATCGCCGACCCCGACAACCCCGACTTCGACGCGCTCATCGCGCCCGACGAGGCGCTCGCCAACCGGCTGCGCAACGACGGCCTGCGCTCGGAGCGCAACGACCTCGAGCAGCTGCGCGAGGGCAGCAAGATCCTCGTGCGCAAGCAGGGCGAGGGCGAGGAGGTCCAGTTCGAGCGGATGATGGACGGCGGCCGGCTGCGCATCCAGGCGCCCGTCAACTTCGCCGGTGGAGCGAGCCGCCTCAGTCCAGAGCAGCGCCGCATCCTTGGCGAGGTGGCCGACGTCCTGCGCCTCCATCGCTGCAAGATCCTCGTCGTCGGCCACTGCTGGGACGAGGGAGCGTCGGTGCAGAGCAAGGAGGCGCTCGTCCAGCTCTCCCGCGACCGGGCGATCGAGGTCGCCGACTTCCTGACGACGGTCGGTCGCCTCTCCGGCCGCTACGTCGGGGTCACCGGCATGGCCGACCGCGAGCCGCTCTCGCCCTCGCACGACGCGAAGTCGGCCGAGCGCAACCGACGGATCGAGATCGTCGTGCTGCAGGACGCGTGAGGCGCGACGCCGGTGGCCCTCAAGAAGCACAAGGAGGAGAAGTTCATCGTCCCGGGGTGGATGGTGTCGTTCTCCGACATGATCGTGAACATGATGTGCTTCTTCATCCTGCTCAACAGCTACGCGAGCCACGCCGAGTCGGGCTTCTCGGGCGCGGGCAGCGGCAGCTTCACCGACGCGATCATCAGCGAGGGTCGCCCCGGCGTGATGCCGGCCCACAAGACGCTGGTGCAGTTCAACGCCAAGGGCGGCCGCTTCGACGCGCCGAAGATCGATCCGCTGCAGAGCGAGAACTGGACCAAGCACACGCTGGCGACGATCTCCGACGAGTTCGACCGTCTCTCCCAGTCGAAGAGCCGCATCGAGGACCAGAAGCGCAGCTTCCCGATCCCGCTCGGCATCGAGTTCTCCGTGCGCAGCCCGCGATTGAGCGGCCGCGACAAGCGCGACCTCGAGACGCTCGCCCCGTCGATCGCGGCGCGCGCCGACCTCCTCGAGGTCGTCGGCTCGTGCGGGAGCGACGAGTGTCCGAGCGAGATCGAGGCGTGGCGCCTCTCCTTCGAGCGCGCCACGAGCGTCGTGCAGCACCTCGCGCGCGCCGGCGTCCCGATCGATCGGATGGTGGCGATCGGAGTCGGGACCTCGCCGCCCGACGCGCTCGTCGGCGAGGAGCCGGCGGTGGCGCGCCGCGTCGCGCTGCGCTGGCGGCTCGCGCCGCAGAACTAGCCGCCCGGACCTTGCGGGGCCGGCGGCCCGGAGGCCCCAGGGGGAGGCGCGGGTTACAGGGGGCGATCGCGCCCGGCCGATATCCCAAGTCGGCGCCCAGGAGAGCGGTGGGATGGCAGCAGCGGAATCGAAGGAAGCGGCGAGCGACGCGCTGAACGACGCGTCGCCCGATGGCGCTTCGCCGGCCAAGGCGCAGAGGTCGAAGTTCAAGGCGCTCCTCCCCTACCTCTTCGGCGGCCTCCTCTCCGCCGGGCTGGGAGTCACGGCCGGCGTCGTCACGAAACCCAAGCACGAGGAGCCGCCGCCCGATCCGTCGGCGTCGTCGACGCCGGCGACGCCGTTCGACAAGTTCGGCGAGCCTCATGAGGTCGTGCTCGCCTCGCAGGTTCTGAACCTCGCCGACCCCGGACAATCGGTCGCCGGCAAGTTCCAGTTCCGGCTCGAGGTCCGGATCAAACCGGAGGCGAAGATCGACGAGCTGCGCGCCGCCTGCACCGACAAGGCGGGCAAGCGCTATGCGAAGGTCCGCGACGCCCTGATCACGCTCTACTCGAGCAAGGTGTCGACCGACATCAAGACGGCGCACGGCAAGGAGATCCTCAAGCTCGAGATGCTCGACGTCCTCGCGCCGATCGTCTTTCCCGACCCGGGCGAAGGCGTGCTCACGAACGTGATCTTCGAAGAGTTCCTGGTCCAGTGACCGGCGCGCAGCGAGGAGGAATTCAAGTCGCATGATCGACGGCGTGGAGAGCTACGACCTGTCGACGCCCGCGCCCCTGCCGCGCGAGGCGAGCCAGCGGCTGGCGGCGATCCGCGAGACGCTGGCCGAGGAGATGCGCATCCACCTGCGCCGCCTCCTGCGCCTGCGGACCGCCGTCTCCGTCGTCTCGCCCGAGGTCGTGCGCGTCCGCCACTTCGCCAGCTTCCTCGACGGCAAGGCGTGGTGGTTCGCCGGCGGCAGCAAGGCCGACCCGCAGGGCCGCTCCGTCCTGATCGGCTGCGCGCCGAGCCTGATCTACGTCGCCATCGACCGGACGCTCGGCGGCGCCGGCCGCGTCACCGCCCCTGCCAAGCTGCCGACGCAGATCGAGTTCGAGCTCGGGACGCGCTTCCTGCGCGACGTCTTCGTCGGACTGGCGAAGGCGCTGACGCTGCCGCCGCTCCACCTCGCCGTCGCGCCCCACGGCCCGCTCGCCGAGCCGCTGCTCACCTACATCCCCGACCTCGAGGAACCGTTCGCCCGCATCCGCTGGAAGGTGCGGGTCCTCGACCAGGAGCACGAGCTCCTGCTCTGCATCTCGCGCCGGCTCCTCGAGGCGGCCGAGACCAAGCACGAGGAGGTTCGAGCCAGCGCCCGCGAGCTCTCGGGCCCCGTCGCCAGCTCGCCGATCGAGCTCATGGTCGAGTTCGCCCGCTGCCGCCTCTCCGTCGACGAGGCGGCAAACCTGACGCGCGGCGACGTCGTGCTCTTCGACGTCCCGCCCGGCGAACCGATCGACGTGAAGGTGCAGGGCCGGACGCGCTTCCGCGGGCGGCTCGGCACCCACGATGACCGCCTCGCGGTCGAAGTGACCGACGTCGTCGTGGAGGAGTCGATGGCGGCGACGTCCACGGCCGCGAAGTCCGGCGCAGCCGCGCCGGCCGTCGCCGGCAAGGCGGCCGCCGCCAGCGCCGCGACCGGCAAGCCGGCCGCCGCGCGGGCACGGAGTGCGTGACGTGGCTGAAAGCGACACGAGCCCCGGCACTCCGACCGACCCGGCCGCCGTGGCCGACGGCTCGATCGCCGACCTGATGCCCGCGGAGGGGCGCGCGGCGCTCGACGCGCCGGCGCCGGTCGTCTCGCCGCCGCCGGTCGAGCCGATGGGATCGGGCACGAGCCCCACGCAGCCCGGCGCGGCGCGCACGCGCGCCGCGCCGATCGCGCTGCCGGAGCTCGGCGCCGCCGCCGCCGCCGCCGCGGGCCGCCACTTCGGCCTGCTGCTCGACGTCGGCGTCGAGGTCGCCGCCGTCGTCGGCACGCGCGAGCTCAGGCTCGAGCAGGTGCTGGCGATCCAGGCCGGAGCGATCATCGACCTCGACCGCCACGCCGGCGAGCCGATCGAGCTCTACGTGAACGGCAAGCCGATCGCGCTCGCCGAGATCGTGGTCGTCGACGGCCGCCTCGGCGCCCGCGTCGTCGAGACGCTCGCCCACCCCTCCTCGCGGAGCTGAGCCGCGCCTCAACGCGAGGGGACGTCGATCCGGTAGTCCTTCGTCTCGCGGAGGCAGAGCCCTCCGACGAGCAGCGACACGAGGCAGACCGCGATCGGGTAGGCGAGCCCGGCGTAGAGGGCGCCGCGGCCGAGCTTCTCGCAGACCCAGGTCGAGGTCGTCAGCGCCGTCGCGATCAGCGGCAGGAAGCCGCCGAACCAGCCGTTGCCGAGGTGGTAGGGCAGTGACATCGACGTGTAGCGGATCGACGTCGGGAAGAGCTCGACGAGGAACGCGGCGATCGGGCCGTAGACCATCGCGACGTAGACCATCTGGAGCGCGACGAGCAGGACCACGCCGATCGCGTTCGCCGCCGGCAGCGACTCGACGTTCGCGGCGAGCCCGGGATTGGCGAGCGCCGTGATCGCCTGGTAGATCGGGATGTAGGTCGCCGCGGCGAGCGCCATCCCCGCGAGCATCACCTTCTTGCGCCCGATCCGGTCGGAGAGGCGCCCGAAGACGACGAAGAGCGGAGTGCCGAGCGCGAGCGCCGCCGCCACCAGGAGGTAGGCGAGCCGCCAGTCGAGGTTGAGCGGCTTCTGCAGGAACGTGAGCGCGTAGAACTGGCCGGTGTACCAGACGACCCCCTGCCCCGCCGTGGCGCCGAAGAGGGCGACCAGCACGTAGCGCAGGTTGGTCCGGTTCCCGAAGCTCTCCTTCAGCGGGTTCCTCGCCACGCGTCCTTCGACCTTGAGCCGCGCGAAGAGCGGCGACTCGCTCATCCGCAGCCGCATCCAGACCGAAATGGCGATCAGCACGACCGAGACGAGGAACGGGACGCGCCATCCGTACGCCTGGAACGCCTCGGGCCCGAACCAGCTCCGCGCGCCGCCGATGACGCCGAGCGACAGGAAGAAGCCGAGCGTCGCCG
>Ga0247727_10005528_pt1 | contig 25565 bp, 12 predicted proteins | sample WisWelCaveWW1625_FD_202498 | JGI IMG/M metagenome (GOLD analysis project Ga0247727, IMG submission 202498) | Biofilm microbial communities from Wishing Well Cave, Virginia, United States - WW16-25 | ecosystem: Environmental > Aquatic > Deep subsurface > Groundwater > Cave microbial mat | place...
ACCCGATGAAAAGTTGTCTGCCTCACGCTACCGGGCTTTTGCAAAATCATCTATGGTCTGCGGCTGGGGAGCTAAAACCTACCTTACCGACGGTGATCGGCCTCCCATCGCCAGCCATCGCCGGCTGCTCTGAGATTTCCGAAATTATGGACTGCGGATTCCGAAATTTCGGATTTCGGGCCGGGTTTTCCAGCCTCTAACGAAAGTTTATCTTATGCTATTTCAGCATTTAGCCGGATCAGCCGGGATGGCGGCGGAAAGGCTGGTTGAAATAGGCGCGGAGGCTATGCTAGCCTCCGCCACTGTTAAAGCACTTGCCGTCAGGTTTTGCATCCTGTTTAAACGTTTTGACGGCGCCCCGAGTGGTGATTCAAAACACACACAGCCCGCTGAAAAGTTACGATGCCCTGATGCAGTGTGGCTTCCCCATACTCGTCGTCCCGTGCAACGGGCGCGGCTGAGTCAAGGAGTTATGCACAATGAATGTAGATAAACGGTTCTATACCTTTGTTTTTGCCCCGACCGCTAGCTCCCCTCTCCGAAAGTTCAACGTTCATCACAAAATTCTCTACGCGATTCTCGGTTTTGCAGTTGTTGGTCTGTTGACTGTCGTCTACGGAGCGTATCGCCTGACGCAGCACGCGATAGTCGTCGCCAAACTCAACATGACGCAGCACGAAAACCGCCTTCTGCGCGAAAAGAATCAAGAAGCGGAGAGCAAATACGATCAGTTGCAAAACCGCTTGGCTGCGCTCGATACGACGCAACGCAAGCTGGCTGAAGTTTCCGGCGTCAGCCGCGCCGCCGACGTCAACAAAAACATCGGCCAGGGCGGCCCGGACGGCGAAACGAGCGTGAGCGACATCGAGCAGACGACCGCTGCGCTGGAAAACGAATTGCGGCAGTTCAAAGACGTTTTCGACCGGAATCAGCTCAAGCTCTCCTCGACTCCGAGCGGCTGGCCAGTGCGCGGTTACATCACCGATGGTTTCGGCGCGCGGCGCAATCCGTTCGGCGGCAAAGGCTACGAAGCGCACTCCGGATTGGACATCGCGACCAATCACGGAACCGCGATTGAAGCTACGGCTGACGGCATCGTCATCCACGCCGGAATGCACGGCGGTTACGGCAACGTCGTGGTGATTGATCACGGTTACGGCGTCACGACCCGCTTCGGCCATATGTCGAAGATTGAAGTGCAGGTCGGTCAGCACGTGACGCGCGGCAAGTTGATCGGAGCGGTGGGAAGCACCGGCCGCTCAACCGCGCCCCATTGCCATTACGAGGTCCGGCTGCACGACCGCCCGGTCAATCCGCTCAGTTACATTTCGATCAACCGGTAGTTTCGCTGAGCAGGCATACCACCTCGTGTCCGAAAGCAAAAAGGCAGCCCCATCGCGGGCTGCCTTTGGCTTTGCAATTGAAGTGGAGAGACAGGATCATCGCCGCATGTGCTCTTTCAATAAGCAGCGATCCATCACGACCATCAGCCCGGCCTCCAACGCGCGCCGAGCGGCGTCTTCATCAATCACGCCTTCCTGCATCCACACAGCCTTTACATCCAAACGAATAGCTTCATCAACGTGCATTCCAGCCTCTTCCGAACGGCGAAAGATGTTCACCAGATCGAGCTTCTCCGGCACATCGGCCAGAGTGGCGTAAGCTTTTTCGCCCAGGACTTCGCTTTCGTTCGGATTGACCGGAATGATGCGGTAGCCGAATTGCTGCAGGTACCGCGCGACGCCGTAGCTCGGGCGAATCTGGTTCGACGATAAGCCGGCGACGGCAATCGTGCGACATTCGTCCAGGATTCGTCTGATGACCTCAGGCTGGTTGATTCCCATCTTTCTCCAGGTCCAAATCTCAAATTTGAAATTTGAGATTTACGAGTGGTGTTCCTGCAAGCTGATCACGCTCAATTTGCCTTCCTGGCGCATTGCGGCAATCCCGCTGACTGCGGCATTCGCCCCGGTCAGCGTCGTGAACGTGACGACGTTGTATTGCATCGCGGCGCGCCGGATGGCGCGTTCGTCGTAAAACGAGGCGCGCCCCAAAGACGTGTTGACGACCAAATCAATCTCGTTGCTCTTGATCAGGTCAACCACGTTCGGACGGCCTTCGTTGACTTTGAAGATGCGTTCGGCGGGAACGCCTGATTCGTTCAGATAACTGGCAGTGCCGCGGGTGGCGATAATTCTGAAGCCGAGATCGTGCAATCGCCTGGCCACCCGCACCGCGTTCTTCTTATCGCTGTCGTTGACGCTGATGAAGGCCGTTCCGTGCAGCGGCAAGCTCGCGTTCGCCCCCATCTGGGCTTTAGCGAACGCCGCGCCGAAACTCTCGGCCATCCCCATCACCTCGCCGGTCGAGCGCATCTCAGGCCCGAGCGCCGGATCAACGCCTGGAAATTTGACGAACGGGAAGACCGGCTCTTTGATGAAGAAGATGCTCACGGCCAGCTCGTCGGGCAGATCGAATTCCGAGAGCATCCGCCCGGTCATCACGCGCGCGGCGATCTTCGCCAGCGGCACGCTCGTAGCTTTCGACACGAACGGCACGGTGCGTGAAGCGCGCGGGTTGACTTCGAGCACGTAAACGATGTCGTCCTTGATTGCAAACTGGATGTTCATCAGTCCGCTCACTTCCAGCGCCTTTGCCAGTTGCCGGGTGTAACGCCGCATCGTTTCGAGATGCTCAGGCTTGATCATATACGGCGGCAGCACACACGACGAATCGCCCGAATGAATGCCCGCCTCTTCGATGTGCTCCTGAATGCCCGCGATCACCGTGCGTTCGCCGTCGGCCAGCGCGTCAACGTCAACCTCGAACGCGTCCTCCAGAAAGCGGTCAATCAACACGGGCTTTTCCGGCGAAGCTTCGACCGCGTTCTTCATATAACCTTCGAGGCTCTGCTCGTCAAACACGATCATCATCGCCCGCCCGCCCAGGACGTAACTCGGACGCACCAGCACCGGGTAGCCAATCGAGGCCGCCACGCGCTTCGCCTCTTCGACCGTCACAGCCGTCCCGTTCACCGGTTGTGGAATGTTCAGGTCGGCGAGCAGCTTGCCGAATCGCTTGCGGTCTTCGGCCAGATCAATTGATTCGGGGCTGGTGCCGATGATCGGCACCCCGGCTTTGTGCAGTCGCATCGCCAGGTTGAGCGGCGTTTGCCCGCCGAATTGCACGATCACGCCGTCCGGTTTCTCCAACTCGACGATGCTCATCACGTCTTCAAACGTCAAAGGCTCGAAGTATAGACGATCCGAAGTGTCGTAATCGGTCGAGACGGTTTCGGGATTGCAATTGACCATGATCGTCTCGTAACCGTCTTCTTTGAGCGCGAACGAGGCGTGGCAGCAGCAGTAATCGAACTCGATGCCCTGACCGATGCGGTTCGGGCCGGAGCCGAGGATCATTATCTTCTTGCGATCACTTGGCGTGGCTTCACATTCGCTTTCGTAAGTTGAATAAAGATACGGCGTGTGGGATCCGAACTCCGCGCCGCAGGTATCTACTCGTTTGTAAACCGGGACGATCCCTTCGGCTTTACGTCGCGCGCGCACTTCGTCTTCGCTGCTTTTGATCAGATCGGCGATCCGCGCGTCGGAGAATCCCATTCGCTTCGCTGCGCGCAACTGCGCGCTCGAGAGCGATTTCAAATCCTCCTGCTTCACTCCCTCCTGCAAATCAACGATCTGCCGAAGCTGAATCAGAAACCAGGGGTCAATGCTCGTCAGCTCGTAAACTTCATCCATCGTCCAGCCGCGCTCGAAGGCGGCGTGCAGATAATGGATTCGCTCGGCGTTCGGGATGATCAGCTTGCGCCGCAGCGTTTCGTCGTCAACGTAACCGACGTAAGGCGAAGTGCGCCGTTCGAGCGAGCGCACGCCTTTCAGAAAAGCCTCTTTGAACGTGCGGCCGATGGCCATCACCTCGCCGACCGACTTCATCTGCGTGCCGAGCAGGTCTTCGACGCCGGGGAATTTCTCGAACGCCCACTTCGGAATTTTGACGACGACGTAATCAATCGTCGGCTCGAACGAAGCCGGAGTCTTCTTGGTGATGTCGTTCGGAATTTCGTCGAGCGTGTAACCGACCGCCAGCTTCGCGGCAATCTTGGCAATCGGGAATCCGGTGGCTTTCGACGCCAGCGCCGACGAACGCGAGACGCGCGGGTTCATCTCGATCACGCGCAGCTCGCCGTTGTTCTGATTGACCGCGAACTGGATGTTCGACCCGCCGGTCTCGACTCCGACTTTGCGGATGATCTTGATCGCGGCGTCGCGCATCATCTGGTATTCGCGGTCGGTCAGCGTCTGCGCCGGCGCGACGGTGATCGAATCGCCGGTGTGCACGCCCATCGCGTCGAAGTTTTCAATCGAGCAAATGATCACGACGTTGTCGGCCAGGTCGCGCATCACCTCCAGCTCGTACTCTTTCCAGCCGATGATGGATTCTTCGACCAGGATTTCGCTGATCGGGCTGGCCGCCAGTCCGCGCTCGGCTGTCTCATCGAACTCTTCGTAATTGTAGGCGATGCCGCCGCCCGTGCCGCCCAGCGTGAAGCTCGGACGAATGATGATCGGGAAGTTGATCTCTTCGGCGGCCTCCATCGCTTCGGCGTGCTTGTGGCAGAAGCGCGCCTTCGGCATCTGCAATCCGATCTCGTCCATCGCCTGTTTGAAGAGCAGCCGGTCTTCGGCGATTTTGATCGCGTTGAGCTTCGCGCCGATCAACTCTACGCCGAATTTGTCGAGCGCGCCGCTTTCGGCCAGCTTGACGGTCAGATTCAAAGCGGTCTGTCCGCCGACTGTGGGCAGCAAAGCGTCGGGGCGTTCGCGTTCGATGATCGCGGTGACGGTTTCGACCGTGAGCGGTTCGACGTAGGTGCGGTCGGCCAGCTCCGGGTCGGTCATAATCGTCGCCGGGTTTGAATTGACCAGCACGACCTCGAAGCCCTCCTGTTTGAGCGCCTTGACGGCCTGTGTGCCGGAGTAATCGAATTCGCAGGCCTGGCCGATGACGATCGGGCCGGAGCCGATGATCAGGATTTTGTGTATGTCAGTTCGTTTAGGCATAGTTCTTTGGATTTCAAATTTGAGATTTGAGATAGATTTGCTTGCGTCAGGTTTGGGGCGAGAGATTGACGCGACAACTCAGCGCGAGAAAGTAACACAACGGCGGGATTGCGAAAAGCGCAATGATGATTTGCGCGGTTGATTGCGCAGATAAAATCGGCGAATGGGGACGAGCGTTAAAACTCTTCGCGTTTGCGCTGGCCGAGTTCGGCCAGTTTCCATTGCGGCCAGGTCGAGGTGCGGCTGTAACGGTCGGTGGCCTGAGCGAGGCCGTCAACCCGCGTTGATCCGCATTGCGGGCATGAAGTCTGGATTCCGCGTAGAATCGTGTGGCACACATCACAGATCGTGAATTCGGGCGAGAAGGTGATCGCCGATGTTTGTGTTTCATGGAACGCCCTGAAAATCAGCTCCGCCAATCGCTCTGGCTGCGGCAGCGCCGCCCCGATCCACAAGCCGGTCGTGGCGCTTCGAATCATCCCACCCTGCAATTCGCCTTCGATGCGGATTCGGTCAAAGGCGTCAACCGCGCTCTTCACCGGCAATTTGATGGAGTTGGTGTAAAAGACCTCAGCCGCAGCTTCGCTCCCGGAGTTGACCGCGCTGGTGTGGCTGGCGAAGCGGAGGTCGAGCCGCGCCAGACGGTGTGGCGCTGTGATGTCGCGCGATTCGGCCAGCAGGAATCGGACTTTGTGTTTGGCCGACAACCGTTCGGCTTCGGCGTTGAGATGCAGGATGACGCGCGCGGCGAAATTCTGCGCCTCCGGCGACGCGCCGAGTTGCTCGCCCGTCACGATCTGCGCCAGTTCGGCCAACCCGACTGGGCAGATTGCGTGCGCAGTCCAGCTCAGCGGCAGGAAGATCTCCTGGCCGGGCCGCATCGCCAGCATGGCCAGCGCGCCCGATTCGCCGCGCGCCAGCAGCTTCTCCAGGAAGACTCGTTTTTCGAGCGACGCCTGCGCGGCCAGCTCCGACAATTCGGTCAGCAGATCGAAGACTTCCGATTGATCGCCTTCGGCCCGATAACCGAGGCGCGGCAGATTGATCGCGACGGAAGAGAAAGTGGCTGCGCGCCATTGCCAGCTCTCGCTCGCGCGCTGCAGCTTGTCGGCGCTGACACCGTAACGCGCAGTGAAAGACGCGGCGGCTTCGTTCCCGCTCGGACGGTCGAAGATGAGCGTCACGCCGCCGCGTTCGGTCGCGGCGCGAACGACCAGGTCGAGAAAACCGCGATTGAAGGGATTGTCAATGAAGCTCTCGGTCAAATGCAGTATCGGGCGCGGGCCGGTGAAGGGAAGTCCCTGACCATCGCCTTCCAGATAGACCTCGAACAAAGCCCTGAGGAAATCGCGCGCGACCTCTCCCATCTCGCTGTAAGTCGCGCCGGGCTTTTCGCCGCCCGGGCCGACTGCAGGAAGATCGCGCAAATAGGCCGGAGCTTCGCAATCCAGATGCAGGTCGCAGCGCACTCCCTGACCGCCGCGCGCAATCGCCGGAGCCGACAGTTCGAACAACACGCCTTGCGCCACTTGTTTGATCTGGAGTTGATTCAAACCTGTGAGCATCGGCGCCAACGCGAAATTGACCGAATCCCACTGCAAGGCCTCGCTGAAGTAACCCTGCAACGCGGCGGTGTAAGTCACCAGGTGCAGAAGCAGCACCTGGGCGCGTCTGGCCGGGCGCGATCCGGCGAATCCGCCAGGCAACTGGATGCCGTGACGTTTCACGAAATCAATCGAGCCGATCATCGTTGTCGGGCGGTCAACTTCGCCCAGGTTTTCGATGTGCAGGTCGCCGGCCAGATGCGCGCCGGACACCGCGTCGGAGAAGACGTTCAGGATGGCGTATTCGCGTTTGATGGCTTCGGCCAGCGCCAGGCTGCTGCCTTCAGGCCCGTGCAGCGCCGCCGCGCCGTTTGAAACCGATTGAATGATCCGGTCAACGTCGTAGATCGGCACGCCCAACCGCGAATGCGCGCGGTATTCGTCCATCAAGCCGTGTTCGAGCAGCCGGGCGTCAACCATCCCGCGAATCAGCGGCGCGGTCAGCGCGCGAATGCCGGAGCGCACGATCTGCTCTTTGACTTCGAGCGCGATCTGGTGCGCGGTCTCCGGCGAGAGTTTGGTTTCGCGCACCAGCGCGTCGGTGATTCGCTGCGGATCGAAAAGCGCGACGTCTTCGTCCGACTGCCGGACGAAGAGTTCCGATTCGGTCAAGGGAATGATCTCTTTTTCCTGAAGACTGCTCATAAACCGCTGATGCCTGGTGTTAGTCTGCGGCGATTTTGACGAAGTGATCGAGCGGCCCTCGGCCGTGTCCGATGCTGGGGGCCGCGCGCAACGCCTCGGTCAAATATTCTTTCGCGCGAGCGACGGCGTCCGGGATTGCAAAACCTCGCGCGAGCAACGCCGCAATCGCCGACGACAGCGTGCAGCCCGTGCCGTGCGTGTTGCGCGTGGCGATCTTCGGCGCGCGGAACAGATGGAATTCCTGCCCGTCGAAGAGCACGTCCGTAGCCTCTTTTTCCAAATGCCCGCCCTTGACCAGCACGGCGCGCCGCGCTTCTTTTCGCGCCGGTCGTTCACGGCACATCTCGTGGATGCGCTCAGCCGCTCGTTTCATCCCTTCGATGTCTTTCACTTCCAATCCGGTCAGCCTTTCGGCTTCGGCCATATTCGGCGTGATCACGTCGGCCAATGGCAGCAATCGTTCGATCAAAAACTCGATCGCCGTTTGGTCAATCAGGTCGAAGCCGCTGGTTGAACGAATCACCGGGTCAACCACGACGTTCGGCAGCGAGTGCTTTTCAATAATTTCCGCAGCTACTTCGATGGTTTCCCGGACGGGGAGCATTCCGGTTTTGACCGCCGCAATTTTGAAATCGCTGACGACCGGTTCGATCTGCGAGCGCAACGTCTCGCCCGATTGATGCGCCGCGCCGTAAACGGCGACGGTGTTTTGAAAAGTCAGCGAGGTGACCGCCGCCGCGCCGAAACAACCGAAGGCCGCAAAAGTCTTGATGTCGGCCAACGTCCCGGCGCCGCCCGAAGGATCGAAACCTGCAATCGAGATCACCGTGAGCATTTCGACAATAAACAGCCAGGAGCAACTTGAGATACTTTATCTGGTGGGTTCGGACGGGATCATAACATCATCTTGGGCGTCTGGCAAAATTCGGGACGCCAGCTTCAGTCCTCCGGCTCCCGGCCGTCTGTGGAAATCCACATCCCGGACGGCGTATCAACAACATCTGGGTTGCGGGATCAACCTTCGTCCATCCGCAATCATCAATCCGCGCTAACACCGCCAACGACCGTAGCCGGTCACGCGGCGCGCATCTGCGTGCTTGAGCATAATCGCGCTCGTTGAATTCATTGCGAGGTTCACAGGTATGAAATGGTCACTCAATCAAATCGGCGCGCTCCCCGTCACGACGCTGGCAACCGCGTTCCTGAAAGCGCATCGCCGGCGGCTGATCGGATTGGCGCTCTCTTTGCTGGCCGCTGTTCTGATCTTTGGCCTGATCTTCGGCCTGATCTTCGGATGGATGGTCAAGCGCCAGGCCGAGCGCGAATTCGAGGCGGCGCGCGCGCGGCTGGAAAAACAGGCGTTCGTGCCTTTTGAAAGGGAAGCGCGGCGGGCGTTGGCGGGCGACGGGATCAAATTGATTCAGAGCAGCCGCAACACTCGCAGCCTCGCGCGGTCGGGCGACTCGATCTTCGCCGCGACCGATGGCGGATTGGTCGAGTTCGATGACGACGGGAAGATCAAGCGCCGTTACACCGTGCTCGATGGTTTGCCGGAGAGCGATCTGACCGTGCTGGCGACCTTCGGCTCGAAGCTCTTCATCGGCTCCCGTTCCCAGGGTCTGGTCGTTTTCGACGGCAAACGGTTTGAACGTTACCGCTGGACGGATCGAAACGCGCAGGCCGTCACCGCGCTGCTCGAAGATCGCGGTCGTCTGCTCGCCGGCACATTCGCGGGCGGCTTGCTCGAATTCGACGGCAAAAGTTTCAAAGAGATCAAGGTCGAGGCCGGACAGAAGCGATTGGCCGGAATCAACCGCCTGGCCGCCGATGGTTCGCGGCTCTTCGTCGGGACTTTCGCCGGCGGTTTGTGGATCAACGAGGCCAACCGCTGGTCGCATTTCACCATTGCCGATGGGTTGCCGTCGAACCGCATCGTCGGCGTGGTGGCCAGCGGCGATCAGCTCCTCGTCGCTTCGGATTTCGGCGTCGCCGCGGCTTCGATCAATCAATTGCTCGGCGACGCCGGCGCAGCTTCTCAAAAACGTTTTCAGACGATTGCGACTCTGCCTGAGCTGGCCAGCGCGACGAGCTTCGACTCCGGCGTTCTGCTCTGCAAAGACAACGGCGAGATGTTTCAGCTCGTCGCTGACGGGCGCGCCGCGAATCGAATCCAACTCGCTCCGCTTGCCTGGAATCGCCCTGCGAGCCTTGCGTCCTGCCAACTGACCGCCTTCGCTCAAAACAACCCAAGGGGGCAAACGCTTTGGTTGACGAGCAATGAAGGTATTTGGCGCATCGGTTGGCAGGGCGAAAGGCTCGCGGGACGGCTCAATTTTTCAGCCTTCGGCAGAGCGGAACGGCAGATGGAGGTTTTGTCCAGCAATGTGATCTCGGCTCTGGCCTTCGACGATCTGGGCCGTTTGTGGGCGGGCAGTTTCCGTAACGGCATTGACGTCTTCTCGACCGAAGGCCGCCGCATTGCGCATCTCGAATCCGAAACCGTGCGCGAAATCAACGCGCTGGTTTGGGATGAAGGATCGAACCGGATGTTGGCGGCGACCGCGCAAGGATTGATTCGGTTCGACGCTTCGTTCGGATCCGAGCGATTAAGCCGGGCCGACGGATTGCTCAGCGATTCGATTTTGGGCGTCGCGGCGATTCAACCCGGACTGAAATCCGGTCGCGCCAGCCTGGCGCTGGCCACGAGCCGCGGCCTTTCGCTCGGCGAATTGAAACAGTGGAGAGGGCTGACGACAGTGCAGGGATTGCCCAGCAACAGTGTTTACACGCTGCTGCCGCAGCGCGAATTCATCTACGCCGGAACGCTCGGCGGCCTCGCTCAAATCGCGCAAGGGCGCGTCGTGCGCGTCTTCAAAGACTCGAACTCGAAGCTCACGCACAACTGGGTGACGGCGCTTTGCGAGGCCGGGCCGCGACTGTTCGTCGGAACTTATGGCGGAGGCGTTTTTGAACTGACCGCGGCGGGCGAATTCACCAGCTTCGCTGCGGAGACCGGACGCCAGACGATCAATCCGAACGCGATGGCGAGCGATGGCGAATTTCTGTACGTGGGGACGCTCGATGGCGCGTGGGCGCTGGATTTGCGCTCGCAGGAATGGAGGCACTTGAAGCCGGAGCTGCCATCAACCGCGGTGCTCGCCGTCACGAGCGATGGCGAGCGCGTTTACTTCGGTTCAACCAGCGGGATCGCTCGAATTGAAATCGGCTACCTGCGCAGCAGAGCCGGTAAGACATAAGCTGCGACAATGAGGATAAGCAGAACCAGCCCGGAGGCGACCGCGATCATCAAGAGGGTTTCATTCGAAAACCAACTGTGAACGTAAGGCTTGATTGCTTCGATCTTTTCTTCCATGCGAGCCAGACGTTCGCGCAGCAAGAGCAGCTCGGTGCGCATCAAGGCCGCGCGCTCGAGCGCCTCGGGGTCGGTTTCCAGGCGCGAGTACAGGTCGAGGTCGGCTTCGAGTTTGTTCAAATCCTTGCGCAAACTTTTCACCTCTCGTTGCCACTTCATCAGTTCCCATCTGCTGACGCTCATTTGCAAGGCTCCTTTTTAGGCTCAAGGAATTCAGGAGATGCCAATGAATAACACGACGATTCAACAAAGTCCACGACGGAAACCAAAAGCGCAGAGAGCGCCGAAAGCAGCAGTTGAAGCGCTGGTGGTTTGCGCGCTGCTCGCCGCTGCCCTTTGGCTTTGCGTCTCGCGCATCAGCGCGCAATCGGGCGCGCTCATTCCGGTTTCGATCAAAAACGAACCCGACCCTTCAATCCTCTTGCTGCAGGTGATGAAGATCGAGGTGCGCATTGACAACCAGCACGCGCACGTGAAAGTGCTGCAAATTTTTGACAGCCACACCAATCAAATCCTCGAAGGCAAATATCTGTTCGCCTTGCCGCCGCAATCGTCCATCGCCGATTTCGCCGTGTGGGACGGCGATCTGCGGTTGCCCGGCGTGATCCTGGAAAAGCGCCGCGCCAATCAAATCTATTCGCAGATCAAGCAGCAGATGACCGATCCCGGCCTGCTGCAGCAGGACGACGAGCACGGCGGCGCGTCAGCGTTCTCAGCCAAAGTCTTTCCGATTCCGGCTTACGGCTCGAAGCGCGTCGAGCTGGAGTACACCGAGATGTTGCCGGTGGAAAACCTGACCTCGCGTTTCAGCTTTCCGCTGAAACCGTCATTCGGCCCGCCTCAACGCGTCGGGGAGTTGCATCTCAACGTGCAAGTGCTGAGCGACTCCCCGATCTCGCCTCTCAACTTCACGTCGGGCGCATACCGGATGCAGGCGATCAAGACCGGGCCGAACGAGATGGTCTATGAATTTCACGCGCAGAACGCGGAGCTGAAGGAAGACCTCTCGTTCGATTACACGATCAACGTCGGGCAGAGCGCGCTCTCGTGGATTGCGCATCGCGCTCCCGAACGCATCACGGCTTACGACCTGCGCGACCCGGCGCTGGCCGCAGACAATCCCGCCAATGTCAATGGATACTTCCAGGCGCGGGCGGTCTTCAACAGTACCGCGACCGGTAGGGAGCGGAGCGATTCTCCGCGCAACGTTCTGCTGCTGCTCGACACATCGCTCTCAATGCACGGCGAAAAGCTCCAGCGTGCGGTCGAAGCGATTGATTTCTTCCTGCACAGCCTGCAGCCGCAGGATCAATTCAACCTGGCGCTCTTCAACGACAGCGTCGCGCCGCTTTCTCCAACCCCGCTGCCGGCGACGGCGGAGAACGTCGAGCGCGCACTGAGCTTCGTCAAAGGCTCGATGCTCGCGGGCGGAACCGATTTGAATCGGGCGCTGCTCAAAGCAGTTGAGTTGGCGAACGCCTTTCCGGCGGGCGAACGCAGTGTCGTCTTGATCTCCGACGCCAATCCGACGTTGAAAACGATCAGCATCAAACGCATCACCGGAGCCTTCGATCAAACAAACAACTCCGATGCTGCGCCGAAGACCCGTCTCTTCGCTTTGGCTGTCGGGAGCGACGCCAACCGCACGCTGCTCGAAGAGCTGACGCGCAAATGTCGCGGCTATTTCGCGCACGCCCGCGAGACTGACGAGATCACGACCCAGCTCAAGATCATCTTCTCGCGCATCGGTCGTCCGAGCATTGACTCCTTGCAGTTCGTCGCCTCCGATCCGGCGAATTTCTCGCGCGTTTACGCGCTGCAATCGCCGCACAGCTTCGACGGCGCAAGCTCCGCTTACGTGGGCCGTTACAAAAACCCGGCAAAGGATGTCGAGGTGAAGATCGAAGGGCGAAGGGGCGACCAACTGCTCAGCCTCGCGCGCCACGTCTCGCTGCCTGAGCTTGAAACCGCTCACGATCATCTGCCGCGTTTGTGGGCGCGCGCCCGCGTTGACGCGCTGCTTTACGAGATGAACCTGAACGGCGAGCGCGAAGATTACATCTCGGAGATCATCCGCCTTTCGCAGAAGTACAAATTCGTCACGCCGTACACGGCTTTTCTGGCCGCGCCGCGTTCGTTGCTGCGCCCGCGCGTGATTCAACCCGGCGATCCGGTGATCCGCGTCAAGACCGACCCTTCGATCAAATCGGTCTTCGCCGTGCTGCCGTTCGGCGAGACGCTGCCGCTCAAATTCCTGCCGAGCGAAGGCGTGTGGGAGGTTCGTTTCTTCGCGCCCGCCTGGATGCCCGATGGAACCTATCGCTGCCGCCTGTTGATGACCGACAAGCAGGGCAACGGTTTTCAGGAAGAGAAGAGCTTCGTCGTTGACAGCCACGCGCCGAAGCTCGCCGCCAGCGTGCAATCACCGACGGTGCGCGCAGGCGAAGATCTGCTGGTGCGCGTGAATGCGGATCGGGACACGATGCGGCTCGTGGCGAAGCTGTACGGCGCACAACCGGTGCAACTCGCGTGGTCTGAAAAAGAGCGAGCGAACATCGGTCGTTTGCGCGTGCCAGCCGGATTGGCTGCGGGGCAATACGCGCTGACGGTTTCGGCGGAAGATTTCGCCCACAACCAGTCGAGCGTTGAAGTGATGGTCTCAGTGATCGGGCGTTAATCCCTGGGAGCGCAGGCAAGGATGATTCTGCTGGCGAATTCAGAAAATGAGTCTTTCGGCTCTTAGCTCCGTAGGAGCGTGATGTTTATAGAAATGGGCAGGCAATGTTCCCCAGCTCCGTAGGAGCGTGATGTTTATAGAAATGAGCAGGCAATGTTCCCCAGCTCCGTAGGAGCGAAATGTGCCGGATGTCGCTCCTACGGAGCTGGGGGAAATATCGGTCAACGTTTTCTATAGACATTCCGCGCCTACGGCGCTGAGAACTGCGGAATTCGCCGGCAAAATCAAGGATGCCTGCGCTCCCAGAAGGAGAAGTCGTTATGAAAAGACCCAGCTTGAAATTCGGAAGGTCGTCTACGCTGACGTTGATCGCGTTGTCGTTCTGCCTGGCGATCATCGCGCTGCAACGCGCAGTCAAAACGTCGAACGCAAAATCGGCGGCGGAAGAGCGCGCCGCGCAAATCGAAGCGGCGTTGTTCACCCGCGCGGAGTTCTTCGGCGCGCAGGCAATCGTCCCCTTTCCCACCGCCGAAGCCCGCGCGCGATTGGCCGAAGTGCAGAAGCGCTATCCGCAGGACGCGGAGATCGAGCTGAAGCTGGCCGAGCTTGACGAAAAGCTGGGCGACGCGGAGCAGGCGCACCGCGGGATTCTGCGCTACGTCGAGCTTGAAAAGAGCAGCCTGAAATCGCTCGAACGTCTGGCCGGTTTCTATCACCGCCGCGCGCGGTTTGCCGACGAGGCCGCGACGCGCGAGCGAATGATCGCCGCCGCGCCGCGAAACCATCGCGCGCCGATCCTGCGCGATCTGATCGAGCTGGCGCGCCGTCACCGCCTGGAGAAATACCAGCGGCCCGATTTCTTCCATAACCTGATCGCTTCCGATCCGAATTCGTTCGGGGCCGTCAAACAGTTCGTCGAGCATCTGATCGGGAAGAAAGATTACGACGAGGCTCTGCGCGCATTGCGACAGCACAAAGCCTCTTTCCCCGACCGGAAAAATTACTTCCTCGAAAAAAAGGTTGACGCGCTCGTCGAGCTTGGACGCTACAAAGAGGCCGAGACGCTCTACGTCCGTTCGTTCGATCCGTTCTGGTCAGACAAGCAATCGGAGAATTTTTACCACGACTTCCTGAGCGAGCACGACCGGTTGCGAGCTTACGGGCGCGAGCTGAAGGACGCTTTCCGCCGCAACCCTGCGAACTTCGACACAGCGGTCAGGCTCTTTCATTACCTGCATTACGATTACGGAGAGAACGACTCGGCGGCGTCGAACATTTTCGTTCGACTGGAACAAGCCCGCGCCGCACGCGGTGTGCGATGGACTGCGGACGAGTTGGCGACGATGGCGCGGTTGCTGATTGCCGACCGGAAGATGGATCAGGCCTCGCGGTTTCTCTACACGCTGCACGAGCAGGGCGGATTGCAGCGCGGAAGCGAGCTGCGCGCAAAAATCCTGTACGAGCTGTTTCAACTGTTGATTCAAGCGGGCAGCGAGCGCACGCCGCTCACCGCCGGCGACCTGAAGTTTTACCAGGACATTGCGACCGCTGATCCCCATCCGGGAATGCTGGGCGGCGTGCTGTCGCTGGTGTTGGCCGATTCGAACCCTCAGCGCGAATTTGAAGACGAAGAAGAGATAGCCGTCGAGCATTTCAACCGCGCCGCCGCTTTCCGATTGTTCAACGCGTACAGGCAGGAGGCCCCGGCTTCGCCCGAAATGGCGCAGATGTATCTCGACCTGATCCGGCATTATTCGACGGCGAGCGAAGCCGCCGTCGCGGCTGAGTTGCTGGCCGAATTCGAGCAGCGTTACGACGACGCGCCGCAGTACGCCGAAGTCGCGTTGAAGCTCGCCGATTGTTACATCAACTATGGCAGGTACGACGAAGAGCGCGCCCTCTACCAGCGCGTGATGGATCATCTCGGCAAACGCCGCCAGGAAGGGAAGCCGCTGGTGCCGGCGTGGAGCGCGAGCGGCGTTGATGAGCTGACCGCGCAGCGCCCGATGACCATCAGTTATCCGCCGTATGCCTCCGGCGAAAGTGAAGGGAGCGATGGTTATTCGCGCCTGACGCGATACCGCGCCGTCCCCCTGGAGACGAAGAAGAGAGACGATGAAGCGACGGTCGCTTATGCGATGGTGCTGTCGCGTTACGTCGCTTCGCTGGCGCGCGCCAATCGCACAGCCGACATCCTCGCGCTCTATTCGAACGAAATCAAAAAGTACCCCGATGAGCAGGGGCTTTACGAGCAGATGCTGCAATGGCTCGGCCAGACCAATCTGGTCGAAGAGCAGTTGCGCGTTTACCAGGAAGCGATCAAGCGGTTTCCGACCAACGTCTGGACTGATCGTCTGGCGCGTTGGTATCTGCGGCGCGACCGGAAAGAGCAGTTCGAGCGGTTCTCGCGCGAGCTGATTGACAAGATGAACGACGAGGAGATCGAAGGCTATTTCGCCAGGTTCGTCACTTCGGGCGCAAGCGGTTACGCGCCGGCGTTTGAATCCGGCCTTCACCTGAAGCTTTACACGCGCGCCCACGAGCGGTTCCCGCACAATCTGAAATTCGTCGAAGGTCTGCTGGGTTATTACGAAGGGCACAAGCTGTGGGCCGAATGGCAGCGGTTGCTGGCCGAGTATTACTTCGAGTCGAAGCAGATTCGTGAGCGGTATCTGCTGCATCTGGCGAGCGGCGGCAAGCTGCGCGAGTACGCCGACGTGGCGGCGACTAAAGTCGCTGCTACGAAGGCTGCTGCGAAGGAATCGCTTCCGTACAAACTCTTCCGCGCCGATGCTGCGGCGTGGCTGTCGAATTACGAAGAAGCCGTTGATGCTTACCGCGAGTTGAATCGGCTCTATCCGAACACGCCGGAGTTCGCGGATCGTCTGGTCGCGTTCACCCGCTCGTTCGGCCAGAAAGACCAGAAGTCGTTGGAAGAATCGGCGAAGGTGCAGCACGCGCTGGCCGATGCGCAGCCGTCGTCGGAAAGCTACCGCACGCAGGCTGGCGAGATTTTTGCTGAGCTTGGCGATTACCAACGCGCGGGCGAGCAGTGGGAGCAATTGATCAAGCCGGGCGAGGGCGATGAAGAGGTTTATCTCGACACGGCTACAGTCTATTGGGACTATTTTCAGTACGACGATGCGCTGCGCGTGCTGCGGGCGCTGCGCCAGCAGATGAACGATCAGACGCTCTACGCCTTTCAGGTCGCGGCAATCCTCGAAGCGAAGCATCAGATCGGCGAAGCGATTGCCGAGTACGTCAAGGCGCTGGATCAAAACTCGAATGATTGCTGGCGCGCGCGGCGGCGGTTGAAGACGCTCTACCAGCGCAAGGATGTTCCGCAGCAACTCAGCGCGGCGTTCCAAACCGAGCTGAGCCGCGCGAAGGATCGTGAATCGCTCGTGCTCGGTTACGTCGCCCTGCTCGACAGCCTGAAAAAGTGGGACGAAGCCGCCGTCGTTCTCAAGCGCGAGATCGCACGCAGCCGCTCGCAGGATTTTCTCGACCGGGCGCGCGACCTGTTCAACGAACACGAAGACGCGGAAGGTGAGCTGGTCGCGCTGCGGCGTTTGGTCGTCGCGGCGAAGACCGTGCGCTTCGCGATCTCGTATCAATTGCAACTGGCCGAACGCGCGGCGGCGAGTGGGCAGAAAGATTCGGCGGCGGCGATGCTGGCTCGACTGGTCAACAAATATCCGACGAATTACGGGGTCTTGAGCGAAGCGGCGGATTTTTACTGGCGCATCGGCAAACGCGAGGACGCGACTAGGCTGCTCGCGAAAGCCGCCGCGCGCGGTCGCGGGCGTTTCCATTACATCTTCGCGCGCAAGCTGGCGAAGCGTCAGGTCGAACGCGGACAATTCGTGGCCGCCGAGTCGTCGCTCAAGAAACTCTACGACGAAAACCCACGCAACCTGGAGGTGTTCAACGAGCTGGCGCGCGTCTACGTCCGCACTTCGCGCCCCGACGCGCTGCGCGAGCGTTACCGCGAAACCATCCGCGCGATCAAACAGTCGGACATGGATCGTTACGAAATCCGCGACCGGATCGAACGGTTGCGCGCCGGCGTGATCGAATCGTTCACTCAGCTCAAAGATTACCAGTCGGCGGTCGAGCAGCACATCGAGATCATCAACCGCGACCCCGACGAAGAAGTGAACGTCAAAGCCGCGATTCAATACGTCAAACGCTACGGCGGCGGCGAGGCGCTGATCGAGTATTACACCAAGACTTCCGAGCAGGCTTACAAGGACTATCGCTGGAACCTGGTGCTGGCGCGGATTTACGAGGCGAAGGGCGATTGGGCCAGCGCCATCGGCAATTATCGGAAGGCGCTGGTCAACCAGCCGGAGATGATCGAGCTGCACAGCGAGCTGGCCGGCGTTTGCGTGAAGGCGAAGGATTACAACTCGGCGATTGACGCGCTCGACGAGGCTCGCCGCTTGTCGAACGACGATCCGCAGTATTTGAAGCGGCTGGTCGAGGCTTACGAAAAAGCGGGCAGGCAGCGCGAAGCCGACGCCGTGCGCGCGAAGCTGCCGGTCGAAAAGCCGAAGCCGAAAACTCCGGGCGAGCAGTTCGCCGAAGCTTCGATGCTGCGCCGCAACGAACGGGCGAAAGCGATTGAGACTTACCGGAAGGCTTTCGATGCGTTCGCTTCGGATTTTTACAAACACGAGCTGCGCGCGCACGAACTGGCCGGTTACGTCGAAACGCTGCGCGACGAAGAGCCGCTGGATCAAATCCTGCGCCGGTTGTGGGATGTGCACGAGCGCATCAAGCGCGACGCCGCGAGCAAGGACAATCTGCTCGCGGGCAAAGCTCGCGCGCTGCTCGAAACGTTCGACCGCGCGCTGCCGGAAGCCGCCGGTCGAATCGCCGCCGAATACGCGACGGGCGATGAGCTGGCGGCGATTGATCGCGACGCGCGGCGTTGGATGAGTGAAGCGAAGAGCGCGGCGAACGACGACACGCTGGTCGTTCTGTTGAATCTGAGCCAGCGAGCAGGGCTTGGCCAACTGGCCGAGCAGATTCTGGTCGCGCGCAAAGACGCCGCGTTTGCAATCGAGAAGAACTGGCCGAGTTATCACGAACGCCTGATGTCGCTCGTCAACTTTTATTCAGAGCGCGGAGCTTACCAGCGCGTGGTCGAATTGCTCGAACAGGAGCGCGCCCGCGACCAATGGCGCGACAAGTTCGGCTACCGTTCGATGATCGCCGAGTACGCGCGGCTCGCCGGCGACCGCGACCGGGAGTTGAAGGTGTTGCGCGAAGAGTTCGATTCGCGCACCGGCAAGCTGACGGCTTCGTCCGATCCGATGGTCGAACGATACTTCGAGGCGTTGCTCGAAAGCGGCGAGGCGGGTCGAAACGAGCTGCGGCAATGCGCCGGGCGGCAGACGCCGCTCCAGTTTCAGCTCATCAACTTTCTGCTCAGGAACAACGAGCTGAAGCTGGCGCGCGAAGCCATAGAAGCCGCGCCATTGACCTCAGCCTGGAAATCGTCGCGGCAGGCGGAGCTCAGCGTCGCCGCGCGCGATTTGAATCGCGACAACGAAGCCTTCTTCCTGCGCGCGATGAACTGGCAGACCATCGGCGAGATGATCGCCGCCAAACCCGACGGGTCGCAGCAACTGGTCGGCGACAACTGGTTCTACCTGGCGGAGAGTTACGGACGCTGGCTGTCGCTGTCCGAAAAAGCGAAGCAGGCGTCGAAGGCTGCGAGCGCCGCGTTCCTGCCCGCGAGGCTCGAAAACCGCCCGCGAGACGCCGGTGAGCAGCGGCGGCTGGCGGCGTGGTATTCGGAGCAGGGCGAGCATCAACTCGCGCTCGAACATTTCCAACTCGCGCTGGAGCTGAAGCCGGACGATTTGCAGACTGTGGCCGGCATCGGCTCGGCCTATTTCAAGCTCGGCCAGCGGCGGCAGGCCGATGAATATTGGGCGAAGATCATTGCGAAAGACGATCCGAAGGTCGAGCCGAAGATCGAAAGCTGCGCGCTCTACCTGCGCACGCTCGCCCGACACGGGCTGGCCGCAGAGGCGCGAGCCAAGTTGCAACCGTTCGTCGTCAAACGCCTCACCGCCGCCGATGGCGAAAGCGACAAGCTGGAATCGCTCAAGCCATTGATCCGCGCGCTGGCCAGGTCATTCGAGAAAGAGAATGAACACGGCGATGCCGCGACTTCGCCGAAAGACGAGGCGGAGAGAGCCGCGTTCCTGCGCGGGCTTTGCGAAGCGGTCGGCGGCGACGCGCTGCTGCCGGAGATGGTGATCCGCGAAGCGATGGTCAAGCGCGAACACTTCGCGCCGTTTTACGAAATGCTCGTTCGCCGCACGGAAGGCATATCGCGCTACGATTCCGATTCCGATTTCGTTGACCGGTTGCAGACGCGCAGCGCGTGGAGCCTCGATGAAGTCGAGGAATCGCTCGATCACGAAAGGAGCGCGCCACCGGCGACGCGGATCAGCGCGCAGGCTTCGCCGCAATTCGGCGAGCGGATCAACTGGCAGCAGGAATATCTCGGTCGCCTGATCGCCGAGCGAAAGAATGCTGAAGCGCTCGGTCTGGTTGCAAACATCGAGCAGGAGTTCAAAGGCCGTTATCCGCGTCCCGAATGGCTGCGGTTGGCGAAGCTGCGGCTCGACGTTCGCGCGGGCCGCGTGGCGCAGGCGGTCAATGGCCTCAAGCGTTTCGTCGGCGTCGAAGTCAGCCCGAAGCTCGCTCGCGTCGCGCCGCCGAACGTCGAGCGGTTGAACCAGGCGGTCGCGATGCTTCGCGGCGAGAAACGAAACGCCGAAGCCGACGATTTGCTGAAGGCGGCTTATGAACGAACGCTCGCGCTCGAACAGCTTCAATCAACTTCGTTCGCGGCGCTGGCGCGGCTGGCGTTGGAGAAAGGCGAGGCGGAGCGCGGGCTGAAGCTGCTCGAGCTGGCGGTCGCGCTGGGCAATGCGGAGACGCGCGAGACTGCGGCGGCTGAATTGGCTGCGCTCGACTGGGTGAAGGCGCGCGCGACCGACGCCGAGTGGGTCGAGCGGCCGCAGCCGAGCAATCAAATCCAGGAGGCCGAAGCGTTGCAGGTGGCGGCGGAAACGGCGGCTGAGTTCAATCAATTCGCGGCGGCCATTGCTTACCGCCAGCGATTGTCGTCGTTGAAGCCCGACGATGACGCGAATCGGCTGGAATTGGCGCGCGCGCTGGCGGCGAACGGCAAGGGCGATGACGCGACGAATCAGCTTGCGTCGTTGGTTTCGGATCGTCGCGTGGCGCGCCAGGCTCGGTGGACCGCCGTGTGGATCGCGCCGGAGGTCGTCAGGCACGAGAAGTGGCAGTCGTTCGAGCAGCAGAGCGGCGCAGGCAAAGACCAGGAGATGGTCGCAGCAGTTGAAGCTCAATCGCTGTCGAGTCGCGGGCAGGCGAACGAGGCGGTCAAACGTCTCGGCGACGCTGTGGCGAACAATCCGTCCGCGCAACTGAAACTGTTTCGCGCGCTGTTGCAGAAGAACGCGGGGCAGGAGCGCGAAGCTTTGCAGAGCCTGCTCGACGCGATGATCGCCTGCGGCGACTCGTGGATCGCCGCGCCTTTCAGCGCGACCGAAGACGAGCAGCGTTGGCAGATCGTCAGGCTTTACGCGAAACAGAGCCGACCTCGCGCGGCGTTGAAGCTGGCCGCCGTTGACGAACGATTGAGAGGGCAGTCGCAAGCGCCGGCCAGCTCAACGCCGGCGAGCGACGAAGAGGCCACGCAGAGTGCGAAAGCGAAGTCGCGGTTCGACAGTCTGTCCGCGCGCGCAAGCCGTCGCCAGCAGCAGTCGCAACTCGAATTGCTCGCGCTGCTTTCGGTTTCAGCCGAACAGTCGGGTGATCCCAGCAAAGCGATAGAGTTTGAAAATGCGAGGCTGAGTTTGCTGTCGAACCCGACGGAACGACGCAAAGTCGAGTCGCGCATCGAACAGTTGAAAGCGAAGCGGAAGGAACAGTCGCGCAAACCGACCCTGTCGTTCGAAGTCAACGAGCACGCGGTCACACTTCATTGAAGGAGGCAGAGATGATTTCAAAAACCGACAGACGACAGCTCATCAGACGATCACTCTTCACCATCGCCTTGCTGGCGGCGCTCATCGTCATCGGTATGGCGATCAACGCGGTGTCGGCGTGGCGCGCGGCAGGAGGCTTCGAGCTGGCGAACGACTTCCCGCGCGGCGCGCTCGTTTACGCGCAGTTCAAGGATTTGCCCGCAACGCTCAAGCAGTGGGACGAATCAGCGTTGAAAGAGCGTTACACCGGCAGCCTCAACTACCGGCAACTGCAAACGCGCCACCTGGCGATCAAGCTGGTTTCGCGCTGGAACGAGTTCAACGATGCGACCGGCTTCCCGATTGACACGAGCGCGCTCGGCGCATTGGCCGACAACCGCGCCGCGATTGCGGTTTACGACATCGGGCGATTGGATTTGGTTTTGATCGCCCCGCTCAGCGACGAAAAATTCGCCGCTACCCGATTCTTCCAAAACAAAGACAGCTTCGAGGAGATCGAATTGCCCGATGGCGCGACGTATTACCTGCACGATGTCGAGGCGGACAAAGGTCGTCAGAAACAGCAGATCGGGTTCGCCGCGTTGAAAGGCCGGTTCGTTCTGGCGACGAGCGAGAAACTGCTGCTGCGCGCAATTGCCAATATCAATTCTTCCGGGGGACAAGCGAAAAAAGATCGGCTGACCGACGAGCCTTCGTTTCAAACGTTGAGCAAGGTCGTCACGCCGCATTTCGTCACCGTCTGGGCGAACCAGAAGGAATTGAACGACGATTGGTATTTCAAACGTTACTGGGCGCAACAGAACGTCGCCGATCTGAAGCACATCCGCGCCGGGATGTTCGACCTGGAGTTGCAGGACAAGAAGTGGGTCGAGCGGCGAGAGTTTCTGCTCGACGGCAAAGCGGTCAAATCCGGCGCGGCCATTTCGCCACAATCTGTGCAGCAGATCGAACGCCTCGTTCTCAGCGACATTCCTTTCGTTCAGGTGCGCGCGATTGACGGCAATCAGAACGCGGCGGTGGAACTGGTCCGCGACGCCTTGTTCGACGGCCAGGTCCGGAGATCGAAGAAATCGCGCGATTGGAATTGGGAGTATTTCGACGGCAGCGATTTCGAGATGGCGGCGGAAGAGGAAGAGTATTACGGAGAGAGCCGATATTCGTACCTCAGCCACAAATACAATCTGGAGATTGACGATCCCGACGACGCGCGAGAGCACGGCGAAGGCGAAGCCGGCGATTCGGCGATCAGGCTGAAGGGCGAAGAGAAGTTCGCCGCCGCGTTACGTTCGGCGTTGCAACCGGCGCGTCCATCGCTGGTGGCGAAGATTGCGCAGCCGCGAGCGATGGACGGCCCGCTGTTCGCCGAATTCCGCCGCGCGGCGATCATCACGTTGCAGAATCCGTCGTCGCTCAACCGGACGACGCTCGAACGCGCGATAGCTGATCTGGCGGCGAGCCGTTTGATGATCGCCGGAGCTTCGGCCCGGTTTGAGTGGGGCAATCGAAACGCGAATGATGCCGAGTGGCGAGAGATGCCGCTGCCGATGCTTGGAAGATCGGTTGGATACGGCGTGCGCGGGCCACAGTTGATCATCTCGAACAATCCCGAACTGCTCGCGTCGTTGATGAGCGGCAAAGAGTCGAAACAGAAGCGCGAGGTTCAAACTTCGTCGCCCGTTCACGAACTGACCGTGATCCGGCTGGGCGAGCGCAACCGCGCATTCGACCAAATCTTTGCGAAACTGGACGAGCCGAAGATCAAAGCTTACTGGAAGGAGCGGCGCGGCGAAGAGATCAGACAGATCGGGCCGAACGAGCCTTCGATGGAATTCTTCTCCGGCGAGATTGCGAGTCTGCTGGACGTGGCGTCGCCGGTTGATGAGATTCGCATTCAGCGCAGTTATGTGCCGGGGCGGTTGCGTGAGGAAGTGGCGATGATCTTGAAGTAACGTATAGCTCCGCTCAGTTGTGCCCCACAGGTGAGCGGTTGGGCCGAGCGCCGGGAACTCGCCTTTGAGGATCGTCAGCCCGCTTGATCTATTGCAAGAGCTCGGCGAACTTTAGGCGCAAGCGTGTTACCGCAGCAGAGACGAAGGGCGCGAATCTAGTTTCACTGTTCGTGTCTTGACTGTTTTCTGACCACCCTGGTGTTAACCCCCCAGTAATTTCTTCAATCGCTCAACGCTTGCCCCTGGCGTATGACTTGCGTCAAAGGACACAATGGCGGTGACAGATTTCTCGGCAATGGATTGCACAAGCGCTGGCGATTGCGTCATCAAATCTACTTCTGCGACAACATCCACCAGTGCGGTCTCAGTCAGGGACAGCGCCTGACGAAGCCGACGATCAACCTCCAGCAAATCCTGGGCAGCAAGCTGACCGACTTGATGCACGACGAGTGTTGGTTCGATCGCTGCGACTTTCGGTCGAACAAACGACGGCTTGGGCAGACCCGCCGCTTTCAAATCCGTCAACACGTAATCCAGCAGCGGATGCGCTTTCGATACCTGAGAGGAGATGTAAGCCAGTAAAAGCTCAGACCGAACACCATGATACGTACTACCACTGACAATGACCGCGGGGCGCGTCTTGGCCGCCGATAAATCCGTGTAGGGAAAAGGAATCAAAACGACATCACCCCGGTTGAACGCCATATAGTTCCCTCCAGTTATCGTAGATGGCGTCGTCCGGGTTATCCCACTCTTGTTCAAACGCGGCCAGACTCAGCTTCTGCCAATCGGTTTCGTCTGCTGTTTCGGTTGCCAGCAAGCTATCCAGCAACAACTTCGCCAGCGCCAGGCGCTCGAGGGCGGTAAATCGCTGGACGGCGCCCAGCACTTCGGTGACACGCGGCGTGATAGCTACATTGAGCGTTGTCATTTCTACCTCCATTTCATGCAACATCTCTCTACCGCCTATTCTACTTTGACTTAGCCATCGTGGCGAGATGGCGAGTACTTGAACGACAACCCGATCAACTCTACTTCTTCTCTATCCTTAAGCCGCCACCTTCTCCAGCCGCGACTGAAACGCTCTGGGCCGGAAGAGGAATTCCACGATGTTCCCTTCGTGCGGCTGCAGCCAATCGAGCTGGATGGTCGGGACCGGCCCCAGGTTCAGCCGATCAATGTGCGTCGCACCCAGGAGTTGTCGCTGGAACCGCTCGTCATTCGTGATGGCGCTGCCCACGAGCGTCCCTCCGATCCGCTTCAACATCTCGTCTTGCGGACAACGCACCACGCTCACGAATGGGAACATGAACTCGGTGTTGGCCAGCGCGCGGTCAGGCGCTTCGCAGTGAATCACCACCGGCCGCAGGTATCCGCAGCGCTGCTTCTCGACCAGCCGGTCGCTGTACTTGGCCGTGACGTGTTCGACCCCTGCTTCGTGCAAGCCGTCCTCGATGCTCCGCCAGATTGCTTTCGCCGCGCCCGGCACAGTGAACGCCGCCAGTTTCGCCTCCGGGTCTTCGGGCGGCTTCGGCTCGACCGGGCCCATGCGCTCGGCCAGCGCTTCGGCAATCTCCCTGGTGTGGCGCGAGGCCCAAACGCCCGAACAGTTGATGCAGCCGCGACCACTGTTCAGAAACACGCTGTCAACCATCACGTCCAGGTACTTCTCCCACTCATCCACCACGTCGTCGCCGAGCAGAATCTTGGTGAACCCCGGGCCATGCACTTGAACGCGCGTGTCGCCTCGATAGCGTTCAACCGTGGCGGCGCCGCCGAAGATCATCGTGCGGTTCGAGCGGCGCACGACCTCGGCCCCCATCTCGCCCCCGCCCGGATAGATCGCCATTGCTTCCTTCGGCACGCCGGCTTCGGTAAACGCGGCGACCATTCGATAGGGCGTCCACGGTTCCTGCGGCCCGGGCTTGAGCAACAATCCGATCTGCATCGGAATTACCGGCAGCCACAGCGTGTGCACGCCCGGCGAATTCGACGGCAGCACCAGTCCGAGCACGGGCGCCTGCGCTTGATAGCTGACCGTCACTCCGCGCGACTCGACACCATAGCCGCGCGACAGGATGTTCAGATCCAGGCCACGAGTCAGCGCGTCCAGAATCTTGTCCATATTCGTCAGCACGAAGTGGTTCTTCGACATGTTGGCCTTGCACATCTGCTCCGGCAGGCCCGTGCTGGC
>Ga0247727_10005529_pt1 | contig 25564 bp, 21 predicted proteins | sample WisWelCaveWW1625_FD_202498 | JGI IMG/M metagenome (GOLD analysis project Ga0247727, IMG submission 202498) | Biofilm microbial communities from Wishing Well Cave, Virginia, United States - WW16-25 | ecosystem: Environmental > Aquatic > Deep subsurface > Groundwater > Cave microbial mat | place...
AGACTGGCATAATAATTGCGGAACGTCAGCGTGGTAATTGGAATTCCATAGATGATATGCGCCATGGCAAGCCCCGGCAACCCTGAGATGCCAATCATGTTCATGAATAGCACGAGCGGAATAAGTATGCTCTGATAGGGAATGAACATCCCAAAGAGAATGAAGGGGAAAATAATATCGGCGCCGCGAAATTTCCATTTGGCAAGAATATAACCATTGAGAGACCCAAGCATGGAAGAAATCAATGTAGCGGGGATGACCATTAAAAAACTGTTCCTCAATGAAGGGGAGAGCTTGGAAAAAGCCTCTGTATAGTTATCTATCGCGATGCCGCGCGGCAAATTCCACATGGTTTTCAGGTCAATCTCATCGAAACTTTTGAATCCTGTAATGAGCATTACATATAAGGGAATCAGGTAGAAGACCGTCATCACGATCAAGGGAACGTATAGCCAGTATTTGGAAAGGCGGAGGTTTTTCATTGCTGCGCCTCCGTCTTCAGCGTATACCAAATATAGGGAACGATGAGAACAGCCACACTTAGCAACAGAAGGATGCCAATCGCGGCGCCGCGCCCATAGAAGAGTCCATCAAATGTGGCTTGCCACATATAAATGGCGGGAACGTCCAGTTGCAACTGTTTGCCTGCTATCGCCACGATCAGGTCGAACACTTTGAGGGACACGTGTCCCAGGATAATCAGCGCCGAAAGCGTAACCGGCGATAAAAGCGGAATCATAATGTGCCGATAAATCTGCAATTCACTTGCCCCGTCAATTCGTGCGGCTTCCTTTAACTCTTGTGGAATGGCGCGCAACCCTGCAAGATAGAGCGCCATCGTGTACCCGGACATTTGCCAGATCGCCGCGAGGGCAATTGCCGCCATGCCCCACTGTGGCGTGGTATGCCACGCATTCACCCAGGAATCCAGCCCAATATTTGTGAAAAGTAAATTAAATCCACTGGTGCGAGAACCTGTGGCAGGATTCATAAGCCAGCGCCAAACCACGCCTGTGACGATGTACGAAATTGCCATGGGGAAAAGGAAGAGACTGCGGAAAAATCCCTCGCCTTTCAAGCCCTGATCCAGCATAACTGCCAGTAAAAATCCAAGAAGGAGGCTACCTACTACAAACACCCCCGTGAAAATCAATGTGTTCTTCACATCCACTGCAAAGCGCGCATCCGAGAACAGCTCAACATAATTTTTTATACCATTCCATGTATAGTCCGCAGTTAAGCCTTTCCATTTGCTCAAGGATACGCGTACTGACCAGGCAATAAACCCATAGATAAAGATCAATACCGCCAGAATTGACGGTGAGACAAGGGCGATATTTAGAATGCGGTCTTTATCTTTTAACATGGGCGCCCATTCTTTGTTAATGAAAAAAGAGTTGAGGCTCCGTATGAACGAAGCCTCAACCATTCTATCATCAAGATTTACTTGCAGGGACCGGAGCTTGCGCAAGCCGCCACAAGCGCGGACTGGAAGCCATCCACGTCCCCATCGGCGAGGAACAAACCGAGGGCGGTGTCAATCTCGGTCTTCCACGAGTCGTTGGCTACCACTCCGTGAGTCAATGAACCGACCACGGTATCGGTGGACCAATCGCTCATAGCGGACTGGAGATATTCACCAAACAAGGATACGTCACAATCGGTGCGGGCGCAGATGGAGCCCTTAACCGGGTTGAACGCTTCCTGACCTTCCCTTGAGCCCGCTACTTTTAACCAGGCAATTGCCGCCTCTGGATCGGGCGCACCAACCGCAAGAACGAAGGAGTCGGAAAGGAATTGGAAGACACCAACGCCACCAGGAACAGGAGCCCAGCCGTAATCGGTATTGGCAGTCTTGCCTAATTCGATGAAGTAACCCGCCGCCCAGTCACCCATCACGTTGAATGCGGCATCGCCATTAAGGACGAGCTGTGAGGCATCCTGCCAGGTCAGGGACGCTGAGTCGGTATTGGCATACGACAACACCGTGGCGTAATTATCCAAAGCGGTCTTAACTTCCGCGCTGCCCCAATCGGTGGAACCATCCCACAAGCCATTATAGGCATCGGGTCCGAGGGTTCCGAGCAAAACAGTCTCGAAGAGGTGCATCTTCGTCCATTGTTCGCCGAGCGCTAAAGGCGTAACACCAGCGGCTTGCAAAGTTTCCATCGCGGCAAGCCATTCATCCATGGTGGTGGGTACTTCAACGCCGTTCGCTGAGAGCACACCGGGGTTGTACCACAACACATTTGCGCGGTGAATATTGACCGGCACAGAATAAATGTTGCCATCTTGTGAGATCAAAGGAATCAGCGTTTCAGGCATAACGTCGAGCCAGCCTTCGGCTTCATACAGATCGTTCAACGCTTCAATCTGACCGCCAGCAACATAGGTGCCGATCAATTCCTGACCTGCATGACCTTGCCAGCTATCGGGCGGATCGCCAGCCTGCAAACGAGTGGCAAGCACTGCACGTGCATTCGTGCCAGCGCCACCAGCAACAGCGGCATTAACAAACTCAATGTTGGGGTCGGATTCTGCAAACACACCGATCATGGCTTCAAGACCAGCGGCTTCACCACCACCCGTCCACCATGAAAATACTTCCACCTTGCCAGCAGGCGCAACAGGCGCGCCGAGCGTATCCAAACCAGTGAAGTCGCTGGCGGGCCAGTAACCAGAGTCAATTACCGCTTCCTGAACATTACTCTGGTCAACCGTGATCACCTCAGAGGGTTTGGCAGGGACATCAATCGCGCCGTTGTTATAGGTGTGGGTTTGTGGAGGAGTGCCACCTTCGACGTACGCCCCAGCCGCGCTGAGGGCGTCGGCAACCAATGTGCGTACATCCTTCAAAACGGTCATGGACTGCTTGCCATCAATGATGTACTGGACGGAGGCCTTTTCAGCATCCTGCCCGGTCACTACATAGCTGGAGACATCACTGTCAACAGCAAACGCATCAGCAATCGCGCGGGCAGTGCCATCGTTCGGGGCGAGGATGAACACATCGCCCTTATCTGCGGCGGTGGCAACAGTGAGGTTGGCTTCAGCGAGACTCTTGGCATCGTTGAAGGCCCAGTTAGTCGTGACCTGACCAATGATCTGGCCCATCTCGTCACGGGTGAGCGTCGCCTTATCCTGCAAGGCTTCCGCTTCGCTCGAGTTCTTGATCACAAACGTGCCATCGGCGATCTTCGGCTGTAACACGTTCCACGCGCCTTCGAAGAACAGGAACGCGTTGTTGTCGGAGGCGGCTCCGGCATACAGATAGAGCGGATTGCCCGTGCCGCTGGCTTTATCCACCAGGTATTGTCCCTGGGCTTCCCCAACGGCAATGCTATCGAAGGTGACATAATAATCCACCGCATCGGTGTTGAGGATCAGGCGGTCATACGAGATGACCTTCACGCCGGCGGCACGCGCCGCTTCAGCGGCGGCGGCGGCGGCGGCTCCGTCATGCGGGGTAAGGATGATAACCTTCACGCCCTTGGTGATCAAATCTTCAACGTTGGCTTTTTCCTTGGCGGAATCACCCTGGCTGAAGAGGATCTCGGCATCGAAGCTGGCAGTGGCGAGAGCGTTCTTGAAGATCGTCTCATCCTGGATCCAGCGCGGTTCATCCTTCGTCGGCAATACGATGCCGACAGCGAGTTTGCTTGGCGCCTCTGTCGCGGGCGCACAAGATGCAAGCGCAATTGAAACAATCACCATCACGCTTAGCAGTAGAAACATTTTCTTGTTCATTCTTCTCTCCTGGTTTATTGATTGAATACGAACTTTCGACATGAGTGGGTTGGATTCATTTTATCGTTTCAAAGATCACCTCCTCTCCACGCTCGAGGGGTTCCACATGATATCTTCCACAACAATCGCGACTGCCCCAAAAAGACTGGCATCATGCCCAAATACTGATGAGATCACCTCTGTGTTCTTCAATACGTCATTCATCGCGCGTTGCGATACCGCATCCGTTACAGCCGGAAGTAAATATTCGCCCGCCATACTTAATGTACCACCAATCACGATTTTTTCGGGGTTAAAGATATTGACCATTCCAGCAATCCCCTGCCCCATGGAACGCCCCACCTGAACGAAGGAATCAATCGCCACCTGGTCGCCAGCATCCGCGGCTTGTTTAATGAGATCTACGGATAACGACATCTCCTTTTGTTCCGACATCAACTTCGGAAGAAGGCTGGGGCGCCCGCTTTTCAACCCGTCCTCCACCCATCGGATCAATGCCCGCTGGTTTGAGTATGCTTCCCAACAACCCGGGTTCCCGCACAGGCATGGTTCACCTGATGCCGATTCTGCCATCGTGGAAATGTGACCGATTTCGCCTGCATACCCATTGTGACCGCGATACAACCTGCCATTAATAAATAGCCCGCCGCCAATACCCACACCAGCATAAATAAAAATAAAATTCTTGGCCTGGCGCATTACGCCAAATAAATGTTCAGCCACACCCGCGGCGTTTGCATCGTTTTCAATAAACACTTTAAGGCCGGTGTGTTCAGAAAATATTCTTCTCAGCGGCACGTTATGCCAGCGTAAATTTGGGGAAAAAACCAACACACCTTCCTGCAAATCCACAGTCCCCGGTGCGGCAAGACCAAGACCCAGAAGGCGGAGATTCATTTCGCGGCATTTTGCAATCGCCTTGCCTGCAAGCTCCAGGGTCTGATTAATCGTTTTCGTCTGTTCAACGGAGGGATCAGCCTTCTCTTTGTGACTCCAGAGGGTCTTCCCAATAAAATTCATCAAAGCCACGGCAACAAAATCAACGCCCAGTTCCACTCCGACGATCCCGCCAGCCATTGGGTTTATTTCGAGCAGGGTGGCAGGGCGCCCTGTGCCAACCGAGTTCATTCCGATTTCATGAACCAGTCGACGCGAGAGCAAATCTTCGACCAGGCTTGAAACCGTGGATTTGTTGAGACCTGTGATCACTGCCAGTTTGGCGCGGGACAATGGAGCTTCGTTTTGAATATTCCGAAGCACAAGCGACAGATTCGCTTCACGGACCATAACTTGATCAATTGTTTTCTTCACGGAGTTAGTATGTTGGAGCAACAAACTAATAATAGTACGATTCAGTTAACTTGTCAATATGAATTTGGCTGTTACTCACCCAGAGCAATCAGGAAAATCAAATCATTCACGTTTGTCCCGCTCGGACCAGTTTTGATCAAATCCCCCAACGCGTGGAAGAAGGGATACGCGTCATTCCTCGACAAGAGTTCTGGCGCGCTCAAGCCAAGCGACTCAGCCCTCCAAGCGGATTCGCCCGTCACCACCGCCCCAGCCGCGTCCGTTGGACCGTCATCACCGTCCGTGGCCAGGGCTATCAACATAACATTTTTCAAATCGCGTAATTCATTTACGGCGGCTAATGCCAGTTCCTGATTTCTGCCGCCTTTCCCATTACCTCGAATGGTTACGGTTGTCTCGCCGCCTGCGATCAAACAAAATGGATGCGGGCGTTTTGAAAATTCATCACGCAAGCGTTTTGCGAGTATCACGCCCGTGTCACGCGCTTCGCCTTGCAATTCATTTGTCAATATTTCAGCATGAAAACCTTCGCGTTGTGCCTGATCAAAAGCCGCACGCGCAGTAAGTGCATTGTCTCCGATAATTATGTTCTGACTCTGGAGTCGAGAAGCTTGCTTCTCGATAGCCGGCAGCAAACTGTCAGACTCCAAAATATTGATAATGGATATTGCCGCTTGACCCTCGATTTCATATTTCTTCAAAATCGCACGCGCATCTTCCCTTGTCGTTGGGTCTGGCGCGGTAGGACCCGATGCAATTGCTTCGAGATGATTTCCGATGACATCCGACAAAATCAAACTGATCACCTTAGCCTTCGTCGCACGCGCCACGCCTCCGCCCTTGACTCGATCCAGGTGGCGGCGAAGGGTGTTGATCTCGTCTATTCGCGCGCCGGAGGATAGCAATACAGATGTGAGTGATTGCATTTCCTCCAGTGTGATGCCTTTGCGCGGCGCGGTGACCAATGCTGAACCTCCGCCGGAAATTAAACACACGAGAGTATCTTCTTCTTTTAGAGAAGAAACAAATTCCAACGCGCGTTCGCCTGCGTAAATCGAGCGCGCGTCCGGGATGGGATGTCCGCCTTCGATAACGGTATACAACTTGGGGCTGAGTCCCGAAGCGAATTTTGTGACGGCGAGTCCGCCCGAGAGTGGAATCCGCTCGGCGAGCGCGTCCATCATTGGGACTGCGGCTTTTCCAATCCCCAAACCAAATACATGACCCTCCATTTTGGGAAGATGTTTTTGCACAGCGACGAACGGGTCTACTGCCCTGAGCGCGGCGGATAATATTCGCAAAATGCGCGGGTCTTTCAGGCTGTGCGTCGCGAAACGATTCGCGTTCATATCTGTTATCATATCAGAAACGTTTTTGGAGTTGGCATGTCGAAACCGAAAGTATTTGTCACTAGGGCTATTCCCGATAAAGGCTTTGAACTGATAAAAGATTTTTGTGATGCGGATTTGTGGGGCAATGAACTACCGCCAAGCCGCGATGAGTTGTTGCAACGCGTGCGCGGTGTGGATGGAATATTGAGTTTACTCACCGATAAAATTGATGGCGAAGTAATGGACGCGGCTGGCGCACAATTGAAGGTGATCAGCAACTTTGCAGTGGGCTTCGATAATATTGATGTGAACGCGGCAACCGCGCGTAAGATCCCTTTGGGCAACACGCCCGATGTGCTCACCGATGCAACGGCTGATTTTGCATTTACTTTAATGATGAGCGCGGGGAGGCGAATCCTTGAAGGGGATCGCTACGTGCGCGAGGAAAAATGGAAGACGTGGAATCCCATGTTGCTTCTTGGCGTTGAAATGAAAGGGGCAACACTGGGCCTTGTGGGCTTTGGGCGAATCGGTAAAGCGATGGCGCGCCGCGCGGTTGGGTTCGATATGCGGGTGATTTATTACGACCCATTGGAGACAAAATCGAGTCCCGACATCAACGCGACAAGCGTGGACTTTGAGACCCTTCTCGAAGAATCAGACTTCATTTCGCTTCACACCCCGCTGACGGCTGATACGCGTCACCTGATCAATTCGGACGCCTTATCGAAGATGAAGCCCAATGTGGTTTTGGTCAACACGTCGCGCGGTCCGGTTGTTGATCTCGACGCGCTTCACAACGCATTGAAGGAAGAGCAAATTTTCGCAGCAGGGCTGGATGTGACAGACCCCGAACCACTGCCTTTCGATCATCCCCTGCTTAAACTTGATAACATCGTCATCATGCCGCACATCGCCAGCGCGAGCAAAGCGGCGCGCGATAAAATGTCCTGGATCGCGGCGAAGAATTTGATCGCGGGGTTGAAGGGGGAACATTTGCCGAATTGTGTGAACCCACAAGTGTATGCAAGATAGACCAGCACTCTGCCGATAACAAAAGAAGGTCAGCGAGTGCTGACCTTCTTTTGTTTGATTTGATAACCTACCTGGTGAATCTAAAGTTGGCTATATGGAAAGTGTCATCATCCAATTTGACGACCAGTTGGCGGCAGGTATTGGCCCATGACTTATTCGTCTTCCAAACGTAAGTATAAGTATCAGTCAACGGATCGTACGATATGCTGCTCGAACCGGCCGTGACTGTCTCTTCAACGCCATCTGCCGGACCAGAAGCATCGCATGTAATCTGTTCTGATTTTGGATAACCCGCCGCGAAGATGTTCAAGCCTTGGTCACCGTTCAAGCTGAACTTGACCGGGATGGCTTGCCCAGCTTTAACCGTATTGAATGTTGGCAAGTTATCCACCGGCTGGAAGAAGCCCGTGAAGATGTAATGGAGCTTTAGGCCGACGATAACAGGATCATGGTCCGATGAACGATAAGCGTCTGGCGCGTTGATGGCATCCTGCGCGTCTAGTTTGAAGGTTGTATCGTAGTCTATCAAATCCGCTTCATCGGAATTGATGTGCCAGTCGGTCACACCTGTGATCTGGCTCACCAGACTCGCATTTGCGAGAGCATGATCGAGGTACCCCAACTGCCCATCGAAGACAAAGGAGTAGGCATCCTCACCCTGGAACTGGAAGACCATGTCAGTGTAACCGCCAGCAACAATAACATCGATCGGATCTTCCTTATCGTAGGAGTTCAGGTCACCAATCAGGAGAATGTCAGGATCACCCACACCGGTCGGGTCGGTGGAAAGCCATGCCAGTAACTCGGTTGCGGCGTTCACGCGAACCTGATTACAGTTACCCTGCAAAGGAGCAGGAACAGGTGTGGGAACCGGATCATCATCACAGGCGGAGCCTTTACTCTTGAAGTGATTGACATCAACGACGAAGACTGCTCCATTTGCGTTCTGTTGGAAGGCTTGTGCCAGGGATGGTCTGCTGCGTGGACCGCTATCGCCACCATTAACAAAAGCAACAGTATCCAATACTGCTGTCTGACCAACTGGTGTCACTGCGGCGGGCTTGTAAATAAAGGCAAGGCGTATCGCATCCGTGCCGATTGCGCCGGTCGCTATGTAATCATAGGTTCCCGTGCCAAACTCGTCGTTCAGCCCGCTGACCAAATCTGCTGTGGGGACATCGGCGGGATGGTTCTCGATCTCTATCAAACCGACGATATCCGCATCAATGGCTGACAAGGCGGCAATGATCTTGGCTCGTTGACGCATCAACTCATTTGCATCATCCGCTCCGCGGCATTCCTGATTTCCAGCGGGACCGCAGATAAAGGCTCCCGTGTCAATGGTTGTGAAGTAGTTGAGCACATTGAAGGATGCCACTTTCAAACTGCCGCCCACATCCTCCGGTTCTAACGTACGCGCGTTGACGGACACATGGTCTGCACCCTGTGTCGGTTGGATTCTATATAAGCCAAATGCGAAATCCATTGCACCGGTTACATTCGCAACTGTGTCGCCGCCGCGGAACAGGTTCAACAGGTCGAAGACGCCTCCATCCGGATGGATAGCGGGGTCAGGATTCTGATTCGAGCGCCCGTCATCGAGCGTGATCTTATCCAGCAGGAAGTCTGCTGCGGCTTGTGTTGCTTGAGGCGAGGCAGGATCAAATTCAGCCGTCGGCGTGAGGTGCCGCTCGGAGGTCAACACGATCTCATTGAATCGGTCAAAGTTGAAGTACTCGGAGATCACCAAAGCCTGTGGGAAGGTGACCAACATGCCTTCGTAGGCTTCAAAGTCGGTGACAGCCGTCACAGGCAGGGACAAGGCTGTAGCGGCGGGTAGCGAATTGCCACTGCTGCAAGTTGCAAAGTCAAACAAACCGTTGATTTCGGTCAGACCGAAGAACTCGGTCACGATGCCTTCCACGCGCACCACATCGCCCACAGCGGGTGTATTGGTGTTATCGAATACGTAGATACCTTCCGAGGTCAGCGGATCAGCGTCCACATCAGCATCCTCTTCTTGGACGTGGTAGCCGCCGATCTGGTTCGTGCCCTGGAAGTTCGAGACGACTACGCCTTCAATGACCACTACCAATCCTGCCACCGGACTCGCAAGCCCGTTACCCTGCACATTGTGGATCGCGGTAGCTGGATCACCGCACATGCCGAACGGCGGGACGACGATGGTGATAATCTCATTCGACGCGCCAGGGGTGTTGACCGCCTCGCCGATAAATTGTGTGCCGGTGAAACCAGGAATGCCATAAAGATCAAAGTCGTTGCGCGCCCAATCGGTGGCAGACTCGGTGTCGAAACCATTGGGGATGCGCGAGGCGCCGCCGGGGGCAAAACTGCTTAGACCGTCATAGTTTGGACCAAGGGAGGGAACACCAAAGGTGGTATCGCCCGCTGAGCCATCGTTCACAGATACGGCATCGGTTACGGCATCCCATGGAGTTACATCGAAGGTGCCGTCGTTGTTCGTATCCAGATCATTGTTCAGAGCACCGCTAAAGTTCTTGACGAGCAAAAGCGAAAGGGTGCCATTTTCAAGGGCATTGGCTGGCAAATTATCCAGCCAAAAGCCATTTGCATCAGTGGAACCCACGGAGATCACTTCATCCACAACGCCGATACCCATCCCTTCGCCTTCGATCTCAAGGATTTTATAGGCGGAGTAGTCGGTATTGGGTGTACCGAAGACCTCCACATATTCCACGTCTGGGCCTGTAGTACTGGCTGAGAATTCGTTGATCTTCGGTTCGGCGGCTGTTGTTCCACAATTGGCAGTATGAGTGCCTAAGCCGTCAAATGTATTCTGGGCAAAGACAACCCATTCAACGGAAGCATCGAAGGCATCGTCCGGGTTCGTGTCGCCAGCGCAAACGGACTCAGCGCGGCGCAGCGTGTCATCCGCGCCGCCACCAATCCATTGGCTGCCAGGGTCAAAACCAATTTCACCGAAGGCGTCCGCGACGGCGCCATTATTACGCAAGACCACGGAATCATCACCGTTGAAGTTGATAACGTTATTAGCGGGATCTATTTGGTTCGCTTGCGCCAGGATGGCAAGATCTGCATCGGTATGGGCAATGACAAAAACATCGCCATTGGCCAAAGTCCCACTTAGAGCAACGCTCTTCGATGCCGTACTCGCACCGTTTGAATATAGTTCAAGGGTGTAGGTGGATAAATCAACGGTTCCACCAGTCCCATTGTAGATTTCGATGGCTTTATTAAAACCCGAACCCTCAATATATTCGGAAATGAACAGTTCTGTTGGCGGGGCTGCATGCGCATGTTTCATCGGCACCGCCGCGAACATGAGCGCCAGAATGGTAATGACCGAAAACACTTTTGGTAAAGTTTTATTCATGATTGTCTCCTCAAACAAAATAACTTAATGGAATCGATATCGGAAAATCGTGAATTGATGGTTTGCTTTTCTATCTTCGTCCCGGACACCTCCTGCAAAACGACTAGTTAAACACAAGTGCTTCCGAACGGTTACACCCACCTGACAAGAACCTGTTTATTTTATGTTACACCCCATAAAAAGGCAAGGTGACCTGTAACCTATTGGTGATTTTTTAAGCCGGAAAGCCCCTGCTATAATCCCGCCCATGTCAATCATCCGCACTGCCATCACAAAAATGTGGACACGTGATAGCAGTATTCTGCTCGGCGGGTTCATGCTCACGATCTTCCTGATCGTTTACATTTGGTGGCCCCTTGCCGAGGAGTATCTGAGATATGTGGATTGGAACGGCGCGTGGTGGCAGTACATGGACTGGCTTTTGCTCGGCATTTTTGGCTTCATGTCGGTCACCATCATCGCCCGCGCAAAACTCAAAACTGACCTGCTGATCGTCTTCGTTGGCATTTGCGGCGGACTTGCGATCGAATCGTGGGGAACACAAACAAATCTATGGTTCTACTACACCGCTGAACGCCCGCCACTGTGGATCATCCCTGCCTGGCCCATCGCAAGCCTTTCCATTGATCGGATAACACGATTTCTCAATTGGATTTTGAACCAGGCGACGAAACGAATCAACCCAACTAATCTCCAGTCTCTAATCTCTTCTCTCTACTGGATAACGTTCGCTTCATTCCTCGCATTGATGCTGGTCTTCGTCGCCCCAACATTCGACAAATCGTACACGTGGTTTGCCCTCACCCTTTGCCTGCTCCTCATCCTCACGCCGACAGATCATCGCTTTGCTTTGCTCACGTTCATTGCTGGCTCAGGTCTCGGATACTATCTCGAACTCTGGGGTACCACGCGCGAGTGTTGGACGTATTACACGCGTGAGACTCCACCGTTGTTCGCCGTCCTTGCGCATGGGATGGCTGCGGTCGCGTTTTGGAGAGCAGGGCTGATCTGGTTGCAGCGATTGCCTCGTACGCGTCCACGTCCAGCGCGCACTTGAAGCAGGCAACAGCCTCCGAGGTGTCCATACGTCCGCGTTGCAGCAGCGCGGTCATTCTCGCACAGATTTAGCGATCGGGGTGAGGCGAGCACGCGCGCGACGATCGAAGGCATCCGCGCATAAAAATTCTGATTGTCCAAAGTTCTCTTTCAATGTACAATTTGCCAATGAGACGAATGAAAACGGGAAGCGCGTGTTTATTGCAGATTAAGAAGTAAATCGAGCAATCCGATCAACCCGTTTTGAACCACTGAGACACGGAGACACTGAGAAAATCTTTTAAAAACTCCGTGACTCAGTGACTCCGTGGTTAGGCTCGGGCATTTTCCACAAGCGTTTATTGCTCGATTAATTTGGAAAGATACAATAAACACGAATAGAGAGCATGGGTTTTATTTGCAGGAAGGAGAATCCGATGAAGCAAAAGAACTCGAGATTCACAGGGCTGTCCTCACGATCTTCGCGGCAATGCTGGCATGCAATACGTCCAGTACCCCTGCTGAAACCCCAACCAGCCAGCCGCCCACAAAATTGGTAACGGTCGTGGATACGGTTACCAACCCTCCGCCCACTGAGCTCCCAATTCTGCACCAAGTATTCCCCGTCAACCTGCCGCCGTCGCGAAGCGGTCATGCAGGTGACAATGACTCGTCAGCGACGGCGAACCAGAAGAAATCCAACGGTGGAGATCGATTCAGTTTCGAGCAGTTCGAGCGTCCGTTCAACGCCAATACAATGGACGTATACTTTCCCAATCTAGACATCATTGATACGTACGTATTTCAGGACACGACGTGGATCTATGCCACGATCAAGGTGGTGGATCGCTCCGCCGTGAGTGTGGAACCCTATCGTTTTGCCATGCAATTGGACGTGCAAACGGACGGCAAAGGCGACTGGCTGATCCTCGCCCTGAATCCTTCCTCCACGGAATGGAGGACCAACGGCGTTCAGGTTTATTTCGATGCCAACAGTAACGTGGGCGATCTAACTGCGATGGTTGCTGACAAAGGCGCCCCAGGCGGCGATGGATTCGAGCAGTTGGTTTTCGATCAAGGCAGAGGCGACGACCCGGATTCGGCTTGGGTGCGAGAATCACCCTCCGACGCCAACACTGTCGAGATCGCCGTGAAAAGTTCCCTGCTAGGAAACCCAGTGGTGTACATGGCGAACATGTGGACCGGTCATGGCACACTCGACCCAGCCATGTTCGATTACGGCGACCATTACTCCCACGAGCAGGCTGGCGCCGCAGACCCGGGATTTCCGCTTTTCTATCCGATCAAGGCGATCTACGAACTGGACAGCTCGTGTCGAATCGCTGTTGGGTTCCAACCCACGGGTGATGAACCCGGTTTGTGCTCCGTTGCTGTTGTTCCTTCCGCCGGGCCTGGCAGTCCAAGTTGTCTCGCTTATGGAGGCTTTTGCAGTACGAGTTCAGAATGCTGCGATAACGTGCCATGCACTCTCGGAAGATGCAGGTATCCGTGAGTTCCCGCTTCACGAAGGGGCAACAACTTGAAGCGAGGGAAGAAGCGTAAAGCCAAGCGAATGAATGTCACGTCCGATTAAGCGTCGCGTCATGGGGGAAAGTCGTATAATATTTGCGGAAGGAGCACAACTATGACTCTCTACTTTCGCCTCGCATGGCGAAACATCTGGCGGCATCGTCGCCGCACGGTTATCATTGTATTGGCAATGGGACTCTCTCTCGCCCTGATGATGTTCTATGACGGCTTGATTGACGGTTTCAATCAGGCGATTGCTCAGAACGCTGTCCGCGTGCTTGGAGGCAACATTCAAGTACATGCCGAGGGCTATCGCGAAAAAGTGGATAGCAACCCGCTTCTTCCTCTGACCGATGACTCGGCTGTCGTTCAAGCGGCATTATCCCAGCCCGATGTGATTGCCGCATCACGCCGCATCCAAACGGGTGGACTGGTCAGCAATCGCGAAGGCTCGTTCCCGCTCAGCATCATTGGTATCGAACCCGAAGCGGAAGCGCCAGTGAGTCTGATTGCCGAACACATTGTAGACGGACGATATTTGGAAACCACCGATGAAGATTCGATTCTCATCGGCAAGGGGCTGGCGGAGGCTTTATCTATAAAAGTTGGCGACCGCATCACCATGGTCGGAAGTGATGCTCACAAACAAAACCGCCAGCGCACGATGACCGTGATCGGCATTTATGATATAGGTTTGCCATCCTTCGAAAAAGGGGCTGTGTATATTTCATTGGTTGAGGCGCAAAGCCTCTTTGACTTGCGTGGACAATCCACAGAGGTACAGATCACCCTGAAATCGGTGGGACCAGAATCGGCTGTGGTCGCCGCGCTTACCCCTGCCCTGCCTGGCTACGAAGTTGAATCGTGGGCGAAGAATTACCCCGAACTTGGGAATGCTATTGGTCAAAAGAACGCGGTGATGGACATCTTCAGCGTCATCATCGTAGTGATCGCAGGCATCGGCATCTTGAATCTGTTGCTCATGGCAATCTATGAACGGACGCGTGAAATTGGTCTGCTCGGCGCGATGGGACTCAAACCACGCCAAATCGCCGCGACGTTCATCCTAGAAGGCGCGTTGATTGGCGTGGTCGGTGTGATTGCTGGGATTGGCATGGGATTGATGATCAATTTGGGTCTCGGGCAGGTTGGTATGGATTACAGCCAGTTTGCGGGCATGACCGAATACATGGCGTTGATCAGTGGGAAGATTTATCCCACACTTGGGGTGAGCAATTTATTCTGGCGCGCAACAATTGTTCTGATTATTGCCGCGCTTGCCGCGCTCATCCCTGCCCTCATTGCCGCGCGCCGCGAGCCTTCAGAAGCGTTGCATCACGTTTAAGTCTTCGCGCTGAGCGGAGCGTCAGCGTAGTCGAAGCGCTTGTTATTTGAAACATTGTCCTTCGACTGCGGTCTCAAAAAGCATTCAACCTCCGCTCAGGGCGAATAAAGGTATCTTATGACCCAACTATTCAAACTAGCCTATCGCAACCTGTGGCGTAATAAGACCCGATCTTTGCTTTCCGCTCTGGCGGTCGCGGGCGGAATGTCACTATTGCTTCTCATGGCTTCCGTGCTGGAAGGCGAATTGCGCGGCGCATTGCAAAACACAATTCGCCTTCAAAGCGGACATTTGCAAATCCGCCCTGCATCTTATGAAGAAGGCAAGATCAGCTTGAAATGGGAAGACATGATCGAGAATCCTGAACAAGTGACGGAACAAATTAAGACTCTGCCTCAAGTCATAGTGGCGACGCCGCGCCTGATCGCAAGCGGAATCCTAACCCTCAGCGACGAATCGAAAGGCGTACAAATTATCGGGGTTGACCCTGCCTCTGAGGCGAACCAGCCATTTCGCGAGGGAATGATCGCTGGAGAATTCATCCAGGCAGATGACCGTGAAGGAATCCTGATCGGCAACATCCTCGCCGACAAGTTGAAACTCAATGTCGGAGATCGGGTCAACCTGCTGGTCACTACATCCAACGGCGATGTGGACGAGCAGTTGTTCACCATTCGCGGCATTTACACAACGAGAACGCCTGGGTTCGATGAATTCAATGTGCTCATGCCGCTCGCCAAAGCACAGGCGTTCACTGCGACAGAAGACCATGCCAGCACAATTTTTATTTTGTTGCAGGAGAATGAACAGGCTGACCCTGTTGCACAGGCATTGCAGTCAAACAATTTTCAGACCCTCACCTGGCGCGACCAGAATCAATTTGTCGTCCAGTTTGAAGATTATGCAGGTGTATTTCTGGTTTTTCTATACCTGATCGTCTTGGGGATTACCGCCACAGTCGTTACCAACACATTGGTGATGGCGGTCTTTGAACGCACACGCGAGATAGGAGTTCTTGCCGCCATTGGCATGAAAGGACGCGGCATTATGGCGCAGTTCCTTGTCGAAGCCGCGTTGCTTGCTACAGGCGGTGTGATCGGTGGATTGATCATCGGTGGCGCCGCAGTTGCCTACTTCACCGTCAACGGCGTTTACATTGGCAATTACGGAATCACAGGCGTGCTCTTTGAGGAACGTATCTATGCCCACCTCACATTCGAAAATGCCGTCACCCTGGCTATTGTTACTTATGTTATCACCCTTGTCGCTTCACTCTACCCCGCACGCATCGCCGCAAGCATGGAACCCATCGAAGCATTACATGGTTTAGGAGCCTAAAATGGAAGTTACAAAAATTACCAACGCCACGCGCACCTACAAAATCGGCGAAGTAGAAACCAGAGCCTTGCGCGGTGTGGATTTGTCCATCGAAAACGGTGAATTCACCGCGCTTGTCGGACCATCTGGCTCAGGCAAGACTACCCTGCTTCAACTCATCGGCTTGCTCGACCAGCCGACGAGTGGAAGCGTATTCATCAATGGGCAGGATGCTACCCATCTCAACCGCAACCAGCGCGCCGATCTCCGCAAGGATGCCATTGGATTTGTCTTTCAATTCTTCGCGCTCATCCCAACCCTCACCGCGTACGAAAATATTGAAATGCCGCTCTTGTTGAACGGGACAAAACCCGCTGACCGCAAAGCGCGCGTCAATCAGATGCTGGATGCAGTCGGACTCTCCGACCGCGCCCATCATCGTCCCGATCAACTCTCAGGCGGACAACAGCAACGCGTCGCGGTCGCCCGTGCGCTTGCTACAAACCCCAAGCTGATCCTCGCTGACGAACCCACCGCCAACCTCGATACCGAGAACGGCAAACAGGTCATGGACATCATGCAACGCCTCAACAAAGAGACAGGCGTCACATTCGTGTTCGCCACGCATGACCCGCGCGTGATCAGCTATGCAAAACGTGTCGTCACGCTTGAGGATGGCGTGATTCAAAAAGACAGCAAATCCAACGGAAAATCGAAGAGCTAGAATGAAGAATGTAACTTTGATTATCGCAACAATCACAGCGCTCGCACTATCCGCCTGCGCATCCACCGCCGCGCCAACTGCAATTCCAACCATCATCCTTGATAACAGCAACACCCCATCGAACGATCAATCAGGTAGTGGAAATTCCATTTCCGCTTCCGCGATTATCGTTCCAATAAGTGAAGCGCGGCTTTCATTTACATCCGTTGGCAGAGTTACTGTGGTGAATGTAGAGGTCGGTGATAACGTCAAAGCGGGCGACATTCTCGTGGAACTTGATACGACCCTCCTGGAGGCAAAGGTCAAGGAGGCGGAAGCGAATCTCGAAGCCGCGCAGGCACAGGTCCGGTTTTTGAAGCGGTTGAAGACAGATCAGGTCCATTTGGAGAAGGCGGACGCTGAAGTCGAACGCATACAGGCGTTGCTTGATTCTGCAAACGCCATGCTCGCCGCGCAATCCACATTGATCGCTCCATTTGACGGAACCGTCGTGAACGTGGACATCGCTCCAGCCGAGACGGTCGCGCCCGGTCAAATCGTGATCGTGCTCGGCGATCTTTCGAGTTTTCAAATTGAAACGACGGATCTAAGCGAACGCGATGTGACAAAAATTCAGAAGGAACAATCTGCAACAATTTTTATCGAAGCGCTGAACAGCGAATTTACCGGCACGGTCGCTGATGTGAGTTTGGTTTCGTCCACGCTTGGCGGCGACGTGGTGTACACCGTGACCCTCGATTTCGATCAACAACCTGACGGCTTGCGTTGGGGCATGAGCGCGGATGTGCGATTCGATGAATAAAACGCTTCGCTTCATCCTCACATTCGGTTTGGTCACCGCGTTGACAGTTTTCGCCGCACCCGCCCGTTTCGCATCCGCGCAGGGCGGCGTGACCGCCTCCGCAGTGTTTGTGCCGGCGCAAATCTCGGAGTTGGGATTCGTGGCGTCCGGGCTTGTGAAAGAAGTATTGGTAAGAGAAGGCGACTCTGTCAAGGCGGGCGATGTGCTGATCGTACTGGATGCACCTGATTTGCAATTCGCGGTTACCGCCGCAGAAGCCGCGCTGCGCGTTGCACAGTCAAACGCCGAACTTCAACGATACGGACGCGTGAAAGAACGAAGGAACGGGAAGGTTTTTTGGACCCAGCTCCCGAAGGAAGTTATTGAGATTGCAGACATAAAAGTCATGCAGGCGCAAGCCGCCCTCGAAATCGAGCAAGCCAATCTTGCGGAAGCGACCCTCCTCACGCCCTCTGATGGAACGGTGGCTTCGATCCACATCGCCCCCGGAGAATTCGCCCAACCGCATCAGGTGGTGATTACCCTCGCGTCGCTGGATCGATTACAGATCGAAACGATCGATCTCAGCGAGCGCGACATTACCAGTGTGCAGGTCGGCGATTCGGCTGATGTGTATGTGGAGGCGCTGGATGAAACCATACCCGCGCAGGTGATCGCCATTTCACCCATTGCAGATGTCGTCGGCGGCGATGTGGTGTTCAAGGTCACAATTGCTCTGGATGAACAACTCGATGATCTGCTTTGGGGCATGACCGCGGAGGTAGTGATTGGGGAATAAAGACTTGGAAATAGAGAATTAGTCATCGGAGGACGCGGAGGATATAGGAATTCCCCGTGTCTTTTTCTATCAATGTTATTATGGTTAAATCAATCCCACGTTGCACTTGACACTGGAGAATCTTAATGACCCTTCCCACAAAAATCACAGTCATCGGCGCAGGCTCAGCGTCATTCGGCGAGAATACCTTGTCCGCGATCATGCGCTCGAAGAGACTCAAAGGCTCAACACTCGCGCTGGTGGATAGAAACGCCGACAGCCTGGATATCGTCCATCGTTTGGCGAACAGGCTCAATCGTGAGTGGGATGCGGAATTTAATATCCAGGCGCATACGAATCATCAGGACGCATTATCCGACAGCAGTTTTGTTGTCAACGCGATTGAAGTGGGTGCGCGCGAAAATTTGTGGAAACAAGATTTTGAAATTCCATTGAAGTATGGGGTGCGGCAGCCGTATGCCGAAAACGGCGGACCCGGCGGCTTTGCGCACGCGGCGCGCAATATCGGACCCATCATGCAGATCGCGCGAGACATGGAACAGGCGTGCCCAAATGCATGGTTTGTTAATTTCACCAACCCAATGATTCGCATTTGCGATGCGGTCAATCGTCACAGCAGGATCAAAGCAGTTGGTCTGTGCCATCAAATTTATGCGGGCTATGGCATGGTGGGTGTTGCACTCGCGAAAGACCTTGGCATCGAAGTGCCGGATGGTCTCACAGGCATGCACGCGGCGGTGGATCAACACCCATTGCAACTGCGCGTGCGCGAACAAATTGTGCCTCTCATTGATATTCGCGCGGCGGGATTGAATCACTTCACCTGGATTCTTTCCATCAACGACCGACGCACCGGCGAGGACTTATATCCACTCTTTCACAAACGCTTCTTTGAATTGGACCCGAAATTTGAACCGCTCACGAGAGATATTTTCTCAGCCTTTGGTTTGTTCCCTGTCCCCGGTGATACACACTTATGTGAATATCTCCCATGGCTGAGCAACGCGCAAACTAAACCCTGGGAGACATACAACATCCGGCTTTACGATTGGGGTTTGTTCGCAAACGTCCGCGATTTTGGATTGCACCGCTTGAACGAAATGGCAAATGGAAATATGACAATCACAGGCTTGCTGAACACCGATAGCGAAGGCGCGCTCGAAATGATCGAGAGCATCGCGGGTGCAACGACTCATTATCACCTTGCCGCGAATCTTCCCAACGTAGGGCAAATTGGCAATTTGCCCGATGGCGCGACAGTAGAAACACCCGTCATTGTAAACGAAGCAGGGATTCAGCCGGCGCAGATGGGTGCCTTACCCGAACCCATTGCAGAATTATGCCGAAGAGAAATTACAGTTGCACAACTATGTGTGGATGCGGCTATTGAAGGCTCGCGTGAAAAGGCGTTGCAATGTTTGTTGCTTGACCCGGTGATACCAGATATTGATACAGCGAAGAAAATTTTGGATGATTATCTAACAAGTTATAAAGAATTATTGCCGCAGTTTTGGAGATAAAGCATTGCTGATATTCCTAATGACCAATTATTGATTCGTAAATCTTTCGCTCTCGCAGAGTCTACGCCTCTGCGAGTTTTTATTTTCATCGTCATCACAACATGTTATTGATCAAACAACACAAATGCTCAATGGATCACTTCACAACAGGGAGCAAACACAAATGATTATTAATCAATATATACTGCGACATGATGTTAATGAATTGATTCAAAATAAATTTTATGTTGATGATCAAATTAAATACTTACAAATTTTTAAGTAATTCATTACCAAAAAAACCTTTACATAAATCGAATAATAGATACAATTTATATAGTTGCATGATGTTAGTACTCGATTCAATGAGTAGAATCATTGAATCAATAACAAATAAATGGCTTTCGATAAAAACATGCAACACAATCAAGATAACGCAGCCTTAAACATAACCATCTTGATTGATTGAAAGGAAGAGAAGGACTCGACATGTATCTCTGTGTATTATCAAGTATACCTGATGACCCAAATGATAAACCATACGATCCATCACCGCACATGAATGGATTCAAATGGAAACATCATCAGGTGAATCCAAAATATGTTGAAAGACAAATCCGCGAACTGATGAATGAAGGCGTGGATGTGTTCTTCAACCTGTGCGATGGCACTCCCGATGACGCGCTCTCGGGCATTGGCCTCGTGCAGATCATGGAAAAATTAGGCGTGGCGTTCACAGGCGCGGATTCAAAATTCTTTGACCCATCCCGCCAGGAAATGAAGTCGTACGCAAAGAAGGCAAACGTTCCTGCGCCAAATTGGGTGATGGTGGACCGCGTGGAAGATGTGGAACGCGTTGCGAAGCGATTACGCTTCCCCATTCTCGTCAAACCGGCTCACGGTTACGCCAGCGTCGGCATTACACGTGATTCACGCTGTGAGAACGTGGAGCAACTCAAAGCGCAGACCGAACGCGAGATCGAATTGTTCGGGCGTGCGCTTCTCGAGGAGTTCATCGAAGGACGCGAGTTCACCTGTCTGATCGCGGAAAATCCCGATGACCCGAAAAATCCTGTCACTTTCAAGCCAGTCGAATTCATCTTCCCTGATGGCGAATCGTTCAAGCATTACGATATGAAGTGGGTGGATTACGAGAAGATGTCGGTTGCGCCAGTGAACGATAAGCGCATCGAGAAGACGTTGCGCGAACAAACCAGCCGCTTCTTCAAATCCATGAACGGAAATGGCTACGCGCGCTGTGACTATCGCATGGACGCCGATGGAACAATCCACATGCTGGAGATCAACCCGAACTGCGGAATCTTCTACGCGCCCGATGAGCCTGGTTCGGCAGATTTCTCGTTGATCAACGATCCCGTTTACAACCATCACAAATTCCTGAAGCTGATCATCCGCACCGCGCAAAAGAGGCGCGACAACATGCTTGCTACAAGAATGAAGAAGCAACAAGTGAAGAAGCAACGCGTCGAGCAGATGGCATATACATAATTGGTGAATAGTAATTGGTAATTGATGAGCGGACGAATCGTCCGCTCATTTTGTTTATAATTCAAGTATGAAATTCGATTCCCAAAAGCATCATCGCCGCTCGATTCGATTGAACGATCATGATTACGCCCAACCCGGCGGATATTTCGTCACGATCGTGACGTATCATCGCAACATGTTATTTGGGGAAATCGTGAATGAGGAAATGCAATTGAGTGAATTTGGCAAAATTGCGGATGAATGTTGGCGCGCCATTCCCAAACATTTCTCCAACGTTGAATTAAGTGCGCATGTGATCATGCCGAATCACGCACATGGAATTATTGTAATTACCGATGGTAGGGGCACGATATATCGTGCCCCTACGCAGGAACAATTTCAAAAACCTGTAATGGGTTCCATTCCAACAATTATTCGAACGTACAAGGCTGCCGTCACCCGCCGAATCGGACGCGAGCATAATGTCACGGGTATTTGGCAAAGGAATTATTACGAGCACATCATTCGCAACCATGAAGATTGGGATAGAATCCACCGATACATCGAATCCAACCCGTCCATGTGGGTGGAAGATGAAGAAAATCCAATGAAACACGCGTAGGGGCAACGCACTCATACTCAAAGGGTATTCGTCGCCCCTACGATAAACAACCATGTCCCTCATCACCATTTCCTCTCTTTCCAAATCCTTCGGCGCGGAAGATTTATTCTCCAGCGTCACGTTCTCTGTCGCCAAGGGTGCACGTCTTGCGCTCGTTGGTCCCAACGGCATCGGCAAGACGACTCTGTTACGCATCCTCGTCGGACAGGAAGAACCATCATCGGGAACTGTCACACGCGCGAAGAATCTGCGCATGGGTTATCTCTCACAGGAAGCGGACTTCGAATTGCAAGGCGTGTTATGGGATGTATGCCTCGAGCCATTCGCGGACCTCATCCGCATGCAGGGGGAAGTAGAAAAACTCGAAAGGGAAATGTCCGACCTTATTAAACGGGAGCAGGCATTGGTCCGGTATGGAGCGCTTCAGCATGAGTTCGAACGGCACGGCGGATACGTCTATCAAGTCCGCATCAAGCAGGTGCTCACAGGTCTAGGCTTCGATGAATCCGATTTTCACATGTCGCTCGATCATCTTTCGGGCGGGCAACGTACGCGTGCGCATCTTGCGCGGCTGCTGTTGTCGAATCCAGATCTGTTGCTGCTCGATGAGCCGACCAACCATCTCGATATCAAAGCCGTCGAATGGCTTGAAGGTTATCTGACGCAATGGGAAGGCGCGGCAATCATCGTTTCGCATGACCGATATTTTTTGGATCATGCTTGCAATGCGTTGCTCGAGATGGTGATCAGCGGCTCGGAATATTATCGCGGAAATTACACAACGTATTTGAACGAGCGCGAAATCCGCTGGAACCATCGCTTTGAAGTTTTTGAAAGCGAGAAGGAAAAACTTTTAAAAGAACTCGAGTACATCAAGAAAAATATTTCGGGGCAAAACACATTGCAAGCCAAAGGCAAACTCAAGCGGCTTTCGCGCGTGGTGCAAGCCATCGAGCAAGTGGGCATGAATGCGGCGGTCAATTCAAATTGGTCGCAGTTGGATGTGGAGACCACGACCAGCCCGTTCAGCGTGGAGGAAGCCGAGCGGCGTGTCCGTGCGCTTCGACCTCCGCAACGCGTCACGCCTGATTTGCATTTGCATTTGCGTTCCACAAATCGTTCGGGCGATCTGGTCATACGCACGAAAAATTTGAAAGTGGGTTATCTCGCAGAAGATGGACTCCCCGAAAAATTTTTGTTCTCCGCGCCCGATATTGAACTGAGACGTTTGGATTGCGCGGCATTAATTGGACCGAACGGGGCGGGCAAATCAACGTTCCTCAAAACGATTCTCGGTTCGCTCTCCCCTTTGGCTGGTGAGGCGATTCTGGGAGCGAGTCTACACGTCGGCTATTTCGCGCAGGCGCACGAGGGACTCGACCCCGAGAAGACTGTCCTCGATGAAATCCTTGAAGCGTCACCTGGAATGTTGCCTTATCAGGGACGTGACTACCTCGGCAAATATCTCTTCTCTGGCGATGATGTGTTCAAACTTGTATCCATGCTTTCAGGCGGCGAACGAGGGCGGTTGGCATTGGCAAAACTTGCCTTGGAAGATACAAACCTCTTATTGCTCGATGAACCGACGAATCATTTGGATATCCCATCACAGGAAGTTTTGCAATCTGTGTTGGACGCGTATCAGGGGACAATTCTATTAGTCACTCACGACCGTTACCTTGTGGACGCGCTCGCAACCCAGATCTGGGAAATCAATCCCGATGAATCGCAGATGACCACCTTCAACGGCACATATTCTCAGATGAAAGAGGAACGCGCCGCCCTGAGTTTATCGAAGGGAGAGAAAGAAGCTGAAAAAATCGATAATCGAAATTCGACCATCGATTCCCGAATATCGAATATCAATCCTAAAAAATCAAAATCCACCAAAACAAAAGATGAACGCCGCCGTGTTGCCCAATTACAAGAATTGGAAAATACCATTGCCGAACTCGAAACGCAACTGGCAAATCTCAGCACACAATTGGAGAGTCCGTTTGTGAAGCCAGAAGAAGTGAGAAAATTGGGAACAGAATACGAACGCGTACAGAAAGAGATGGATGTGAAACTGATCGAATGGGAGAAGATACAGGGATGATGGTTTGCTATAATTGCGATCATAAGGAGTTATCTTGATTCACATTATCCGCGAGCGCGGCACGCCTGAACAAATGAAAGACATGCTTGAAATGTTGGAAACATATGTGAAGTTGGCAGTCGATATCGAAAGCGGCATTTTGGCTGGAGGTGGAGCAATGCATGCAGATTGCGAATCGGTATTACTCGATGATGGAAGCAAACAGGAATTTATTTGGGGCGCAGATTGGGACCCGTCTGCTCAACAAGTCACCTTTGAGTCGTTAATCAATATTCGCCCTCGTCAAAATAACCCCTCCATGGAAATCCTTGATCCAAACATTCAAGAAAAAGTTGCAGAAGTTACGAGAAGATTGCTCGGTGGCGTATGAAAGATTGGACTGCTATCCGTGAACGTTACATGCGCGATGAATTGCCTGTCCGTTTGGGCGGGTTGGCCGCGAATCTGAGCCGCATAAAATCTTTTTCTACAAATGAAAACAGCCGCGAAACAGTCGCAAGCTTAATTGACGAATCAAAGATGTTCATCGAATGGACAGCCTCACAGGCGGAAATTGATACGGCGGCTTTGATGGTGGATGTACAGGTGCAATTAGCTTTATGGCAAATTCAATGGGATCGCATATGGTCTAATCCATCTGAAAGAAAACGGATTGCCGAACAATCTGGGATCTGGTCAAGACAAATCTTGGATATGTCTGGTTTGCTGAAATAGGAGTACAACGCGTGGGGAGAAATATGAATCCAATAAACAGAGTTGGAGGCAGATATGGCAGAACCAAAAACATGTCCGAAATGCAACGGCACGATGACACAGGGCAGGATCCTGAAATACAACGAGTATTCGACGAAAAGCCAATATCTATACGTCTTTGCCCCGGATGACGATTCAAGTCTCGATCTCTCGAAAATGTTTTCTGGAAAGCAGATGTCGAAATCCCGCAAAGGATTGGTTGCCTTTTGTTGTGAGCAGTGCGGATTTACAGAATTTTATGGACAAGCGACTGGATGAAAAGCGGGGACTCATTCTTTGCTTATGCGCGGCGCAGTTGAGCAAGTCCGTTGGCGGGGGCACGATTTCCCGAGGAACTTGTATATGGCATTGTAACCAATTCATCTCTTTATGTACGCCTGCTTATTACCTGGAACTCTCTGTTTGAATGTTTCAAACAAACCGAGCCATTGTTCAAAAGTCAACTGAGACGGAGTAGCATCCAATGGGAAGTGCAAGTCTTTCGATAGACGCTTCCATTGTCCGTAAGTAAAAATAGGCTTGAAGATTAATTTCAGGCTCTTTTTCCACCTGCCAAAACCATAGCGAACAAAACTACGATAGAGGAAAGTATCTTCCTCCTGAATGAGTAACGATTGACGTTTCTTGATCTGGATAAGTACAGAGTCAACGTTAGGAACGGGTTCAAAGTCTGTCCTGCGCAATTCTCGAATGATTCGAATATCAAACAAAGGCTTGGCTAGAATCGAGAATTGTGTTTCGCTAGGACTACCCGAAATTTTTTCTGCCGCTTC
>Ga0247727_10005530_pt1 | contig 25551 bp, 43 predicted proteins | sample WisWelCaveWW1625_FD_202498 | JGI IMG/M metagenome (GOLD analysis project Ga0247727, IMG submission 202498) | Biofilm microbial communities from Wishing Well Cave, Virginia, United States - WW16-25 | ecosystem: Environmental > Aquatic > Deep subsurface > Groundwater > Cave microbial mat | place...
TCTGGATCCGTGTCTTCCCTGATAAACCAGTTTCGAAGAAACCGCCGGAAACTCGTATGGGTTCTGGAAAGGGTGCGGTTGATCGCTATGTCGCGGTTGTAAAACCAGGAGCAGTTTTGTTTGAAATGGGTGGTGTCAGCCGTGAAGTGGCTACTGAAGCAATGAGACTAGCCGGCCGTAAGTTGCCTATTGAGGTAAAATTCATTGCTAAGGTCGATTTAATATGAAAAAAATAAACTTTTTTGATAAAACAGAGGGTGAGTTGAAGAATTTGGCTCTTGAAGCTAAGAAAGCTTTAGTGAACCTTAATGTCGAAAGAGAGCAAAGAAAACTGAAGGACTTACATGTGCTTGCAAAAAAGAAAAAAGATTTGGCCAGAATACTGACTGCCCTTCAAGCAAAGGAATCTACAGAATGATAGGCAAGATAGTTAGTACCAAAATGAAAAATACGGTGGTGGTGGAAATAGAACGCTTGATGGTCCACCCAGTTTATAAGAAACGCCTGCGTCGTACCTCCAGGTTTTTGGCCGACGATCAACTAGGAGCGAAGGAAGGAGACCGGGTGCGTCTCCAATCTACTAGGCCGGTCTCTGCCAAAAAGCAACACAAAGTAATCGAGATACTAAGCAGCGAGAGGGCGGTTAAAGGAAAAAATGGTACAAAATCGTAGCGTTTTGAAAGTTGCAGACAATTCTGGAGCTAAATCACTTCAAGTAATTGGAATACCGGCCCGTTCCAGACAAAGATTTGCTCGTCTTGGAGACATAGTCACTTGTGTTGTCAAGAGCGCTGGACCAAATGGAGCGGTGAAAGATTCCGAAGTGGTAAAGGCTATTCTGGTAAGAACAAGGAAAGAAAAAAGAAGACTTGATGGTAGTTACGTTCGGTTTGATGATAACGCGGCGGTGGTAATCGACAACTCTGGAGCACCCAGGGGAACAAGAATTTTTGGGCCAGTCGCAAGAGAAATTCGGGACAAAGGGTTTTTGAAAATAGTATCGTTGGCACCAGAGGTGGTTTAGAAATGAGGATTATCAGAGGCGATAATGTATTAGTAATAGCAGGTAAAGATAAGGGTAAGAGCGGAAAGGTCGAAAAGGTCTTTCCTAGACTGGGTAAAGTCTCTGTTGCTGGTGTAAACCTATTCAAAAAGCATCTGCGTTCACGAAAGGGTTTGGCACAGGCAGGAATCGTCGATATTCTCAAGCCGATCTCTGCTGGGAACGTGAAGCTGATTTGCACAAAGTGCAATCTGCCTACTAGAGTGGGGTTTGAATTAGCCGGAAAGGAAAAATATCGTATCTGCAAAAAATGCAAGCAGAGGTTTTAACCATGTTAAAAGAAGTTTACGAAAAAGAAATAGTTAAAAAGTTGAAAGAGGCGCATGGGTACAAAAATACTCTCAGCGTTCCTAAACTTGAAAAAGTGACGCTCAACGTTGGTTTTGGTAGACTTGCTGCTGAACAGAAGGCGGTTGATGCGGTCAAAGCAGATCTTGCCAAGATTACCGGCCAAAAACCTTCATTGAGAGAGGCGAAGAAGGCCATTGCCTCTTTTAAGATTAGAAAAGGTCAGTTAATTGGAGCTAAAGTTACTTTGCGAGGAAAAAAGATGTGGGATTTTGTGGAAAAACTAACAAGAATTGTTTTGCCACGCGTGAGAGATTTCCGCGGAATCAAGGACACTAGTTTTGATAGTAGAGGTGGTTATACCTTGGGATTCCGAGAGAAGACTGTCTTTCCCGAAATTGACTATACCAAAGCAGATTCGCAAATCGGTATGGAGGTAACTTTCACGACTACGGCAAAGACTCAGGCAGAAACAAGGAGTTTATTAGAGAATTTAGGCTTCCCCTTTAAGAAGGTTTAAATAATATGGCAAGAAGAGCAATGATTGTAAAATCTCAAAAGAAACCGAAGTTTGCTGTTCGTTCCCACAACCGCTGCCTCGTCTGTGGACGTTCACGTGCTTATATTAGAAAATTTGGTTTGTGTCGACTTTGTTTTCGAAGAGAAGCCCATCTAGGGAATCTTCCTGGAGTTGTAAAAGCTAGCTGGTAAATTATATGAGTACTGATTCTATTGCAGACATGCTGACTATCATCAAAAATGGCTACAAAGCTGACAAAGAGTCGGTCAGTCTGCCGCACTCGAAGATAAAAGAGGAGATTGCCAAAAAACTTCTTAGACTTGGATATATCGGCTCTGTTGATGTCGATACAGAGGGAAAGTTTAAAGCTCTCAGGATTGAACTAAAATACGATTCTGGGAAGCCAGTACTGACACAAATTCGACGAATTTCAAAACCAGGTTTGCGGGTCTACCGTGGGAAAAAAGAAATAAAGAAAGTTTTGAGTGGGTTGGGCTTTTCTATCCTGAGTACCCCAGAGGGGATTTTGACTGGGTCAGAGGCAAAAAAGAAGGGTATCGGAGGAGAAATAATCTGTGAGGGTTGGTAGATGAGTAAGATTGGTAAGCAACCGGTTGAATTTCCGGAAACAGTACAAGTTGATCTTGATCGAGGTGGGGTAAATGTTAAAGGTCCCAAGGGAGAGCTTTGGCAAAAGTTGCCTATGAAAGTTAAAGTTAAGCTTGAAGACAAAAAAATTGTAGTGAGCGTGACCGACGAGGAGCGCCAAACCCGAGCCCTACATGGGCTTATTCGTAGTTTGCTTGCCAACATGGTCAAGGGGGTAACGGAGGGTTATCAGAAGACTCTCGAGTTATCAGGAGTCGGTTTTCGTGCCTCACTTAGTGGTGAAAATTTGGTTTTGAGTGTTGGTTTCTCTCATCAGGTGGAAGTAAAGCCCCCGCCAGGTATAAAATTCTCAGTCATAGAGAACAAAATAACCGTAGCGGGTATTGATAAAGCCCTTGTCGGGGAAATGGCCGCCAAGATACGTGCGGTGAGGCCAGCAGAGCCTTACAAAGGCAAGGGTATTAAGTATGAAGGTGAAATCATTCGACGTAAAGCTGGTAAAGCCGGAAAGGCAGGTGCTACTGGATCATGATCGAAGCAAGGTTAGCAAAGAAAAAAAGACAAAAAAGAATACGTTACAAAATAACTGGTTCTGAGATAAGACCGAGGCTCAGTGTTTTTCGGTCAAATAAATATATTTATGGAGCTCTAGTCGATGATTCAGCTGGAAAGACCTTGGTCTCTGCTTCAGAGCGGCAACTCAAAGTAAAGTCTAAAGTAACTAAAACCGAAAATGCTTTTGAAGTAGGTAAGCTTCTTGCTACCAAAGCGGGCAAAAAAAACATCAAGAAAGTGATTTTTGATCGGGCGGGCTATCTCTATCATGGACGAGTCAAGGCTTTGGCACAAGGCGCTCGTGAAGGAGGTCTAGAATTTTAATGGATTCTGAATTTAGCGAGAAAATTGTTCAAGTGAGCCGAGTCTCCAAGAAAACTAAGGGGGGAAACAAAATTGGCTTTTCCGTTCTTGTAGTTGTCGGAGACCGTGCTGGACAAGTTGGGGTGGGTTTGGGTAAAGCACCAGAAGTACAGTCCGCTATTGCTAAAGGGGTTAGTTATGCTAAGAAACACCTGATAAAAGTTCCCCTTAACGAAGGGACAATTCCACACGAGATTTATGTGAAGAATGGGGCGGCCAAGATTTTGCTCAAGCCAGCTTATCCAGGTACTGGGGTTATTGCTGGTGGTGCGGCTCGTGCTGTCCTCGAAGCAGCTGGGGTTCGGGATATTCTCTCCAAAGTTTTGGGTACTTCCAATAAAGCCTCTAATGTTTACGCAACTCTCGAGGCGCTTAAGCAGTTAAGGACTGTAAACAGAGAATTTAAACCCGAAGAAAAAGAGGGAAAAGAAGAACCTAAGAGACCGAAGGCAAAGAAGGAGGCCGGCATTGAAGCTTAATGAAATTGCAAAAATAACAGGTAAAAAAGCTAAACGGATAGGTAGAGGTGAGTCGTCTGGAAAAGGCAAGACTTCAGGCCGTGGTATGAAAGGACAGAAAGCGCGTGGGAAGTTGCCCTTAAGCTTCGAGGGTGGACAGCTACCCATCATCAAGCGATTACCGTTTCAAAGAGGGGTGGGAAATTCAAAGGCAGGCAAGAAGGTGGTAGTGAGTCTTTCAAAACTCGAGGTGTTTGCCTCTGGTGCTAGGATTGATGCTCAAGCCCTGATTGAAAAAAACTTGCTTACAAGAGCAGACCTGAAGAAGAAAATCAAAGTTGTTGCGGGAAAGATCGATAAGCCTTTAGAAGTACTTCTACCGGTGACAAGCGAGGCCAAGAAGGCCATAGAAAAAGCAAAAGGAAAGGTTGGCAATGTTTAAGGTAGTGCTCGATATTTGGAATACACCCGATCTGCGCAAAAAAATACTTTTTACCCTTGGTGTTATCGTTATCTTTCGAGTGTTGGCCCACGTTCCAATCCCAGGAGTAGATTTGAATTCGCTGCGTAATTTGGTGAGCGGTAATCAACTCCTGCAGCTTTTGGATATTTTTTCTGGTGGAACTTTATTCAACTTTTCAATTATTGCTCTGGGACTAAACCCGTACATTAATGCTTCAATTATTATGCAACTTCTTGGGGTGGTCATACCGAAGGTTGAGCAACTTCAAAAAGAAGGGGAGTACGGGCGGGCGAAGATTAACCAGTACACACGTTATTTGGCCATACCAATCGCCATAGTTCAGTCTTACGGGGTGATTATTTTCTTGCAACGCTCAGGTAGCGGCGTACTCACAAATTTGACGATTTTACAACTGGCTGCAGTGATGGCTACTTTGACGGCCGGGACTATTTTACTTATGTGGCTTGGGGAGCTGATCACCGAACAAGGCTTGGGAAATGGAATCTCTATTCTTATTTTTGCCGGTATCGTGGGGCGCCTGCCGATTACCGTTTTGCAAACCCAAGAGATTATTAATCCCAACAACTTACTTACGATCGCTTTAGTATTGCTGCTCGGTTTGATCATTATTGTCGGGGTAATTGTTGCCAATGAAGGTCAGAGACAGGTAATCGTTCAGTACGCACGAAGAATTCGAGGTAACCGTCTTTACGGCGGTCAGACTACCCATTTGCCGATCCGACTCAATCAAGCTGGTGTGATACCAATAATCTTTGCTGTTTCAATAATCCTGATTCCTGGAATGATGGGAACCTTTCTCTCCCAAACAGCTCCTTCTGGTAGTCAAATAGCAAGCATTGCCAAAACTGTGGCAGATCTCTTCAACAACACTTCTTTTTATAGTGGTGCCTATTTCATCCTAGTCCTCCTCTTCTCCTATATATACACCTCAATTATTTTTAACCCTACTAAAGTGGCTGACGAAATCAGAAAATACGGCGGTTTTATTCCTGGAATTCGTCCGGGGAAGGCAACTGCAGACTATCTAAGCTTCATTGTAAACCGACTGACGTTAGTTGGCGGAATATTTTTGGGAATAGTGGCTATTATGCCATTTATTATTACCGAAGTGACACGGGTTGAGGCAATCGCCTTTGGTGGAACTGGATTGTTGATCGTAGTCTCAGTCATCTTGGAAACAGCTAAACAACTTGAGTCGCAACTGATCATGCGTTCTTACGAGGGCTTTTTGAATAAATAAACATGAATGTTTTCCTTTTTGGTGCTCAAGGGGCTGGGAAGAGTACGGTTGGGCAATATATTGCCGGTAAGATTGGGGTACCCTTCATAGCTACTGGGGACATTTTTCGCGAAATGAGAGAAGAGGATACAGAGATAGGAAGGAAAATCAAAGCTCTTTATGATGCAGGCGAGATGTCACCAGATGGTTTAACAATGGAAATTGTTAACAAAAGAATAAACGACCCTGATGCACAGAAAGGCTTTGTTTTGGATGGTGCCCCAAGAAATTTAGTTCAAGAAGGTTTGATTAGTAAGCACCCAGACCTAGTAATGATGGTTACGCTTGGTGAAAAAGAGGCTTTTAAACGTATGGTTGAACGTGGACGGGTTGATGATACCCAGGAAGGTATAAGGAAAAGGTTAAGCTGGTATAAGGAGAAAGTCATGCCTGTTATTGACCTTTACAAAAATCGTGGCGTTCGCTTTGTCGAAGTGGACAACTCCCCGCCAGCTGAAGAAGTTCAAAAGGGGTTGGATGAGCTATTTAAAAACTAAAGAGGAGATTAAGATCATGTCGCAGGCGGCCCGCATCGCCGTCCTAGCCTTGAAAGAAGTTGAAAAGCACATTAAAATTGGCGCAACTGGGATAGAGTTGGATAAAGTAGCGACCGAAGTTGTTCGCTCGCACGGAGCCGAAGCCTCGTTCCATACGGTAGAAAATTACCAGTACAGTATTTGTGTGACTGATAATGATAAAGTTGTCCATGGGCTACCAACAAAAGAGCCTTTGCAGAATGGAGACATCGTTGGTATCGATATTGGCGCTCTTTATAAAGGGTTCCATTCCGATTTGGCACAGACATATGTGGTAGGAAAAGTAGATAAGGAGGTAGAAGGATTTTTGACTACAGGCGAACTAGCCTTAAAGAAAGCCATCGCAGCCGCTCAAGCTGGTAATCATGTTGGGGATATTAGTCAAGCAATTCAAGAAACGATTGAGGGGGCAGGATACTCGGTGGTAAAGGAACTGGTGGGGCATGGAGTAGGAAGAAAGCTTCATGAAGAACCCCTTATTCCAGGAATTGGTGAGGCTGGTGGCGGAGCGGTGCTTGAGGAGGGTATGGTGATCGCTATTGAAATCATTTACAACCAGGGTAAACCAGAAGTGGTATTGCTACCTGATGGTTGGTCCATTGCTACCAAAGACGGCAGTTTGGCCGGGCTTTTTGAAAGAACCATCGCTATCACGAAAAAAGGGCCTGTAGTGTTGACCCAGCTATGAATTTTCTGGTAGAATACCTTGATCTTTTTGAATATAAGTAAGTATGACAGATTCAAACGAAAATATTGTTGTAATAGGTAAAGTGGTTGAGGCAATGCCCAACACTCTCTTCCGGATCGAGCTTGATGCTTCGGCCCCTGAAGTCATGGCCGGAAAAGTCATTACCGGACATTTGTCAGGTAAGATGAGAATGCATTATATTCGCATCCTACCGGGGGACAAGGTTAAAGTGGAAATCACACCCTATGATCTGGAAAAGGGTCGGATTGTTTATCGGGAACAGCATTGAGACAAAAATTTATGAAAGTACAGGCTTCGATTAAAAAACGTTGTGTTAATTGCAAAATTGTTAAACGGGCAGGTGTGCTCTACGTGATTTGTAGCAACCCACGACACAAGCAGAGGCAGGGTTAAATAAAAATGGCTAGAATTGCAGGAGTAGATTTACCAGAAAACAAAAAAATCCTTTTTTCTCTACCATACATTTTTGGTGTTGGTAGTACACTTGCCCAAAAAATCGTGCAAGAAGCTAAGGTTGATCCAGACAAGAGAGTGAAGGATCTTTCAGAAGTAGAGGTTTCACGACTGCAGAAGGCAGTTGAAGCTTACCCGGTCGAGGGTGATTTACGTAGAGTAGTACAGCAAAACGTCCGTCGACTCGAGGATATTGGGACATATAGAGGACTACGACACCGTAAAGGGCTTCCGGTACGCGGGCAAAGAACTAGAAGCAATTCCAGAACAAAAAGGGGCAAGAGAGTGACCATCGGGGCAATGAAGAAAGAAGTGTTACTGAAGATGGAGCAAACGACTACCCAAAAGGAGACTCCAAAATAAGATTCGCGTTCGAAGGTAATTATGGCAAATAAGAAAGAAAAGAAACAAATAACAGAGGCAAAGGTTTTCATCAGTGCTAGTTTCAACAACACTGTTGTGACCGTCACAGACACGGATGGTAATACCATAGCCTGGAGTAGTTCTGGAGCAGCTGGCTTCAAAGGTGCCCGTAAAGCTACTCCTTATGCCGCCTCAACCGCGGTCGAGAGTTTGACGAAGAAGTTGGCCGAGGTGGGAGTCAGAAATGTAGAAGTTTACGTAAAGGGTCCAGGGGCTGGTCGCGATTCAGCGGTCAGAGCCTTTCGCAACAGTGGAATCTCTATCAGAGCTATTGCAGACGTGACACCAATACCCCACAATGGACCGAAACCTAGAAAGAGAAGGAGAGTCTAGAATTGAATTATATCGACCTGAAGGTAGTTTTGAAAAACTTGAAATTTATTAATATGCGGTCGATATTTTTAAAACTAAGAATTATAGAGAGTTAAGTTGTTTAAATATGGCACGCTACACTGGACCAAAATTCAGACTGGACAGACGTGAGGGAACGAACCTTTTCCTGAAAGGGAAAAGAAGTATTTCAGGAAAGCACCCCATTGACCGCAAAGGTGCAGTTCCCCCAGGTCAACACGGAAACCGCGCTCTGCGCAAGAAACGCTCAGAATACGGTATACAGTTGCGTGAAAAGCAGAAAGTGAAGAGAATGTACGGCATTTTGGAAAGACAATTCAGACTTTATTATGAGAAGGCTGCGAAGACGAGGGGTGCCACCGGTGAAGTACTTCTACAGTCGCTAGAGACAAGACTAGATAACACTATTTATCGACTAGGATTTACCTCTTCGAGAGCACAGGGACGCCAACTGACTACCCATGGGCACGTCTTGGTAAATGAAAAAAAGGTGGATATACCTTCTTTTAATCTAAAAGTTGGTGACGTGATCAGCCTTTCTCTAAAGGCCCAAAAGTTTGTCCTCGTGGAGGAGGCGTTGGAGGCAAAAAAGGATGACGAGCTATCTTCCTGGCTAGATCGTAAAGGTTTGGTTGGAAAAGTAAAATCTTTGCCTGATAGAGAAGGAATTGGAGCCGACATAAACGAACAGTTAATTGTTGAGTTCTACTCGCGATAGCGAGCAGTCTCGAAAGAGTTTATAGCCGATAGGATTCAGAGCTCAAAGAGATCTACTCTCGTTAGAGAGCAGTCCTCAGAGAGGTTTATAGCCGCTAGGCTACAGTCCTGAGCGCTAACTTACTCTCGTCTAGAGTAAGTAACTTTATAAATAATGGAGGTAAAAATGGTAGATGAAGTAAAAATTCATCAAACAGGCGATGGTCGCGAGGGCTCTATAGTCGTCGAACCACTTCCTCAAGGCTACGGCGTTACATTGGGTAACGCAATTCGCCGTATCCTACTGTCTTCTTTGCCTGGAGGAGCTATCACTCAAGCCAAGATTTCTGGAGTAGCGCACGAGTACTCTACTATCAAAGGCGTGAAGGAAGATGTGGTAGAGATATTATTGAATTTAAAGAAAATGCGTTTACAGATTGAAGGTGACAAACCGGTCAAACTTTCTTTGGAGGCTAAAGGCCCAGGAGATGTTACCGCAGCTTCTGTCAAGCTGCCGGCTGGGGTAAAGATTACCAACCCGGATCAACACATTGCTTCGCTTGCTGACAAGGTGAGTAAACTAGATATGGATCTGACTGCAGTACGAGGGGTTGGCTACGTACCAGCTACTGATCGCCGCTCCCTTGGAATTGGTACTATTCCCTTGGACGCTACATTTACTCCGGTGACAAAGGTGGACTACAAGGTTGAAGCGACTCGTGTTGGCCAGATCACCAACTTCGATAAACTAACGTTCAACGTAACCACTGACGGAACGGTGAGTCCTGCCGAAGCAGTTAAAGAAGCTGCCAAAATTCTTACCGACTACTTTAATGTTTTGGTCGAGCAAAAGAAGCCTGCCAAGAAGGAAAAAGAGGAAGCCCCAAGACCAAAGATAGATCGCAATGCTTTGATTGAAGAGCTCGAGCTTTCTACCAGAATTACCAACTCTTTGAAGAATGCTAACATCAACACTGTGGGTGATCTTCTTGACACTCCAAAGGAAGAGCTGGTCAAATTGAAGAACATGGGAGCAAAGTCAATTAGTGACATAGAGGAGAAATTAAAAGAAAAAGGATTTTAACATGGCACGCCGTAAGTTCAGTCGAGGTACCAATCAAAGAAAAGCACTCTTTAGGGGGTTGGCAAACTCTTTGATTCTTTATGAGAAGATAGTCACGACTGAACCAAAGGCCAAGGCAATCCGCCCAATTGTTGAAAAACTTATTACCAAGGCGAAGGTTGGAGGTATTCACGAACGTCGTCAGGTTGAGGCTCTGCTTGGAAACCCGAACTCTACCAAGAAGATGTTTGATTTAGTTGGCCCGAAGTTCAAAACACGGGCTGGTGGTTACTTACGGATTACCAAGATGGGGCCAAGGGCAGGTGATGCCGCCAACTTAGCCAAGATTGAATTTGTTGAAGAAATTTCGATCCTACCTCCCAAGGTGGAAGCGATAGTCGAAGGGGTGGCCAAGAAAGAAGTCAAAGCCTCAAAAGAAGTGAAAAAGAAAACTTCTGGAACCAGGAAGGTTGAAAAGAAAGATGGAAAAGAAAGAAAAACAGACAAAAAGTAACAATAAAAAGGTTCGGAAGAATTATTCCGAAAGGTGGTTTCTCTTGAATGCTCAAGGAAAAATCTTGGGTAAAGTAGCCGCAGTTGCCGCCAAGGCACTTCTTGCTAAAGCGGATCCAAGCTCGCGAGGTTTCGAGACCCCAGACTGGAGAGTCGTTGTCATTAATGCCGCGAAAGTAGCAGTCACCGGCCGAAAAGAGGAAAACAAGAAATACTATCGCTACTCGGGTTATCCCGGCGGTTTGAGGCAGACTACTCTGGAAAAACTGCGGGAGAGCAAGCCAGCAGAAATTATTACCCATGCTGTTTATGGCATGCTTCCGAAAAATCGTCGAGGCAAGGCAATTCGTAGACACCTCTTTGTTTATCCAGAAGGTACCCATCCTCATGAAGCACAAAAACTAGAGGATTTGGAGGTTTAATGGCAAAGGCGAAACCCTCTAACGAAACAGAAATCAAAGAAGAGACTACTAAAAAAGCGGCCAAGATAAATTGGGTGACCTCGGTTGGTCGACGCAAGCGTGCGGTTGCTCGAGCTCGCATTTGGCTTGAAAAAAATGGCCAAATTTTAGTTAACGACAAACCCGTCGAAGAATATTTTCCGGCCCTCGATGCTAAGGTGCTTTACGAAGAACCACTGAAGGCTGTTGATCGATTTGGTCAGATGAGTGTTTCTGTAAAAGTCAGCGGCGGTGGACCCGCTGGTCAGCTAGGCGCCACTGTTCATGCTCTCTCCAATGCGTTAGTTAAATTTGACGAGTCTTTGAGAGAACCTCTTGCGAAAAAAGGCCTTCTTACCCGGGACCCTCGTGAAAAGGAACGCCGCAAGTACGGCTATGCTGGTAAAGCAAGAGCTAGGAAACAATCTCCGAAACGTTAGTACTTATTTTTCCAGAGCGCTTGGTAGAGAAAAAGTCCCCCCACTACTAAGGGCAGTATTGCTAGCAGTCTGAAGAAGCGGAAGGGTACTTGTACAAGTAGGGCGGCGAGGATCAGAAGAATGACACCCCAAACCAAAGGACTAATTCTCTTCAATCGCACCAGGGGACTATCATAACGACTACCTTCATACATACAGTATGTATTTTACCGATCTTTAAGTCGGTAAACAAATTTTAGGCCAGACCAGGTTTCGTCAACCGCAATTACCTTTACATCTACTAAGCCGTGAGCCAAACCAATTTCCCGGACGATGTTTTCGTTGAGGTCGCCAGCTTTCTTAGAGCCACCCTTGGGCCAAGAGACCCAGAGGCTACCATCCTTGGTTAGCCTTTCCTTTAAGGTCGGGAGGTTATTTTCGAGCCCAGACCTTTCTTGAGTGAAATAGTGAATTAAGGAGAAATCCGTTCCTGAATTATAAAAGGTTGCACTAGCACCCAGTGCGCCAAGAGCAGATTTATAATCCTTAGGTTCGCCTTTCAAGTAAACCCTCATACCTTCCTTGAGACCGAGCTTCTCAGCTAGGCTTTTTCCAGAATAGCCTGCCATTAGTCGTTGGCTCTTACCTGAACGATCTGGAAGTAATTTCCATCTGGATCGGCGAAGGTTGATAGGTGACCGTACCCTTCGATGTGGTAGACTGGCTCGATCTGTTTGACACTAGAGTCCTTAAGGCGTTTTTCCTCTTTCTCAATATCATCTACCTCGATGTTGACCATGAATCTTTGCGGCTCATGACTTTCACCATGAGTCTCAGCGTGAGACATGACGTAGAGGTTGGCCTCGCCAATTTTAAAACCAGCGAATTGGTCTTCCTCACCCATCTCGGCTTCTGAATCTAGTTTGAGTCCGAGCGTATCACGGTAAAATTCAACTATTTTCTTGAAACTATCACGAGAGGTAGAAAGTGTAACTGCTTCTAAACTTCGAATCATTTAAAATCACCTCCTTATGGTTCGTTTATGATAGAAATCTGCACAACAAAAGTCAATGAATAGTTTTAGGTAGCGCTGATATTCTGTAAGAGAACCGAGCTATTAGGCCCTTACTTCATTCTTGAACCGGCCCGAAGATTGGTGAATAATTGGTTTTTTGCAAAGGGGGTGATGTAGAGTGCACATGGAAAATGTAGAAGGAACGATAAAACACTTGAAGGAAGACCAGGTCTATCCTGCTACTAAAGCTGATTTGGTAGCAGCCTGCAACGAGTTGTCCGACTTTAGCGAGTCCGACAAAAAGTCTTTCATGGAGAATCTTCCTGACAAGACTTACAATTCAGCTGAAGAGGTAATGGAAGCCTTGGGACTACACCAACCAGCGAGTATGTAGTTGGGAGATAAGAAAGTTTAATCTAGTCTAAAACGTTCACGATGTTTAATTTCGTCGACGATTAGGTCGATGACATCTTTATATTGGTAAAGAGGTAAGTTTAGTTCTCTCAACTTGTCCATTTTCTCTAAGGTTATTGGGGGACTTTTTTCCTCCAAAGGCAGGACTTCAATGTTGAATGGAGAAAGAATGTCGTTAGCTATCTCATAGCGGGTTTTAATTTCCTCGAGGGCCACTGGGAGCGTTTGCCCACTTAAGTCGCGCTCAATTGCCAGAGTTATGATCTGGCTAATGTGCCCGATATAGCAAGGCTGGTTTTTTCTAGTTGAGATCTTAACTGGCTCGGTTGGGTGGTTAAAACTCTCGAGAATCTTTCCAAAGAGGTTAGTGGTTTTCCTCTTAGGGCTGCAACCAATTATTACCGGCGGTCTAATTATTAAATATTTGCTTAAAGTATTTTTAATAATTTCTTCACTCTCCTTTTTAGAATACCCATAAAAATTATCGGTATTGTTGGCTGCGAAGGAAGAAATGAAAATTAACTTGGATCCCACCTGGTCTGCAGCATACGCGACAAATCTGGTCGCCTCAATATTTAGTTTTCTCGCCAAATCTTGATGTTCCTCACACCAGTCTCGATGGGCATTGGCGGCGGCGTGAATTATTACCTCGGGCTTAGTTTTTTGTACTAAAGCGGCTACTTCACTTTGGTTGGTGGTATCAAGTCTTATGAATTCTCGATACAGTTGATTACTATTATAGGTACCCGTTACTTCAAATTTGTCTCTTAAATCCAGAAAAAGTCTGGCTCCTAGGTAACCGCTGGCTCCGGTAATTAGGACCTTTGTCATTTCTGTTTTGAGTTTCGTGCTAAAAGATCGACTTTAATCCTGGTGTCAATATAATTACCGTTTACGTCTCCGTCGGCGTTGATCCAGAATTTTTCTGGAACTGCTTTGTATACTCTGCGAGGCATATCTCCCAAAAATTGAGTTGGGGAATGGAGTTTTTTATTTACTCGTGTGTCGAGATAATTAAGTGCGTGTGTTATTTCTTTCTCATCTTTCAGTTCGTAAGCCTTTGCTTGAACGTAAACCCCTTCTCCAGTTCCTTCAGGAACCGTCGAATCGTAAATCACTAAGAAAACCTGATTATTTTCTCCAATGTTCTTTGAATGCTGACTATTTTGATCTGAAGCCCAGAAAAAGTTGAGGTCTTCATCATGAGCGGAGTAAACGGGAGTATTCCAAGGAACGCCGTCTTTGGAGGCAGTTGCGATCGTTATATACAAAATTCTTTCTAATATTCTTCTTGCAATTTCCTCGTTAGTTTCTGACATATTCCGAATTCTAACACCAAAGTGTTAGAATTCCAGCTATGGTTACGATAGTTTTTGAAGCCCATGGTACATCCAAGGACAATGAGACAGGAAAGGCCTCAGGTCATTTTGATGTTGAACTGTCGGAACTTGGGAAAAGCCAAGCAAAAGAACTCGGAGAACGTTATTCAAAAGAGGACTTTGATGCTGTGTTTTGCTCCGATCTTCAGCGTTCTTTTCGAACTGCTGAGATAGCATTTGCTTCTCGGAGCCTACCAATCATAAAGGACCTAAGATTAAGAGAATGTGATTATGGTGATCGTACAAGAGGAAGGTCTAATGAAGTCGAAGAGGAAAAATCCCAACATATAACAGCGCCGTTTCCGAATGGCGAGAGCTATGAACAAACTTCTGATAGAATGAAAAAATTTCTCAAAGACCTGTTGCGTGATTATGATGATAGGAGGGTTATGATAATTGGCCATCGAGCCACACAGTATGGTTTGGAACATTGGATAAAAGGTCTGTCTGTAGAGGAGGCTGTTACTGCCCCTTGGAGATGGCAGCCTGGATGGAGATATTCATTGGAGAAAATCAAAGGCTTATGAAAACTTTAGTCTTTGTTACCCAGAATTTAAATAAGGTCGAGGACGCCAAGAGGCTTTTACCAGATTTTGAAATTAAACATGTAGGATTTGATGTCGATGAGATTCAATCTTTGGATATGAAAAAGATTGTGGAACACAAGCTGAGACAAGCTTATGAGAAAGCAAGAAGACCATGCTTCGTTCACGATTCATCTCTCTCTTTCGATTGCTTAAATGGTTTTCCCGGTCCATTTATTCGCTATTACCTCAAAGATACGGTGGGAGTAGAAAAGACCTGTGAAATAGCCAAACTCTTTAATCAATTTGGCTGTCAATGGACAACTGTTTTGGGCTATTTTGATGGGAAAAAAACAACTTTCTTTGAAGAAACAGTGAAGGGAGCAATTCCGACTGAACCCAGAGGAACAAACGGCTATGACTGGGATGTAATTTTTATTCCCGAAGGAGAGAAAAGAACCTTTGCTGAAATGACTTTTGAAGAAAAGCAGAGCTATGCGGTTACTGGAAAACTTCTGAAGAAATTTGAGGAATTGTTGAAACTGCATAATATATGAAAATAATTGATTTAACACATACATTTACGGAGGACATGCCCGTGTATCCAGGCGATCCAAAGTCTTCTTTGCAACAAGTAGCCCATTTAGAAAAAGATACTTACAATGATTTTAAGCTTGAAACTTTCATGCACGTCGGTACGCATATGGACGCACCCTTTCATATGATTGAAGGCGGGAAAAAAATAGATGAAATTGCCCCAGAAAAATTTATTGGTTCAGGTGTTTTGATTAACGTGCAAGGGAAAAAAGAAATTAGCGTTGAGTCAGTTAAGAACAAGAAAATTGGGGAGGACTCGGTAGTCCTGCTTTATACTGGACGTGCAAGGTTTTATCGTAGCGACGAATACTACAACGACCTACCTTTTTTAACCGAAGATTTTGCGCGCGAAATGGTCAACTTAAAGGTTAGGATGCTTGGCATGGATATGCTTGGACCGGATCTTGATAGTCCTTGGCCAACTCACAAAATTTTGTTGGGAAATGAAATACTGATTTTTGAAAACTTAACCAATTTGGACCAATTGCTTAACATTGAAAAATTCGAAGTTATTGCTTTGCCGCCAAAATTAAAAACTGACGCCGCTCCAGTGAGAGTGGTTGCTTTAGTTAAAGATTAAGTCAAAATCGTTGTATTAAATTTAAAATATGTTATATCTGATTTTTCTTTTTGCTTTTGTTGCTATCATTCATTACCTTTCTTTGAAAGTCCAAATAGAAAAAAATCTTTATACAAAATTTTTTGGGAAACGCGGGTTTTTAGCCCACAGCGCACTTACTGGAACAAGCTGGACCCTGCTCTTTCTGGTTCTTGCTTTGAGCGACAAATCGAGTTTTCCAAAGCTCCCTTTTTTCTCCCCCGTCTTTATACCGATAGGCTTTTCCAGCATTGTACTTGGTAGCGTTATTTTCCTTTGGGCTGGATTTCAACTTGGGCTAAAAAGAACCTGGGGGATAAGGTTTTTTGACACAAGTTACAAGGACAAGCTTGAGCTAAATGGATCATACAAATTTTTGGAAAGTCCAATCTACACTGGACTTTTTCTATACTTTTTGGGTTTCGCTCTTTTTTCAAACTCGCTGTTCTACCTGTTCTTAAGTGGTGAATCCTATCTTCTACTAAATATTTTCATGGCAAAACTCGAAAATCAGGAGTTTAAAGATAGCAAAAAAAGGCCATTGGGATTTTAGTTGTGACTGGCTCGGATGTCTCCTGTGATAAAATAACCAGACTAAAGTCTATGAAACTTTCTTTTCGTGAAAAAGTCTACGAGATTACCAAACTTGTTCCGAGTGGAAAAGTTGTCACTTATGGACAACTAGCCCAACTGGCTGGGAATTCTAAAGCTTCACGAGCTGTTGGTATGCTAATGAAGCTCAACCCCAACGCTCCAGTCGTGCCCTGTCATAGAGTTGTAGCTTCTGATGGCAGACTTACTGGTTATTCATCTGGAGAAGGTATCGTTACCAAGAAGCAGATGCTTCGCACGGAAAACGTTTTTTTCGCAGGGGATCGTGTCGACCTTTCCCGCTCTCAATGGCACCCAAACAACCCCTTGATTAAGTCTTGACTCAAATACCTATATGAACAATGAAGCCAAGGTTCTCCTGAATTTGTCCAGGATAAAAATTGACAAGAGTGAGTATTGGAGTCTATAATTTATTTAGTGAATCTTAGCAAGCACCAAATCCTGAATGTCACCCTATCAGCTTTTCTCTTCCTTGGGTTGATCGCTACTGCTTATACCGCTACAAACGTTCGGAGTCTTGATTCAGAAGCAAGGGGTCGGCCTCCCAAATCAACCCCTTACGGTAATTGTTCAGTCTCACCAAACCCAGCCTCAGTTGGTGGAGGTATTGTGATTTCTGGTACCGGTTTTAAGACTAACCAATTCCTCACCATTTCGGTTGCTGGTGGAGCGGGGACAAGTTTTTACTGGGTACAGGCGAATTCAGTGGGAGCTTTTTCTCACAGCACAAATGTTTTCAATACCGGCAAATATGCGGTAAAGATTTACGACTCGATTAATAGCTCGCAACTCACTTCTTGCTCCTTTAGCGTAGTTTAATTCTTTCAATTTTCCAGGGCCAAAGAACTTATACTAACTTAGGCAAAAATATCATTGGCCTTTCCTCGCTGGATGGATTGTCTACCTATCTTGAAAAGAAGTATCTCAAAAAACAATGGTCATTGGACCCATGTCCAACGTTTGGGACTGAAGGCCCCCTAACTCTGTTTTATTGGAAACCACAAAATTCGAACATGGTCGGACTTGCGCGACGTTTTGAGAAGCGTCTGACCCTACAGATTTAGAAGTCTTAGAACCTCGTATAGAATAACGGCTGGCCAAAAAATTGCTTTTACTATCCCGACGATTATTGCCCAAAAGCCATCTGCGTGTTGTATGTAATATATAAGTGCTCCGATAATGCCCAGACCATAAATAGCCCCAGAGCCGGTATTGTTATTGATCACTTTCTCAACATGTTGAAACTTGAGAAAATTTTCTTCCTTTGACAAATCAAACCACCTCCTCTAATTAACTAAATTAATCGGATTGCCCTCTAGACAGCTTTCTATGTCCTTAATCAGTTCCTCCCCAAGCCTTTCCATTGATTCTTTCGTTCTAAACCCCATATGGGGCGTCGCTACAACATTAGGAAGTTTTGCGAATTTGAGAATATGTTCAGGTGTTTTACCTTCTGTGGTTGTGGTTTCATCATTTGGGAAAGTATCAATCCCAGCCCCCGCGATTTTCCCTTCAGTTAATGCTCTGTAAAAAGAATCCTGGTCGATTACAAGACCTCGAGCAACATTTATTACGATTGCTGTACTTTTCAACAAAGAAAATTTCTCCGAATTCAGAATATCTCTACTTTGGTCAGTTAATGATAGACACATTACCAAAACATCTACTTTTTTGAGAAGTTCTTGCGATTCCTCCGCACTAGTTTGCGTATTTATATACCCAGTTTCCATTCCCAGCCCATTAGCCATTTCAATAATCTTTTTACCAATATTCCCATAACCGAAAGTAACCAAAGTTTTTCCTTTTACTTCCGTCCCCTCGAAATTTTTAGAGTTGTATCCGCCATTCAAAATCTGCAAATTTGCTGTCACAATTTGTCTTTTTACTGCGAACATTAATGCCAATGCGTGTTCGGCAACAGCTTGAGAATTAAAAGTCGGACAATTTAGTACTTTGATACCCTTTTCAGTAGCGGCTTCTTTATCCACCCAGTCAGTAGCAACGGCGGGCACAATAATATATTTTAGTTTATTAGTAGCTTCAATTACCTCCCTGGTGAAATCTACATACCAAGCAGTTGCAATTTCAACATCTTTAACCCTTTTGATAATGGTGTCTTTATCAGGCACGTCATCATATATTTCAATCTCAGGAATTCTTTTTAAACGCCCCATGATTTCTGGAGAAAAATCGATTTTGTCTGTAATAACAACTTTCATTTCTTGTAGCTTACATCAAAAATGCTAAAATGGCAGCTATGAACGCAATTCTAGTCCCAGGACGACCAGACAAAGATGAGCATTATGACCCAAAACGTCCAAGCAATAGCGAGGACCATTGGTTTAGCTGGCTAAAAAGACAACTGATACTTAAGGATATCCATGCAGTTTCAATTGAACCACCATTTCCTTTCCGTCCACGTTATGGAGAGTGGAAAAAAGAGTTCGAACGGTTTGACATAACATCAGAAACAATTCTGGTTGGCCACAGTGCTGGTGGAGGGTTTCTCATTCGATACCTTAGTGAACATAAGGAGCTGAGGGTTGGTAAGGTTGCTCTGGTTGCTCCCTGGATTAATCCTCACAATGTTGAAGCCTCTGATACAGCTGATTTCTTCAATTTTGAGATCGATCCGGACTTTCCGACTAGGACGAAAGGTGTGATCGTATTTTTCTCAGTGGATGACTTCTCAGGTGTGGTTAGAACAGTCAAAATCTTGAAGGAAAAAGTTAAAGGTCTTAAGTTCAAGGAGTATACAGACAAAGGGCATTTTACTTTGAATGACTTAGGTAAGGTTGAATTTTCAGAGCTTTTAGAAAGCGTTTTGAGGTAGGGTCGGCCTTGTTGGACGATATCAAGGACCTAAGTCCTCAGCTCACCGCTTTCTTCACGAGGGCGCCGATCTTTGCCTCTTCGGCGGGAGTCAACTCCTTCAGCGCGAAGGAGGTCGGCCACATGTGGCCTTCGTCGAGGTTCGCTGTGTCGTTGAAGCCGAACGACGCGTACCTGTATTTGAACTTGTGCGCGCTTTGGAAGAAGCAGACAACCTTACCGTCCTTGGCATACGCGGGCATCCCGTACCAGGTTTTCGGTGAGAGGGTTGGCGCGCTGGCTTTGATGATAGCATGGAGCCGCTTGCCCATGGCGCGATCCGGTTCCGGCATCTCGGCGATCTTAGCCAGCACGGCGTCTTCCCCATCCGCCTTGTCCGTCCTCAGCTCTTGGATACGCTCCTTCATCGCGTCTCGTTCCTCGTCCGTGAATCCTTTGATCTTCTTGTTTACTGCTGGCATATAGAATTCCTTTCTACTTCGATTAATACTAATGTTTAAATCAAATTAATTAATATTAAAGTAATTGTCAATGGTTTTAGTATGAGTTCCAAAAACGTTGCTGACCCAGCAGAAAAAGAAGTTTCTGTCGAAAATATTTGGCTTCAAAAACCTTGGTCGGCCTTGTTGGACGATATCAGGAACCTCTGGCCTCAATTAAATTCGCCTGACTTTAGTTTGCAGAACTTAGATAAGTTCCTCAATCTTAACAGCCAGTTGCACCAAGAAAACAAGGCCATTGATCAATAACTAATCCCACCCAGTTCCAAGAAAGAGCTATCAAAAACCCAGTTTTAAGAAAAAAAATAACGGGATTTGCTGAAATACTTTTCCCAGCCCGAAGATCTCTTACAATTTGCGTTAGGAGGTAAATAAAAACTACTGCCGCAACCCACATAGCAATAAACAATGTGAATGGAAAGTTTGATCTAGGAAGAGCAGGGTTTCTAGTTAAAAATTCGAGAACCATAAATGGAAGGACAAGCAGAAAACCAATAATTAACCCTGGATAAAACTCAACAACGAGGATTTTCATATGCTTGGATTTTACATCAAAAATGCTAGAATGGCACCGGGCTTCGCATAAAGCTTCGCCCGGCGAGGCTATTAAATTAGGCATTTATTTCGGAAGGCGAAACCGGAAGAGGTTTTCAAGTATTTTCAAACTCCAAAGCTTTCGTTTTGGTTTTAAATGCGGCATAGAAAACAAGTTCTTTTGGTTTTAATCTTGCAGTTGTTTTTGTGTTACCCTGAGAATGTTGGACTACTCGATTTTTGAGGTTTGTAGTCTCACCTATATAATATTGCCCGTTATTTAACTTTAGGATGTATACGTAATGCATGTTGCCCCACTTCACCAAGGTTTCGCGGGGCAGGCCGCGTAGCTCGCTTTGCGAGCGTAGTGGCCTGGTCGGCCTTGTTGGACAATATCAGGAACCTCTGGCCTCAAATGAACTCTTTTGACTTTAATCCTGCGAATTTAAACCGTTTTCAGTCGGGATTTTAATTTTATGTGCTAGAATAGTTTTAATATGAAAAAAGTAGCGATTCTTTCATCTGGCTTAGTAATTTTGGCATTAATCACCGTAGTTCTTATCCTTTACTCCAACAATAGTAAGACAGGTGAGGACACAACATCTTCACTAAATTCTTCTACAAATTCAACAGACGAGGTTACCTCAACAATCCCTACAAACACAGAGTTTATCCAGGAAACTTTTCAAAACATTAAGACGCCACATTATGTGTCTAGTAACCCAGAAAATAATGGGCTTTTAACCACAAGTTTAAATCAGGTATCAATTCAGTTTAACTTTGACCTGGCGAACAACTCGACTATTGAAGTCACACGCGATGGGGTTAGTGTTGTTACTGGAGAAAAGCAGATAAGTTCGGACAAACTAACTCTAAGTGTTCCTGTAAATGCTGCTCAGACTGGAAACTACAGCGTTTCTTACAGTGCTTGTTGGCCAGATGGAAGCTGCCATCAAGGTTCTTTTGGCTTTTCGGTTAAACTATGAAACGAATTCATTTATTCTTAATTGGGCTATTTGTAGTTATTCTTTTAGTTACCGTTGGGGTAGTGATCTTTCTTAAACAAGATAGAACTTCTTCACAGGGACAAAAGAAGACCCCGCATTTTCTTGACTCAACCCCACTACACGGGGAGACTTATGCCGCCCAACCAATAAATGTGACCATAAACTTTGATTTTGATCTTTCCGAGAAAAGTAAGGTGTCGGTGATTGATAACTCTGGTACTGAATGGTCACAAGGAGAAGTTTTCATTGAGGATTCCAAAACAGCTCTAAAAAAGAGTTTGAAACCGGATATGACTGATGGCGAGTACTTTGTAAAATACTCTGCTTGCTGGCCGGACAACAGCTGCCACGAGGGAACCTTTTCATTTATGATCAACTTGTCGAAGAAATCTTCTTACAAAGACTTACGCGGTCAAACCGAAGTGGCGATTGATATGAAAGATATTAAGTTTGGAGACGATAAAGTAATTATTTCACCAGGAACTAAAGTTGTTTGGGTAAATCAAGATAGTGTTGGACATTTTGTTAATACAGAAACTCACCCAGAACACACTTATTTTCAGGAACAGAACTCCAGAGAATTGACTCAAGGACAAACTTTTTCTCAAACCTTCACGACTTTAGGTCAATATAATTACCATTGCAGTGCTCACGCTTCAACAATGACTGCTAGTCTGATCGTCTCTAATTGAGGTACGTCCCTGATCTAACATATTAGTAATTCAGGCACGAAATTCATTGCTCGGCCTTGTTGGACGATATGAGGAACCTCTGGCCTCAAATCGACTCATTTAATTTTTCCCGAACAAAGCTAAACCGTTTCTTATTTGCGTCAGAATAATAATTCTTGCTATAATTTTCCTAATGCCTGAAGAAGATTCACAGTCAACTAATTACCCCAAAAGCGAAACATCGAAAAAGAACTTTAATTGGAAAGTCTTAACCGTATTAGTCGTCGGGGTTCTGATTTTAGCAGCTCTAGCTTATGCTGGTACTGTTTTAAATTTATTCGGTCAACGGGACGAGTCAGTAAAACAACTGCTCAAAACGTCAACATCAAGCTCAAGCAAAAAGGAAGATTCCAAGGAGGGTGAAAAGGATAAAACATCAAATAAGGGCAAAGTTGCATTTATTAGGGATGATGAGATTTATATCATGGAAGAGGATGGCTCTAACCAGGAAAAAATAGTTTCAGAAAAAAGATTGTGGTCAAACTTGTCCTGGTCCCCTGATGGGACGAAGCTTGGGTTTAGTGGTCTAATCGATGAACCTGGATACTTTAGAAACGAAAAGGATTTATTTATTTATGATTTCTCCTCAAAAAAACTTATTAGATTGACCACTTCAACCCAGTCAAACAAAATTGGGGCCGAAAAGTTATCCTGGGCACCTGACAGCAAACGATACTCATTCATTCGACAAGACTCTACTGAGGTCAATATTGCAAATACAAGTGGCGAGAATGTAGCAAGGATACCGTTGGATGGTTATGACGGGTGCCACTCAATTAGTTGGGCACCCACAGGCGAGAAGAGTGTTTTGACTTGTGATAGAGATACTGTGATAGTTAGCAGTAATAAAGATATACAAAAAATAAAAGACTCAGATATTGCATCTGTGAAACCAGGTTCAATATTAGGGTTAGTTGCTGTCTGGGGTAAAGATGACAAAGAGTTATTAATGGGTGTGAAGAAAGGACCTTTAACCAAGGTGTTCTTGATCCCAATTAAAAGTATTAAAGATATGAAACAAATTCCTACTGCTTCATTGCCAGTACATAACTACGAATTGGTTTTAGGTAAAAAAACTAGTCGACTTGCGTTGGTGGAACACGTTAATAATGAATTTATAAGCGAAAAAAACAGAATTGTGATAGTAAATTTGAAAGGAAATGTTGAAAATGCTAATTTAGTAGAATTACATTTTGATTATGATTGGAATCTTGACGAGACAAAACTCTTAGTAAGAAAAAATAACGCAGATAAAGCTCTTTGGGCGATCGATCTAACTGGGAACAAGAAAAAAATTCTAGATAGCCTCGAAGAATTTTCAGTGAGCCATTAGCCTCAAAAACCTTGGTCGGGGCGAGAGGAATCGAACCTCCGATACCGCACCCCCAGCGCGGTGTGTTGCCACTATACTACGCCCCGAGAGTTCAGATTATACCCTGTCGAGGACACAAGACGACAGGATGTATTCCTGACGGATTATAGCACCATTAGTTGTCTAAACTGCCTATTGCAAGCAAGGAATTTCCTGCTATATTTTATTGGTCTTATGGACATTTCTGCCTTAATCAAACAGTCCTTTTCAATTGCCTGGAACAATCGTGTCCTCTGGTTCTTCGGGGCTCTCGCGGGTGGCGCTGGGGGAGCCGGAGGGGGAGCGAATGTCCAGATCCCCTCTCCTTCGGGGAATAGCGAAGGAGCAAGACAGGCGCAACAGTTTGGGGAGAACTTCGAAAAATTCTTCAATTCAATTTCTCCGGAAGCCTGGGTTTACATTATAATTGGTATTGCGATTTCTGCATTTGTAGTACTTTTTTTCCTGGTTTTTGTTTCCAACTGGGCCAGTGCTGCCTTAGTTTACTCGGTCTTAAGAAGGAACAGTGAAAGACCAAATTTACGTTCGGGTGCCAAGGCTGGGCTTCAATACTGGTTAAAATTTTTTAGCCTCACTCTACTCTTCGGTCTAGCTATCTTGGCGGTAATCTTGATGCTAGCAATGCCCTTCTTCCTCTTGTTTTTTGCGGGGTTGGAAGAAGTGGCAATTGTCCTGGGAATCTTAGCAGTGCTTCTTTTGGTAGTTTTTGTTATTGCGCTAGCGGTTTTTGGTGGAATAGTCATCATTCTTGCGCAAAGACTCATCATTCACCGCCATCTTGGGGTGCTAGATTCGCTCCAGATAGCCGGTGGGCTCCTGAAGAAACATATTGGTGAGAGCTTACTTGCCTGGGCGGTGTCGATCGGAGTCAGTTTTGCGGCCGGTTTTCTGGGATTGTTTCTCGTCTTACCAATTCTTGGAGTGATCGCTTTTCTCTTTTTCATAAATTTTTACGCTGCCTTGGCAGCGGCTATACCCGCTCTGGTAATATTAATAATAGTAGCTGGACTTTGGAACGCCTTCCAGGCCAGTTACTGGACGCTCTTTTATGAACACTTAGTTATCAAAGAAGGGTGGTGATTAATTTGGACGATCAAGCACAAGAACAAGCAGTACAACCAACTAGCGATCCAATTGCCGCTGCTCCTGCACCTGCTGTCCCTGCTCCAGCTGCCAATGCACCGGCGGCCCAAGCTATGGATATAGCTAGCCCATTCCCCAGACTAGTTGCGGCGATCATTGATGGAATCATTCTTGGTATTGCTGGAGCCGTAATTGGTGCGGTGACGAGTACTGGATCACCCTTTTCTGGTGGTGCTTCCAACTTCAGCCTCTTCAACGCGCAAACTGTGATCAGCACTTTGATCGGCTGGGCCTACAACATTGGACTTCTGATCTATTCGGGGGCGACAATCGGCAAAATGGCTATGGGTATAAAAGTGGTTAGTGCGAAAGGGGAAGCCCTTACACCAACTCAAATAGTCTTGCGGGAAACAGTTGGAAAACTTGTCTCAACCTACGCGTTACTCTTGGGTTACATCTGGATTTTGTTCGACAACAAGAGGCAAGGTTGGCATGACAAAATCGCCGGCACCCTCGTGGTTAAGAAGTGATTGAATAGTTATAGTTGAGGTTCTACCAGTGACCGGTTAAGTGCGAGCGATCTTGCGTCCCGATAAACCGGGACTAAAAATCGTGGTTGATACATTTGTACCCGGTTGTTTGACTCCTATAGTTTATGCTAGGGTATTGCTGTAGCTGTGTTAACACAAGGAGGTAAACAGTGACAGACAGTGCAAAGCTAGAAGCAATCCGCTCCGCCATGGCGGAGATAGAAAAGCAGTTTGGTAAGGGCTCTATCATGAAACTTGGTGAGGCTGGAGCCAGAATGGGGGTCGACGTCATCCCTACTGGTGCTATGGGTTTGGATATGGCTCTAGGTGTAGGTGGATTGCCAAGAGGTCGCATCGTCGAAATCTTTGGCCCTGAAGGTTCTGGAAAGACTACTCTGGCCCTGCATGTTATTGCGGAGGCCCAAAAACGAGGTGGGATCGCTGCCTTTGTTGATGCTGAGCATGCCCTCGACCCGCAACGGGCTGAGTCCATCGGAGTCAATATCAAAGAGCTCCTTATCTCCCAACCCGACACAGGGGAACAGGCTCTAGAAATCGTAGAAACGCTGGTGCGCAGTGGAGCTATTGATGCCATTGTTAT
>Ga0247727_10005531_pt1 | contig 25549 bp, 23 predicted proteins | sample WisWelCaveWW1625_FD_202498 | JGI IMG/M metagenome (GOLD analysis project Ga0247727, IMG submission 202498) | Biofilm microbial communities from Wishing Well Cave, Virginia, United States - WW16-25 | ecosystem: Environmental > Aquatic > Deep subsurface > Groundwater > Cave microbial mat | place...
CGCTCATGAGTCGGAATCTCGCCATCGCGGGGCTCAGAGTCCGATAAAAATCAAAGAACAATATGAAATCAAATTCGAAATCTTTGGCCGCATACTTGAAATTAGTTTTTCAGCAGCCCCTACTTAAACTATGGACAAAAAACAAGTCGCTGCCATTTTAGAAGAAATCGCCGTACTGTTGGAAATCAAAGGCGAGAACCCGTTCAAAAGCCGGGCATACGAAAACGCTGCCCGTACGATTCTTTCACAAAGCGCTGAAATAAAAAAATTGGTGGAGAGCGGCGAAATCCGCAAGATCAAAGGCATCGGCGACGCCCTGGCCGAAAAGATCACCGAGCTGGTCACCACGGGTCGCTTGCCGTATTACGACAACCTCAAAGAATCCATTCCTCCCGGTCTGATTGAAATGACCGCCATCCCCGGCTTCGGTCCCAAGAAAATCAAAAAGGTCAACGACGAGTTGGGCATCAAAACCATCACCGAGTTGGAAGCCGCGGCGCGAGAAAACCGGCTCGCTCAATTGAACGGCTTCGGTGCGAAGACCGAAGAAAAGATTTTGCAGGGCATCGAATTTCTGCGGAAGCACAAAGATCGCCATCTGTTTCACGTCGTTGAAGCCGCGGCCCAGCCCATTTTCGAAGCCGTAAAAAGTCACCCGAAGGTGATCCGTGCGGAGTTGGCGGGTAGTCTGCGCCGCAAAAAAGAGACGGTGAAAGACATCGACATCGTGGCCAGCGCCAAAGACAAAGACGTCGAAGCGATCATGGATTTTTTCACCAGTCGTCCGGAAGTGGAGGTGGTCACCGGCAAAGGCCCGACGAAATCCAGCGTCGTTCTCAAGCAGGGCATCAACGCCGATTTGCGGATCTTGCCCGACAGCAAGTTCCCGTACATTCTGCACCATTTCACCGGCTCCGCAGAGCACAACATCGCCATGCGCGGCCGCGCCATCAAAATGGGAATGAAGGTGAGCGAGCACGGTCTTTTCAAAAATGAGACCGAGCTGATTCCCTGCAAAAACGAATCTGATATTTTCGCAAAACTTGGATTGACGTACATTCCGCCGGAGTTGCGCGAGGACAACGGTGAAATTGCAGCCGCAGCGGAAAACAAAATTCCAAAATTGGTGGAGGAGTCGGATCTCAAAGGCATCCTGCACTGCCATTCTACATTCAGCGATGGTCGCGATTCCATCGAAGCGATGGCCACCGCCACGCGTGACATAGGCTATCAATATTTCGGACTGTGCGATCACAGTCAAATTGTAGTTTACGCCCACGGCCTCGAACCGCATCGCGTGATCGAACAACATGCCGAGATTGATAGGCTGAACAAAAAACTTGCGCCGTTCCGAATTTTCAAAGGCACGGAAGTGGATATTTTGCATGACGGCGCGCTCGACTATCCCAACGAGGTGCTCGCCAGCTTCGATTTCGTCGTCGCTTCCATTCACAGCGTTTTGAACATGACGAAGGAAGAGGCCACGAAGCGCATGTTGAAGGCCATCGAAAATCCGTACGTCACCATCATCGGCCATCCCACTGGGCGCCTGCTTTTGGGCCGCGACGGCTATCCCCTCGACATGGAAAAAATCATCGACGCCGCGGCGGAACATAACGTCGCCATCGAAATAAATGCCAATCCGCATCGGCTCGACCTCGACTGGCGCTACGGCAAATACGCTAAAGAGAAGGGCGTGCTCATCAGCATCAATCCCGACGCCCACAGCGTTGAAGGGCTGCGCGATATGCGCTACGGCGTGGGCATCGCACGCAAAGGCTGGCTGGAAAAAGAGAATATACTCAATGCCAAGAGCCTCCGTGAGATTGAGTACTATTTTTTGGAAAGAAGGAAAAGATAATAATTTGTTTGTAGATTTTGGGAACCTGATGTCTTTTACACTTTTGGCAGGTTTTATCAGAGATTATGGATACGAATCATTCTACTAAAATGACTAATGTAAACCTTCTTATCATTGGCGGCGGTTATTCAGGCACCAGCCTGCTCAACGCCATTGTGGAAGATATCTTAAGGCAGAAAGCCAATGGTCCAGCCACTGCCTTTCGGAACGGAAAGCTACGCATCCTGATGGTTGACCGCAAAGGGGATTTTGGCGGCGGCCTTGCCTATGGTGAGAAGGTGCCGCCTGAATTCCTGTTGATTGACAAGGCCAAGCATATAGACTTGGAGGGGTTTCTCATTTGGCTTCGGCAGAACAAGTCCACTTGGCTTTCACGCTTGGAAGAACGCGGTTCAGAGGCGACAAAACTGTGGTTTAATAATTACAGCACAGAAATCAGCGCGAATCATTTCGAGGAGCTTCATTTTCCACGTGTGATCTTCGGAGATTTCGCGCGAGATGGGTTGAAAAAACTCGTCCAAAGAGCGAATGCCTCAGAACGGCTTGAAGTCGAACTGGCAATAGATGAAGTCACCGCACTTGAGAAGGTTGCCAGTGGACTCTTCGAGGCGCAGCTCGAGAGAAGTGGTTCCGTTACGGCACAAGTCGTTGTATTGGCGCCGGGCTTTGCGCCACGAGTGCCAAAAGATGAACTCGCCGATTGCGATGGATATGTTCACGACTTTTACAAATTTGAGTTGGAACAAATCCAGCATCGAATCAAACGTGCCCTTTCACGCCAGAAAACGAGCGATAAAACGATACTGATTTTAGGAAGCAACAATACTGCTGCTGAGTTTATCTATTTTCTTGGTTTCTCGCGTGAGCTTAGATCACTGTTCGACAAAATTATTGTCGCCTCACCAAGGGGTGTGTTGCCAGGTCTTGCAAAAAATACCGATAAACCGCCTTATATCTGTGCATACCTTCCCCAAATCGGACGCAAATTCGCTTCTACGGCTGATTACTTGATAGAAGCATTAAGCGAAGAATATGAACACGCCGCTAGTTTAGGCTACACAGTCCTAGATACCGTCTCGTATTCGCTGCAAAGTTTCTTGCAAGCATTTAACAGCTTACCACCAGCAGAAAAGAAGCGGTTTGTTATAAAGTACGGCAAACGTCAACAGGATTTAGTCAGGCGTGTTCCCCCGGAATATGTCGCTGCCGTAGACGATTTCAAAAAAATCAATCAATTGGCGTTTTTGAAAGGCCGTGTGACCGAAGTAGCACAGGAACCGGATAAAAATTTCAGAGTCAAGGTTGAAACTGGAATAGGAATTTACGAAATTAAAGCCGCGGTCGTTGCGAACTGCTCTGGCTTTGGCACGATCTCTAACAACGTGGATCCATTGATCACTCATATAAGTTATCCGAATGGTCCTTTACAGGCAAATGAGACGGATAAGGGATTTGTTGTGAGCCCGGAATTTGAGACTTTGCCCAATCTTTTTGTCCTTGGTTCGCTCTTGACTGGTTTTTCCCTTGGACATATTCACATCTGGCATCTTGATAGTATACCGAGAATCGTCCAACTGGCGAACACCCTGGGCTTAACCATAGTCCAGCGTCTTAAACCAGAATGAAGACATATCTGAGATAAGTTCACACCGAAAATATATTTTTTTGAATAGAATGTAGGAAGCACTGTTATGGAACGAAGCATATACCTCGGCTATTCAAACCAAATTGAGAATATAGCAGTCAACGATGCTTTGTGTGTAAATGAAATCATTTATGGTGAGGATTTATCAATTGAAACAGTGCAGCAAAACGATTTACTATTCTTGGGTAAAAATCAAAAGCTGCCAAGAGCTTTTGTGGCATCTGAGGGAAAAGAGAGTCTTGTTCTAAAATCACTTTTCAGCAAGAGGGAGATACGTAACTTGGAAACCAATAAAAAACTGCACTTTCCAAGAACTATCAAAATTAAGGGGCAAAAAAGCCAGTTGGGTACATCAGTCGCCGCCTATATTTGCACGGATATATTTTATTTTCAAGATTATGACTACAATCTCAAGGTTAAAAGTTTTCAGATCAATTGTCTGCTTGGTCGCGGAGGAATATCGGAATTTGTAGATAGATATGGGAATTTTCAAAATAAAAATATTTTCGTCATTGGAAACGGTCTCGGAGCAATCGCTGCGTTAGTCGTCGTTGAATTTGAAAACGAAAAGCCGGTTCACCGCTCTAGATATGTTATCTTGGCAAGGGCTGGAATAAGATATCCGGATGATCTTTGGAGGTCAAAAATAACAGGCAAACCTTTAACTTCGATTCAAGAGCAAGACATATCGGGCGCGAGATTTATCTTCCAATCACGACAACCCAATGGAAGCGGTACAGACATATTTGTGTCAAATTTTAACGGTGAGAATATGTATAATCTTACCTGGAAAAACGAATCGGCCTATGATGGGTTTTTCGATGACGATGGCAATGAAGTTGCGAAGTGGATCGATCAAAAAACTATCCAATACTGTTCGATGACAAAGGGCCGGAGAGAAATCAAAAAAGCTATTGATCCGCTATACAGCACACCAAAGGAAGAAAAAATGTCACATCCTTTGAAAGTCTTTCTTTGTTACTCCTCTGATGATAAAAATGCTGTCCGACTGCTTTTTCAGCGGTTGCGCTCTGAAGGTTTTGATACTTGGTTTGATGAGGAAGCACTGTTACCGGGGCAGGACTGGGACCTGGAAATTACAAAAGCTGTCCGTACCAGCCATGTTGCAATAGTATGTTTGTCACGTGCTTCTATTAACAAGACTGGTTATGTTCAAAAAGAGATCAAAACGGCTCTTGATGTTGCCGATGAGCAACCTGAAGGCACTGTTTTTTTAATTCCGTTAAAATTGGAGGAGTGCACCATCCCTGAGCGATTGCGTCGCTGGCAATATGTCAATTATTTTGAGGAAGGAAGCTATGAACGACTGATACGTACTCTTCGTGCTCGCACAGAGAAGCTAGGCTTATCAAATAGTTTAACCTGATATAACTAAAAGCTTAACCTATGTCCAACAAAGAATTTTTAAGTTATGGTAAGCAATGGCTCGATGAGGCCGACATCGAGGCCATCGTGGAGGTTCTCAGAAGTGATTTTATCGTGCAAGGACCCAAAATAGAAGAATTCGAAAACAAGATTTGCGAGGTCACAAACGCAAAGCACTGTGTAGTTGTGTCGAACGCCACCGCCGCATTACAAATAAGCATGGCGGCGCTTGATATAGAACCGGGGTCGGAGGGGATCACAACGCCGATTACATTTGTGGCAACCTCTAATACCATGATCTATGCTGGCCTGAAACCTGTCTTTGTCGATGTAGGGCGGGATACACACAACATTGATCCGAACCTAATTCGTGAGAACATCTCTCAGAGAACACGTTTGATAGTCCCTGTCCATTATGCCGGCCAGTCGGCTGACATGGAGGTTATTCATCAAATTGCCAAAGAATACGGACTCTACGTAATTGAGGACGCAGCCCATGCAATAGGCTCTAGATATTCGGATGGAACTCCGGTCGGCAATTGCAAGTATTCGGATCTAACCATATTTTCCTTCCATCCCGTGAAAACGATCACAACAGGGCAAGGAGGAGCCATTACAACCAATAATACCGAATTGCATGAACGGCTCAAGCAGCTTAGGAATCATGGCATCACCAATCAATCAGAGAGGTTTATCAATAAAGATGAAGTCGGGCCTTGGTACTACGAGATGCAATACCTGAGTTTTAATTTCCGAATGACTGATATTCAAGCGGCATTGGGTATATCTCAGTTGAATAAATTAAATTTGTTTGTAGAACGAAGAAGAAATATTGTAGAGCAGTATAACCGTGCTTTTAAATCCGCTAATTTTATCGATATTCCAATTGAAAGAGAAAGCGTATACAGCGCCTTTCACCTTTATTCACCTGAATTTGATTTTAACGTCATTGGCAAGAGCCGAAAGATAGTAATGCAGGAATTAAAGGAGCGCTCTATCGGCACCCAAGTTCTCTATATACCGGTGCATTTACAGCCTTATTACCGCAAACAGTACGGTTATTCCGAAGGCGACTTTGTGGAGGCAGAACGTTTCTATTCTCGCACGCTGAGCTTGCCGCTTTATCCAAAGCTGACGGATGAGCAAGTTAATTATGTCATTGATAATGTGTATGAGGTAATGACCGGGGAAACACTATTGGTAGACTATTAGCTTGACCAACGGCGCTAAATGCGCAGTGTTTCTGCCGGAGAAGGAGGGTGATCATGAAGAATGTGCTTGTCATCGGAGGCGCCGGTTATTTAGGTGGCGCCACAAGTGATATTCTCATGATCGACGGAAATTATCATATTAGAGTTTATGATAACTTACTATACGAGGAAACCTATCGGAAGCCGGTTGACTTTTTCTTTGGGGATGTTCGTGATACAGAGAATCTACGGCTACATTTGGATTGGGCTGATGTCGTCGTGTGGTTAGCTGCAATTGTTGGTGATCCGGCTTGTGCGATCAATCCACAGGCTAGTGTTGCGATCAACCAAGAGACAATCAAGTGGCTGGCCGAAAACTATGACGGTCGCATCGTGTTCTCATCGTCCTGTTCTGTTTACGGCAGCAGCGAGAGTTATCTGGAGGAAACCTCCGCAACGAAGCCCATCTCTATTTATGCCTTTACCAAGCTGTATGCCGAAAGTTATCTGATGAGCAAAAATGCCGTTACACTGCGTCTGGGCACACTACATGGTGTGGGTGACCTTTATTCACGCGTCCGGCTGGATCTGGTCGTCAACGCGTTTACTTATCACGCGCATAATTCCGGCACGGTGACGATCAATGGCGGTTCACAATACCGTCCGTTTCTTTCTGTTCGCGATGCCGCCCGAGCCATGGTGCAATGCATAGACGAGAATGTACCGCCAGGCATATATAACCTGCATAAAGAGAATTTGCGCATTATTGACCTTGCTTACAAGTTACCCAATCATTTTCCGAACGTTCATATCATCGAGTCAGAGCGAAAACCGGATGACATACGCAACTATCGGGTCAGCAGCGAGAAAGCAGAACAAGCGTTCGGTTTCAACCCGGAAGATGGCGTTGATTCAAGCATTGTCGAAATTCGCGAGCTGCTTACGAACCGACGCTTGAAGGACGGCAGTGGCCCCAGATACAATAACTTTCGTTTCCTGTCAAGCAATGGCACATTAGTAACATAAGCTAAACCTTTTCGGTAGCAGGTACTCATATCGGAGAGAAATATGGCGATTGAAAATCAAGCACCTAGACTCATTCAAGGTGACTGTGCCGTGGACGATCGAGGCACACTAGTATTTATAAACGATTTCCATTTTAACGATGTTAAGCGCTTCTATGTCGTAACCAACCATCGCGCCGGATTCATTCGTGCTTGGCATGGTCACCGCTACGAGGCAAAATATATTACTGTTTTACAGGGAGCGGCCTTGGTGGGCGCAGTGCAGATTGACAATTGGGAGCAACCTTCTAAAGAGGCTTTTGTCCATCGTTATATATTATCAGGCTTGAAACCAGCAATCTTATATATTCCACCGTGTTTCGCGAACGGGTTTATGACATTGACTCTAGATGCGATTATCGTCTTCTTTTCAACAGCCACTTTGGAAGAATCAAGAAACGACGACTTCCGTTTTCCAGCGCGATATTGGGATATTTGGGAAGTGGAGGAACGTTAGCAAGTTTTTTGTTTTAGGTAGATGTATCTGAAGCTCAACCCGAGGGAGATAATCATCATGAGCGATGAGCCATTTGAAAAAGATGAAGAAAGTAAATCCGACCTCAGTTCTGAAAGCAAACAAGAACTCCTGGCTGAATTTGTAGCTTTAAGGGAGGAGCTCATTAAACGCCAAGAAATGCGATTCCAGCTATTAACTTTCACGCTGATTATTGCCGGAACCATTCTTTCTTTAGGCACACAAAAAGAGGTGTCGGTAATCGTGTTATTAATTTATCCTATTCTCGCTTTTTTCCTGGCATTGACTTTGGTGCATATTCAAATTGGAGCAGTCGAGATCAGCCAATATTTGAAAGAAAAGATTGAAGACAGATTTTTATCTTTGGGCTGGGAAAGGTATATAAGAGAACTGCAAACTGGTAAAAGAAAAAGCTATTTTGCCAAAGCGAAGGGAATTCCCGCCTTTGGTGTTTTTATTGTTACTGAGATAGTAGCCTTGGTTCTCGCAGTACCGCGGATATTTTTTCCTTTCAAGGAATCACTTGGCTCAATTCTTGAAGTGTTTTTATTTACGGTGAGTATAGTAGCAATTATTCTTACTTGTTACATATTTCGCCATCGTGTAACCCAGCGACATCTAATGAACTGGTAATGCAAAACAAAAGGAAAGCATGCAATGCAAGCGCTTTCCACCAAATCGTTCGCAACAATTCCTACGGTCTGACCGCAGCCGCGAATTTTAACGCATTGAACAAACCTGAATCAGGCGTTCATTTGCAACAAGGCCAGACAAATGATGACCGCAAAGTGACTTTGTGGGATTGGATCTGTCCAAAGGTTTGAGAGGCTTTCACTCCCCAGTCGATCAGAATAAGGAAACATAATCTAACCACCTCGCGTATTTTAAGACCGATTTCCTAATTCCAATCCATTAGCAAATCTCGCCGTGCTCAATATTCATTGCTACTTAAAACAGGAGGTATCGATGAAAAGGATATTCTTAATTCTGGGCCTTTGTTTAGGCTTACTTGTTAGTGTGAGCTACGGCAAGGATGATGAGGGCAAAATTCCCATTACCACTTCTAGTGAGAAAGCCCTCAAGAGTTATCTGCAAGGTCGAGATTTGTCAGAGAAGTTGCGGGCTACTGATTCACGGAAGTTTTTCCAAAACGCGGTTGCGGAAGACCCGAATTTTGCCATTGGCTATTCGAACCTTGCGGCAACGGAGCCGACTGCAAGCGGCTTTTTTGAACAACTGAACAAAGCCGTGGCGCTGGCGGACAAAGCTTCCGAAGGCGAGAAATTGTGGATTCTCGGTGTTGAGGCCGGAACGAACGGCGATCCGAAGAAACAAAATGAGCTGTATCAAAAGTTAGTGAAGCTTTTCCCTGAGGATGAACGCGCTTACAATCTATTGGGCGGGAATTATTTCGGCCAGCAGGATTACGCGAATGCGATCGTGCAATACGAAAAAGCCGTCAAGATTGCGCCAGAATTTTCGCAGCCCTATAACCAACTCGGCTATTCACACCGGTTTATGGGAAATTTCAAAGAAGCGGAGAAGGCGTTCAAAAAGTACATCGACCTCATTCCGGACGATCCCAATCCTTATGATTCCTACGCTGAGCTGCTGCTAAAGATGGGGAAATATGATGAGTCGATTAGCAATTATCAGAAGGCTTTGGCCATTGACCCGAACTTCATAGCCTCGCACGTTGGAATTGCCGTCAATCAAATTTATAAAGATAATCATCAGGCCGCGCGCGAGCAGTTGCAGAAACTGCATAACGTGGCCCGCAACGATGCCGAGCATCGCGCCGCGCTTTTCACGGCAGCGGTTTCTTATGCTGACGAAGGCAAAATGGACGTGGCCATTGCGGAAATCAAAAAACAGTATGCTATCGCTGAAAAAACCAATGACGTTCCAGCAATGTCCGGCGACGTCTTCACCACGGCAAACATCCTTCTGGAAAGGGGCAAACTCGACGAAGCCCTTGCGAGTTATCAGAAATCTTTGAGGATGACCGAGGAGTCGAATTTGTCGAAAGAAATCAAAACTAACGCTGCCCGCGGGTTTTTGTTTAATGAAGCGCAAGTGGCTTTGGAAAAGAAGGATCTGGCGTTGGCCAAAAGTAAAGCGGCGGAATATAAAAAACAAGTTGAATCCCTGAATAACCCCTTCCAGATTCGCCTGTCCCATCAAATCGCTGGCATGATTGCCCTCGAAGAGAAGGCGTTTGACACCGCCATCAGCGAACTGCAACAATCCAATCAGCAGGACCCATACAACATTTACCGCATCGCCCAGGCCTATGCCGGCAAAGGCAACAATGCTAAGGCGAAGGAAATGTATGCTGCGGCCGCGAATTTCAACGCCTTGAACAATATGAATCAGGCGTTCATTCGTAACAAAGCCAAACAAATGGTTGGCACAAAGTAATACCTGCAAAGTTAATTGTTATCAAATAATTGGAGCGGGTGCCCTCCCGCTCCAATTATTAACCGTCGCGCTCATTCACCTCTTATTTTCCCCGACTTTTCTAAATCTTACCGCGAGAAAAGTGTGAAAATTTTCTTGTTTCCGTCCGGACTTTTTCCTAAACTTGCATCAATTCTGAAAAATAATAAGAGGGAAACCGCAATGGACGTAATGAGTTTTCGCAAAGAGCGCATAAGAAAAAGCTATTTTTTTATAGCGTTCTTTGCGTTTTCTTTTGCGCACTTTACGGTTAGATTGGAGGAACAGTGGAATATATTAACCTCGGCAAAAGCGGGCTGAAAGTTTCCCGAATCTGCCTCGGTTGCATGACCTTTGGTTCAAAAAAATGGCGGGAGTGGGTAATTGAAGAAAAGGAGTCTCGGCCCGTCATTCAAAAGGCGCTCGATCTCGGCATCAATTTTTTCGATACTGCCAATTTGTATTCGCTGGGCGTCAGCGAGGAAATTGTTGGCCGCGCGTTGAAGGATTTTGCGAAGCGGGATGAAGTCGTTATCGCCACCAAAGTTTACTTTCCGATGACCGACAAGCCCAACATGGGCGGACTTTCGCGCAAACACATTCTGTCACAAATCGATGCCTCGCTCAAACGTCTCGGCACCGATTATGTTGACCTGTATCAGATTCACCGCCTCGACTATTCAACGCCAATCGAAGAAACGTTGGAAGTGCTGCATGATCTCGTGCGCATGGGCAAAGTGCGCTACATCGGGGCATCGAGCATGTTTGCGTGGCAATTCGCCCAAGCGTTGTACCTCGCCGACCTACACGGGTGGACGCGTTTCGTCAGCATGCAGAATCATTATAATTTGATTTACCGCGAAGAAGAACGTGAGATGTTGCCGCTCTGCCGCGATCAGGGAATTGGCGTGATTCCGTGGAGTCCGGTAGCGCGTGGATTCCTATCCGGCAATCGGAGGCGCGAGGGCGAAGGCGAGACCTTGCGCGCCAAAACCGATGATTACGCCCGAAAGCTTTATTATACCGAACAGGATTTTGTGATTGCCGATCGCGTGGTCGAGTTGGCAAAGCAAAAAAATGTGCAGCCGATTCAAATTGCTCTGGCCTGGGTGCTACACCAGCCGGGCATTACATCGCCGATTATTGGCACGGGAAAAATCGAGCATCTCGAGCAGATGGTCGCAGCGCTGGAGATTAAATTGTCCGAAGATGATCGCAAGTTCTTGGAAGAGCCGTATAGTCCGAGGCCGGTGTTGGGACATGAATATCGATAAAGAAGTGAAAAATTCAGAATGCAAAATTCAAAATCTCGGGCATTTGACGTTGCATTTGTATTTAGGCGAATAGGCCCGAAGCGCTTAAAAGTCCCCCTTAAGCAAAGGGGGACTACAGGGGGTTGTCCCGGATATCGGGGAACAAAAAAACAACCCCCTAACCCCCTTGAAAGGGGGAATTGATACCGGTGAATCGCCAAATCAGCCACCACTGATCGACTTACTTTCACTCTGCCAGAGCATTTAGGAAAGGGAAAAAATCATGATTGAACAATCCCAATTAACCCGCCGCCGTTTTCTCGCTTATTTCTCTAGTATCGGTCTGGCGTCAACACTTCTTCCCGGCATTCTCTGGTCAAAATTTCAAGAAGAAAAAGCCCTGCGCATTTCGAAAGAAATGCTGCAAGAGGCGGAGAAAATAGCCGGACTCGAATTCACCGACGCGGAGCGGGAATTGATGCTCGAAGGCGTCAATGAATATTTGGAAAGCTACGAGGCCATCCGCAAAATTTCAATTGGTAACAGCGTGCCGCCGGCGCTGGCATTCAATCCGATTTTACGGGGGATGAAGTTTGAGACAACGCGGCGTCCAATCAAAACTAGCAAAATTGCGATGCCGAAGCTACCGACGAATTTGGAAGACATGGCGTTTTGGCCGGTGACGCACCTCGCTCAGCTCATCAAATCGAAAAAAGTGAGTTCGTTGGAACTAACGCAGATGTATCTTAATCGTCTGAAAAAGTATGATCCGAAACTTCTGTGCGTTGTGACTTTGACCGAGGAATTGGCGCTCAAACAAGCCAAAAGCGCCGATGAGGAAATCGCTCGCGGCAAGTATCGCGGGCCACTGCACGGCATCCCATGGGGCGCAAAGGACTTGCTTGCAGCGCGCGGTTACAAAACCACTTGGGGTTCCGTGCCCTACAAAGATCAACTAATTGATTTGGACGCAACTGTCGTGCAGCGGCTGGATGCAGCCGGTGCGGTTCTGGTCGCAAAACTCACCCTTGGTGAGCTGGCGTGGGGCGACGTTTGGTTTGGCGGCACCACCAAAAATCCCTGGAATTTGGAAGAAGGCTCCAGCGGATCGTCCGCCGGCCCAGCCTCCGCGACGGCTGCTGGACTCGTGGGATTCGCCATCGGCTCGGAAACGTGGGGCTCGATTGTCTCGCCTTCGACCCGTTGCGGCGTCACCGGGTTGCGGCCAACCTTCGGACGCGTCAGTCGGCACGGGGCAATGGCGTTAAGCTGGAGCATGGACAAACTCGGTCCCATGTGCCGAAACGTTGAGGATTGTGCCCTCGTCTTCGACGCGATCTATGGTCCGGACGGCAACGATCTCACCGTGGTCGATTTGCCGTTCAATTGGGATGCGGGACTCGATATCAAAAAGCTTCGCATCGGCTATGTCAAAAGCGCGTTTGAAGAAGATCGCGAAAACATAGAGTGGAAGGCTCTCGATGAAGCCACCCTCGAAACTCTGCGTTCTAAACTGAATTTGAATCTCATCCCAATTGAATTGCCAGATTATCCTGTTGATGCACTATCGTTCATTTTAAGCGCCGAGGCTGCCGCGGCATTTGATGATCTCACTCGCAGCACTCGCGACGATTTGATGGTGCGCCAGATCAAAAACGCCTGGCCTAATGTGTTTCGTCAAGCGCGCACGATTCCCGCGGTCGAGTATATTCAAGCGAATCGCCTGCGCACGATGGTCATGCAAGCCATGACCGAAGTGATGTCAAAAGTTGATGTGTACGTCTGCCCATCTTACGGCGGCAGCAACCTGCTTCTCACGAATCTCACCGGGCATCCGTGCGTGGTGTTGCCGAATGGTTTCACTGAGAAAGGCACGCCGACGAGCATTACGTTCATGGGGAATTTATTTGGCGAAGCGGAAACGCTGGCGGTGGCGAAGGCCGTTCATGATGCCACGAAGTTTCACTTAAGGCATCCGCTCCTTGATAGTTGACGGCCCAAATAGTATCTTAGTTTGCCGTGCTTTCGAACAATGGGAGGGAAGAAACAACTATGCCTAGAGTATTAGTATGTGCCATTTTCTGCTTCACAATTTCGTCGCTGCACGCACAGACGCCATTGACGCTCGAAGAAGCGCTGCGGTTGGCGAAGCAGAACAACTTGAATTTGAAGAAACAGTCGGAAAGTCAGCGCATCGCCAAGTTGGAAGAGTGGGTGCAGCAGGCGAACCGACTGCCATCGTTGGACTTGTCTTTTTCCGGGACCTATTTTTCCGAAACCAACAAAATCGATTTGGGTGAAGTCGGCGGACCGTTCGGACTGCCGGACGTACAGGTCGAGCTGGGCGGCCATGATCGCTACGAAATGCAGCTTGGAATCCGCCAGCCAATCTTCACCGGCTTCCGTTTGAAATCGCAAGTGGAGTTGGCGAAAAATGCCAGCCTCAGTGAAGCCGCAAAATTCGAAATTTTGTCGAACGAAATTTATCATCGCGTCCATCTCATTTTTTATCAAGTTCAGAGTTTATATACCCAGCGCAAAATTTTGGACGCCAGCCAGCGACGTCTGCAAATCCAGCTTGATAATGTTCGAAACCTGTATCAGGCGGCGCAGGCTATGGCTTTTGACACGCTGCAAGTTTATAATGGAATCCTGTCCATCAAAATTGAAATCGAGAATAATCAATTGAAACAAAACCTCGCCAAATTGCAGATGGCGCGGCTGTTGGATTTGCCCGGTTCGCGGCCAATGGCCGAAATTGGTTTGCCTCAACCCACGGGCGAAGGGAACAATTTGGAACAGCTTCAACAAGAAGCCGTGAGCAAGCGCGCGGAGTTGGAAACGGTACGACTGGCGCAGAACAGCACGCTGCTGCAACAGAAACTGGCGGGCTCAACTTTTTTCCCCACGATTTCTGGGCAAGCCCATTATCACTACGCCAAGCCCGGGTTGAATCCGGTGCTCAACCAATGGATGGATTACTTTTCCGCTGGCGTCAATTTGCAGTGGAACCTTTGGCGCTGGGGTGGAGATCGCAACAAAGTTGAAGAGGCGCGAGTGCTGCACAGCCGGCTGCAATTGGAGGAAAAGGAACAGCTGCGAACGGTTTCTTATGAAGTCGAAGAAGGGTTTGAAAATCTTCGCTTTAGTTTGGAAGAGTGGCGGCTGGCCGAGGAACTGCAGTCGCAACAGGCGGAGCGCTATCGCATCGTTTCGGTGCAGCATCAAAACGGCGTGGCCTCCACCAACGATCTGGTGACCGCCGAAGCGGATTTAACCCGCGCCGAACTGCAAACGCAACAGGCGTTGATTCGCTATTACGTCCACCTCGCTGATCTCAAACGCGCGGTTGGCTCTATCGGTGAAAATATAGAATAGGGAGGCAGAATGCGTCGCAATTACTTTTTATGCATGAGTTTTGCGTTACTGCTGTTTGCTTGTGGCAACGACAATCAGAATCAGTTTGTCGCCAGCGGCATTATCGAAGGCACAACGGTGAAAGTGCCGGCACAAACCGGCGGCTTGCTTCTCTCGATGAATGTTGAAGAAGGGCAGGACGTGCAATTGGGACAAGTCGTGGCGGTGGTGGACACGGAGAAGTTGGTTTATCAACTCCAGCAAATTGAAAGCGGACAGCAGGAGGTAGCGGTGCAGCGGCGAATCAACGTCAATCTCGTTGAAAAAGCCCAGGCGGATTTTCGACACATCGAAACAAAATACAACCGCTACAAAGAACTGTACGAAAAAAATTCCGCCTCCCAACAGGCGATTGACGATTTGAAAAATGCTTACGATTTAGCGAGCACCCAATTGGAAAACGCGCAGCAGAATCTCAAAATCGTCGAAGCAAAACAAGGTAGTTTGGAAGCGCAGGCAAAACTATTGAAACGGCAAATCGCTGACGCTACTATCAAAGCCGCCAACGCCGGTACCGTGAGCACGAAGTATTTCGAAGCCGGCGAAATGGCGCCCACGGGCGCGCCGGTGGTTGAAATTATTGACCTCCAAAATATGTGGACGAAAGTTTATGTTTCCGAATTGGCACTGCCGAAAATCAAAATCGGTCAATCCGCGGAAATCCGCATCGATGGCACAGAGGAGAGGCTCTCCGGAAAAGTGAGCTGGATCAGTCCGAAGTCAGAATTCACTCCGAAAAACATTTTGACGGAAGAGAGCCGGACGTCGCTGGTGTATGCCGTCAAAGTGGAAGTGGAAAATCCTGATCGTATTTTAAAGCACGGGATGCCGGTGGAGATTGCTTTGGTGCTAAATTAGAGCGCTCGTTCCCAAGTTTTACTTGGGAACGCAATTTGTAATGCGAAGCTCTGCTTCGCCTATGAGGGAAGTGACGCTTAGGAATGCGAAGCAAAGCTTCGCTGGCGATTTTATTCCCAAACAAAGTTTGGGAACGAGAAAGCGGGTGATTTGGGAACGAGGAAAACGAGAAAAAAAATGGACGGGAGGTGGGGACAATGCGATCACGTTACAAAATTACGGCAACCGATGGAATCTACTTTGTGACCAGCACGATCGTGGAATGGATTCCGATATTCACGAGTCGTGTCTATTTTGAGATCGTGATCGACTCGCTGAAATTTTGTCGGCAAAGTAAGGGATTACTGCTTTATGCTTATGTGATACTGGATAATCATTTTCACTTGGTTGTTTCCGGGGAAAAACTTTCAGCGACTATGCGTTCGTTAAAAGGATTCATTTCACATAAAATTATTGAGCAGTTGCAGCAAGACAAAAAGAAGTGGCTGCTGAACCAATTGGCGTTTTACAAAAAACGATACAAAATAGAAAGCACATTTCAAGTCTGGCAAGAAGGATTTCATCCTGAAATCATTCTCAACGAAGAGATGCTGGTTCAAAAAATAGAATATGTTCATTACAACCCTGTGAAACGCGGATATGTGGATTTACCCGAGCATTGGCGATATTCATCGGCAAGGAATTATGTTTTAGGTGATCATTCGATTATTGAGATCGATCCGCTGCCGGAATAAGTGCGAAGCAAAGCTTCGCTGACAAGTGCGTTCCCAAACAAAGTTTGGGAACGAGGAAATCTTGAAAATGTCCGGAACCATCGAAATCATCAACTTCAGCAAAAGCTACGGCCCGGTCCGCGCCGTCGAAGAACTTACTTTGAAGATCGGATCCGGTGAACTGTTCGGACTTATTGGGCCGGACGGCGCGGGCAAAACCACCACCATGCGCACCCTCTGCACTCTGCTAAATTGCGATCGCGGCGAGATGCTCGTGGATGGCCGCGACGTGCGAACAAACGTTTCGTACATCCGCTCGATTCTCGGGTATATGCCGCAGCGTTTTTCCCTTTATCCCGATCTGAGTGTCGAACAAAATTTGAATTTCTTCGCCGATTTGTTCGGTGTTCCGAAGAATGAGAAAGAAGAGCGACTTGCGCGTTTGTATCAATTCAGCAAACTCGAGCCATTCAAGAAACGGCTTGCCAGCGCGCTCTCCGGCGGCATGAAGCAAAAGCTGGCGCTGTCGTGCACACTGATTCACACGCCGCGCATTTTGATTTTGGATGAACCGACCACCGGCGTCGATCCGGTATCGCGGCGGGAGTTCTGGGAAATCCTGCGGCAATTGCGCGACGACGGCGTCACGATTTTAGTGTCCACGCCATATATGGACGAAGCCAGCCTCTGCGATCGTGTGGCCTTCATGCATAAGGGCCAGCTGCTGGCGTTGGACAAGCCGGAGGGTCTGCATCGACATTTTCCATTTCATTTGTATGAAGTGACCGGCAGCGACTTGCGCGCGCTGGTGGCGTACTTTCAAAATGAAACGGAAGCCCGTTCCGTACAAATTTTCGGAGACCGCTTGCATGTCAGTTTTGATAAGGATTTAGCTGTTTCAACGATAACCGGCATTCGTAGAAAAGCGCCGGTTGAAATTCTGGAAATGAAAAAAATTCAACCCAGCATCGAAGACACCTTCTTGGCATTGATGAAAAAACAGAACAATCATTTGACAGAATAAATGTTTGGCAGAATGATTGAAAGATTAGTTCTGGCCGAAAACTCGCGACATGCTGTCACTGCGAGCGTTTTTCAGCGAAGCAGTCTCATCGGACACGCAGGAGATTGCTTCGGCAAAAAGCGCCTTGCGATGACAAAAAGGATGTCATAATAGTATGAAATCAACTAACGGCTATGCCGTTCAAACCGAGAAGCTTGAAAAGCGTTTCGGGAATTTTCACGCGGTGAAGAACCTCGATCTCAAAGTTGAAGCCGGCGAGATTTTCGGATTTTTGGGCGCCAATGGTGCTGGCAAAACCACAGCCATTCGCATGTTGTGCGGACTGCTATTGCCGTCGGCGGGGAAAGGCACGGTGGCGGGATTCGATATCTGGCGCGAGAATGAAAAAATCAAACGGCGCATCGGCTATATGAGCCAGAAATTTTCGCTCTACAACGATTTGACGCTGGCGGAGAATATCGAATTCTACGGCGGCGTGTATGGCTTGACGCGGGAGCAGTTGCACGCCAAACGGAGGCAACTGCTCGAGGAATTGGGGCTCTCCGATCAAGCCGACCGCCTGACCCGCGACATGCCGCTGGGGTTCAAACAGCGACTCGCGTTGGGATGCGCGCTGCTGCACGATCCGCAAATCATTTTTTTGGATGAACCCACCGGCGGCGTCGATCCGGAGGCGCGGCGTAATTTCTGGGATTTGATTTATCGCCTTGCTGACACAGGCAAAACCGTTTTTGTCACAACTCATTACATGGACGAGGCCGAGTACTGCAACCGCGTGTCGATCATGTACCAGGGAGAAATTATTGCCCTCGATACGCCGCAAGCGCTCAAGCGTGAGTATAAGCAGGCTTCGATGCAAGACGTGTTTATTCATTTGGTCGATCGCTAGTAAGACCTTTACTAAACCTTCAAGGTTAGTAAAGGTTGTAGCTTAAAGGGCGCGCAGAATGAAATCTCGTATTATCCCGATATTCAAGAAGGAATTCATCCATATCTCGCGTGATTTCCGCACGCTGATGATCGTCATTGCCATGCCGGCGGCGATGCTGTTTCTCTACGGCTACGCCATTAACATGGAAATTCAAAATATCGATCTCATCGTTTTGGATCGCGATAAATCTCCCGAAAGCGCCGCCCTGACTCGCAAATTCGAGGGCAGCAAATTCTTTACAGTCTCTCAATACAACGGTCCCGAGTCGCAACTGGAAACATTTTTTAACGATCGGCGGGCGCGTGCTATTTTAATTGTTTCGTCGGACTTTTCGAAAAACCTGCAACGCCAACCACGCAGCGATGTGCAAGTTTTGATCGACGCCAGCGACCCCAATGCGGCGCAGGCGATTCGCAACTACACCAACGCGGTTTTCCAGTCTTTCAACGCCGATTTGGGAAGCCGGGGCGTATTCGAAATCGAAACCGCCATCTGGTACAATCCGGCTTTGAAGAGCGCCTACTTTTTTGTGCCGGGTCTTGCCGCGCTGATCTTGATGATGATCTCGGCGCTGCTCACCAGCATCGCCATCGTGCGCGAAAAAGAGACCGGCACCATGGAGCAAATTCTGGTTTCGCCCATTCGTCCCATCGAGATCATCATCGGCAAAGTCATTCCGTACATCCTGCTCGCCTTCATTGATCTGCTCATCATCTTAGTGATTGCACATTGGGTTTTCGATGTTCCCTTTGTCGGGAATATCGGATTTCTTTTGGCGGCGTCGCTGGTGTTCATTTTCACGGCGCTCAGCCTCGGCTTGACGATCTCGACGCGCGCCGAAACCCAACAGGTGGCGATGATGGCGGCTTTGCTCGTGACGCTGCTGCCGACGATAATGCTCTCCGGATTCATTTTTCCCCTTGAGAGTTTGCCGAAAATTCTACAGCTGCTCACTTACGCCGTGCCGGCGCGCTATTATTTAGTAGCGATCCGCGGCATCATGCTGAAGGGCAACACGCTGATGCAATTGCTGCCGCAAATTTCCGTTCTCGCCGCCATGAGCATATTTTTGATCATTGTCAGCGCCAAAAAATTTAAAACTACGCTCGAGAGTTAAACATGCAGCAGATTCTCTATCTCATTCAAAAGGAGTTTCGCCAGATTTTTCGTGACAAGCCGATGCTATTCATCACTTTTTTTGCGCCAGTGGTGCAGATGACCATTCTCGGATTTGCGCTTACTGTCGATGTCAAAAACATCAAAACCGTGATCGCCGACTATGACCGCACCCCAGTCAGCCAGGAAATTTGCCGCAGGTTTGAAAACAACTCGTATTTTGCGGTGAAGGGGTACATCGAAGGTCAAACCAATTTGCGGGAAAAAATTGACGACTGGCAAGCCCAATTGGCGATCATTATCCCGAAGGGTTTTTCAAAGGACTCGGAACGCCGAATGCGCCCGGAAATCCAAATTATCGTTGATGGGCTGGACGGCAATTCCGCCGGCATCGCCCTCGGGTATGCCCAGGGGATTCTGGCGGACTATGCCGCCGAATTATTGACAAACAATCTTTCACCGACGGCCTATCAGCGCAACGCCGGCTCGGTGGAACCGCAGACACGCATGTGGTACAACCTCGATCTGGAAAGCAAGAATTATATGGTGCCCGGACTCATTGCCGTGCTGTTGACCGTGGTCAGCATGTTTTTGTCGTCCATGGGGTTGGTGCGCGAAAAAGAAATCGGCACGCTCGAGCAGCTGATGGTTACGCCCATCAAAACTTGGCAACTCATTCTGGGCAAGGTGCTGCCGTTTTTTATACTGGGATTCTTCGCGCTGGCGCTGATGCTCGCGGTGGCATTCGTGGTGTTTCAACTGACGGTTGCCGGCAACCTAGTGCTGCTGTTCAGTCTGTCGGCACTGTATCTGCTTTCCACGCTGGGGCTGGGAATTTTCATCTCCACGCTCGCGCACACGCAGCAGCAGGCGATGTTCATTTCCTGGTTTTTTATGATCTTCATGATTTTCATGTCCGGTTTTCTTTTCCCCATTGCCAATATGCCGGAGGCATGGCAAAGGGCCACCTATTTGAATCCGTTGCGCTACTACGTCAACCTGCTGCGTGAGATTTTTTTGAAAGCCACGCCCGTGGAATTTCTGTGGATTGAGATCATCCCGCTGGCAATATTCGGTCTCGTGATTCTTTCCGCCAGCGCCATGAAATTTCGCAAACGGGTGAGTTAAAGCTCAACGAGTGACGGCGCACTCGCGAAAGAATCCCGACTCCGGTGAGCAACTATCGAAAACACAAAAATATTCTTATTGGGGTGAGCAATTTTTGAAGCTAGAATTATCGATTTTTCGAAAGGAGCCTTTAATGTAACAAAATAGCCCAAGCCGCGCACTATACCAAAACACAAATTAAGTCGTAGATGGAAGCGCTGACCGTAACGCAGTAGGAACGATGTCCGGTTACTGTCCCTTTGGTTACTGTCCCCAAATTTGGACTTGACTTTTTGAAAATAATATGCAAATATTAAACATAGGCGTATTCCGAATCAAACCAATAACAAATATCATGCGATGTCTGGTGGTGTGGATATAAGGATTATTTTTCCAATTTCCACCTCCAAGCCTCAAAGTAGAAGTGGGCATAGAACTTTCGTCATACAAATTTCGTAAGAAAGGGGCAAGTTATGACTGAGATAGAAACACCGAAGTGGCGAAATACTGACGCATATATTGAGGCAATAAATCAAACGGATACCAAAGTTTCAATTGTTAACTATTTGGCTTGCAATAAATTCACAAATCGATATGGAATCACTCATGGAACTAGCGCGAAGGAAGAGGCAGATTATTTTCTTCCATTACTTATGAAGAATCTGAGAATCTTCAATGTTTCGGATTTTAAGTATTGGTACATTTCTTTTGTGGGTATTTTCGGATTCTTAATTCTTGAATTAACTATTTTTATTTACAATTGGGAGCATCTTAGAAATCTCTTATCCATATACATTCTTACCTTTTCATTGCTGTTGTTAATTATTATTTTTCTAGTATTTTATACATTTAAAGTATTTAGTCAGATTGGAGATCAAAATCCTAAATTCAAAAGTCCATATCCTGTTTTAGCCGTCATTACTTCCTTGGGTTTGGTAGCTATTAACTTTATCTTGATTGCACATTCAAGTTGGTCAAAGAGTCCGTTTATGCCTGCCTTTCTATTTGTTACTGTCACTATAATATCAGCTCCGAGGGAAAACTCAAAGTTAATTATTCTGCTCACTATTGTGACACTGAGTGCAGTAGTCTATACTTTTTTTGCACCTCTGTATTCAAACGAAATAGATGGATCTTCTTTTGCAAAATTCATTAATATTTCAACGCTACTTTGTTCCGTCAGCCTGAGAGTCATGCTAAGACAGGTGAGCACGAAGAAACTAACGAGGGATCAAAATCATGTCTAAGAGAATGAATTTCGGTCAAAAATTTGAGATTTTTGCATGGTTTTCATTTGATATGGGCAATTCTGCACATGCCCTATTGGTGTCAACAGTTGGCTTTTCCTTGTATTTCAAATCGTACTTATACCAAGGAAGACCTGAAGGAAATAGCATATGGGCTGCATTAACAGCACTTATTTTGTTTTTTTCTGCTATATTATCGCCGTTGTTAACTTCACTATTGTATAGAAGTAACAAACGATCGATTGGATTAATTATAACAACCTTAGCAACCGTAGTTTTTACTGGTTTACTAAGTAGTAGTCAAAGCGCTGATATATTTTTTTCCATTGTGGTATATTTTATGAGTGCATTAGGATATTATCTTGCACTACCTATTTACAATAGCTATTTACCCAATATATCGAAATCAGGTTTACAAAAAACAAGTGGCACTGGATGGGCATTAGGTTATCTTGGGGGTATATTATCTGTATTAATTTGTTACTATTTAGGCTATCTCAATTATAGCGTTGAAGATAGGCCTGACATATATAGAATGATTTTTCTAGTTGCATCATTATTCAATTTTGCATTTAGTCTACCTATTTTATTAATCTCTCCGAAGTATGACGTTGAAGGCATGCGAAATACAGCAAAGTGGAATCTATCTAGTTTGTTGAGGATTTTTCAAAAGTATAAATTTTATTCGATCCCCAAACTGCTCATTATTTACTGGTTAATCGGAGAAGTTGCAGTGATTGTGACCTATTTTTTTGCTATTTTCCTTAAAGAATATACTAGTCTCGAAACAAAGCAAATTCTCCTCTTCTCAATCTTGGGGCAATTTCTTGCGATAATAACTACATGGACAGCTGGTATCTTGTCTGAAAAATTCGGCGGCAAGAGAATTTTAATCGGAGTAGTTATAATATGGTGCTTTGTTCCATTCACTCTTTTTTCATTATCCTTTGGGATTACTTATTGGCTTCCGATATTTTTTTCTAGTCTAGTTATTGGATCATATCACGCAATAATTCGAGGTCGAGTTGCTAGAATTTCTAATGACTTTGAAACCAATGAAGAAAAAGGAACTTTATTTGGATTTTTGGAAGTGTCAGCAAGATTTAGTCAAGTCATTGGTCCCTTACTCATTTCATTCTTTACTTTGTTATTCCCTTTAAATCAAGCAATATTAGTTACCATGATTTTCCCGTTCGTGGCTTTTGTGTTATTGAGAAAATACGATTGGAATTGATATGGAAAAAGTATTGATACTGCCGCATGTTGGAACTTCTTATGGCCATATATATAGAGTGCTGGATTTTATTGATTACATTTTTACGTGCAATGATGACGTAACGATGGTGTTACCAGATCATGCTTTAAACAAATACAAAGACCACATCCCCCAATTTGTGAAAATTCACTTACGAAAAGTTAATTGTTCAGTCTGTAACAAAACTGGTAAGTTAGATATTGCAAATTACTTAAAATTATTAAAAGAAAATCGCCAAGCTTTTGAAACCATCAGACCGACATTGATTGTAGGGGACCCCGGAATCCAAGCGAGTATTTTGGCCCAAGAATTTCAAGTGAATTGGTTTGGAATAATGCATGGATGCTATCTTCCCTTTCCAAAAGTAGTGATTAAAGATAATACACTTGAATCTTTGATGAATTTGGCATGGATGAAGATCCATAAATATTTGGATTTTCTTATTGAAATTGGCACCAATGGTGTCTATTCTAGTTGGTCTGAGATACGAAGTACTGGTGGTACTATTGTTCCAAACAATTATAGCAGCTATTATGATGTAGGAACTAATATAGAGTTTCCGAAGAATAGATTTGGATGGAAAATAGGCAAGCCCGTTGATTTCTTAATTACTTGTTGCTCTGCTGGTTCAGTTTATCCATCGTTAGTTTTTCTAGAAAACCTAAAAAAGTATATACCCCAAATTACCATAGCAGGTATAGAGAATCCTTATAATAGATTTATTCCCGCAGAAATTCTAGGTGATGATTATTTATATGATTCATTAATTGATAAAAATACAATCGTATTAACACATTGTGGTCATGGAACTTTGAATTTGATTAAGCACGCAACAAATGTGAAAATGGTCCCTGGTGATCTTGATCAATTATGCAATGCTTTAATTGCCCATGCTATTAATGGTTGGCAAATTGTATTTGATAAGAATTGGTTTGATATACTAAACAGTAGTACACCTTTTGAAAGGAAAATCAACTGGAATAATATTAACATAAAATCGGATGGCAGCAGTTTGATTTTTGAGGGTGTCGATCTAACTACTGGATCAAATAGAAAAGTCGATGACTTTTGTGAGCATGCGTATTGAAATGAAATTAAATAATTTGAAGAAATATTTTAACTCCAATGATCATCCCTACAACGATCCTTACCATCCCAAATACTTAAGTAGTAGCAATTTTTCATATCAGTTACACTTTGAAAATATCCGGAACATGTATAATGCTGCTTTCGACTATATTAAAGCACAACCAAGTTTTCACATCGGTTATGATTATGCAACTAATAAACTAATTTCATTGGCAGAAGAATATGGTCTTGCTTCACAGCGAAGTCTATTAGAACTATGTTGTGGTTTTGGAGTAACTTTAACAAAATTAACAATGAAGTACGGATTTAGGTCAACTGGTGTAGATTTAGTTCAAAAGCAAATCGAAGAATGTACGACAAAAATAGAGAATGAAAATTTAGAAGATATTGTTACTCCAATTTGTGAGAATGTTTTAAATCTAACTACTTCGTCACTTGGAAAGTTTGATCTAATTTTTAGTGAAGATTCATTTTCTCATATTCCAGAAAGAGAGAATTTACTTGATTTCTGTTATGAAACCTTAAATTCGAGAGGATTGCTTGTTTTTTCAGATTTAATAAAGACAGAAAAAATTTCCAATGAAGAATTAACTAAACAGTGTCATGCCTGGTGTCTACACCCTCTAGAGAGTTTACAAAATTATATGAAAAAATTTGCTGAAAGTGGATTCACAATTCTTGAAGTGAGGACTAATTTGGGCAAAGAATTACTCTCTGAACATATTAAATATGACCAAATTAGTGGGGATGTAAATCCTATTAAGTATTTCGAAACCTTTAATACGGATGGAAGAAATTTGATTGATAAATGGGGGGCAATTAACTTCAATTTGAGAAGAGAACGATTACAATCCTATAAACATATTTGGGATGGTAAATTAGATTATGGATTTTTCATATTGCAGAAACCATAATAATTTCTATCGAAGTTTGCTCTGGGGCGCAAAGCTCCTTGTTTATTCAGATTCTGACCGATCATTTTCTTAGAGTTCTAAATATCCCTCCAGGCACTAAACTCGACCCCTGAGACCCAGCAACAAGCCATGTTCATCTCGTGGTTCTTCATGATATTCATGTCCGGCTTTTGTTTCCCATCGAAAACATGCCGCCAATAGTGCAGAAGCTTACCTATCTCAATCCGCTGCGTTATTTTGTGATCATCTCCCGCGAGATTTTTTTGAAGGGCAGCTCGGCGAAATATTTGATGAATGAAATTCTTTGCCTCGCCGGTTTTGGCGTGGCGATTTTGGGATTGAGTTCTATAAAATTTCAAAAGCGGGTGCGCTGATCTAAAATTGAGACTCATCTCCAAGATGAGTCTCAATTAGCTTCTCACACACGGCATAGTACTTGATTGTTAGCTTAGTATTCCATTTCAAAATTAATTGTAGGTTTCTGATGCCTTCATGGTGAGCGAAGTCGAACCATGAAGCTTCACCCTTCGACTTCGCTCAGGGTGAAGAAACCCTACACCTATTC
>Ga0247727_10005532_pt1 | contig 25549 bp, 21 predicted proteins | sample WisWelCaveWW1625_FD_202498 | JGI IMG/M metagenome (GOLD analysis project Ga0247727, IMG submission 202498) | Biofilm microbial communities from Wishing Well Cave, Virginia, United States - WW16-25 | ecosystem: Environmental > Aquatic > Deep subsurface > Groundwater > Cave microbial mat | place...
TATAACTCATTTGACACTCCTTGCAGTTTGTTTGGTTCGCACCTACTATTCCGCTCTAGGAGTGTCATTTTGTTAAGCCTCAACCATCTTTTACGGATAGGGTCTTAGTGTTTCCGCACTTTGGTTCTTGCAAGACGATTGAGAAGATCCAACAACTCTTGCATCTTCTCATCTGCAGGCGAATCGCCTGTAACGACAGTGTGCTGCCATTCTTCTGCTTCAACAGTAATGGTGTATGTGAATTGGTCGGAGGCTGTCGAATCACTTATCAAGTTTTCCGGTAGTTCTGCAAAATCGAGGTTATCGAGCAAATCCACCAAGGTGCGGGTTTGCTCCTCGGAGAGGTCGCCCAGTTCAAAGTCCGCGGCGATGCGAATTCCGGCGAACCCACCGATGCGTTCGAATTTGATTCGTTCTACATCCATCGCGACCTCCTATCTCGCGGGCGCCGCGCCCAGGAGACGTAACAAGGATTCAAGACATCCGCCTGGTTCCGGTGGCGTTGTGCTTCCGTCCACACTCAAGCCGACTCCCGCCCAGCCGTTTTTGACGGCTTGCTGTTCGAGGCTTCCCGCGCCGAATAATTCTCCCGCTGTTTGATAGGTAAGACTCGCACATTGCTGGAAGTTGGATCGTTCTGTGAGTTTATCCCTCAGGGTGGTATACCAGACCTGCCCGGCTTTTTCCCATGCATATCCGCCGAGTTCAAGCGCAGTGAGATAGAAGGCGTGATTGGGGATGCCTGAATTGATATGCACGCCGCCGTTATCGCCGATCGTGTTGACATAATCCTTCATGTGCGCGGGCTGCGGGTCTTTGCCAAGGACCGGATCGTCGTACGCTGTGCCAGGCGCTTTCATCGTGCGAATGCCGATGCCGTTCACATTTGCTGTCAGCAAGCCTTCGCCGATGATCCAATCTGCCTGATCGGCTGTCTGCTTGCGTTGATATTGTTTGACAAGCGACCCGAATACATCGGACATGGATTCGTTCAACGCGCCGGGCTGCTGTGAATAGACAAGTTTCGCTTCAAATTGTGTGACACCGTGCGTGAGTTCGTGACCGATGATATCGAGTGCGATGGTGAACCGATTAAACAACCTTTCGCTGACAGGCAGGTTTTCGTCGCCATCTCCATAAACCATTTGCTTACCATCCCAAAAGGCGTTGTCATATCCTTTTTGATAGTGGACGGTTGAATCCAATCGCATTCCGCTCCCATCAATCGAATTCCTGTTATAAACATCCTTGAACAGATCGTATGTCACACCGCTTCCATCATAGGCTTCATTGATGGCGACATCCGCGCTGGGACCGTCGCCTTCCCTGCGCGCAATGGTGCCGGGGAGTGAAGATCCGTTCTTGGCGTCATAAACGATGCGTTCCTTGCCATCACCGGCGGCTTTGGCGATTGCGGTTTTGAATACCGCGCCGAATTCAGCCATTTTCAACCGTTCGGCGCGCAGGATCGTGGAGGCATTGATGGTGTCTTGCGCCATTTTCTTTTGTGTTTCGGATCCATTGGTGGCGATCTCTTTCAACATGTGTGGCGGAACAATACAAAGAATGGGGGAGTGCTTGTGCATGGAATTATCCTTTCCTGAATGTCGGGAGGTACAAGCGATGACAGTATACGTTGTTTTGGGATGATTTTCAATAGTTTTCCGGGAAGTTTAAGTTATCCTGTTTCGCTATCTGCTTGGTGGACGCCAAGTTGATTTGAGGTAACGTATACGCCTGTAAAATTCTCAAACAATAATTCACGAAATGGTAAATTCATTTCTGCTTGGAGATGCTCAAATAGTGCATGGTAACTTTTTGCGATTGTCGCATCCCAAGTCAAGCCAAGTAAATCTGATATTTTCCTGAATGCTTCCACAGACCCGCCTTCGATTTCAACGAAATTTCCATAGGGCAGTTCGTCGAGCATAACCAGCACGGAGACTTCCGAAGTCTTAAAGCCTTCGGAAGTCTGTATACAGTAGGTCGTCCGAAATTTTTCGTAAATGAAAATCGGCTGGTAGCCCAACGCCTCCAGTAATTGTTTTGCTCTCCCGAAATCCTCAATTGTGAGCTCGATTTCAGTGCGGCTCAAAACGCCCTGATCATTGTTGCTCGCGCTTTTGTACGTGAGCCGCGCTTCAGAATCCTGCCTCAGGCGCAGGACGCGCCCCTCGGAGCGGAGTCCGCCGTCGGGTAGATCGAAGCGGATGTTCGTCTCCAACACACGGGGTTGAATCAAACGCGCCTCCAATTTTTGGAGGCGCGTCTTGATGGCATCCAGGTTGTTCACATAAAACTTCGCTTCGATTTCCTGTCCGCTTGCCGGCATTTACATCACGCTCAACAAAGTTTGTTTTTGTTCAACGCTTTCACCGGCTTTGACTTTAATTCGATGCACCCTGCCATCGCGCGGAGACTTCAATTCGTTTTGCATCTTCATCGATTCAAGAACGAGAAGGACATGTCCCTTTTTCACTTCCTGACCTTCTTCGACAGGGACCGCAACGATCAGGCCGGGCATGGGCGCTTTGAGATGGAAGTCGCCGCCCTCCGCAACGCCTCCGCCCGCCGCGTTGCGCAAACGTTTTTCGCGCTCATCCTCAACAGTGACGGGATACAGCCGCCCGCGCAAAAGCACCTGCCAACTCTCGTCGCCCGGCGCGACATACGACTCGTGTGATTTGCCGTCCACGATCAGCGAATACACGGGTTGCCCGCTGACTGATTCAAAATCAACGCCATACACCTTCCCGTTGACGTTGACATGCTTTTCGTCAATGATCTCAACGATAAATTCCTTGTTATCAACTGTGGCAATATATTTCATGTTTTTATCTCACAAGCACTCATATGATTTTCTCGCTGGTCGAGTAGTTCCGCGTGCATTTCGCGGGACGTATCGAGACCTACCTGTGCATTCTTTCCCAGCGCCCGACCCATTTCCAGTTGCTTGCATCGCGTTCGTTGCGATGCACGAGATTTGCCGATCGTTCTGTCTCGCGATGGGCAACCATCGTCGCAAGGATGGCGGCGATCTCCGAAAAATCCTGCCGGCTTTCTTCGGCCTCTTCCATCGAGAACCGCTCTTCCACAAAACGTGTGTCGTATTGCCCGCCCATGAAGCGATGCGAGTCCATCATGGTTTGATGGAACGGAATATTCGTCCGCACGCCGACGATGCGATATTCTTCGAGGGCGCGTCGCATTCGCAAGATGGCTTGCGCGCGTGTTTCACCCCAAACGATCATCTTCGCGATCATCGGGTCATAGAATGGCGTGATTTCAAAACCCGGGTAAACGCCCGTGTCGATGCGTACGCCGGGACCGGTGGGGATCAGGCTGTGTGTGATGCGCCCTGTTGATGGAAGAAAATTATTGTACGGGTCTTCAGCGTTGATCCGGCACTCAATGGCATGACCGTTGAATTTCACGTCTTCCTGTTTGTAACTGAGCGTTCGCCCGCGCGCGATGCGGATCTGTTCTTTCACAATGTCAATGCCAGTGACCATCTCTGTGACGGGATGCTCCACTTGCAGGCGCGTATTCATTTCAAGGAAGTAAAAATTCTCTTCCTTATCCAGCAAAAATTCAATCGTCCCGGCGTTGACGTAATCCACTGACATCGCGGCTTTCACAGCCACGTCGCCCATCTTCGCCCGCAGTCCATCATCCAATGCGGATGAGAGCGCTTCCTCCAGTAACTTTTGATGACGTCTTTGCAACGAGCATTCGCGCTCGCCGAGATGGATGACATTGCCATGTTTATCAGCAAGGATTTGGATTTCGATATGGCGCGCGCCCTCGACTAATTTTTCCAAATAGACGTTGCCATCGCCGAACGCCGATTCCGCCTCGCGTCTCGCGGACTGGAGGAGGCTCGGCATTTCCTCCAGGCTTTTTACTTCCCTCATGCCTTTTCCGCCTCCGCCCGCTGTGGCTTTGATCAGCAACGGGAAGCCGATCTGCGGAGCTTTGGCAAGCAGTTGATCGTTGGTCATGTTGCCGACGTCTTCCGTACCGGGGACAACGGGCACACCTGCCTTGATGACGGTCGCGCGCGCTTCGGCTTTATCGCCCATCGCCGCAATGGACGATGGCTTGGGACCGATGAATGCAATGCCCGCCTCTTCACATGCCGCGGCAAAATCGTCACGCTCTGCAAGGAAGCCATACCCCGGATGGACGGCGTCTACTTCGTGTTTGCGGGCGATGTCAATAAGCTTATCCGCGCGCAAATAGGATTCACGGGAAGGCGCGGGTCCAAGCAGATATGCCTCATCCGCGTAACGGACGTGTAGCGCGCGGCGGTCTGCTTCCGAATACACGGCGACGGTCTCGATCCCCAACTCGCGGCACGCGCGAATAATTCGGACGGCGATCTCTCCACGATTAGCAATCAATACTTTTTTGAACATGGCACCTCGAATTTGTAGTAGGGGCGGAGCATGCTCCGCCCCTACGCGTAATTACAACGGGATATTCCCGTGCTTCTTGGCGGGGTTGCCATCGCGCTTGTTGCTCAGCATTTCCAGCGCGTTGATCAAGCGCGGGCGCGTTTCCTTCGGTTCGATTACATCGTCAATATAACCGCGTTCCGCCGCAACATATGGACTCGCAAACTTCTCGCGGTATTCAGCCACCAACTCTGCTTTTTTCTTGACAGGGTCTTTCGCTTTTTCGAGTTCCTTGCGGAAGATAATATTGACCGCGCCGTCCGGTCCCATCACGGCAATTTCAGCGGTGGGCCAGGCGAGATTCAAATCGCTTCGAATGTGCTTGGATGACATCACGCAATACGCGCCGCCATACGCCTTGCGGGTTACGACGGTCAGCTTTGGAACGGTCGCTTCGCAATAGGCGTAGAGTAATTTTGCGCCAGAGCGGATGATGCCATGATGCTCCTGGAAGGTTCCGGGCAAAAACCCGGGCACATCTTCAAAGGTGATGATGGGGATATTGAACGCGTCGCAAAATCGGACAAAGCGCGCACCTTTTTCGCTGGCGTCAATATCCAGCACACCAGCCAGAACCGCAGGTTGATTCGCGATGATACCGACGGAATGCCCGCCGAGGCGCGCAAAGCCAACAACGATATTTTGCGCATAATTCTCGTGGATTTCAAAAAACTGACCGCCATCTACGATCATGTGAATCGCGTCTTTGATATCGTACGGTTTATTCGGGTCGTCCGGGACGATGCTATCGAGCCCTTCGTCCATTCGGAGAGGATCATCTGCCTGAAGATACGGAGGGTCTTCCATGTTATTTTGTGGAAGATACCCAAGCAGTTTACGGATCAGGAACAAAGTGTCCGCTTCACTTTCCGCCGCGACGTGGCACACGCCTGATTTTTCAGAGTGAACGCCTGCCCCGCCTAACTCTTCCTGCGTCACTTCTTCATGGGTCACCGCTTTCACAACGTCGGGTCCCGTAACGAACATATAGGATGTATTGCGCGCCATGAAAATGAAATCGGTCAGGGCAGGGGAGTAGACTGCACCGCCCGCACAGGGTCCCATGATGGCAGAGATCTGTGGAATAACTCCCGATGCCATGGTGTTACGCAGAAAAATATCGGCATACCCGCCAAGCGCGACGACGCCCTCCTGAATGCGCGCGCCGCCGGAATCATTCAAGCCAATCATTGGCGCGCCGTTCTTCATTGCCATATCCATGATCTTGCAAATTTTTTCGGCATGAACTTCACCGAGGCTTCCTCCAAACACTGTGAAGTCCTGCGAAAAGACGTAAACGAGTCTGGCGTCAATGGTTCCCCAGCCTGTGACCACCGAGTCGCTCATAAATTTTTGTTTATCGAGATCAAAGTCATGCGTACGATGCTGGACGAAGGCATCCACTTCGCGGAATGAGCCTTTATCCAGCAAGAGATCAATACGTTCACGCGCGGTCAAGCGTCCCTTTGCATGTTGGGCTTTGATGCGCTCCTCGCCGCCGCCCATGCGTGATTTTGCTTTCAGGTCATGCAGTCGTTTTGTGTTCGTTTTGGCGCTCATGTTCCTCGCTTTTTGTGAAAAAGTGTCTTGTGCTTCGATGATGTGTGATTGCAAATGTCACGATCAAGAACAAAAAGGAAGCGATCAGCGTGAATGGCAGGTTTGCCCTGGGGGATTGAAAAAATATCCGCTCGACCCAATATTGGATCTGCCATAAGAAAATGGACCCAAGCACGCCGGATCGTGACCACGACCTTCGACTTGCGATGCTCCAAAACAGGACGCCTCCCGCGACGCCCCAGCCTGCTCCTGTTATGGACAAATATACCGGGCTGAGACGCGCGTCGAATTCGTACAGCACATCCCACGCGCGCAAGGCGGCAAAAAAACGGACCGCCCCCCACGCTGATAAACATAACACCAGCCATAGGAGCAGGGTTACACCGAAAGGACGTTTTGGGGACACGAATCGCTTTCGATAATAGAATCAGGTTTCGGCTGAGGGAGAGGCGGGTTTTTCGTCTTCATTTGGGCGCTTGATAGCGCAGGAGCTGCTTCCCGCCGTAGATTACACCTGTCGCGTTCAAATAATCGTTGAATTGTCCGTCGTATGGCTGGCGGGCAAGGATTCCCGGGTTTGCCAACACGTAATCGAGACCGATGTTTTGCAGAAATTCATTCGCTGTGCCAGCCTGAAGCGCCTCAAAATATTCATGGCTGTTTATCAAGCCATCCATGTTGACGATGGTGCGATCTTGAATGAAATATCCAACATTCCCGCCGCCGGTAAACCCAATGAGGCTTCCGGGCTCTGTATTGTTTTCGAGGAGAGTGGCAATTTCCATGAGGGGCGTATCTGCTGACCAGCGATTGTATCGCATGGTGTTTTGTATGCCAGCCCAATAATCCTGCCCCATGTTGAAGCCAAAATAAAGCACGATTGCCCATGCAACCATTTGACTGTATTTTATTTTGCGGATCAATGTGAAGGACAATCCGATGACCAAACAGATCGCCAGCACAGATGTTATTCTTTGGGTGACCCAATACCATTCCTTGTACGCAGAATATCCTCCGGCATGGTAGTAGACGGTTTGCAGAATCGCGCCGCTTACAAGAGGAATGAGGCTTAATTGTGTGATAGCAGTTCTGCTTTTCTTTTTGTTGAGGAGCAGAACCAAATATATGACAACTAACAAACCCGCTCCAAGGATTGTATAAAGCAATTCGGTATGCAATGTAAGTTCCGTAAATTGTTTGACCCAATTGCCCAGTGAGTTTGCGATGGGAGTCCATGCCAGCCCATCACCTTGATAGGAGATCCCAAAAAATTCAAGCGGACTTCGGGTCGCGCCTCCGTACACGCGTGCGGGGAACGATCCCCACCAGCGTTTGACCTGCCCGCTGACTGGGGAGAATGCCCCAAATGCAAATTTGCTCCAGACCATATAAATTCCCAACGTGCCGAATGCAACGCCGAAATAAGCAAAGCCGTCTTGCATCCGTTTTTTCCAATGTTTGCGCAATTCAGCTAAAGGTGAGGCGTCAGAATATTCGTGATCGCGGCTCGAATGAAGGCTCATGAAAATCAATCGGCTCAACCCGAAAAAGAGGAGGGTGAATCCAAAATCCATAAGGATGATCGTTCGTGGGAAACCGGCAAAGTTGCCGAACGACGAGATAACCATCATTATCACGCCGAGGATCGCAGAGCTTGTCAGTGTTGAGCCAAAAAGCGGAATTAGTAAATTGCGAAAGGACGATGCAGCCTTGCGTTGATATAATCCAAATAAAAAAGCAGACAGGATTTTGATTGCAAGCCCCAGCCCAGCCATGATGATTGCGATATCTGAAAATTCATAATATTCGGGTAGATCGAGTCTAATGATGAATGCCACGAAGATGGAGGCAATTGCTAAAATAATATCCAACGGCAGAAAGAGTCTAAGCAGGTTTCCGCGAAGAACTATCCACAAGCCTGCCAGGCCTGCAAGAAAGATCAGGTCGAGCCGGCTGAAGATCATGAGGGCGGAGATGATTCCCAGGGAAGTAAGTTCCCTTGCGGTGACCTCACCCTTCCGCCAAGTTTGTTCGAATTGATAAAGTTTGTAAATGAAAAGAACGACGAAGAACGCGGCGATACCCGATTCCAAGCCATTCTGGTATATGCTGATCAGGATATCGAAACTAAACACCCAATAGAGCGCGGCGATCCCCCCGATGGCTGGAACGAAGATTTTTCCGAGCAGACGATATAACAGAATCGCTGTAGAAACCGAGAGTCCGCTCATAACGAGTAACAGGATGCGGAGGGGGAGTATTAAGTCAAATCGTGCCAGAGTAAAAATTGGAATGCAGATCAACATCCAGAGCGGATGATACCCGTTGGTCTTGTTGATGCCATCGAATGTACTGCCGTGGCCTTCGCTGATGTTTTGCGCGACTTTGAAGTAATAGTATGCGTCGTCGCGGGTGAACCAGCGCAATGAAAAATTTTGCGCATCCGAAAGCGCAGCATACACGCTGATGGACATCACAACGACAATTAGAATTGTTTCAAACCAGGGGAGTTTTTTCATCACGAGATGTTTAGTGTAATCTTTCCAAAATTTTCATTCTTCCATAATCGCTCCTGTGCGAGCGCGGCGTCTTTCAGTGGAAACATTTTATCCATCACAGGCTTTAGTTTACCTGCTACAACCAAATCCATCACTTCTTTGAAATCATCGAGTGTGCTCATGGTCGAGCCAAGGATACTCAGATGTTTGGCGAACATGTAGCGATTGTCAATCTCGATTTTTGGCGCGTCGCTGTTGCCAACGGTGAGCAATCTTCCGCCTTTTCGCAAGGCTCGCAGGCTTTGCATAAATGTCGTGCCGACGTTGTCAACGACAACATCCACGCCGCGTTTGTTTGTGGCAAGGAAGGCCGCCTTCGACCAGTCTTCTTCTTTTGAACGGTCAATCAGTATGTCCGCGCCAATGGACTCTGCCATTTCAAGTTTCTTCGCATCAGATCCTATGACAATGACCTGCGCGCCGACATATTTGGCAATCTGCACGCTGGCAGTGTTGACTCCGCCTCCCGCGCCGACGATCAAAACGCTTTCCCCTTTCTGCAAGTTCCCGCGTTTGACCAATGAATGCCATGCCGTTTGATATACCAACGCTGAAGCCGCGGCTTGATACAAATCAAAACCCTTCGGCAATTTATAAAGTTGCTTTACTGGAACTGAAAGATATTCCGCGTATGTTCCCCGGATCGTCTCGCCTAGCAAATGCCACTCGCGGCACATGTTGTCTTTTCCAGCCAGACAGAATTCGCAGTTTCCGCACCCGAGATTGGCGTTGATAGCGATGTGGTCGCCGATCTCTAATTCTCCAATCTCTGATGTTTTTGCGCCATCGCCAAACGAAACAATTTCCCCCGCACCATCTGCGCCGTTGATGTGTGGCAATTCCAACTTCAAGCCGGCCCATCCATTCCGCACCATCACATCCATGCGGTTGAGCGACGCGGCGTGCAAGCGGATCAATGCTTCACCAGGTTTTGGTTGAGGGGTGGGGAAGTCTGTATATTCCAATACCACAGGTCCGCCATGCGCGCGGAAAAGGACAACCTTCATGAGAAGGATTCTAACTGATATGGGCAGATTCTGTTGTTCTGATGATTACTGTCTTCTTGAGGATGTACGATGAGAATAGACTAAACAAGTCTCCCGATGGCGTGAGTGATCTGATCCCCACGTTGGAACCACAATCGAATTTTCAGAGTGTTTCCACACGCGCGTGTATATCCGTAGATAGATAAACAAGCACACAAAGTCATTAATGCACAACCCGCGTTAGCGTAGCTTCAGCTCCCAAATATGAATCTTTGCCTGGTCGGATGAGAGGAGATCAAGTATCTCCATATGCAGAACCTGCACCTGCGTTGGCATGGGGAGGTCGAATGAAAGCTCTGGTTGAATTCCTGTCCCTTGTCCCTCAAAGGTATAATCAATGGGTTGCGCTCCGGGCGTGGAATAGCACTTCAACGTGATCCGGACTTTCGCGGAACCAATAATGATCGAAAATCCGCTGAGCGTGCGGGGCGCGGGGAATGTCATTTCTATTACGAATGGATTGTTTTCGAATGTTTTTGCCACCGTGTAAGGATCGTTGTCAAAGACCAATGCCATCGCTTCGGCTTGTAAATTACTATCCAGATAGGGATAGCGGAGTTTAACCTCCTGCCCATCAATAGTCACAGTAGATTCCTGCAAAACTTGGCGAACCGCTTTTTCAGCAGCAAATATTTCATCAATGTTATCCACATATCGCAGGCGAACGAAATAGAAACCGGGATTACCATCCGGATATGGGATGATCGTCTCCACGCGAATGTCTTTAAGCTTGGCGCTCTCCGTCACAATGTCATATTCCTGTGGTGTCATGATGAATAGCGTATTATCGTCCAAGGGGAGTTTTTGAGTGATGTGCCCTCGAATACTGCCGATTTGAATGAGTGAGGGATCATCCAAGAAAAAACGCGCCACAACATCTGCACCGTTTGCCCAGTCCGGTGAGAAGATGATCTTTGTATCTGGATGTTCCCTAACATATTGCTCGATGATATCGAATATCTGGAAAGCGCCATATTGCATCCCGCCCATGCCATAGTCCCTGAACCAGAGCGTCCCATTCCTGAGCGCGTCATTCAACATATGAATATTTGCACCGGACAAAACGGCAAAAGCTGACAGCGCGAGAACTGCCTGTGAGGGATTCCAGCCTTTACGATTAGCCCAAGCAGTGGTGCGTGTGAGCGATTGCGCGAGCCGTTCAAACACACCAGAAATTTGTAGTGCAAGGACGATTGCAAGCGCCGAGAGGGCGATACGGTTTATGTCTTCTTTAGAGATGAAAGCAACAGGGATCCCGAGCAGAATAATGAGCAGAGCCGCAGCAACGCGTCTGAAAGTTGGACCAGGCTGCGAGCTGAGTTCGTTCAGGCGTTCTTTGGGATCCTCAATCCATTGCAAGACTTGTTCTAATCCGATGGCCGTCAAGATCGTCGCTGGGACAACAAATACCAGCGCGCGCGTAATACTGATTTGCACAAGCGCCGCTGCCGCTGGAGAGATCAATAAAGCAATGAGGATTGTGCGGTGGGCTGGCAGATGAAGGTTACGTAAAACATGTGCCATGCCAAGTAAGGCAAACGGCAAGGTAGCAATCATAATATTACCGTAATCTTTCATCAGGTGACGTAAAAGATCTCGGTCGTTAGGGATGTACCAATACCAAGGACTAAGTCCTATACCAAATTCTGAGAAATAACGGGTGATTTTTTCTGCCAGGGGTACTTTTTCAAACCAATATGACCATAATGTATGTAAATGGGCAAAAGGAGCGCTGGGATTGTTGATACTGGATCGAAGGTAAGGCAGTGCAAGGATCAGTACCAGTGCCAATCCTATCAGCACTGTACGGCGGTTCTCCCGGTGAAAACGCCAGTCTGAGATTAGCAAGCCTATTGCCGTCAGCGGCATGATCACTTGGGCAGGACTGTATGTGTAAAATGAAAGCGCGCCAAGAAAAATGGCCACATATAAATAGTGCTGAGATTTATAGCGATAAAACAAATAAGCGCATAATGTGCCGGCGTAAAAGGCAACAAATTCCACTGTTTCGAACGCCGTTCGCGAATGTAAAAACCATGCGGGCGTGATGGAGAGGAATAACGTGCCCGTCCACCAATATTTGATCTTGAACACATCGCGTAGAATAATCCCGATTGAAACTGCCGCGATCAACGTAACGAAGACCGATGCGGTGCGAGTCGCAACGGCTGATTTGCCGAAGAAGATGGAGGGCAACCATTGCAGGTAAACGCTTAAACTTAGGTTGTAATACTCACCGTTCCTGAAGTATGTTGGGAGCCATACACCTGCCGAGTTCCGATATCCGTTATTGATCAAATCAATCATGGATTGAGATTGGATGGCTTCATCTGTAAAGAAGTAGATGGGAAATTGCGTCAGGCCGATCAAGCGCGTGACCAGATAGATAGCGGCCGCGAAAATAAACAGCCACGTCCCAAGATCATAAATCTTCAAGCGGCTTTTCACCGAATCGAAGACCACCCTCAACCTGCCATCTGTAACAATTGGAGTATGCACTGGCTTAGGCTCTGGCTGAATCGTATCTTCAACCGGTTGTGGCTCTTCTATGACCTGTTCTATATGCACTGTTAGCGGGACTTTCCCTTTGAGGATCTTCTTCCCAACCTCAACGCTGATTTGCACCTTTGTGCCTGGCTCAACAGAAAAGCTGACCTGCCTGGCGCGCGGTTCAGATGTTTTTTCGGTTGCTGGCTTTTTCTTTATCGCCATGATTTTGCCTTTTACATCCCTTGCATAGTTCGGTAGGGCTGAATCGAATTATTATTTTAATCCTAATTCACTTCTTGAGATTACCAACCGCTGTATCTCGCTTGTCCCCTCGTAAATTTCAGTGATCTTCGCGTCGCGGAAATAGCGCTCAACGGGCAGTTCCCTGCTGTAGCCCATGCCGCCGTGAATTTGCACAGCCTGGTGCGTCACATACATTGCGGTTTCAGATGCGAACAACTTTGCCATGGATGCTTCGAGCGAGTAACGCCCGCCGTCTTTCTTGGATTTTTCCTTTGCCAGCGCCGCGTTGTAAATCAACAAACGCGATGCTTCGATGCGCGTTTTCATATCCGCGATTTTGAATCCGGTTCCCTGGAAGACGCCGATGACTTGACCAAACGCTTCGCGCGTCGCCGCGTATTGGCGCGCCGCCTCGTAAGCCGCTTCTGCGATCCCCAGCGCTTGTGTCGCGATCCCAATGCGACCCGCGTCCAGGACGGTCATTGCGATCTTGAAGCCTTCGCCTTCCTTGCCCAGTAAATTTTCAGCAGGCACGCGGCAATCTTCAAAGATTAACTCACTTGTGGCAGAGGCGCGGATACCGAGTTTAGGTTCCTTCTTTCCGCGCTTGAGACCCGGTGTATTTGCCTCCACCAAAAATGCACTCACACCCTTTTGCCGTTTATGAGGATCAGTCACCATGAAAACGACATAATACTCGGCAACAGGCCCGCTCGTGACCCAGGACTTTCGCCCGTTCAACAAATAATGATCACCATCGCGCGTGGCGCGGCTTTTCATCGTCCCCGCGTCTGAGCCGCTTTGTGGCTCGGTAAGTGAGTACGCGCCAATGGCTTTTCCTGAAGCGATGGGAATGACAAATTTTTTCTTCTGTTCCTCGGTACCGAATTTCATAATGCCATGACAGTACAACGAATTATTCACGGACATGATCACGCCATGCGACGCGTCCGCTTTGCAGATTTCTTCGAGGGCGAGCACATACGCAAGCGAGTCCATCCCTGCGCCGCCATATTGTTCAGGGACTTCGATGCCCATGAAGCCCATCCCGCCCATCTTCTTGATTGTCTCGTGTGGGAACTCGCCGCTTTCATCAAATTCAGCTGCAATGGGTACGATCTCGTTTTCGGCGAAATTGCGCGCGGCGTCGCGTATCATTCTGTGTTCTTCAGTGAAGGAAAATAGTGCAAGGTCGGTCATCTCGCCTCCATAAGTATTTCTCTCGCGATTATACCGCCTTGCAGAATCCCGCCGCATTGCGGCTGTCTGATAAAATATATGAACGATTCGTGGGGCGGATTAATAATCCGCCCAGCAAAAGCGGGATATCATCCCGCTCCCCGAAAAATCATTAAGAAGTGAAACTCGAATTATGACAAATACTCCATCAACCGAAGACCGCATTTGGGCAGTGCTTTCACACCTCTCTGCCATCGCGTTCGGCATTGGGATTCTCCTGCCAATCATTGGCTGGTCGGAGCAGAGACGAAAGTCGAATTACGCCTCATTCCAATGTTTGCAGTCTTTGGGGTATCAATCGCTGGGATATACCGCTTGGATTCTTCTTACACTCGTTGTCATTTTTGCGCTTATAGTTAGCATGATCCCCGCGGTTGGCATCGCGGGTGCCAATAGCAGAGATGTAGACTCGATTATTGGGAGGTGGATGATCGTTATTTTTATTGCCATGTTTGGGTTGATAAGTCTTTATGTAACATTGCCAGTGATCGCGGCGATCTCTTGTGCACTTGGGCGTGACTATCGCTATCCGATACTGGGAAATCGTCTAGCTCGTTATTTGAACTTTGATGCAACCAATGATGAATGGATTAATGAAGACCATGAAGATCGCTGGGTCGCGGGGATGGGGCATTTCAGTGTGATCATTACGATGTGGGGAATGCTTGTTCCGCTCACCGCGTGGATGCTGCAAGGAAAGCGAAGTTTGTTATTAAAATTTCAAGCCATACAAACACTCGTTTATCAAGCTTTCGTAAATCTCCTGCCTTTTGTAGCAATCATCTCTTATATGTTTGGTTTTTTTGTGTTTATTGTGGTGACGGGGTTTGGGGAAAATTCGTCCCTTAGTTCTTCGATGGGAATTGCCAGCCTTGTCATTCTCTTTGGATCCATGTTGATTGCCCTTGGGATCGCAATCGTAGTCCCTCTCTTCCACATTCTGGGACAATATGCGGGATACCGTGTGCTCAAAGGCGATGATTTTCGCTATCCGGCGATTGGCAGGTTGGTTGAGAAGCGGCTCGCTCAATCGGGGTCATCGCGAGGCAGCACAATTGAGACTTAATAAATTTGCGGAGGAACTCAATGAAAATTTTGATCGCGACAGATATGGAAGGCATCACCGGCGTAACGACATGGGATCAGGTCACACCGGGGCATGCGGAGTATGTACGTTTTCGCAGGTTGATGACGCAGGATGTAAATGCCGCGATCCGCGGGGCGATGGAAGCCGGCGCGGACGAGATCATCGTTGCCGACGGTCATTGGAACGGCTCGAACATTCTGGTCGAGGAACTTGATCCACGCGCGCGCTTGAACACGGGATCGCCTTCGCCGTTTTCGATGATGCAGGGGATTGACGAAAGCGTGGACGGCGTGATGTTCGTCGGTTATCACGCGCGCAACGGCACGCCGAACGCGATTCTCGATCACACATGGTCTTCAAAGACAGTCGCCAATGTTTGGCTGAATGATATTTTGACAGGGGAGTTCGGTTTGAATGGCGCAGTGGCTGGTCATTTTGGCGTTCCGGTTCTTATGGTATCCGGCGATCAAACCGCTTGTATGCAGGTGGAGGAGCAACTTGGCGATGTGGAGAAAGCCATCGTGAAATTGGCAACCGGACGTTTCTCAGCCGAATGTTTAACTCCGCAAGTGACGCAGGACTTGATCTTTATGTCTGCGGCGCGGGCGGTGGGGCGGCTGGCAGATGGAGATGTGCCTGATCCGTTTGTGATGGATTCTCCGGTTCGCGTGACCGTTGAATTTTTTACTTCTGATATGGCAGACCGCGCCGCATTGATCCCATCCACTCAACGCGAAGGGACGCGCGTCTCACTTGCGGCTCAGGAGATGCCTTCGGCGTATCGCGGATTCCGCGCGATGGTGTCGCTGGCTTTGGGGTGAGGAAGATTTTTCGAAGCTGAATCAGGCGTCGGCTGACGCGAAGCGGTGGCGTTTCCTCCACAAATTCGGAAATTCCAGATTGACGTTTCACCCTAAACATCCATATAATTAGGCATGGCACATCCAAAAGTCCAATCTAGTGTTTACAAAGTAGATGTATTGAAGGAGGTGGCTGCGCGGGGTTAACTTCATCGACTCGTCAAGTTGTATTTCCAATTCAAGTATCAACTAAAAGGAGAGAGAATGAAATCCAAGTGGTATATGTTGTGTAGTGCTTTGGTTCTCGCCAGCATGGTACTTTCTGCGTGCGGACCTGCAGGCGGCGGTGAAGCTGGCGGGCCCCTGCAATCCGTTGGCGATGGTGAAGGAGAGGTCTCGATTATTTCCTGGGCCGGTTATATCGAACGCGGAGAGACTGATCCCAATTTTGATTGGGTCACCCAGTTCGAGGCTGACACAAGCTGTAAAGTGACCAACAAGGTTGCTGCAACTTCTGATGAAATGGTCGCTCTTATGAATGAGGGTGGTTTTGATCTCGTAACCGCCTCGGGTGATTCGTCAAATCGTTTGATTGCTTCAGGTCGAGTGCAGGAACTCAATCTCGATTTGATCCCCAGCTATGACACAATTGACCCGCGCTTGCAGAACGCGCCCTGGCATACCGTGGATACGGATGGCGACGGCACGGCAGAGCATTATGGCGTTCCGTATTCTTCCGGTCAGAATATCCTCATGTATAACACCGAAATATTTGGTGATCAGCCGCCAACAAGCTGGGATGTTGTATTCCAGGAAATGACTCTGCCGGATGGTGAGTCCAATTCGGGTCGCATCCAGGCTTATGACGGTCCCATCTATGTTGCAGACGCTGCACTGTATTTGAAGTATCACCAGCCTGAGCTTGGTATTGAAGATCCATATTCCTTGACCCGCGAACAATTTGATGCGGCGATCAATCTCCTTCGCGAGCAGCGCAAACTGATCAATCGCTACTGGCACGATGCCTTTATTCAGATGGATGATTTCACCAATGAAGGCGTCGCGGCCTCCGGTTCATGGCCATTCCAGGCAAATCTGCTGAAGGGTGGTGGGGCGCCGATTGAGAAGGTGGTTCCGGTGGAAGGTGCGACGGGCTGGGCGGACTCATCCATGCTGCATGTAGATGCACCTCATCCCAACTGTGCCTATAAGTGGCTGGAATGGTCACTTAACCCGAAGCTTCAAGGCGATTTGGCTGCCTGGTTCCAGAATGTTCCTGTACGCCTGGACGCTTGTGAAGGTAACGAGTTACTTGGACCCGATGGTTGTAAGAACAACGGCTTGGATAACTTTGATAAGATCGTTTGGTGGCGCACACCCACATCGGATTGTGGCGATGGCGCTGGCGGAAAAGAGGACTGTGTTCCCTACCACGAATGGGTCACAAACTATGTGGCTGTAATCGGTGGTCGTTAGAATCTAGTTTTAACATCAGGCGGGACGCTTCACGCCCGCCTGATGTCCTTTATATTGCGTTGTATTTCTAAATGGGCTGTCAACATGATGATAAATGCTTCAATGCCTGCGATACATTTTGATAAAGTAAGCCGCCACTTCGGTGAAGTAAAAGCTGTCGATCAAGCCGATCTTGAAATTCGAGACGGCGAATTTTTTTCCATGCTTGGCCCATCAGGTTCTGGGAAGACGACCTGTTTGCGTATGATAGCGGGCTTTGACAAGCCTACCTCGGGACAAATCTATTTATACGGGCAGAATGTTTCTGATCTTCCGCCTTATGAACGAGATGTAAATACGGTCTTTCAGGATTACGCGCTGTTCCCGCACATGAACGTGGGGGATAACATTGCCTACGGACTCATGGTCAAGAAGGTCGAAAAATCGGAACGCACGAGGCGCGTGAACGACATGCTCGATCTCGTTAAACTCGCGGGGTACGCAGGACGGAAGCCCTCCCAGCTCTCCGGCGGACAACGACAACGCGTCGCCCTCGCCCGCGCCCTGATCAACCACCCAAAAGTTCTCCTGCTCGACGAGCCTCTCGGCGCGCTCGACCTGAAGCTGCGCCAGCAAATGCAGGTGGAACTCAAAGCCATTCAACAACGCGTCGGAATTACATTCATCTTCGTGACGCACGACCAGGAGGAAGCCCTGACGATGAGCGACCGCATCGCGGTCTTCAATGAAGGCAAGATCATACAAGTTGGTACACCTTCTGAAATCTATGAGAAGCCTGCATCGCCGTTCGTGGCGGGATTTGTCGGCACATCTAATTTGGTGAGCGGAGAGGCAGCGAAACGTATCACGGGTACAGAGCAGATGTTCTCCATTCGCCCTGAGAAAATACATTTGGGATCTGCGAATGGCAAGCTCGATAAGGATATGATTTCCGTGGATGGTGTTGTGCGCGATGTCATATATCTGGGGTTGTTTACCCGCTACCTGGTTGAGATCGAAGGCGGTGGTGACCTCGTTGTTGTGGAACAAAACCTCAAAACCACCTCCATGGATGTGCTATCTGCCAAAGGGCAAAAGGTGCGCTTAAGCTGGCATAAAGATCATATCAGTCATGTGGGAGGTTAAGGTGTTGAACCGCGTTTCCACATATTTCTATCAACGTCCAGGTCTCGTACTTGCGTTGCTGCTGGGTCCGCCGATGGTTTATATGTTGGTTGTGTATCTTGGCTCATTGTTTGCATTATTGGTTAACAGTTTTTATTACCTTGAGGAATTTACCGGTTTGATCGTCCGGGAATTTACATTGCAGACCTACGCACAGATTTTCAATCCCGCCAACCGCGAGATATTCTTCCGCACTGCTACTATGGCTGGTGTCGTTACTTTGGTCGACGCGTTGATTGCTTTTCCTCTTGCATACTACATCGCGAAATTTGCTTCGCCAAAATTCAAAACGTGGCTTCTGATCGCCGTGACCATCCCTCTATGGTCCAGCTATCTCGTACGTGTCTATGCTTGGAAGTTAATTCTCGCAAAAGAAGGGATATTGTCCTGGTTTATTAATCTTTTTCAACTGGATGGGCTATTGCAATGGTTATTAAGTTTTGAGAGCATCGGCGGTTCATCGCTTGCTCTTTCGCCCGTTGGGATGTTCATTGTTTTCGTATATATCTGGCTTCCCTACATGATCATTCCAATCCAGACTTCCCTGGAGCGCGTGCCAGGTTCCCTGCTTGAGGCATCCAGTGATTTGGGCGCGAAGCCTCTGCAAACGTTCCGCAATGTGATCTTGCCTCTGGCATTCCCCGGCGTGGTGGCAGGCTCGATATTTACTTTTTCATTGACATTGGGTGATTTTATTATTCCGTTAGTACTTGGCAACTCGAAATATTTTATCGGCCAGGCAGTATATTCTTATCAGGGCACAGGCGGGAATATTCCGCTTGCGGCCGCCATGACGATGTGGCCCGTGGCAATCATGATCGTATATCTTCTAACGGCGCGTAAACTCGGAGCATTCGATGCCCTCTAAAGCAGAATCTCACAAGAAAGCCCCTTTGGGATTAACCATTGCTGCATTAGGTACGTTACTATTCTTGCACGTCCCTATGTGGATTATCTTTCTTTATACATTTACCCCTGAAGAACAAACCTTTACGTTTCCTCTCCCAGGCTTCACAGCCAAATGGTATGGCGCGGCAATTCAGCGCGACGACTTGTGGCGTGCATTGACGCTTTCTTTACAAGTGGCTGCCATTGCCACGATTGCCGCACTCATTTTGGGAACCTTAGCTGCAGCAGCGGTCTATCGCAGTAAATTCTTTGGCAGGGAGGCGGTTTCTTTCCTGCTCGTGCTGCCGATTGCATTGCCAGGCATTGTGACAGGTATTGCCTTGCGGGCAGCGATTGGCGGGCTGGAGATCCCATTCTCGTTTTGGACGATTGTCATTGGTCATGCCACCTTCTGTGTCGTAGTTGTGTATAACAATGTTCTCGCCCGTTTCCGCCGAATGCAGGGATCGCAAATCGAAGCCTCCATGGATTTGGGCGCAAATTCATTTCAAACATTCCGATATGTGGTTTTGCCAAACATCGCAACTGCTTTGCTGGCTGGCGGAATGCTGGCATTCGCGCTTTCGTTTGATGAAGTTATTGTGACCACATTCACCGCGGGACAACAAACCACCCTGCCGATCTGGATCTTCTCACAGCTCACACGTCCGCGCGAACGGCCTGTGACCAACGTGGTTGCGACGTTTGTGATCCTCATTACCTTCCTGCCGATTTTGTTTGCACAACGAATCTCCGCACAAAGTTCAGATACAGAAGGGGAGACGAAGTAACAACTTTGTCATTGCGAGGAAGGCTTTAGCCTGACGACACCTGCACTTGCGGCAGGTGCAAGTGAGCAATCTCATAATTGCAGGTTCGTTGAGATTGCTTCGGGCTGGGTTTCGATACGGCGGACAAGCGCCGCTGACTCACCCGCCAGCTCTCGCAATGACATGCTCATTAACCAGAATCAGCTTCCGGCTAAGAGCGAAGCGTGAATCAAATCCAAAACTCCTACGTCAAAAAGATTGACATTTCAATTGAACGCGATAAAATTTATTCAACTTTAACAAGGAGATTCTTATTCCAAGACTCGCACGAGTGTGAATGAAAAGATACTCGCGCCCTTTTTCTAATTTACGCCACGAATAAAATCTGGCTTCCGCCGCCCTCCAACTACGCTTGGTGAGGCGGCGGGACTGCTTAACGTAGATGCAGTCAACACAGTGGTTGAGAGCTGTTGTGCTTTGGCTGTTTTTGATTCTGTGGGGAAGAGAACACAGCCACAGAGATCACAGAGACTCTGAGAAAAGAAATCAAGAACTCATTTTTCTCTGGGTGCTCTGTGGCAAAACAATTGATTGTCACTTTGGCGTACGTTGCCAAAGATAATTCTGGGCGAAACGCCTTCACAGGCGAAGCACGCCGCAAAGCGGCAGTGTGGACCAAAACGAAAGGAAAGAATGACCGGTCAATTTTATTCCCACCTGAACCCGAAATGTGATTCGGGCGAGTTCGAAGAGAAAGGCGGATCCGGCGTGTTTGCCCGCGAGCCGATCAAGAAGGGCGAGTTGATATGTTTGTGGGGAGGGCGTATTGTGGCTGAACACGAACTCGACCCGAACATGCCCAACTTTACGCAGCGCATCCTTCAGATCGAGGAAGGGCTGTATCTCGAAGCTCCCGAACCTCTCGAGCCAACAGATTGCTTCAACCATTCCTGCGATCCGAATGTTGGTTTTACGGGGCAGATCGGTTTGATTGCCATGCGCGATATTGTTGCGGGCGAGGAGCTTAACTTCGACTATGCCATGTGCGATGGCACCGCCTACGACGAGTTTGACTGTTACTGCGGAAGTAAAAATTGCCGCGGCAGTATCAAAGGCACAGACTGGATGCGCCCTGAACTGTGGGAGAAATATGACGGTTATTACATGCCGTATCTGGCAAGACGCATTGAGGCGCTCAAAGCCCAGGCGCGCGTAAACGCATAAAGCCAAACGGATTGCACGGTACAATTGTGCAATCCGTTTTATGTTTAAATATACAAAACGTCCCGCAGGTTTTTCCCAAAAATTATCTCTCGCCTAAACCTGCGGGACGGTGTTACTCATCATGTTTAAATCCTTTGCAGTTCGAATTTATCTTGTTGCTCTTATCCTTCGCCTGATTCCGGTCATCCTGGCACGCGGACTCGGCATTGGTCTCGATGATATGTTTCAGTACGACATGCTTGCTCGCAGTCTCGCGGGCGGGCATGGATTCCGCTGGTACGCGCAAGCGGACTTAAACCAACTCGCGTCTTTCGTGGATGCTTCGACCTCGCTCGGCACAAGCTTCGACCTGACCAGCGTTAAAGACTATGATCCCATCCTGGGTATTCCTACTTCGTTCCGCGCGCCGCTCTATCCAACTTTCCTTGCCATCGTTTACTTTTTCAACGGGACAGATTTCTCGCGTTTCTTTGCCGCGCGTTTGGCGCAAGCCATCTTCCTGGGCGCGCCGCTCGCGCCGTTGACGTATCTCGTCGCCCAAAAATTATTTCCCGATAACGAAACGGGAGCAAAGATTTCGGCATGGATTGTCGCCGCTTATCCGATGCTCCTCGTATATCCGCTCGGTTTGGGAACTGAAAACCCATTCTTTGTTCTTCTCCTTGCCGCTTTCTTTTTTCTTCTCAAATTCCACGAACAACCTTCAACGAATGATTTTCTGTTTGCAGGTTTATTTCTCGGTCTCACTGCCCTCACGCGTTCTGTGATTCTTCCGTTTGCAGGTTTGGCAGTTCTTTGGGTTTGGTTCCTGGTGAATCAAAAACGCGGCGCAGTTCTCGTCACCATCGCCTTTGCTTTGACAATCGCTCCGTGGATGATTCGCAATTCTTTGCTCCACCAAAAACTAACGGGCATCGAAACTTCAATGGGGTATAACTTGTATCTCGGCTATCATCCAAAAGGAAATGGATCGTTTGTCTTCGGTCCTTCGCTGGATTTGCTGACCATTCTCGATGACGCTGAACGAGACAGGATCGGCATACAGAAAGCCATTGAATTCATCAAGGCAGAGCCTGACCGATTTATTCCGCTTGCTATCAACCGTCTTGGATTCTTCTTTGAGCTTGAGAAACGCGTACTCATGTATTTCTACGGGAATAACATCATTGGTTTCGTTCCGCTTCCCTTGTTATTGATGATCTCTGCCATTTTGCTGTTGCCGTTTGTTTTCATTTCCACCTCCGCCGCGCTGGGATTTTCGCTTCTTCGATCGAAGCCTGAGCATGTTCTGCTTGGGTTGCTATTCCTCGGTTATATCCTGCCTCACGTTTTCATCTTGTCTGAAGATCGGTTTCATCTCGCACTTGTGCCACTTCTTGCCATTCTCGCCACGCAGGTTTGGAGCGGAGGGATTGATTCGATACGCTTGCGATGGAACGAATCGAATCCTAGTAAAGTTGTTGTGATATTTGCTGTGTTAGCTGCAATACTCCTCATAGCAAATTGGGGACTTGAACTTACCCGTGACTGGGATAGAATTTCACAACTACTCGCACCGAATGGAAACCACTCTTACTTCCCATACTAATTCTTATGAACTATCTACTTGGCGAAAAACTTCACTTTGACTGGAAAATCGTCACGATCACAATTGTTTCCACGCTGCTGTTGATAGTGGATTATTACCATGGGCTGACACAGTTCAAATATTGGGATCGGGTCCTTCTTTACCTTGTTATCCCTCTCATGATCATCGTTTTTATCTTCCGTGAAAACCCGAAGGAATTTGGGTTTGGAATCGGCGATTGGAAAGCAGGGCTCTTGATCACTGGAATCGGCATCCTGTTCATGGCTCCAATCATCTATTTTCTGGGAAGCGGGAACGAAGGGATGCGCGCGTACTATCAGCCTTACGTGAATGGACTGCCGTGGACAACCTTTCTTGACTTGATCGGCTGGGAATTCCTCTTCCGCGGTTGGATATTATTCGGGTATGTGAAAAAGTTCGGACCCGAAGCGTTGTGGGTGCAAGCCGTCCCGTTTGCTTTGATGCACAATGGCAAACCCGAATTGGAGACTCTCTCCACCATCTTTGGCGGCTTCGCCTTTGGATGGATTGCCTATCGAACAAAGTCGTTCTTCTATCCGTTCATTATTCATTGGTTCATCGCGACGTTTATCATTGTTGTCGCGGCGGGAGTTGTGTAATGTCATTGCGAGCCGCGTAGCGGCGCGGCAATCTCAATATTCCTATGGATAATTATGTTCTCCGCCCCGCGCTCGAATCAGAATCCCGCCAAATTAAGGATCTGATTCATTTAGTGGGGATCAACCCGATGGGTTTGGATTGGAAGCGTTTTATCGTCGCGGTCAATGCTCGGGAGGAAGTCATTGGCACAGGTCAGATCAAGCCTCACGGGAAGGAAATCCTGGAGCTGGCTTCGATTGCGGTGAGTCCGGAGTATCAAGGTCAGGGGATTGCTCGTGCGATCATCGAATACCTTCTGGAGGGTAGTCCACGCCCTTTGTATCTCACCTGTATTTCAACGACCGGACCGCTCTATCAAAAGTTCGGTTTCGTCAGCCTTTCTTACGACGAGATGCCGCGCTATTTTCAACGCTTGAGCAAACTGGCAAATGTGATGATGGCGTTCGCAAGGGAAGGCGAACACCTGCTGGTAATGAAGTTGCAGTAAAATACTCCCAATGCAAACAATCAAATCTATTCTCTACATGGTTTCGGGTGTGATGTTCGGCTTATTCGTTGCCGCGCTGATCTGGGTGGTGGCGCGCAATCCGAGCGGGGAGGCGGTGACTCTTCGCCCGGGTCCTACTCGAGCGCCTGTCGTTGTTCACGTTGCCGGCGCAGTGCCGCGACCGGGCGTGTACGCGTTGCCCCAGGGCGCACGCGTGCAGGATGCGATCTCTGCCGCAGGCGGATTTCTCGCGGAAGCGGACAAAACCGGAATCAACCTGGCGCGCGTGCTCGAAGACGGCGAACAACTGGATATTCCGTATGTTGAAGGGGCGTCTATTGTGATCTCCACTCCGGGCATTGAGGTTATCGCATCCAGTACGGAACTAATCAATATCAACACCGCATCACAAGCTGAACTTGAATCTCTTCCGGGCATTGGAGCCAAAACCGCGCAAAAGATCATCGAGTATCGCGAAGCAAACGGACCCTTCGTCAACCCCGAAGATATCATCGAAGTATCGGGGGTGGGTCCCGGCACGTATGAACGTATCAAGGATTTGATTACGGTGGGACCGTAAGGCATTGCATTGATGTAAGAAATCGCATGTCCCTCAGCGAATCCGACACCCGCTCGAAGTTGATTGACCCTGCTCTTTATGCGCGCGGCTGGAGGGAGGACAACATCACGCGTGAGAAGCTCGAAGCGCGCGGCTATGACCTCAAGGCGGTAAATCCGAATGCGAAGAATGTTGGATGTTATTGAAGCAAAAGGGAAAGACGTCGCGCAGGCGTTAGCGAAGTTGAGAAGTGTTTAATCCCAACTTTGATCCGAAGTAAGAACGGGGCTTGACCTGTATTTTGCCGGGGTGTAACCAAATCACTATTGACTCCGAGGGAGAGAATCTGTAAGATACGAATAACTACAGGGATGGAAATTAACTCTTCGGTCCATTCGGTCTTGTTTTTGGAGGAGCAAATGAAAAGGATCATTCTGTCTACCATAAGCCTGGCGCTGGTATGCTCCCTGGCAGCGCCGTCAGTTTCAGCCCAGGGCGGCGGAGACCCTGAGTCGGTTGAAAATGAACTGGCTGAACATGTTCCCGGGGAATTATTGATCCGCTTCTCGCCGGGGTTGAACTCTTCCCAAGCGGCAGACAGGATGAATGAAATGGGCGTCACCCACAAGCGGGAGATACAAGGTATCGGTGTACGCCTGGTTAAGTTGCCCCCAGGTTTATCAGTCGAACAAGCGCTCGCTCGCTTCAGCCGCTTGCCCGGCGTGGAATTTGCCGAGCCGAACTATATTCTTCACATTGCTGAAACTGTACAGTCGGAGATCATCGATCAATGGGGATTGACAAAGATACATACCGAGGAAGCCTGGAGTACTTTGAGTGGAAGTCAAAAAAATGAGATTCTTCTAGCAACGGTGGATACCGGAATCAAAAGGGACGCGAGCGACCTGAGTTCAGGAATATGGACCAACCCTGATGAAACGCCGAACAATGGGATTGATAATGACGGCAATGGTTATGTAGACGATACCTGGGGCTGGGATTTCGTCAATAACGATAACAATCCGACCGACGATCACATGCACGGGTCTGCCGTTACCAGCGTGATGGTCGCCGCGCAGGATGGCGCCGGTATGGTGGGTATCTGTCCCTGGTGTAACGTTATGGCGGTCAAGGTATTAGACTCACAGGGCAGCGGCAGTCTGGACGTTGTCGCCAGCGGTATCGTCTACGCGGCACAAAACGGCGCGCGCGTGATCAACCTCAGCCTGGCTGGGAGTATAGGTTCCCAAACTTTGGAAAACGCGGTTAACTTCGCCTGGAATCAGGGAGCT
>Ga0247727_10005533_pt1 | contig 25543 bp, 18 predicted proteins | sample WisWelCaveWW1625_FD_202498 | JGI IMG/M metagenome (GOLD analysis project Ga0247727, IMG submission 202498) | Biofilm microbial communities from Wishing Well Cave, Virginia, United States - WW16-25 | ecosystem: Environmental > Aquatic > Deep subsurface > Groundwater > Cave microbial mat | place...
ACACGCTCACCGATCATTTCGCGCTTCTGCCGGCGCTGCTGCTCGCCCTATTCGGCTGCGCCATCCTGCTGCTCGATTTCTTCGTGGCGCCGGAAGCGAAGCAGAAGAAGTGGCTCCTGCTGCTGGTGCTGATCGCCGCCGGATTCACCGGCGCGGCGCTGTGGCGCCAGCATTCGTTCCTGACGGCCCAGGGTTATGACGAGCTGACGGCGTTTGGGGGCGCGCTGACGATCGACGGCTTCGCGCTGTTTTTCAACTGGGTGTTTCTGGCGGCCTCGGTGATCGTGGCGCTGATCTCCTACCGTTACCTCGAGGTCGAGGGCGAGCACCACGGCGAGTACTACGGGCTCATCCTGCTGGCCAACTGCGGGATGTTCTTCCTCGCGGCCGGCACCGACCTGGTGACCATTTTTGTCGGCATCGAGCTGATGGCCCTCTGCTTTTACGTGATGGTCGGGTTCCTGCGCTCCGACAAACGCTCCAACGAAGCGGCCATGAAGTACCTCCTGCTCGGCGCCTTCTCAAGCGGCTTCCTTGCCTACGGCTTCTCGATCCTTTACGGCCTGAGCGGCTCGACCAAGCTGCGGGATATCGGCGCGGCGCTGGCCGCCCGCGACACCTGGGATCCGCTGGTATTTCTGGCGATGGCGACGACCGCGGTCGGCCTGTTGTTCAAGATCGCCGCCGTGCCGTTCCACATGTGGGCGCCCGATACCTATGAAGGCGCGCCGACCACGGTGACCGCCTACCTCTCGGTCGCCTCGAAAGCCGCCTCGTTCGCCCTCCTGCTGCGCATCTTCCTCGGCCCGCTCGCCACCAGCCGCGCCACCTGGGAGCCGCTGCTCATCACCGTGGCGATTCTGAGCCTGACCGTGGGCAACCTGGCGGCCATCAGCCAGAGCAACGTGAAGCGGCTGCTCGCCTACAGCTCGATCTCGCATGCCGGCTATATCCTGCTCGGCCTGATCGCCGGCAACGAGACGGGGATTCAGGGCGTGGCCGTCTATGTGCTCGTCTACACGTTCATGAATCTCGGGGTGTTTCTGGTGATTGTCGCGCTGCGGCGCCGGAACGTGCTCGGCGAGGACCTCGAGGATCTCTCCGGCCTGATGCACAAGAGCCCGGGCTACGCCATCCTGATGCTAATCTGCCTGCTGTCGCTGGCGGGCATCCCGCCGACGGCGGGCTTCATCGGCAAGTACTACATCTTCCTGGCGCTGATCCAGACCGGGCACTATCTGCTGGCCATCTTCGCGGTGCTCTACGTGGCCGTGAGCATCTATTACTACTTCCGGATTGTGCGCAGCATGTTCCTCGGCGACCCCGCCGAGGAGGCGCCGCTCGAGTCGAGTCTCGGCATGCGGGTGGCGCTCGGGGTGACCGGCGCGCTCACGCTGGCCATCGGCGTGTATCCGGAACCGGTGCTGCGACTGGCGCAAACGTCCTTGATCAAATAGTCCCATGGACAACATCCTTCAGAACCCGCTGATCTCGTCGATGTTGATCATGGTGGTGATCGTGCTGGTGTTCCCGCTGATCGCCGGCTACATCGTGCTGGTCGAGCGCAAGGTGCTCGCCGATATGCAGGTCCGCCTCGGGCCGATGCGAGTCGGCCCGCACGGGCTGTTGCAGCCGATCGCCGACGCGGTCAAGCTCCTGATCAAGGAGGACATCATTCCGGCGGATGCCGACAAGAGCATTTTCTGGCTCGCGCCTATCCTGTCGACGCTGACGGCGCTGACGGCGTTCGCGGTGATTCCGTTCAGCCCGAACATCTTCGTGGCCGATGTCAACGTCGGCCTGCTGGTGGTGTCGGCGATGAGCGCGGTCGGGATTCTCGGCATCGTGCTCGGCGGCTGGGCTTCCAACAGCCACTATTCGCTGCTTGGCGCGCTGCGGAGCGCCGCCCAGCTGGTGAGCTACGAAGTGGCGCTGGCGCTGGCGCTGCTGAGCGGCGTGATGGCCGCCGGAACGCTCAGCATGGTGGCGATCGTGCGCACGCAGCAGGAGCGCGGCCTATGGCTGGTGTTCGACAATTTTGGCCTGATGATCGTGCCGTTCATGGTCTATCTGATCGCGGCCACCGCCGAGACCAATCGCGCGCCGTTCGACCTGCCGGAAGCCGAATCCGAGCTGGTCGCCGGCTTTCACACCGAGTACAGCGGGTTTCGCTGGTCGCTGTATGTCCTCGCCGAGTATGCCAACATCTTTGTGGTCTCTTCGGTGGCGATCACGCTGTTCTGGGGAGGCTGGCTGCGGCCGTTTCCGAGCGTCGGCTGGCTCGAGATCCCGCTGAACACCGTTTTCCCCGTCCTGCTGCTGGCGGCCAGCGGCGCCGGCTGCTTCCCGCTGGCGAGCCGGCTGCGGAGCCGCCCGCAGGCGATCGGGCTGAGGGTGGTCGCGCTCGTGCTGATCGGCGCGGGTTCGTTGTTCCTGGTCCCGCCGGTGAATCGGGCGATCATCGGGCTGTTCTGGTTCGCCTTCAAGGTTTCCCTCATCATCTACACCATGATCTGGTTCCGCGGCACGTTTCCGCGCTTCCGCTACGACCAGTTGATGAACATCGGCTGGAAGTGGATGATCCCGATTGGCATGGGCGCGATCCTGGTCAACGCGATCGTGGGAATGGCCCGCGGCGTCTGAACTCGGATCCTCAAGCGTAGGCGTACACGGCGAATTCCGGCGCGCAGGCGCCGTTGAAGGTGTTGAGCCTGGAGCGCGTGAGCCACATGGGTGCGGCTCTCTTTGAAAATGCGTATGGTGAATTGAATCTCCATGGCTTGTGGAGTCAATGCCTGCACTGGAAGGTCTACACTGGCGGCTTCGGCTTGTGTTTTCAAACCGGCGGTCTTCACAGCACGCCGGGCGGGATGCTATGCTTCCCTCAGAAGGCTCTGGCCCCGCGGGGAGGGCCTATAAAGCAATAAACCATCGCCCATGACTATTACTGTTAAAGAAAAAACCGACCTGGTTGTGCCGCGGAGTGTGCGCCGCCAAGCCGGGATCAAAGCCGGCGACCGACTGCAGTTCCAAGCGTCTCCCCGTACCATTACCATCAGGGCAGAGCCGCCTACCTACAAACCCACCAAAAGTGAGTGGGCGGCCATCCGTAAAGGCGAAGCTGCGATTGCCCGTGGCGACTGTGTATTATTAGCCGAATTCCTCCATGACTTGGACCGTCGTCGTCGCAAAGCCCGTCCAAAAGCAAGCCAAAAGGTTTCCCGCTAAAGACCAGGACAAGATCGCCGCCGCCCTCCTCGCCATGGGCGCCGATCCTTTCGCCGGCGACGTGATCAAACTGGAAGGTGAGGGCAACCGCTGGCGCCGCCGGGTGGGCAGCTACCGAATCTTTTTCAGCGTGGACTCCACCAAGAGGACCGTGAACGTCAGCGCGATTGCCCGGCGCACTTCGAAGACGTACTAGAACATGCCGAAGTCGCCGCGCTCGAGCTCCGCGGTAAACTGATCGATCGCCCGGGCCATGTCCCGCAGGGGGAGGTCGTTTGCTTCGATCACCTCGAAGCCCAGCCGGCGCAGCTCGGCGCTCATCGCCAACGCGTCGTTGATCGGGTTCTTCAGCGGAGTGGCGTTCTGATAGGCGGCGTTGCCGATCACCAGCGCGAGCTTCTTCTGCACGCGCATCGGCTCGAGTTGCATCAGCCGTGGAGGCTGCCCCAGAGGTGGGGCCGCATGCAATACCGCGAGGCCCGCTCTCATATATCGCCGGCTCAAGGGAAATGCAGCGTATCCTTGAGCTGCTGACGCCGGCCGTCGTGGAAGAAGACCTGAATGCCGATCGCGAAGGTCCCCCAGCCGCTGGCGTCGAGCGGGAATGCCCTGGGCCCAGCACCGCGGCTGCACACCGACTGGATCGGATTGGGAAACGTGGGATGCAGCGTGTATTCGACGCACTTGATCTGTTTCAGAATCTCCTCGGAAGCGTGAAGGAAAACCGTCCAGTTCCACAATCCGGGCCTGGCGTGAGCCGCCGTGTTGTCGGCGGTGATCGGGAGGTGGACGGTCTCCGACTGAAAGCTCAGTTGATGACTCAAGTACTGCACGCGGCCGTCACGGTAGGTGACCTTGATCGGGACGCGGAAGGTCCCCCAGCCGTTGGAAGAGAGGGCAAAGGGAGATTGGGAATCACCGGGGGAACAGACTTTTCTCGCCGGATTCGGGAAAGTGGGATGGAGCGTATACTCGACGCAGCGGATGCGACTGAGAACCTCCGGCGAGGCTTTCAGGAAAACTTTCCAGTCCCAGCGCTCATCGCCTCGATAGTGCGCCGTGTTCGAAGCGGTGAGCTCCTGCGCGGCCGCCCCGAGGCCGGCCGAGAGCCATCCGACCGAGCAGGCGACGAGAAAACGCCGGCGAGGACTCATGGCGAATCGGCGGCCTTCATGACGACCCGCGTTCGCGGGATGAATACCGCCTCCTGGCTGACCCAGCGTCTGCCTCCGACCAACGCTTCGAACCGAATCCGGTCGCCGCTGTTGAGATTGTCCAACTCCGCCCACACGGTCTGATCCTCTCCCAGGACCTTCCGCGCTGGAAAGCGACCGGCTGCCAATTCGCCTGACTTCGCCCGATGGGCGGAGATTTCCAGAGTTTCCTGGTCGACTTGCTCGGGGAACACCAGGAGGACCTTCAGGTCGTAGGACTTGAACTTCTGCGCGAATTCCTTCACCGTCTCCAGTTCCGACCGCGCTTTCCCCAATGCACCTTCGAGGGCGCCCTGGCGGGACGAATAGGCCGCGTAGAGCATTCCGGTTCCGATCACCGTCACCCCGAATCCGAGCAGCATCGCCAGCGTCAGGTGCGTTCCCTGAAAACGGAGATCGAGCTTCTTGAACTCGAAGTCCACCGGCTTTTCGCTCAGCCGCTTGCCTCGCAGGAGCGTGTACAGGAAGATGCCCAACCCGGCGAGCGCTAGAGAGGCGCCGGACGATAACAAGACCAGGTCCATTGAAACCGAGGCCATGGTTCCGGAAGACAGTATACACCGGATGGCCTGGCGTGGACTGCGGATTACACGCAAGCAACGGGCGTTGAAGTTTACAGATGCGGCGGGAATGGGCGGAACAAAACTTTCGTTCGCAGCGTACGTCTAAAGGAACGAGGGAGGAAACGTCTCCGCGCAGGCACCCTTTCCCCAACCATCCAACCTTGCGCGGAGACGCCCTCGGTCTTAACCGTCAACCATTCTACTTCGGCGGGAGCGGGAAGTCCATCCCCTGGAGTCATGAATTTCGCCGTGCGCGCGTCACCGGATATCACCACACCGGCGTGGTGATGTCGAAATTCGTGCACACAACCTTCGGAACTGGGTTATCCTGGCAGACCAGAGAGGACTCACCATGCTCAAACACCTGTGGATTCTGGGGCTCGCGGTCGCAGAGGCAAGCGCCCAGGCTCCGTCGGAACGGGCAACCGCGCGGCTCACCCGGGAAATCAGGCATGAGGTTCTCATTCTCCCCTATTACGACATTTTCGACTGGGTCACCTTCCGGCTGGATGGATACAAAGTGGTTCTGTCCGGCTATGTCTCTCGCCCCACGCTGAAGGCGGATGTCGAGCGGGTCGTGAAAAAGGTCGAAGGCGTCGAGAGCGTCACCAACCGGATCGAGGTGTTGCCGCTGTCGCCCAACGACGACCGCATCCGGCAGGCCGTCTTCAACGCCATCTACAGGTTTCCCACTCTCCAACGGTACTCCCTGCGGGCGCGCCAGCCGATTCACATCATCGTGAAGAACGGCAACGTGAGTATCGTCAACCTCCAGGCCCGAGGTGTCCCCGGGGTCTTCGACGTGAAGAATAATCTGGCCGTCGAGAAATAGCCGGACTCAGTTGGCCGCCACTTCCCTCAATTGCCGGCAAGTCCGCAACAGGAAGCCGTTGGTCATCCCCGCGATGTAGTCGCAAATCACGCGGTGCGGCGCCTGGGAGGCAGCCTGGGCGGCATAAGGTTGCGGCAGCCGGCGCGGGTCCTCAAGATAATAATCGAACAATTCCCCGACAAAGGCCACCGACTTGCCACGTTCGGCCGCCAGCGGAGCCGCACCATAGAGGTTGGCATGCAGGAACCGTTTGAGCGCCTGGTTTGTGCTCGCCACTTGCGGCAGAAAACAAGCCAGCCGGGACGGGTACCGCCGGACGTCGGCGAGATCGGAGACGCCGGCGGCGAGCGAAGCGTTCAAGGTGCCATCGATCAGTCCGGAAACCAGCCCGTCGATCAGCAAACGCAGCGACTCATGAAACTGGACGCGTTCCGGGGCGCCGGGGAACTGCATTTGCACCCGGTCGTGAATTTCGTGGTATCGCGGAACCTCGGCACTGACCTGGTCGATCCCGAATAGACCGGCGGCGTGGCCGTCATCCAGGTCGGCGGTGTTATAGGCGATCTCGTCGGCCAGATCGATCAACTGCGCCTCGAGGGGCGGGCGCAGGTCCGGCAGGTATTCGGCGAGCCCGCCATCTTGGCCGGGCTCCAGGTCGCGGCTGTGCTTGACAATGCCTTCGCGGACCTCGAAGGTCAGGTTGAGCCCGGGGAAACGGGCGTATCGTTGTTCGAAGGACTCGACGATGCGGAGGGCATGCAGATTGTGATCGAAGCGGTCGCCGAAGCGGGCCATCTGGCGGTCCAGCTCCTGCTCGCCGGCGTGTCCGAACGGAGGGTGGCCGATGTCGTGAGCGAGCGCCAGCGCCTCGGTCAGATCCTCCTCCAGGCCGAGCGCGGCCGAGACGGTGCGGGCGATCTGGGCGACTTCGATGGTGTGTGTCAGACGCGTGCGAAAGTGGTCGGAGATGCCGGGGCTGAAGACTTGCGTCTTGTCTTCGAGGCGGCGGAAGGCCCGGGCATGGACGATGCGGTCGCGATCGCGCTGGAACCCGGTTCGATAAGAATGGGCAGGCTCGGGATACTTTCGGCCGAGGGATTTCTCGACGGGAAAGCGGAGGCGGCTCAGGTCAGCCGTCATGCCGGTTACTTGGCGGGTGGCGCTGGGGGAGCTTTCGGCGGCTCGGGCTGCGGTAAGCGGCTGAAAGCGGTGATGGCATAGCGGCTGACGGCGCTTCGGGGACTTACCCGCAGCGGTTCCAGCAGCTTGCGCGCCTCCTCCGGCCGGCTGGGACCGATCACCTCGGCCAGAGTGATGGTCGCCTGTTCCGCGGACACCATCATCGTCGGGTTGGCGACCACCGAGCGGAGCAGTTTTTCAGCCTCCGGGGTCTTCCCACGCGATATTTCCAGTTGCGCGAGGGCCAGCTTGGCGAGCGAGGCGTAATCGGGCGAGCCGTGATCGGAAACATCGCGTAACCGCCGGTCGGCTTCGTCCGTTTTGCCGGCATCGCTGGCCACGACGCCGAGGAAATACTGCGCCATGTCCGCCTCGTGGCTCCCCGGGTACTTTGCGATCAGGTCCGACATGGCCTTTTGCGTGGCCTTGTCCTTCTCTTCCTGCGTGTTGAACCACCGGAGTTTAGTGTTGGCGGCATTGGAGGGGGCGGCGCCAATGTAACCCTCCCGGATCCGGGTCGCCGCGATCAACGCCTCCTGCCGCGCCAGGTGCTGTTGCTTGCGGTAGTAATAGAATCCAATGCTCAGCACGACCAGCGCCAGGGCGATGCCGCCGAACAGAACAACCTGCCGCCGGTGCTCTTCGACGAACTCGACGGTATGCGTGACTTCCTGGGCAAACCGATCCGTCTTTAGTTCTTTGCGTGTTATTCGGTCCAACGGAACAACCTCGAAGCTCGATAGCGGACTTCTCTTATGCTACCACAGGGCGCTCGTCCCGAGTGGTTCAGGCCGTCGTCAGATTCCGGGTAATCGCGAACTTGACCAGCCCGGCGACGTCGTGAATGTCCAGCTTTCGCATCAGGCTGGCGCGGTAGGTGTCCACCGTCTTCGGGCTGAGATCCAGCCGGGCGGCAATCTCCTTGGCGCGGATACCGTCAATGAGAAGGGCAAAAACCTGGTACTCACGGGAGCTAAGGCGGTCCATGGGATCCTGATCGGAGGTCTTCCTCCTGGTAACGAAGATTTTCTCGAGCTCCAGCAGCGGCGAGACGTAAATCCCCCCCTCGCGAATGTGCTGAAAGGCATCCAACAGGTGACGCGCGGGGCCTGACTTGAGGACAAAAGCATTGGCGCCGCCGCGCAGCACCTCGAGAACCGTCTTACGGTCGCGGCGAGTCGCCAACACGACCACCTTGGTCGCCAGACCCTGCTGGCGCAACTTGTGAATGGCTTCGAGGCTGTCGAGCTTGGGCAGGTTCAGATCCATGAGGAGAATATCGGGAACGAGCTTGCGCACCAATTCCACCGCCGACTGACCGTCGCCGCATTGGCCGATGACTTCGTAGTCGCCGGAGATCTCGCACAGAACCGCGATCCCCTCGCGGACCATCGTGAGCTCCTCGGCCACTACGATGGAGACCTTGGCTTGCTCGTCCAACCCATGGCTCCTTTCCGGAATCGTTGCCCGAATCCGGGGAGACAGACACCCGCTCGCCGGCGAAACAGGAACAACCCGCCTTCCCTTAGGAGTGAGACCGGCTGTCGAATCTTCTCGCGCGATCTACGCGGAGTCGATGGAACGTCCGGCTGCCCGCTGGCGGCGCCGCGTCTCGGGCCAGCCGATGGCTCGTCAGGCGAACGTGCGGACCGCGGCGGCTTCGTCCTCATGAACTTCGAAAACAGTATACAACTTGGTGATCTGAAGCAGATCCTGCACCCGCTTGCCGAGGTTCAACAGCTTCAGCGTCCCACCCTGGTTGGCCACCGTCGTAAAGGCCGAAACCAGCTCGCCGATTCCCGAGCTGTCGATATAGCTGACCTCGGCGAGGTTAACCAACACTCTCTTGTTCCCTTTGGCCACCAAGTCGCGAACGGTATCGCGGAATGCACTGGAGCCCTCGCCCAGCGTGATCCGTCCAACCGCATCAATGACCGTCACATCGCCTACCTGGCGGGTCGTCAATCGTACACTCACTGGAATCAACCTCCTCGATGTTTATTCCTGTTCGGTCTTGGCGCGCCGGTACTTCACCAACCGCACCTCGGTGCCGGAAGGATCCAGCGTCCGGACCTCGAACTCGTCCATGAACGCCTGCACCAGCAGAATGCCGCGCCCGGACTGACGCAGAATATTCTCGTCCGCCAGCGGGTCCGGCACCGCGTGCAATTCGAAACCGTTGCCCTGGTCTGTGATCGTGACAGTGAATCGATCCGGCGCGGAATCCAGGCAGAGCCGCACGCTTTTCTTAACGTTGTACCGGTTCCCATGCACTACCGCGTTCACCATGCATTCCCGAACGGCGATCCCCAACTCCTGCAAGTCGCCTTCGTCAAAGCCCAGCACCCGCGCCCGTTCCAACACCATGGTCTCCGCGCGGTCAACACTGTCCAGAGTGGACTCAAGGATTTTGGTTTCAGCGCCTTGCCATTCCGCCATAGGCCGGTCGAGCGGTTGCGTGCCAGAGTCGAACCCGTTACAGTAGAATACCCTGACAGCGAAAGTCAAGACGTGTCTTGGCGCTGTCAACGCAAAGTGTCAACGGGCCGGCTCCCGGCTTCTCCCGCCTCCCGCGCCGGCTCGCCGGCGCGAAACTGCGCCGCCCACCGGCCGGTCGGCTATACTGGCCGGACAATGACGGTGATCGAGGGCCCGCCCGGCTCGGGAAAAACGCATGCAATCCTCGAGACATTTCGCGAGACGCCGGACGACGCCGGCCGATGCCTGCTGGCGCCCACCTCGACCATGGCCGAGCACCTGCGCAACCGGCTGGCGCGCGAGGGGCGGCTGGTGCGACCCGGCTCGATCCTGACCCTCTCGAAGTTCATCGAGCCCTGGTTGGCGGATCTGGCGCCGGTTTCTCCGGCGATGTTTCAGCTTCTGGTCGAACGCGCCTTGGCGCGTGTTCGGCCGCCGGCGTTTTCGCGGGTCGAGGATCTGGCCGGTTTTCCCGCCTCGCTGGCCGGACTGATTCAGGAATTGTCGGCGGCCGGCGGCGACGCGGCGCGCGTCGAGGCTTTCGCCGCCGGGACGGGCGACGAAGCGGCCCGCGGCGTGGCGCAGGTATGGCGGGCGGTGGAAAAGGCGCTGGGGCGGCGCCGGATCGGTCTTCGCGCCGAGCGGTTGCGGCTGGCGGCCGGCCGGATCCGCGCTCGAGGTCCCGGCGGGCCGCGGCGCGTTCTGGTCGACGGCTTCCTCTCGCTCACCGAACCCGAATTGGGTCTGCTGGCCGCGATCGCGGAGCACGCCGATCTGGTCGTCACGCAGCCGGTCTGGAGCGGCTCGGAACACACGCGCCAGCGGCTGCGCTCGATGGGGTTCGCCGTCCGGACCTGTTCGCGCCGAAGGCCGGAGGCGAGGAGGATCCTGGTGACGGCGCCGACGCCGGAGGAAGAAGCGGATGAAATCGCGCGGCGCCTTCTGGAGCGGCGCGCCGGCGGCCAGGCGTGGCGCGAGATGGGGATCGTTGTGCGCTCCGAGATTCCCTACGTGCCACTGCTCCGGACCACGCTCGAGCGCTTCGGCATCCCGGCGCGGTTCTTTTTCGCGGAACGGCTGGAAGCACAGCCGGCCGTCCGACTGGTCATGGAAGCTCTCGGCGGCTTCGGCGAGCTTCCCGCTTCCCCCTCCGAGTGGGCCGGGCGGCTCGCCGGATTCCGCGGGACGATCCCGTCAGGCCCGGTGAGCGACAAGGTATCACACGGACGCGCGATCCTGTGGCGGCTCGAGGCCGCCTCGCGGGATGCGCTCCAGCAAGCGCTCGATGACGCCGCGGCGATCTGGGAGCCCCGGGCGGCGCCGGCGTTGGACGAGTTCCGGAAAGCCGTTCTGACGGCCGTCCGCATGACCCCGGTGCGCGTCGCCGACCACCGCCGCGACGTGGTGAACGTGCTGGACGTTTACGAAGCGCGGCAGTGGGAGCTGCCCGTGGTGTTCGTTTGCGGGCTGATCGAGAGGCAGTTTCCGCGTTATCACGGGCCGCACGCGATCCTCGCCGACGCGGCGCGGCGCGCGCTCCAGAGCCAAGGCATCCCGCTGGCCACCAGCGAGGAGCGGCAGCGGGAGGAGCAGTTTCTGTTCGAGTTCGCGGTAAGCCGCGCCTGCGAGCTGGTTGTGCTCAGCCATCCCGAGCGCTCGAGCGGCGGGGAGGAATGCCTGCCCTCCAGCTTTCTGGAGGACCTGGCGCTGGACCCGGCTCCAGCCGGCGCGGTCCGGCCGCGGACTTCCCGCCGGCCCGCCTCGAGGCGCCCTCCCGAAGTCGTCGACGACGCGCTGCGGGCGTGGATCCGCCGGAGGCACGGGCGGATGTCGGCGTCGGGGGTCGAGAGCTTTCTCCAATGCCCATTTCAGTTTTTCGCGCGGTCAACATTGAAGCTCGTGGAACCTCCGGCGCCTCCGGAAGAGAGGCTCGATCCCCGGCTGGAGGGCACGATCATCCACGAGGTGCTCGCGGCGGCGGCCGAAACGCCGCTGCTGGTCGAGTCGTTATTCGAACGGATTTTCGAGAGCGCCTGCGGCCGGGAAGGAGTGCCGCCGGGTTGGCGCAAGGAAGCGGTTCGTCGCGAGATGCTGCGCCGTCTGCTGGCGTTTCTCGCCCTCGAGGAGGAACCGCTGGCCACCGCCGGCGAGGTGCTCGTCGAGCAGAAGTTCGAGCTGCCGCTCGAAGGCGGGCTGGTTATCGCGGGTAAGATCGACCGCACCGATCTGGACCGCGCCGGCAACGCCACGGTGATCGACTACAAGTACAGCGCCGGGTCGCGTCTGGGGCAAATCGTAAAGGGACATAACCAGGGAACCCGCGTGCAAGCAGGCCTCTACGCGCTGGCGGTACAAAAGCTGATGCGCCGCCGGGTGGCGGCGATGCTTTTCGGCGCCGTGCGTGGCGAGCCCGGCTGGCGCGGCTGGCGCGATCGAGACCAGATCGAGGATCTCATCAGGACGGCCGTAGAGCGCAGCCGCGAGGCGGCGGCGGCCGTCGCCGGCGGCCGCATCGAGCCGCAACCGGCCGATCCGTCGCAGTGCGACTACTGCGACTTCCGCGACATCTGTCGCGTCGAGGCACAGTCTGCCGTGGCGCGCACAGGGGGCGCCGCCCGGTGAGTCTTTCCGACGGCCAGATCCGCGCCGCCCACCGGCTGGGCCAGGATGTCTGCGTAGTCGCCGGTCCCGGCTCGGGCAAGACCAGCGTGCTCATCGAGCGCTTCCGGTGGCTGGTCGAGTCCCAGCGGGTTCCGGCATCCCGAATCCTGGGGATCACGTTCACCGAAAAAGGCGCCCTCGAGATCAAGCACCGGCTGGTGAGGGAGTTCCGGGCGGCTCCCGAGCGGCGGCGCGAGATCGAGCGCGCCTGGCTCTCGACGATCCATGGTTTTTGCGCCCGCTTGTTGCGTGAGCACGCACTGGAAGCGGGAGTCGATCCGGAGTTCGAGGTACTGGAGGCGACACGGAGCGCGCAATGGCTGCGCGAGTCCGCCGAAGAGGCTTTGGACGGCGTGCTCGCCAAACAGCCCGCGCTGGCGATGGGTCTGCTCGATTCACTATGCGTTTCCAACGACCCGGGCGAGCGCTCCAGCGACCTGGCCGACACGCTGATCGAGATCCACGAAGCGCTGCGCGTCGCCGGGGGCGTCGCCGGTTCCTCGCCGGATCCGGAACCAGAGCCAGATCCCTCCGCGGAGCTGGCGGCGAAAATCGACAGCGTTCTGTCCGAGAAGCTTCCGTTGCTCACGGCCGCCCAAGCCGAGGCACACCGAAACTTCCGCCGGTGGTTGGAGGCCTGGCAGGAGCTCGCCGGACTCCCACCCGGGCCTGCACACTTCGAATGGGCCGCCGGTTTTCAGTTGAATCGGAGTCGATTGAAGCCGGGCACCGCGGCGCGCTCGCTCGCCGGGGATGTCAAGGAGGAATGGCTCGATCGGCTGCGCGGCGCGTGGATGGACCATTTCCGCGGGCCGCTCCGGCAGCTACTCGCCGGTGTTTTGGAGCGGCTCGGGGAATCCTACCGCGGGCGCAAGCGGCTCGCCGGAACCCTGGATTTCTGCGACCTCGAGGAAGCGGCCATCTCGCTGCTGGCTCGCGGGGAACGAGTGCGGGTCCGCGTGCGCGACAGCTTCGATTACATCCTGATGGACGAGTTCCAGGACACCAACCCGCTTCAATGGCGACTTCTCGAACTGATTCGCCGCCCGGGACGATTTTTCGCCGTCGGCGATATCAACCAGTCGATCTACGGGTTCCGCCACGCGCAACCGGAGATCTTCGCGCGCTATCGGGCCGGTCTCCGCGAGGCCGGCGAATCGATCGACGAGCTGATGGAGAATCATCGCAGCCGCCCGGAGATCCTGGCCGCCGTCGAGGCCACGCTGGGCGCGGCCGAGGGGATCGAGGTGAACCGGTTGCTCGCGAGTCGACCGTGCCTGCCGGGGGCCGAAGCCTCTGTCGAGCTGATTGCCGGCTGCGGCGACGACCGGGAAGCGGCGACCGGGGCCGAAGCGGCCTGGGTCGCCAGGCGCATCGGCGAGATCGAGGGCAGTCTCGAAATAGAGCAGGAGGGACACCGCCGCCCGGCGCGCTTCGGCGACATCGCCGTGCTGGCGCGATCCGTCAACGCTTTCGGTCCACTGGCGGCCGCGTTGGACCGATACCAGGTTCCGTTCCTGGTGAGCGGCGGCCGGACATTCTATGAAGCGCGGGAGATTCGCGACCTGACCGGTCTTCTGGCGGCGCTGGCGAATCCTTTGGACGAGATCCGACTGGCCGGCGTGCTCCGTTCGCCGCTGGTCGGCGTGACCGACGAGACGTTGCTGCGGTTGAAGATCGAGGGAGGCCTGGCGGAAGCTCTGGACCGGCTCACCGCCGGCCAGCCGATGAGTATCGCCGAGGCGGACGCGGACGCACTGCGGGGTTTCTGGCGGCTCGCCGTCGAGCTCCGGTCGATTCGCGATGCGGTTTCTCCCGATCGGCTGCTGATACCGTTGCTCGACCAATCCGGTTATGAACTCATCCTGGGCGAGCGCCCCCGCGCCAACATCGCCAAATTCCTCGGTCTGCTCCGCGGCTGGCACAGCCGCGAGCCGAAAACCCTCCCCGCGCTGATCGAGGAGATCGCACGGCGCCGGTCCCAGGAAACCGAGCCGGAGGCTCCGCCGGCTGATCCGCATGCGGTCCGGCTGATGACGATCCATCAAGCCAAGGGATTGCAGTTCCCGATCGTGTTCGTGTACGCGCTTCACCGCGGCGTGGATCAGCGCCGCCCGGCGTTGCGCTGGACGCCGGAAGCGGGGCTGGGCGGGCGCTGGCGCGACCCGGCGACGAGCAAACCCTGCGCCGATACAGCCTGTCAGGCGGCGGACAGGATGGAGACGCTCGGCGAGAGAAGAGAAGAGAACCGGCTGCTCTACGTGGCCATGACGCGCGCCCAGGAACATCTGGCGCTGTCGTTCGCCAAGACCAACAGGGGGTCCTCGTGGACGAGGCTGATGACGGCAGGCTTCGGTCTGGACCTGGAAGCAGTTCAGCCGGAGTCGTTCTCCCAGCAATTGCCCGATGGGACCCGTGTCACGGTCACGATCTCGTGGCGGGCGCCGGAGGCGACGGCGGCCGCCCGGGCCAGCGCGCCACCACGAGACTTGCGTTTGGTCGACCCGCCGGCGGCTCGAGGCCAGCACGATTCGACGGCGCCGGTGACTCACATCGCGGCGTTCCTCGCCTGCCCGCGCCAGTACTACCTGGAACACTACCTGGGTTGGGGCGCCCTGAACCCGCCGGCCCGGCCGGAAGAAGAGGCCCCGGAAGAAAACAAGCATCCCGACGGGCGGGAGCTTGGCATCGAGGTCCATCGCCTGCTGGCCGGTGAAGCGCCGGAAGTCGCCGATGCCGAGGCGATCCGGCTCGCCGGCGTGTTTCGCTCGAGTACACTGGCCGCCAGGTCGTCGCGCGCGTCGCGCGTCGAGCGCGAGTTCGATTTTCTCGCCGAAGTCGAAGACATCGTGCTGCGCGGCCAGATCGACCTGTGGTACGAAGAGGGCGGCGAACGCCTGCTGGTGGACTACAAGACCGACGCGTTCGATCCCGAAGCCGAGCCGGCGCGTCTCGATCCTTATCTGCTCCAGGTGCGCTTGTACGCGCTCGGGCTGGCGAGCCTGGACGGCAGGCTTCCGGATCGCGCGTTCCTCTATTTTCTGAGGCACGCGCGGGCCGTGCCGGTATCGCTCGAAGGGGAGAGCCTCAATTCAGCCCGCGAACAGGTGAGGGCGTTCCGCGACGCGCAGGATCGGGTGGAATTCCCGCTGCGACCCGGCGAGCGGTGCCTGCGCTGCGCATTCTACCGCGGAATGTGTCCGGCCGGGACCGGCGAGGAGGTCAGCTCCCGCCCTGCCCGATTTTCCTTGCCAGCGCATCCATGAGGCGGCTCTGAACGTCGTGGGGAATGATCTGGGGCTCGAGGCCTTTATAGACCTGGATCGTCTTCTTGGTGGTGTCAAACACGACAAAGCAGTTCGGGCAATTGTCGATGTGCGCCTCCACCCGCTGACGGATCTCCGGGTCCGTCGTGTCGTCCAGGTAGTCGTTCAAGGAATCCAGAAAGTCCTTACAGGTAAGCAAAAACGTCCTCCCCCTTCCTCTTGAATACGCGCGTCAGCTTCTCCCGCAACTGCAATCGGGCCCGCAGCAGACGCGTCTTGACCGCCGCCACGGTCAGATCCAGGACCGAAGCGGTCTCTTCCGCCGACAGCTCCTCGATGTCGCGCAGCACGAACACGGTCCGGTAGATCGGCGCCAGGCCGTCGACGGCCCCCTCCAGAATCGAGCGCATCTCCTCTCCCGAGAATCTCTGCTCGGGACTGTCCCAAACCGCGATCTCACGCACGACCGGCTCCTCGGAGCCTTCGATCGGCTCGTCCAGCGACACGGTCCGGTCGGCTTTCCGCTTGCGCAGCTTCATCAACGATTCGTTCACCGCGATCCGCACCAGCCACGTCGAGAACTTGGAATGGCCTTCGAACCCGTCCAGGTGGGAATAGGCCTTCAGGAAGGTTTCCTGGAGCACGTCCTCGGCGTCCTCCTGGTGCTGGGTGATGTGGCGCGCCAGGTGAAAGATGCGCGTGCTGTATCGCCGGACCAGCTCGGTGAAGGCGGGCGCATCCCGATGCCGGGCCCGCTCGACGAGCAGCGGGTCGTCGAAGTTGTCCAGCGCCGCCGAGGATGCCATATCCACGACTATATCGTACACCTCGACGGTGGTCCCGCTCGAGACCGCCGTCATGGACGCCGAAGCGACGCCCTTCGACGATGAGGTACGGCGCCTGGTGCAGGCTCTCGCGAGCGTGGAAGGATACCACGCCGCCGCCGCGCTCACCGGACTCGATCCACAACCCGAACGCCTTGCGGTCCACCAGCTCCTGCACCAGCCGGGGCTCGACTTCCACCTGGATCCAGCCCTGGTCAATCGTCTTGACGGAGACGGCTTCGATCGTGCGGCCCGCCGGCTGGATCACGAGATCCTTTTCCTTCCAGGGAGCGGACGTCACCCCGACCCGCAGCCGCGCCGGCGGCCGGCCTTGAGCGACATGGAGCAGAAGCGTGGCTTTCTCGACCCGCCACCCTTCGGCCACCGCGACGCGGAAATCAGCGACCACGGACCGGGCGCGAGCTTCCATATCTAGCAGCGTTCCGGCGCCCGTCAGCCGGCCCATTTCCCCCGTTTTGAGGCTCACCGAGCCGTCGGCGGCGCATTCGAGAATGGCGGTTTCGGCCCATGAAACCGGGGGTGCGCTCCAAGTCAGAAAGAGAAGCGCGATGGCCCGGCGGCGACCGGTTCCGCTCGCAACCGGGGAGGGACGAGGGTGGCGGCACACAATGTTCATGAAAATTATACTTGCTGTCGGAGCCAATTCGATGGACACTGAAGTTTCGGAGACGCATTGAGCCTGAAGCTGATCGAAGACCCGCGGGCATGGGAGCCTAAAGAACACTGGACCACCACCGACGCCGTCGAGCACTACGACGTCGCCAGTTGGGGCAAGGGATATTTCTCGGTCGCCGCCAACGGACATCTGCACGTGCATCCCTCCAAGGACCCGCACCGCTCGATCGATCTCAAGGAGCTGGTCGATACGCTGGTTCTGCGCGGCATTTCGCCGCCGATCCTGCTGCGGTGTTCGGAAATCCTCAAGCACCGGCTCGGCGAGATCAACGATGCGTTCTCGAGCGCCATCCTGGACCACGGCTACAAGAGCGGCTACTTCTGCGTCTACCCGATCAAGGTGAACCAGCAGCGGCAAGTGGTCGAAGAGGTGTACCGGCACGGCAAACCGTATCGCTTCGGACTCGAGGCCGGCTCGAAGCCCGAGCTGCTGGCGGTGCTCGGATTGGCCGACAACGAGACGCCGATCATCTGCAACGGCTTCAAGGACGACGAGTACATCGAAATGGTGATGCAGGCCCGGAAGATCGGCCGGTTCATCATCCCCGTCGTCGAGAAATACACCGAGCTCGATCTGATCGTGAAGCACGCCGAGCGGCTCGGCGTGCGGCCGGCCATCGGCCTGCGATTGAAGCTCGCCGCCCGCGGCTCGGGACGCTGGAAGACCTCCGGCGGCTACCGCTCGAAGTTCGGCCTGACCGTCACCGAGGCGCTGCGCGCGCTCGAGCAGTTGCGTGCCCTCGGCATGGAGGACACGATCGAGCTGTTGCACTTCCATCTTGGCAGCCAGATCACCAACATCCGGCAGGTGAAGGGGGCGGTCACCGAGGCGGCCCGCATCTACGTCGAGCTGAAACGCGCCGGCGCCGGGCTGCGCTACCTGGACGTCGGCGGCGGCCTGGGGATCGACTACGACGGCTCCCAGACCGATTTCGAATCGAGCGTCAATTACACGTTGCAGGAGTATGCCAACGACGTCGTCTATCACATCCAGAGCGTCTGCGACGAAGCGGAGGCTCCGCATCCGATTATCGTCAGCGAGAGCGGGCGGGCCATCGCCGCCTACCACAGCCTGCTGGTGTTCAACGTGCTCGGCGTCAGCGGTCTTGGCGGTCAGGACATCCCGCACGAGCTGCCGGCCGACGTCGAGCAGCCGCTGGTCGATCTGCTGGAAACCCACAAGAGTCTGAGCACGAAGAACCTGCTCGAGGCGTTTCACGACGCCCAGCAAGCGCTCGATTCCGCCCTGAATCTGTTCAGCCTGGGCTACCTGCCGCTTCAGCAGCGCAGCACGGCCGAAAACCTGTACTGGGCCATCTGCCGCCGCATTCATCGGCTCGCCAAGGAGCTCGAGTATCTGCCGGAAGAGCTCGAAGGGCTCGACGCGATGCTCTCGGACACGTATTTCTGCAATTTTTCGCTGTTCCAGAGCATGCCCGACAGTTGGGCCGTCAAGCAACTGTTCCCGATCATGCCGATCCACCGGCTCAACGAGGCGCCCACGCAACACGCGGTGCTGGGCGACATCTCCTGCGACTCCGACGGCAAGGTCGACCAGTTCATCGACCGCCGCGACGTCAAGCGCACTCTGCGCCTGCACGCGTTCAACGGAGAGCCGTACTTTCTCGCAGCCTTCCTCGTCGGCGCCTACCAGGAGATCCTCGGCGACCTGCACAACCTGTTCGGCGACACCAATGCCGTCCATGTCAGCCTGAGCGACTCCGGCGAGGTCCTGCTCGACACGGTCATTCGCGGCGACACCGTGCACGAGGTCCTCGACTACGTGCAGTTCGACGCCAACGCGCTGCTCGACCACTTCCGCAAGGACGTCGAAGCCGCCGTGCGCGAGGGAAAAATCGGCTACGAGGAAGCCGGCCGCCTGGTGCGGTTCTACGAGGACGGCTTGTCGGGTTACACCTACCTGGAAGATACCCACGTGCGTTGAATCGTCCGAGGCGAAACTCCCCGCCGCTCCCATACGTCCGAACAGGCATGAGGACCGCTTCCCTCCTTCCGGCGCTGGTGGCGGCGAACTTCGTAATGGCGCTCGAGGCGGCCAACCGCCCGCGGCGGTTCGCGCTGCTGCTGGCGGACCCGCCGATGGCCGAGGCCTTCGAGGCCAGGCAGGCCCGGACAGCCGCCGCCGTCAATCACCGGGCCAGGATCGCGGCCGCGCAGACGACGCTCCGGGCGGCGCTGGCGGAACTCGGCGCGACGGTCACCGGATCGACCGAGACGCTGCTCAACGCCGTCTACGTAGCGGCGCCGGAAGAGCAGGCGGCGAGCCTGTCGCGGCTGCCGGGCGTGGTGCGGGTCGAGCCGATGCTCGAGCTGAAGCGCCACATGATCCGGGCGCCGGAGCTGGTGAACGCGCCGCAGGCGTGGAGCACGGCCGGCGGAGCGTCCAACGCGGGCGCCGGGGTGCGGATCGCGATCCTGGACACGGGCATCGACCAGGAGCACGCGGCGTTTCAGGATGCGTCGCTGGCGCCGCCTTCCGGTTTCCCCAAGTGCCGCCAACAGGACTGCGGCTTCACCAACGGAAAGGTGATCGCGGCGCGCAGCTACGTCGAGATGCTCGTGCTTGGCGAAGATCCGAGGTTCTCTCGCCCGGACGATCTGTCGGCGCGGGACAGGGTCGGCCACGGCACGGCCACGGCGATGGTCGCCGCCGGCGTACGGCATAACACGCCGCTCGGCGTCGCTTCCGGGGTCGCGCCGAAGGCCTGGCTGGGCAACTACAAGATTTTCGGTTCGCCCGGGGTCAACGACGTCACCTTCGACGACGTCGTGATCCGCGCGCTCGAAGACGCGCTGAACGACGGCATGGACATCGCCGTGCTCTCGATCGGCCGGGCCGCGTTGTTCGCGCCCACCGACACCGGCTCCTTCTGCGGCCGCCCGAGCGGCACCGCGTGCGATCCGCGCGCCGACGCCGTCGAGAACGCGATCCGGCGCGGGCTGACGGTGGTGATCTCGGCGGGCAACGACGGCGACCTCGGCATCGAGCTGCCGACGCTCAACTCGATCCACACCCCGGGCACGGCGCTTTCGGCGATCACCGTCGGCGCGACGACCAACGCGCAGGTCTACGAATCGGGTGTGCTCGTCGAGGGCGGCGGCGTGCCCGCCGGCCTCGGGCGCATCCCGGCGCTGTTCGGCGACGGGCCCAAGCCGGACGCGGCGCTGCGCGCGCCGCTCGGCGACGTCTCGAGACTCGAGGATAACGGACGCGCCTGCTCGCCGCTCGCCAACGGCTCGCTCGCCGGCGTGCTGGCGCTCATCGAGCGCGGCGACTGCGCGTTCGCCACCAAGGTCAACCACGCGCAGCGCGCCGGCGCCCTGGGCGTGGTGCTCTTCCAGCGCTCGGGAAACTTCCTGTTCCGTCCGACCGGTCTGAGTGAAACCGGCATCCCGCTGGTGCTGATCGGCTCGACCGCCGGCGCCGCGCTGAAGAGTTTTCTGGCGGCGAACCCGGGCCGCGCGGCGGCGCTCGATCCGGCCGTTAGCCCGCGCGCCATCGCCGCCGATGAAGTGGCCTTCTTCTCCTCCCAAGGGCCGAACATCGGCGGCTCCGAGATCAAGCCGGAGCTGACGGCGGTCGGCCGCCAGAACTACGTCGCCACGCAGCGCTTCGATCCCAACGGCGACATGTACGACGCGAGCGGTTTCGTCGCCGTCGAAGGGACCAGCTTCGCCGGGCCGATGGTCGCCGGCGGAGCGGCGCTCGTCAAACAGCGCAACCCGCGCTACACGCCGGCGCAGATCAAGAGCGCGGTGGTCAACACGGCCATCGAGGACATCGTCGACTACGACTACAACGACCAGCCCGTTCGGGCGCGCACGAGCGGCACGGGCGCCGGCAAACTGGACGCCTCCCAGGCGGTCCGCGTCACGCTCACCGCCGAGCCCGCCACCCTTTCGTTCGGCGTGATTGCCGCCGGCGGGACGCTTCCCTCCCGCGGGCTCCGCATCACCAATACCGGAACCGCGACGGCGAACGTGCGCCTGGAGGCGCGGGCGCGCGACACCGACCGCAACGCCCGCGTCACGCTGAGCCAGACGAGCTTTTCGCTGGCCGCCGGGGGAACCGCGCAGCTCACCGCGCGCCTCGACGGCACGCGCCCGCCGCCCGGCTCCTACGAAGGGTTCGTGGTCATCGAGGGAGGCGCGGTCCCGCTCAAGGTGCCGTACCTGTACCTGGTCGGCGACGGCGTGGCGTTCAACGCGTTTCCGCTCCGCGGCTTCGGTTTTATCGGCAACGTCAATGAGTCGCTGCCGGGCCGCCTTGCGTTCAAGGTCGTCGACCGCTACGGCGTGCCGGTCAACGGCGTGGGCGTCCGCTTCCGCAACACGCTCGGCAACGGCGTCATCGAGATCGCCAATGACCGCACCGACGTGCTGGGCATCGCCGAAGCCAGCCGCGTGTTCCTCGGGCCGCAGCTAGGCGAGCAGGAATTCATCGCCGAAGCCGGCGGGTTGACGGTTGTGTTCCCGGGACGCGCGCGGCTGGTTCCGGTGATTCGCACCGACGGCGTGGTCAACGCCGCCAGCGGGCGCCTCGAGCGCGGCATGGCTCCAGGCTCCTACGCTTCCATCTTCGGGCGAAACCTCAGCGAATCGTTCCGCGTGGCGACGACTGCCGCGCTGCCGCTGTCGCTGGCCGGAGTCAGCGTCAGCTTCGACGAACCGGCGCGCCGCCTTAGTCTACCCGGCCGGATCCATTTCGTCAGCGACGGCCAGATCAACGTGCAGGTTCCCTGGGAGCTCGAAGGACTCAACTCGGCGATGATGAAGGTCAGCATCGGCGACACCTCGAGCGCGCTGTACACCGTGCCGCTGAACGATTATTCGCCGGCGATGTTCGAGTTCATGGAAGCTTTGAGCGGCCGGCTGCTGGCCGCCTCGCTCGACGCCGGCTTTACCCTGATTACAAGCGCCTCGCCGGCCCGGCGCAACCAGTTCATCCAGCTCTACGCTAACGGTCTCGGTCCGGTCGACAACCCGCCTCCGACCGGCCAACCGGCTCCCCCACAACCTTTGTCGCCGGTCCGGGTTTTACCGGTTGTCACTTTTGGCGGGCGGGCCGGGGAAGTGCTGTTTGCGGGCCTGGCGCCGTTCAATGTCGGCTTGTACCAGGTCAACGTTCGAGTGCCGCCGGATGCGCCAACCGGGACGCAGCCGGTGGTCGTGACCGTCGGCGGCGTCTCATCGAAACCGGCCAACCTGCCGATTCAGTGATAATAGGGATCAGTCACCCGGTTTGGGATCAATCATGAGACGCGTCTGCATTGTCTTTCTCCTGGTATCGGCGGCCGCCGCCCAGGTTGTTCCCGGCCACTACGTGCTCGAGCTGGAAGGCGACACCGCAGTCGGCGCCGCCGTCAAGCAGGGCCGGAAGGAAGCGGCCGGCGACCGCCGCGCCGCGATCCAGGCCGAGCACCAGCGCCTGGCGGCGATGCTGGCGGATCGTGGGGCGGAGGTTGTGACCACGCTCGATACGGTCGTCAACGCGATCGTGGTGCGCGTAAAGGACGAAGACGCCGCCGGGCTCGCTTCGTTGCTCGGCGTTCGGCGAGTGCATCCTGTGCGCGAGGCGTATCTCGAGCTCGACCGGGCCCTGCCGCTGCACAAGGTGCCCGACGCCTGGCGGCAGATCGGCGGTCAGGACAAGGCGGGCCTGGGCGTGAAGATCGCCATCATCGATTCCGGAATCGACCATGAACATCCGGGATTTCAGGATTCGTCGCTCACCGCGCCCGAAGGGTTCCCGAAAGCGGGTCGCGAAGAGGACCTGGCTTTCACCAACGGCAAGATCATCGTGGCGCGGAGCTATGCGACCCTGGTCGATCCGGCGGCCGATCCCGCCCCGCGCGACGTCGTCGGTCATGGCACGGCGGTGGCCATGGCGGCCGCCGGCGTCACCAACAAGGGCGTGTTGGGTGAAATCACCGGCGTGGCCCCGAAAGCCTACCTCGGCAATTACAAGATTTTCGCCGGAACCGGCGGCGGGCGCACGTTCGACATCGCAATTCTGGCGGCAATCAACGACGCCGTCAAGGACGGGATGGACGTGATCAATTTCAGCGGCGGCGTCATTCCGGCGCCCAATCCCGACATCGACCTGCTGGTCAAGGCGGTCGAGGAAGCTTCGGCCGCGGGGGTGGTTTTCGTCAAATCGGCCGGCAACGAAGGCCCGGATCCGGGAACGATTACGTCGCCCGGCGCGGCGCCGTCGGTCATTGCCGTCGGCGCGTCGTTCACCGACCGGGTGTTGGTGCCCGGGCTGGCGCGCGTCGAGGGATTGCCGTATGCCGCCTTGCCCGGCAACGGCGCCAATCCAACCGAACCCATGTCGGGACAGATGATTGATGTCGCCACGCTCGGCCAGGCCGGTTTGGCGTGCAACAGTCTGCCCGCCGGGAGTCTGGCGGGCAAGATCGCTTTCATCCTGCGCGGGGAATGCTTCTTCGAGGTCAAGCTGACCAACGCCTCCGCCGCCGGCGCCGTCGCCGCGCTGCTGTACACGGATGCCGACCGCCCGGTGGCGCGGATGGACGTCGGCGCCGCGACGATTCCCGGCCTGATGGTCGTTCACTCCGACGGGCTGAGGATCAAGCGACAACTGGCGGAGAAGCCGGACGCGGCCGCCACGCTGATCTTCGACATCGCCCCGCTGCCGCTCGATCCGAACGAGGAGGTTGATTTCACCAGCCGGGGACCAGCGGCGAATCTCAGCATCAAGCCCGACCTGGTCGCCACCGGTGTTCAGATCACGACGGCCGCCCAAAGATCGGACCCCGACGGGGTGGTCTATGGACCGGACGGCTACGACATTGTCGACGGAACGAGCTTCTCGGCGCCCTTGGTCGCCGGCGCGATGGCGGTTCTGAAAGGGGCGCGGCCGGGCCTGAGCGGCCAGCACTACCGCTCGCTCTTGATCAACAACACGACCGCGGCGGTTTTCACGCCGAACGATCCGGCTCCGGTGCAGACCGCCGGCAGCGGACTGCTGAACCTGGCGGCGGCGGTCGCCGGGACGGTAACCGCGACTCCGGTGTCGGTGAGTTTTGGAGCCGGCAGCGGCACGGCCGACCTGACTCGCGAGCTGAGTATCGTCAATGTGGGAGCGGCCGACGACACGTTCAGCTTTTCGATCGTCCCGCTGAAGGCAGGGACGGCGCCGACGCTTTCGGACACCTCGATGCTGCTGGCCCCGCGCGCCTCCAAGCCGCTCGCTCTGCGTCTGAACGTCGCCGGCCTCGATCCCGGCGAATACCAGGGCTTCCTTCGGATCCTCGCCACGAAAACCGCGGTCGAGACGCGAGTCGCCTGGTGGTACGGCGTCACTTCGTCGACGCCGAAGTTCCTGACGCTGCTCGGAAACGTGCCGTCTACCCTGGCTCCGTCCGGCAGAGTCGACGTGTTTGCGCGGATCGCGGACACGGCCGGCGTGGCCATCCTCGACCAGGACCCCAAAGTGACCGTCGTTTCCGGCGAAGGCAGCGTGGTCCGGATTGATTTTCTGCACCCGGACATCCCTGGATTCCATCGAGTCCGGCTTCAGATGGGGCCGGTTGCCGGCAACAATGTTTTCCTCTTTGAAGCCGGCGACGTGCGCCACCAAGTCACCCTGCGCACCGTGCGCGGTGTCAACTGAGCTCTCTCGCGCTGTTCTTCGTAGTGCGCTTCTTCGTTACACTGATTCGGGAGGCGCATTCCATCCATGCTCGTCGTCATGAGCGCCCAGGCGACCGCCGGGGACATCGCCGGAGTTTGCGGCAAGATCGAAGCTCTCGGGTTCCGCCCGCATATCATTCCGGGAGCGCAGCGAACCGCCATCGGCGTCACCGGCAACCAGGGCGCCGTCGATCCGGCGGAGTTTGAAGGCCTGCCGGGAGTCGCCGAAGCGATCCGTGTTTCAAAGCCTTACAAACTGGTCAGCCGCGAGGTCAAGCCGGAGAAGACCATCGTCGAGATCGCCGGCGCCCGGATCGGCGGGCCGGACCTGGTGCTTATCGGCGGGCCGTGCTCGGTCGAGTCCGGAGAACAGATCCTGGCGGCGGCGCGCGCCGTGAAATCCGCCGGGGCGCAACTGCTTCGCGGGGGCGCCTACAAGCCGCGGACTTCGCCGTACGCGTTTCAGGGGTTGGCCGAGGACGGGCTGAAGCTGCTGGCGGAGGCACGGGCCGAGACCGGCCTCGGCGTGGTGACCGAGGCCATCGACGTCGAGACCTTCGACCTGGTCGAGCAATACGCGGATTGCGCGCAGATCGGCGCGCGGAACATGCAGAACTTCTCGCTGCTGCGGCGCGCCGGCCGCTCGCGGCTCCCGGCGCTGCTGAAGCGCGGCATGTCGTCGACGCTCGAGGAGTTTCTGATGGCGGCCGAGTACATTCTGGCCGAAGGCAACTACAACGTCATCCTGTGCGAGCGCGGCGTGCGCACTTTCGCCGACCACACCCGCAACACGCTCGATCTCAGCGTCGTACCGGCGGTGCAGTCGCTCAGCCACCTGCCGATCATCGTCGATCCCAGCCATGGCACGGGCCGCCGCGACAAGGTTCATCCGATGGCGTTGGCCGCCGTCGCCGCCGGCGCC
>Ga0247727_10005534_pt1 | contig 25538 bp, 24 predicted proteins | sample WisWelCaveWW1625_FD_202498 | JGI IMG/M metagenome (GOLD analysis project Ga0247727, IMG submission 202498) | Biofilm microbial communities from Wishing Well Cave, Virginia, United States - WW16-25 | ecosystem: Environmental > Aquatic > Deep subsurface > Groundwater > Cave microbial mat | place...
GGCGCATTTTCCGAATTGAGGCCAAATACTCCCATTGATCTGGCAAAGGCTGAAACTGCGCATCTAAAAATTCCGTGTTGCCTGATTTTCGCGCTTCTTTTTGCAAAGGCAACGCAATAAGATTTCCGAACCCGCCTTTTGGCATCGTGTCTTGATTCGGAAACAGCCGGTCATAACTCGTCATGCTGAGCTGATGATGGCGCGACATGGTTTCGGTGAGCAAATAGCTTCCCAGATTACGAGCAACAGAAGCTGGAACGACTTCTGAGAAGAAAATCCACACATGGCCGCCATTACCCGAGCGCGATCTTTCCAACGCGGCTGACACATTGTTCAATTTACAGACTTCCAAAAACGCGGCAGCATCATCCTTCCAACCTTCTTTATCAAAATCAATGGCTAAGAAATAGCAAGTTTCATCTTTGCGGAGTGGATAGATGCCAATAACGTGATGACCATCGAGATGAGCACGAAAAACTTCCGGCGTTAGCGGTGTATATTTACAATTGCTACATTTCACTTCCGGTTTGGTGCAAATACCCGGCTGCCATTCGTATTCACAAACCGGGCTGTAGCCTTTCTTGCCGGTTTTCTGGCTGATCCACAAGCGCGCGAATACATCATCGCGGCCACGGAAGAGATTGGCGAAGAGTTGAACTTTTTCTTGGGGTGGAGTATATTTAGTCAATTGGCCAGAGGTGGGATTATTCGTGGCACTTGTTAATTCGGCGAGTTTGGAGCGTAACTTTTCTAATTCCAAAGCCGCACGATCACGCGCTTGATTTAAGCATGTCAACTCGGCCTCGGCTTGTGTGATGGACTCGATAATTTGATTGCGTTCATTCATAAAAAGGTGAATAAATAAATTTATTATACAGGTCTATGATTTCTCAGGACATGTTTTCGCACTTGGTTTAAAATAGGTTACAACGTCACAAAGCAGTAACGACGTCTGTTAATCTGTTCTTATTTATCATCTCCGGCTCCGTTTTAGATCAGGGAATTCTAAGATCAAGTGATGACAGTGAAACGTCGCGGGGTATGCTTTTCCAATTGGAACACTGCGAACGTGACGAGACAGTTTCTGGGGACGCGATGGGAAGCTCGGATGGTTTTTGAGCTCGCACGGAACCTTTGTTGAAATGTTTTGAAATGTATCGCCAGGCGTACCGGACAGCAGGTAACCGAGCATGGCCCCTTCGCTCGAAAATGGCGCATAGCGAAACTTGAGATAATTATTCCGAATGGCGCGAGCATATTCGGAAACTGCCACAGCGTTTTCCAGTACCTTCGCCTCCAATGGCCACATGATCCGCTCATCTTCCCAAAGAATGAAAGCCACATCATTTTCAGGTGGCTGTGCGGGAGATGCTTCCATCTTTTCGCGCTCGGAAGGCCCGTGCAGAACATAGAACGGTTCATCACCCGACATTGCCCTATGAATGCGAGGCGCAAGCAATTGAGTGATACTGCGCTCTAAATCCCTTCCATCTACAGATGGATTGTCTCTCCTCATTTGGTCGTAAGCTTGCCAGACAAAACCGAGCAAAATTGCGGATTGGTCACGGCACCATGTTTCAGCGAGGAGAACAAAATCGAGAGAAGGCATGAGGTCTCTGCCCGGCAAATCAGTTTGATCTTTCGTGCTCATTTCCTGTTAGGCTGCTCGATTCTTGTGGCTGCCTGCCAGCGCGCGAAATCGGCTGCCACTTCATCCGCATCGTGAAGCCCCATACTACGCGTCCAGTAGCGGTAGGCATCCGGTTTTAGAATGAAAATCGTGGGCGCTCCATCGCGGTGTTCATAGATTCTTGCCACGCGTTGATGATAGATATTACTGACGGATGTTTTCCGACTGCGTAGCCAAGTCCGGTTCAACGCTTCAAATTCGTTTAGGAGGTCTTTGGTATGTAACGAAGCGACACGAACCTGCTCGGCGGATCGCGGATTTAGCTCGAAAGCGATCAACCGATATGGCAGAAGTTCGTTGCCAGCTTCCTGAAAGATCGTCGCTGTAATGTTTTTGTCGTGCCCAAACCCGGCTTTGAGGACACGAATAAAGTACTCACAATAGCGACGAAGCTGTGGTTCTTCCATTGAGTCAGTTTTCCGCTGCGTGCGCTGCCTTCCTGGTGAGTTCTCATCGCCTTTGAAATCCGGTAGCGTAATATTGAACAAATCCTCGACCAAAACCCATTCCGCATCTTTGAATCCGAAAAGTTTTCTGACTTGATTATCAATTTCATCAAATGTACCAACGTTGGCGAGTAAAGGGCCTGAGCTCGAATCAGCGATCGGAACGCGAAGAAACTCACTGACTAAAGACTCGGGACGATAGGAGGCAAACCGACTACTTGTGAGTAGCAGGAAGTAGACAGCAAAAGCGCTGTTTAAGCTAAGACAAGCCGCGTCAAGGTAGTGTGCGTGCTCTGGAGGAATATGAACGCTAACATAACTCTGCGTGAACAGAACACCTTGCCGAATGCTTTCGGAAGGAAGGACTGCCGCACTGAATCTTCCGACACTCTTTTGCCATCCTCGCTTAATGATGAGTTGAGGCGCTTGGAATGCTTGCAAATCAGTCTTTCGATGAGTTCGTATTCCCTCAGTTGTTGGAACTTTGCTTTCGTCCAAGAGCAGTTTGGTGTGGGGTGGGAATGCATCTGCGTTCCAAAAGCGCCTGTTCTTTGTATCCTCGTGAATTTGGCCGTTTTCGTCAAGTTGCAAGCCGTTTCGAATTTTAGCAACTCTCTTCTTTTTCTTCAATTTTTCTAGGCACCAAGCTTCGCGCAGACGCCATAGAAAGGCTCGATCTCGTGTACCTCCCCACATTAATGTCGTCCAAATTTCAGAATCGTTGGCTGCTTCATTGGGATGAAGTACTTTACTATCTGTCGGCTCTATTATTATATCGAACTCATCAGCCAAGTCTTCCACCTGCTTCGGGCTGATGTAGGCGAATCGTTCGTTAATGGGAGGTTGCGGCTTGAAGATAATAACACATGATGGCGCAACTGACTTCTGTGTAGAGTGCGTTTTGCGGTTAAAAACTTCGAACCGCAAAACCGAAAGATTGACAACTTCCTCAACGCGGAAGTTGGTAAAGAACTGCTGACGAAACGCAAGCGCCGGACCACTTCGATTAAAGAGAAGCGAACTAGCGGATTGGATGATTACGATTTTCCCATCTGACTTCGCAAGTACCGCTGCTTTCGGGAGGAAGAGCGTGCCGATTCCTTTGTTTGCTACAGGCCATGAATGAGTTTTATCATTTGCCCATTTCTCGGCAGCTTCGGTCAGCGGCACTTTTTCACCCCATGGGGCGTTTCCAATCACCAAATCGTAGCGGGCGGCGTCTTCCTTTGTGCGAAAGCCAGCACGGTTCTCCTCAAAAAAATCAGCGTTGATAATCCGATGCTCGCGCATAGCCGGAAATGACACTTGCGACCAATAGTATTTCGGCTCAATCTCATCGCACATAGCAAGATAGAGACTAAACGATGCGACGCGTACGGCGTGCTGGTCTTTGTCCACCCCAAACAAATTCTTTTCCAGCATTCCGCGAAGCCTTTCGGCACGGATAGCTTGGTCGGGATGCGCTTTTTTCCAGCGATGAATCAAACGCTGGAAAGCCTTCACAAGAAATATTCCAGAACCACAAGCCGGATCCAGAATTTTCAAATTCCATTCCTTGCCATCCCAAGGTAGGACTCGGTCGAGAATAAAATCTACAAGATGGGGCGGTGTGTAATAAATGCCCTCACCAGCGGCGCGCTCACTGACAAACGCCTCATAGATACTGCTAATAAACTCTAATGGAATGGCGTCAAAGGCATACTGCGGCCACAGGCAAAGCTGGCCCGATGGCATATCCAAGTCGCCTTTAATGAAGTCTCGCAGCAGATGGAGATGTGAGGGTTTAACATACTTCTTCTCGTGTCTCCAGCCGCGCGCTCGTTCTTGAGGCGTATTGCCTTTGCCCGGGAAGAGATCACCGTTGAACTTGTCATTTAGCCAATCAAAAAGGCGATAGGTTTCGTCATAATCGTCAAGGAGGCTGGAGAAATCCTTGTGTTCCTTTTGAAGAATGCCTGTTTCGCAAAGGCTGGTGAGCTTGGCCTGATTCAAAGCAGAATTACCTTGCGGGTCTTTGCGATCAAAGAGAAACTGAACGAAAACAATTCTAGCCAAAAGGTCGTGGCAAACATCGTCGTTATTTAGTCCTTGCTTATGAAGCACAAGTCGGACATGCCGGAGGTTGCCCAATAGCATTTGATCGGCTCGTTGATCGCGGCGGAATCGTTCCGCGTGATCTTTGAAGAATTGGCCGGAAACGAGATTGACCCAATGCAGTACGTGCGTTGCTCGGTTAGTGATGTCAGTGGAATGAGATCCAGTTAAATCAGCGGTCGATAATTCCTGAACAACATAGTCCAGAAGTGGCCGATTCTCAGGTGGCTCACAGCATGTCCAAACGCGCAATAGATCGGGCTCCACTGTGACGACTGTCGGGCTGTGCGAGAAGTTCCACGCCAAGCGATGTAGTGCGCGGAGCGTTTCATCGCTTGCTTTTCTATTGAACTCAGCAACGATAGCCAGTGGTGCTTCAGTGTCTTTGGCTTGCGAATTGCGCAGAAGCACTCCGACTTTTACATTCGAAGCATCGGGATACCAGGAAATTGCTCTCTCGATTTTGGCTTGTGCTAATTTAGCAAATACTTGCGCCCCCTCTCCGGAAGGGTTTCTAATCTCTTGTGGTGAAGGCCAGCTTAATCTTTCATGTGCCAAAGTAAGTGACATAGAAAGTATGCCAATAGGTTTGGAAAATTAATTTCAGTTTAATTTGAGCAAAGCCGAAGCATGTAATTTGATCTGTCCGTTCGCCTTCTGAAAAATGCTTTTGTAGTCTGCTTTCAATACCGCGGCATCAAATACAACGGAATGCCGTCCCAGCGCGAGCTGATGAGCGCCTGCATGCCGAAGCCGTTGATGAAACGGCGCGTGACGCGTTCCCACAGTTTCGGTTTGACGCGGCCGACTTCGATGAGATCGGGGTCGACGGTAATGTGCGCCAACTGTTTCGCGACTTCGACAGCGCGATCGAAACCGCCCAGCTCGTCGACGAGGCCGCAGGCAAGGGCCTGGCGTCCGGTCATCACGCGACCGTCGGCGAACTGGCGCACTTTGGCGGGCGCGAGATTGCGGCCGCGCATGATGGCGTCGACGAATTGCTCGTAGGTGTCGTTGATCATTTCCTGCAACATGCCGCGCTCCGAATCCGTCATGCCGCGATACGGCGCCGGCGTGTCTTTGAACTGGCCGGACTTGACCACCTGCGATTCCACGCCGACTTTGCTGAAGAGCTGGCTGAGATTGCGCGAGTGAATGATGACGCCGATCGAGCCGGTGACCGTGCCGGCATTCGCGAGAATGCGTTCGGCGGCCATTGACACATAAACACCGCCGGAGGCGGCCACGTCGCCCATCGAGGCGATCACCGGAATTTGATTGTCCGCGCGAAATTTGCAGATAGCGTCATAAATTTCCTGTGTCGCACCGACCGTGCCGCCGGGCGAGTTGACGCGCAGGATCAGGGCTTTGGCTTTGAGGTGTTCGACGTCTTCCAGCGCCATCGCCACCCGGCGCGGCAACGACTCGTCGTCACTTTCCTCGATGACGCCGTCGATATATAAAATGGCAATGCGGGGAATTTTTCTGCGACGCAAACGAAACATGTTACGACCTTAAATAAGTAATAAAATAAAACGTCATGTTTTTAAAATATACAACCCGGATAAATCGGAACCAAACAGGTTTAAAAAATTACCCCAACGGATGGAAAAACGACCAACGGATAAAAGCAATTGATCGCAAAATGATGGCAAAACTATTGGTTCATGAAACCCTGATAAATTATCTTGCCACCATTATTTTGCTTAAAAATTTCTTTGCCAAATAATTGCACGGTTAAGGCTTTTCCATGGCCGGTCGAATCATCAACGTTTGCTTTTCCTGAGCGCGCAAAATCGTCATCTGCGCGTCGCGGCCAATCACTTCTTCGCCGAGCAAACGATGCAGCGTATCGATGCCGGCGACCGATTCTTTGCCGAGCGCGATGATAATATCACCCTTTGCCAACCCTGCGCGTTCCGCGGGACTTGCCGGCTCGACGGCCATCACCATGATGCCGCGATTGACCGACAATTCATGAAAGCGAATCAAGTAGCGTGGAATCGGACGATCCTGTCCCTGCAAACCAAGATAACCGCGCACAATGCGGCCGTCGCGCATGAGCCGTGCGACCACCCATTTCACTGTTTCACTGGGAATGGCAAAACAGATTCCCTGCGCCGGCTTGATGACGGCGGTATTGATGCCGATCACTTCGCCGCGGCTATTGACGAGCGGCCCGCCGGAATTGCCGGGGTTGAGCGCCGCGTCGGTTTGAATCATATTCTCAATTAAGCGACCGCTTTGGCTGCGCAACCAACGTCCCAACGCGCTGACCACGCCGGCGGTCACCGTGGTTTGAAAACCGAGCGGGTTGCCAATGGCGACGACGAGCTGGCCGGGACGCAATTTCGTCGAGTCGCCGAAGCGGGCCATCGGCAAATTGTTGCCTTGAATTTGTACCACCGCCAGGTCGGTGTGCGGGTCATCGCCGACGAGATGGCCCGTAAAACTGCGGCCGTCGCTGAGCGTGACGTGCATCCGTTTCGCCTCGTGCACGACGTGGCTATTGGTAACGAGAAATCCATCCGGCGTGAAGATGACGCCCGAGCCGCCGCCCTGCACGTCTTCATTTTGCCGGCGGCCGCGAACGCTGCGCGTAATTTCAACCTGCACAACGGCCGGCCCGATTTTCTCGGCGGTCGAGACCACGATATTCGAATAGGCATCGCTTGCCTCGCTTTCGTTAACGGCAGTGTCGACGCTTGAATTATTATTTTCGGTTGAAGCGCTATCGATGAACTGCAGCCAATTTTCCGAAGGATAAAAAGAATTTTGCGCCATAACAGCTCCTATTTTTCGTTCGCGTCGCTATTTCAATATGGGGAATTTTTGCAGGAAAAGCAAGAGGGCCGAGGGCAGAGAGCATAGCGCAAAGCGCATGGCGTAAGAACAATGCTATGCGCTTTGCGCCTCACATCGAATCCCACAACAGTTTGATGGAAAACACAACCACCATGACGATGACAAAAGCGCGAATCCAGTTGTGCCCTTTTTTGACGGCGAAATGAGTGCCTACCCAGCCGCCGGCGGCGCTGCCCAATCCCAAAACCACGCCTGCCAGATAATCAACCTGAGCATGCGCCATAAAAATCATCAGCGCGGCAATAGTGAAAATAAATGTCACCAAAACTTTGACGGCATTGGTGGCAACGAGGTCAAAGCCGGTGACGAGCATGACGCTGATGATTAAAAAGCCCACCCCGGCCTGAATAAAACCGCCGAAGACGCCGACGCCGAAAAATCCCAACAAGAATATCAACAGGCGAAAGCCGGTGAGCGCTTGCGGCGTGGCGCGTAAACGTTTGGCGGGATCGGCCAGCGTTAAAATCAGCACGGCGATCATCACGCCGGCGAGAATTTGTTTGAACCGGGCCTCGGGAATATCGAGCGCCAAATTCGCGCCAACCACCGCGCCGATGGTTGCGGGAATCGCCGCGAGCAGGCTGAGGCGCCACGGAAAAACCCTGTGCCGATGAAAGCCGGCAATCGCCGCGATATTTTGAATGAGAATCGCGATGCGATTCGTACCGTTCGCGACGGTTGCCGGCAAGCCGAGGAAAATCAAAACCGGCAACGCGAGCAGCGAGCCGCCGCCGGCAAGAATGTTGATGAAACCGGAGACGATCCCGACGATGAACAGCAGGATTAATTGCAGCGGCAAAGAGCGCATCGATTATTCGTTCCAATATTCTTCCAATTCGCCGCCGAAACCACCACGGCGATCATCTCGCGTTGAATGCGCGACAGCGGCGAGGGCCCACGCATGAGATGGCGATACAATTCGTAATGCGCCTCCATCGAGGCCGGATTGTGGCCGTGAATGCGAATGATGTTGTCAACGCCGCCCCACGGCTCGCGATAGCGCTCATAAAGTTTTTGCAATTCTGCGGATGCGGCGGTTTCGGGGAGGTAGGAAATGAAGGCCATGGAGTTTTAACCATTTTTAATAAGTTTTGCTAAAATGTCATTCCGCAGGAAGCTTTTTTGATTCGATAAGTCTAGCTGGATGCAAAAAAGATTCTTCCAGAATGACATGCTTTTTTTTGCTTAAAAGTATTTGAATTCAATGTGGCCAACCATCGTTTCATTTTCCCCAAATCAGTGCGACCGTATTGGCGAGATCAACTTCGTTTCGTTCAATAGCAGGCGGCAAAAAATCAGCATAACGCGAGCCCGGCCGCACATGGGCAATGGGTTTCCAGTCGGATGAGTTTGCGATGAGTGGAACAAGTACGCGACCGGTGTAGCCGGTTGCTCCGGCGATGAAAACCTGTTAAGGCAAAAGCAATATCTTGCGTGTTTGGCGGAATTTGTCGGCACTCATGACACAAAAATAAACGCCGCCACGCAGGCGCAAGCCGCGATCGTCACGGCCATCCCAGGTAAGCTGATACAAACCGGCTGCCCTTTTTTCCGCGAGCAAAGTTCGGAGCGGTTGGCCGATGACATTGTATATTTTTATGGCCACAAACGCCGGGGCAGCGATTTGAAAGCGAATCGTCGTTTCGGGACTTCGTCGCGAGCGCTCAGTCGAGCGATTGAATGGATTCGGATAATTTCGCGCCAGGGCATACTCAATTGTTGTGCCTGCATGTTCCTTAACTGAAACGGCGGGCTTGACGGCGCATTGCTGGCCGTGGCCAAAATAGCTCAACGTATTGTTGCAAACGGCCGCCGTGTACGCTTCGCGGACGTCGCAATAATAAATCTCATTGGCGATCATTGGGGTGCCGATTATTTTGGCGGTATATTGGAAAGAGCTGTTTAGCGTCGTGGCAAATTTATAGATACCGGAAGTGTTTGATGCCGGCAATGGGAAAATATCGCCGGCTTTTACCGTGTCTGAAACGTTGGATGAAATTCTGCCGTTAACCGCCACAATTTGCAATTGCAATTGAAGTCCCGTCACATAAGGAATAAGGTTGCTATGGAGCATGATTTTCAAGGTATCAATTTGATCGGCGCAGAAGGCATTATGAGAATAAACGTTGAATGTGCTGATCGTATCACACACCGGCACGCCAACGGTGTATTCTTGAGCATAAATGGGTGCGGCGATAAGCAAAAGAATCAGAGTGGTGCGGCACGTGATGTTTGAGTAATTGATGATGCGTTTCATAATCCTCTATCCATGCGTTGGCATAAACTCAAGTGATTTCTTCAAACTCCCCGCGTTCGCGATTCTTCCGCACATTGTCCCACGTGAAATACTTGCCGTTCATCGCAATATAAACGCCGGGCGGCAACGCTTGCACGAACGACAAGGCGCTGCCGAGATTGAACAAGCCGTCCGAGCTGCCGAAGGCGTACGGAATCATCGCGCCGGTGAGCACGATGGTTTTGCCGGTGATATTTTCTCCCAGCACTTTCGCGGTCTCCACCATCGTGTCCGTTCCGTGCGTGACGACGATTTTATTTTCCGGCGCTTTCTTGCAATACTCCAAAATGATTTGCCGATCCGCGTCGGTCATCTCGAGACTGTCGATCATCATCACCGTGCGCAAATTGATCTCCAGCCGGCAGCGCCCGAGTTTCAACATTTCGGAAATATGCGTATCTTTAAAATACAGCGTGCCGTTGATTTCGTCGTACTCTTTGTCAAACGTGCCGCCGGTGATGAGAATTTTGATGGGCATGGGAGGCCTTTGAAGCATGTAACGTGAAACGTGTAACGTTCTTTATCCGAGCACGCGCAACAGGTTTTCATGCGTCAAAAGATTGGGGTCTGCGCTTGGCTCCAAAAATGGCCGCACGTCATTCAACACACGATGCCATTCGATGGTCTTGAGTCGTTTGCGCGCTGCCGCGCGCCAGTTACTTTTGGTCAACGGCTTGCCCGTCCAATCCGTCTGTTGTAAAGCGTTGTTGAGCAAAGCCAGATTCGGCGCGGGCCAGCTTGGATCGCTGAGATACCACAGCAAATCGTAGAGATCGCGCCCGCGCGCTGCAAAGCGCTCAGAATCCGCGCCTGCAAATATTCACGCGTGACATTGCGGCCGTGTGCAGTCGTGGGACTGGTGCGAACCAGCTCGGCAAGATGATCTTTCATAACGTTTCGTACTCTCGTGCTTCGGCGGCTGCCAACGCGGCAACGAATTTGGCAGCGCGTTGCAATTTGGGCTTGCCGGTGAGAACAGCCAGTCTCCGCAGTTCGTCCGGATTCAATCGCTCTAAGTTTTGCAAACGCAGTTCGCGCAGATACTCCGGCGAATCCGCTTCAGGGTGCAAATGGATCAGATCGAGCAAAGCTTTCTCGGGGATGGCGACAAAAGCTTTTTGTCCTGCGCCGAGATCAAGCAACCGATAGCCGCGCAGTAAATCGACTTTGAGATGGCGAAATTCAAAAATGCCGAACGCCGTCTCCCAATGTGCCGGACGCGCCGCGGTTACGCTGGTGACCGCGGGCACGTATTCGGGAATGAGGCCGTAGTGCGCCAGCGCCGATTGGCAACTGACGTACGAGCCGCGCACCATAAAATTGGCGATAAGAAAAGGATGCGGCTTGACCTTCTGAAACGGCGGCGCCAGCGTATACAAGCCGCGCCGCAATTGGTAAAGCCGCTTCGCCTTCGTCCAGCGCGAGAGCTGTCGCCGCACATCCGCCGGATCGACTTCACCCGCCAGCAGCAGGCCGGTTTCAAAAGCGGGCTCGTCACCGGCAATTTCGATTAGATTTTTAAATTCCATGGCAATAATATACCACAAATGGCATATTATTGCAACGATTTTTGCAATATCATAACGAGTTTGGCCTCAGACTTTGCTGCCAGCCCGGACGCGAACGAAATCGCGTAAGTACTCCAATGCAGCGGTTTTTTCAGTGTACGCCTCCGCTTTCGACAGCAAGTGCCGCCATGTCTGCTGAGGCACGCCGCCCGTTCGATCAAAAATCCACTCCAAGCCTAACAGAAAGAAAAATCCTGGAATAAAGGTTTTGGATTGTACTCTTTTCACAAGCTCGTCAAAAGATGGCAAACTTGATAACCAGCCGGCTTTTTCTACGGGACTGACAGCCAAACCGAGAAAAGAGAGTAATCCGGCTAGAGCAATCTGATTATCTGTTACCTCCTTGCCTGCGTGAGTCCGCAAGCGTTTTGCCAGAGCATTGCTCGTGGTGTCGCGTATTTCAGAATGAAGAAATGTAGCGAAAGTCTTATCTCCCTCGCTTTCCCATTGGAACCAAAGGCTGTAGAGGTTCCAATGGTAGAGAAAAAGATCGAGCGTGGTAGCCTCGGCGCAGAGGGCTGCCACCTCTTCACCGTTACCAATAACCAAAACACGGCGGGCGTCGTCGGCCCAGGCCTGTGGGTTTGCCAGAATAATAAAGAGCAGACAAGCCGAACGCAGAAACTGTTCATCGGTATACCAGACTTTTTCTTCCGGCAAAATGCTTAGTAGAGAATCGGTCAATTCTTTCCGGTATGATGGAAGTTCTTGCCACAATAAGTGCACGCAGTGCATCGCGTCACCAAACGAATTGAAGTGCAAAGAACCCAAATCGACTGTGGCTAAATAATCTTGCAGCAAATCAGAAAGATATTTTTTGATGGGTGAATCAGGCGATTCCTGAAGCAACGTTGCGCCTCGATCCAGGGCTTCCCAACCACCGCAACGAATCAGCGTTTCAAAAGTCGGTTTGAGCGAACTGAGAAAAACTTTGGTGAATTGCTTCGAGAAAAAGAGCGATGACCATCCAACGAAAAGAGCGAGATCGTAAAAACCACCGCGCAGCAACAATTCCTGCCATTGTGCCAGAAAAATATGCTTCGACCCTTGCACGAATTCCTTTCTATAAGCTCTATCCATGCGATGCAAGATTTGCATCAAAACACTCATCGTGCCATTGGTACAAATAAGCTGCCACCAGCGTTTCGCGCCAATCTTGCGCTCTAATTTTACCAGTACGGCTGGATTGGTTTCTTTCAATTCCCGCAATGTCCAATCGATGGTACCGATAGAGCGGCCTGAGGTAATGGTCTTGGCAATTAAAGCATCCAAAATCTCAGTATTAAGAGCATCAATCAATTCTCCGACCATGGAAAGGGAAGAATGTTGAATTATGCTGAACAACTCAAAGATGGTTCCGTTACTGGCGATTAAATGAAGATAGCGTTGCGCGCCGATTTTGCGCTCCAGCCCTCTTAGCAGAGCTTCGTCGGTCTCTTTCAATTTCCGCAGCGCCAAATTGATAGTGCCGATGGAACGGCCGGAGGCAATGGTCTTGGCAATTAGAGTATCCAAAGTTTCCGCATTGAGAGTTTCGATCAATTCCCCGGCCATGGAAAGGGAAGAATAGTGGATTATTCTGAACAACTCCAAGATGGATCCAGCGCTGGCGATTAAATGCAGATAGTGTTGCACACCGATTTTGCGCTCCAACTTTTCCAACAAGGCCGGACTCATTTTTTTCAATTCTCGCAGCGCCAGATGGATGGTGCCAATGGAGCGGCCGGAGGCAATGGTCTTGGCAATTAAAGTATCCAAAGTTTCCGCATTGAGAGCATCAATCAATTCTCCTGCCATGGAGGGAGAAGAATGTTTGATTGTCATGAACAACTCAAAGATGGTTCCGGCACTGGCGATCAGATGCAGATGGCGTTTCGCGCCGATTTTGTGCTCCAATTTTTCCAACAGTGCAGGATTGGTCTTTTTCAATTCCCGCAGTGCAAAAGTAATGGTACCGATGGAGCGGCCGGAGGCAATGGTCTTGGCAATCAAGGCATCCAAAGTTTCTGCATCAAGAGTCTCGAGCAATTTTCCAGCCATCGAAAGGGAAGAATTTCCAATTACTTTTAACAACTCAGTGACAGTTCCAATACTGGTGATCAGATGCAGATAGTGTTTCGGGCCGATTTTACGCTCCAGTTTTTCCAACAGCGCAGGATCGGTCTCTTTCAATTCCCACAGCGCCAAATGGATGGTACCGATGGAGCGGCAGGAGGCAATGGTCTTGGCAATCAAAGTATCCAAGGTCTCCGTATCAAGCGCCTCAATCAATTCTTCGGCCATGGAAAGGGAAGAATGTTCAATTGCTTTGAACAAATCAGATATAGTTCCGGCATCGGCAATCAGATGCAGATAGCGTTTCGCGCCGATTTTGCGCTCTAATTTTTCTAATAGAGCAGGATTGGTCGTTTTCAATTCCCGCAGCGCCAAATCGATGATGCCGATGGAGCGGCCGGAGGCAACCGTGCGCTGGATCATCTCGTCAAGCTCGCTATCTGGGATGGAATCCAGCGCTGTGGACCACCAGGAATCATCTGGCTCTGCTAAATTCGCTATGAGCATAAGAAAGTTTTGGAATTCCGTTGTTTTAATCAGAGAGCATAACCCGACATTAGCAAGTTGGTTCCGCAAGCTGGCAAGTAAAAGCGGATATTCTCCTTTTACCAATTGCAGAAACAGCCTGTTCTCCCAGAACGGACGAGTGATTGCCATTCCAAGCACCGTGCCGTCGTCAATCTTCCGCTGCACCAAATCGCGGTAACGTCCAAACGTTTCCGTCTCCGTTTTTTTCAAAATGATTAAGCAGATCGCCATCAGGTCTAATGGAAGCCGATCAACAATTTTTTCGACGAAAGCGTAGATGCCGTCATCAGCTAATAACCGGCTTCTTAGGCGATTTTCCTCGTTTTCGTTACTGGTGAGTTTAAGCGGATTTCGGATTACGTTTGACAAAACGACGGCAAGCTGTTTGGCGCTTTCCTGGCTGTTTTTGAAAAATTCAATGAGGTGGCCGGCGGCCAATTCAGGATAGTCATCATGACCACTGTTCCAGGCCAGAGCACGGAAAATCAGTTCCGCCGCTGATGAATGCAGAAAAAAGTAGCGCAAGGGTCGATCGGCCTTTACCAGAAGCTGAGCGGCCGCCTTTTCGTCTTCTTCTTCGAGATCGTGAGGAAAAGAAGAAACCGGCGGCGCCAGATCGAACTGCGCCAGAGCCGCCAGGTTCATAAAGACGGGGCGGTGCACTGTCGGCGCGCCAAAGTAACAAACCAAAGTTTTCTCAAAGAGTTTTTCCGGTTCGAGTTTGTCAATTTGATCGGGGGAGTCAATCGTGGCGAGAAGCTGGTCGAGAAGCAGGAGATCATGTCCGGTAAACTCGAAAATTTTACGCAATCCTTCTTTTGAAAGTCCGGTGAAATGGGGTTTGACCCGGGTGATAATTTCACTGAATACAGCGAGCGTGGGCTGGAGTTCCAGAACCGCTTCAGCTTCTTCCAGGCTCTCCTCAAAATCCGAATAATCTCCCCGGGCATATCTTCAGGAGTCGGCGTGGTGCGCGCCATAAAGACCAGAAAGCCCTTGCCGCGCATTTCGGCTGAAAAACGGTTCTGCACCAAATCCAGCATTTCAAACTTGTCGTGGCAATCATCCAGCAGGAAAATCGTTGGCCGAGAGAGACGGCGACGAATGCCCTTAACCAAAGTGTCTTCATTGATATCGTGCCGCAGGCTGACGTAAAAGAGGCGGCATCGACCGTCATGAAAGGATTCGGCAAGAGCAAGCCCGGTGATGGTTTTGCCGCTGCCGGGCAGCCCGTGGATCAACAGACTGCCATTGCGCTCGAGTTTTTCCGTAAAGTCTTCGGCAAGTTTGTCGGCGACATAGATCTGGCCGGCCGCTTTTTTCTCCAAATAGCGCGTGATGGTTTTGTCCGGGGAACTCGCCTCCATGAGGCGGAAAAGATCATCATCGTCCCAACGTTCCTTGATTTCTTTTTTGATTTCGGCGAGTTCGCTTTTCACTTCTTCAAACTGCCCGGCCATGAAATTTTTCAAGTCACTCGCCAGATTTTCCGTCCAAACTTGAATTTTCGCCGGATCATCACTGCCGCATTGCTGGCGGAGAAAATCGGAAATGGCGCGCAGCTCGCGGTGCACGGCCTGAAAACCGGCAGTGGTCAAGTCGTGCTGCAAGAGCGCGTGCAGACGATCATCGGTGGCAACTTGCCGGCGGAAGTGGGCGAGCATGACGAACGGCAGGTTGCTTTCAAAAGCACTGCGCAGGCTTTCCGGTAAAGACTCCAAATAGCTTTCAAGTCCAACACGCCCCAGAAGCGTTTTCACATGGGTTGGCGAGCTATCATCAAAAATCAACGTGGCCGGACTTTGCAACGCGCTGGTCTTGGGAAGGTGCGCGCGAATTTCTTTAAAAATTTCCTGGACACGTTTTTGCTCGTCGTGGCGTTCATGGAGATCGGAAATTGCGAGAAAGTAGGGATGATTTTCGCTGGAGAGGGTTTTGCCAAGGCTGTCAACGGCGTCGAGCAAACTGGCGTAAAGGGCTTTCTGCAGATCGAGATTAGCAGCCCCGGAGCGTTGGAAGCGTTCAACCAATTGACGATGCAGCTCGTTGGCGCCGACACCCAGGCTGATATCTTTGAGGAGAGACCAAGCTGAAGCAATCGCTACTGAAATATCCATTTGACGTCAACAGCAAATAGGCATTTGTAATTTTTTTGATAGTTGAATTTCAGACTGCTAATCGAACTGCGATATTCTGTGTTGTCTTATCCTTTCCGCTTTTGCTTCCGGGGCTTTGCAGCAGCACGCGGCACCGTTTTGATTTCCATCAATTGAGGATGAGCGGGCTTATCGAGAACATGTGGCGGCTCAACCATTTGCGTCGCGGCTTACGAGATGAAGTCGTTGCATTGGGCATCAATTCCCCGTTGTCTGGCTTTGTCCACGCAATTGCCGCGCTATAAAATCAAGGACGTCGCGAATAGTCGGCTGAATTGATGGTTCAATGGCAGAACCATTATGAAAATGATCGGGAAAAGTAGGGAGGGCGTGATGATGCGGCGCATTATCCCATCTGACCAGCAATTTGCCCTCGGCATCCTGCCCGTGATAGGCATAACGAAATCCGCGCGGGTTGGTCGCTTCGCTAATCATCAACCGTGAACCATCGACAATTTCGACGGCCAGTTTTAAACGCCGGGTCGTCTGCGTCCGTTCGAATTTAAGCACTTGATAACTGGTAACGAACGGATACTCCGAAAAAATTGTAATCAGATCTTCCATTCGACAAGTTCTTGCAGGCGTTGCGCGATTTCCAGACGCGCGCTATCGGCAGTTTCCCAATCCATGAAGTCCTCCCATTTTTGGAAGTCCTCTTGCTTATCGGTAGGCAACTCCGCGTCAAATTCCGCAAATGTTTTTCGGTATTTTCGCTCAAAAATGCGGCACTGGCTTTCGGAATAAGCCAATTTGAGCTGGAGATCCTGGCGCAACAAACCAAGCAACTCCATTTCACCCACCCAACCTGGGACTTTGATCATCACTCCATTATTCATAAAAACGCTCCGCTAATAATTGGTACTTATAAATATAACGCTTCAGCCATTAAAGGCAAAGGCTTTTTTTAAAAGTGGCGCTTACAAAAATTTCCAAATAGTTCTTGCCTGCAACCGAAAAAGTTCGTATTATAAAATTCCCTTTTTTAATGGAAAATGTCGGTGCGATAGGAATAGACATAAATGCCGAGGCCGTTCAAATCAGTGTCGCGTTGCAGCAACGCCGGCCAATAGGCGCCGTTGTCGTGTTGCCAGCACGTTTCGCCGCTCGACAAGACGCCGTGTACGAAAACGACTGCAGTGTTGTTTTCCGGTTTGCGAAGCCATTCTCCGTGCATAGGTTCTCCCCGAGGAGTTTTGGTTTTGAGACCTACCGGGTCTCCAAGAGAGTGTTTGGAAAGTCACTGACCGGTCACTTTTACGCACAAAATGTTCTACATTTCAACCACTTTAAGTGACCGGTCAGTCTACTTATCAGATACGTTCTAAAACTTAACTGGGCCTTTTTGATACGTGTTGATGAATCATCATTTCCGCCCTCGTCGCCGGGGCTTTGCAGCAGCACGAGGCACCGTTTTGATTTCCATCATTTGTGGATGAGCGGGCTTATCGAGAAAATGCGGCGGATCAATCTTGACCGAGGCAGTTCCTAAAAAATTTGCCGCTATTTCTGCCAATAGCTTTTGCACGACTTCATGGCGCTTGGTGCTCATTGCTGTGACGAGCAGGCGACCTTCTTTGATTTCCAAATCAGCAAAATTCAATCGGCCATAGGTCGTCTCGATCGGCGGGTCATTGACAAACAGCCAAAACCCATCTGCGCCGGGGCCATCAACAATGCATTGCAAGCGCGGGTCTGCCATAAATGCCTGCCGCAGCTTTGCGACCTCGCGTATCGGATAAACCGAAGAATGCGCCTGTGACTGGCTAAAACCCATACCGCCAGGATCAGGTGTAACCACCGGCCATTTTTTCCGATTTTGACAACAGTCTTGAAAGGCTCGGCCACTACCACAATAACACGAGGCTTCCGGCTCACAAAGGCGGAATATTGAAATCGAAACTTTCTCGCCCGGGCGGTTCGAATTACGGTCATCGTGTTTAGGACGCCAGTAAACTTCCAACGACATAAAACCAGCTTGTGGATTGATCACTCCGACTTTCATAGTAGAGACTCCTCTAAATCAGTTGACACGGCCTTGATTGATAGAGAATATAAAGTTTTCGTTGTTAGATGCAATAACTTTCTACGCGACAGCAAACGGACGCGTCTGGAATTATGGCACAAAAAATTTTCTAAATACTTCTTGCCTGCAATCAAAAAAGTTCGTATACTACTTTCGCTTTATTTGCAAATTAGATTCATTTACTGGCGCGAGTTGTAGAAACAATACTGTGAAAATGTATCGTGAAAATTCTTTTCGTTTTACCAGCAGTTAAGTTGCCCGCTGGCATTTCCTTCCAAATATAAAACTCCCTTTTGTAATGGTTCGTAGTGACGCCTTTAGGCGTTCACGTTTTGCCCCTGAAGGGGCTACTACAAACTTACGAGGTTGACCGTGATTGAACAGGATTTTTTCAAGCTGATTGCCGGAGAGGAAAAAATACGCGTCGAACAGGTGCAGGCAACGATTGCGCTGCTCGACGACGAGAACACCGTGCCGTTTATCGCGCGTTATCGCAAAGAGGTGACGGGCGGTTTGGATGAAAACCAGATCATCGCAGTGCAGGATCGCATCCGTTATGTGCGCGCGTTGGAAGAGCGCAAGCAGACGGTGCTCAAATCCATCGAGGAGCAGGGCAAGCTCACCGACGAGCTGCGCGCGCAAATTACCGCGGCGGTGAAGCTGCAGGAAGTGGAAGATTTGTATTTGCCCTACAAGCCGAAGAAACGCACGCGCGCGACGATTGCGAAAGAAAAAGGCCTCGAGCCACTGGCGCAACAAATGTGGGCGCAAAAGGAAAATTCCGGCAGCCTCGAAGAAATTGCCGCGGCATATATCAACGCTGAAAAAGGCGTGAACACGGCAGAAGAAGCGCTCGCTGGCGGCCGCGATATTATCGCCGAATGGGTAAGTGATGATGCGGAAGTCCGCAAACTCGTGCGCGAGAGAACGTGGGACGCCGGCACGTTGCGCTCCGAAGCGAAAGACGAGAAAAACGTCGACGTGTTTGAAATGTACAAGGATTTTCGCGAGCCGCTAAAGAAGATCGTGCCGCATCGCACGCTGGCCGTTAATCGCGGCGAAACCGAGGGCTTTCTCAAAGTTCTCGTCGAAGCGCCAGTGCCGGAATTGCTGGCGGATTTGGAACACAAGTTCATCACAAATTCAAAATCCATTTATCGCGAACAATTGCAGCTTGCGATCAAAGACAGTTACGAGCGGCTCGTGTCGCCGGCCATCGAGCGGGAGTTGCGCAATCAACTCACGGAAGTCGCCGACGCGCATGCGATCAATATTTTTGCGACGAATCTGCGCAACCTGCTGATGCAGCCGCCGACGAAGGGCCACATCATCATGGGCATCGATCCGGGCCTGCGCACCGGCTGCAAAGTGGCGGTGATCGACGAGACCGGCAAATATCTCGAAGGCGACACGATTTATCCGCACGAGCCGAAGAAACGCTGGGATTTTTCCAAAGAGCAGCTCAAGGCGCTCATTCAAAAATATAAAGTGAATGTGATTGCGATCGGCAACGGTACCGCGAGCCGCGAGACCGAGCAGCTTGCCGCGGAATTGATTCAGCAAATGGAAGCGGAGGCGCAACAGAACGGAACGGCTTTCGATTTGAAATATGCGATTGTGAGCGAAGCCGGCGCCTCGGTGTATTCGGCCTCGAAATTAGCGGGTGAGGAATTCCCCGATCTCGAAGCGTCGCAACGCGGCAACATTTCGATCGCGCGGCGCCTGCTCGATCCGCTTGCGGAGCTGGTGAAGATCGATCCGAAATCCATCGGCGTCGGCTTGTATCAACACGACGTGAATCAAACGCGGCTCGGCGAAATGCTCGACCGCGTGGTGGAATCGTGCGTCAACAATGTCGGCGTGAATTTGAACACGGCCTCGGCGGCGTTATTGCGGCACGTGGCCGGCGTCACACGTTCGGTGGCGGACAACATCGTGCGCTATCGCGATGAACATGGACGCTTTACCTCGCGCGAGGAATTGCACGAAGTGAAAGGCATGGGGCCGAAGGGGTTTACGCAATCCGCCGGCTTTTTGCGCATTCCGGATTCCGATGTGTTCTTCGACTCGACGGCGATTCATCCGGAATCGTATCAAGCCGCCGAACGGTTTTTGACGATTACCACGATGAAGCCGCAGGAAGTTCGCGGCAACAGCAAATTGCTGCGCGAGCGTTTACAGACGTTAAAGAAAACGCTCACCGATCTGGCGCAGGAGTGCAGTGTCGGCTTGCCAACGCTGGAAGATATTATTGCCGCGATTGAGAAGCCCGACCGCGATCCGCGCGACGAAATGCCGAAGCCGATTTTCCGGCAGGATATTTTGAAGATGGAAGATTTGAAGGAAGGGATGATTCTCAAAGGCACGGTGCGCAACGTCGTCGATTTCGGCGCGTTCGTGGATATCGGCGTGAAGCAGGACGGCCTCGTGCACCTCTCGCAGATGTCGTACAAATACGTGAAAAGCCCGCTCGAAGTCGCGGCGGTCGGCGACGTGGTGGACGTGCGCATTCTCAAAGTCGATCCGGAAAAGGGCCGCATCGGCTTGAGCATGTTGTTGGAAGGTGATCGCCCCAAGCCCGAGCCGAAACCGGAACGCCCGGCCCAAGGCGATCGTCGTCCGCCGCGCGATGACAAACGCCCGCGCGATCAACGCGACCGTCGTCCGCCGCGTGATGACAAACGCCCGCGCGATCAACGCGGCCGCCAATTCGAAAAGCCGAAACCGGAGCGCATCGGGAATACGCCGCGCATCGTGGTGGATACGCGGAAGAAGAAATAAAATGTTGACTTTGTGCGTTCGGTGCAAGATATTAAAACATGAGCCGGTTTAGGCCTTGCTGCCAACGATCCGAGGCGGTTTTTAAGCAAGAATCATCTTTCTCGAAGATAATATTGAACGCTTCCGACAGATCGTCGCGCTGGGCGATGCCGTATTTTCCTTGATCGTCAACATCGCTGGCGACAATATTTTTGTGGCAGCAAACTACGTCGAAAGAACCATGGCCCGCACCATTCCAGTCATTATCCCGAAAGACGCGGCCTATAGAAAAGGCGGCAGAACGTCGCAAAATCTTACTCCACGTCCAATTAAGGATACTGCGGGTCCGAGACCAGGACTTTCTCTAACTACGACGCCAGTAAAGGGATGGATATTTTCAAGCGGTAAACCGGGCGTGGCGGCCCTTGGTTTTGAATATGAAGACGACCCAACTGATGACGACGTAGGGCACTTCGTACTTAGACCTGGTTCAACACAGGTGGCGAAAGGTTGGACCCTCGACGCTTGGGCGCAAAGCCGAAATAAAATTGTCGAGAATGATGCCTCGACATGGCATCCACTTACCAGTCTCTTGCGCGGAATTGTTCAGCCATATTCACCATAGGAGGTATTCATGGCAATTTTTCACGAGGCTTATTTGTTTAAGCCAAAAGAGTTTGTTACAGCCGTCATGCCTTACATGGATAGATTATATACCAATCAGGAGGGTTATGGTTTCCTTCGCGCTAACGCGATTCGTGTATATGATAGCAATCCTTGGGTAAGAAAATTGGCCGGGGAATATGGAGGTTGGGATAGAAATGCCATTGTAACAGAAATGTCAGCCAATCAACCTGAGAGTCGGGAAGATATAACTTTTTGGGTTGTTCTTTTTCTTTATAATCATCTTCTCGAAACAGAAACTCCTCTTGGATTAGGCAGCAACTGGCGCTTAATGGAAGAGATCGTCAAGAAGCTTGGTTGGAGCCCTGGCGAACAAAGCCTGGTAATAAAAGGCCACAATTTCAAAGATCTTGCACAAAGTTGGCTGAACGAACAAGGCAAATCTTTTAGTTGTTCGAGGGAGCACCTGAACTATTGGAGTTATTTTCATCCATTTTCCACTGGTGGTCAAGCAGGCTGGATTGATTTAAATGATGTACAAATTCTGATAGATAAGTTATCCGAAGACCAACCTAGGTTGCCAGGTTTGCAAATGCACCAAAATGATCGGGAAGATCGTGAATCAATAAAAGAGGTTTTCCAATCAGCAATGGACATGCTTGCGGCCGCGCAAAAAGAGAATTCTGGTTTAGGCATAATCATTTCAGGATAGAAAGCAGGAAGGGTTCCATGAAAAAAGAAGAGTTGGATGATATTTACCAGTTTCTGGCGGGATATTGGCATGACCGTGAAGAAGAAGACGCCGCTATTGTGAATGAATTTGTGGGAGAAGTTGACCCACAAATTGCAGTGAAATATGCGGATTTGATTGAGCGTTTCATTGCGTCCCCGGAGTCTATACGAAACAAGTCGGATTTTATTCGCAAAGCTGTTTGGCGGTGGTTCCCACCGGAAGAAGTGGACGCACCCATTAAATGGCTTGAGGGAATACTGTTACTGCTGAAGGAGGCCGGCATTTATTCTTTGGAGTATGAAATACTTTAGCAGGTGAAACCATGAGTCAGTTTACACCTTGCTGCCAACAACTCGAAGCGTTTTCTGATGTAAAGTCGCCGTTCTCGAAGATAATAGCCCTCGGCTTCTACGACGGGCCTACGTCGGGAATAGTGCAATGTGAAATATGTTCAGCGATATATAAATTTGAGATGCTGGGCTGGGATGATGACCAGGAAGTTCGAATATTCAGCCTTGCGCCTCTTGCTTCAGCGGCATGGACTCGGATGGTCAATCTGTTGTCAAAGCACGAATCGCCAAAGTGGCCGCTATGGTTTCCCAAATGGGAATTCCCTTCAGAGTCAGTCCGCAATAACGTAGAGAGTGAAACTGACAAAATCTTAGCGAGCGCTGCAATGCCTGAATTGGTAATTGCCTCGAATAGATATGGCGACCGAATCCTGGCAGCCCGGAAATTGGCGAAAGAAGATCTTGAGTACGTCAAGGATTGGTTTACCTGGCTGGGTTTGACAAAATACAGGGAAGAAATTTTAGCGCCTCTCGTGAGCACTTACGATTAAAGGATGGCGACGACATATACCATTATATGGAAGCGAAAATTAATCCCACCGAGGTGGGAAAGAAATTGAGGCTTCAAGGGTCTGAAATTGTAGTCGTTCAGGCATCGAATGGTAAAACTATCACATGTGCTAAACAAGGTTCCGTCCTGGTACCCATTGATAAAGTCGCCATTTACGCAATGGGCAAAGTCAAAAAGTACCCTGAGGAAGAATTGAGACAATTGCAAGAGCTAAAGCAGAAGGATCGTAAACGCTTTGATGCAAGTCGGGAGAATGAGTGGAGACTCAAGGAAATAAAGAACCTGAAACACAACTATGAACGCTCTCAGGAAATGTTCGAATCCATTAAGAAAAGCGGCCTCGCCGATTCTGTTGATGGCATTAGCACGATAATTGCGCACCTGCTCTTCGTTGGAGAAGAGGTGGATGTTCAAAGCCCGGTTAGGCATCCCAGCAAATTAGAGGGACCACTTGGCAACCTGAAAGTGTTGAGCACGTGGACTGTTTTGCCGGATGGCATGAGATATTTGTCCTCGCTCAACATCATTCCGAAAAAGGAGAATGAGCAATGAACATCAACGAGTTGCTGATACTGACTGAAGACCAAATAGATTATTCAAGCTTGCCGGAAAATACGCTTGAGCAACTGGCTTTCAGTGATGAATTATTTATTGCCACTTCGGCGCTAACGGAATTGTCAATGCGGAACAGCCCTTGTGCTGCTTCCGTGGCGTGGGAGATTCTCTCCCACGCTCATGGTGATCACCATCTGCAGGCCAGGGCTGTCGAAGTGTTATTCGAGGTGAATCGTCAACGAGCAATGGATTGGATGGAACAGCAAGTGCCAGAGTGCGAGCTCTTCATGTTGAATGCAATAATGGAACTGATAATAGAAAACGAGTCTGATTTCAAGTTCGAGCCCGGTTTGTCCATAACTCATCTTATCATCGAACGGCTTGCTGAGTTTGATGAAGAAACAAGGTTTCCTCACCCGGCGGCCAAATCAAGCTTCTTAAAGCATTTTGGCTATTTGAGAGCCGGATTCGCCGTAAGCGCTCACCATCTGGCAGCATAACCTGGCGCACGCGAATAGAATAGGAAGAAATTTTAGCGCCTCTCGTGAGCACTTACGATTGATCTCTTACCAATGAAAGGCCAGTCATGGGCGTAACCCTCCATTATCGCGGCAAGCTCAAGTCACCAACCTTGATCGAGCCGCTTATTTCGGAAGTCACCGCATTGGCCAATGAAGCGAAGTGGCGTTGTCTTTTCGTCGACGCGGAACCGCGCGAGATTTTCAACGGCATTGCCGTGAACTTGCGCGGCATCGAAGTCCAGGTGCATCCGCAATGCGAATTTCTCAATCTGGTTTTTGACGAAAAAGGGCGGCTGATCTTCGTGCTTGGCCTCGAGTTGCTTGCCAGTCATGGTTTCATCGTTGAGAAAGAAGATACGCTGGGCACGTATGTCACGATGGAAATGCCGTCGCCGGAAGAACTCGCAAAGTTAACGTGGGATGATCTCACCAAAATATTGAACGTCAATACGGCCTTTACCAAAACGCAGTTCGCCGGCGCGGAGACGCACATTTTGCTCTGCAAGCTGCTGCGCTATCTGGAGAAAAAATATTTCGCCGAATTAGAAGTGATTGATGAAGGCGATTATTATTACAAAGGCGACGCCAGTGGACTGGCCGAGAAGATGGCTTTTCTGAACCACATTATTGAAAATGCCGGTGAAGTCCTTTCGGCTTTGCCGCCACATGCTTCTCTTGACGATCTTCTGCAGGATTTGACGCGCTGTCTCAACAAACTTGCCGAGACAGCGCCCATCAAACCGAAATTCTAAATACTATTTTTCACCCAGCGGATACAACACTCTGCGCATCTCCGGCGCCGCCATATTTTCTTTCGTGATCACATACACGCCGGTGTCAATGCGTTTTTCAATGAGGCGTTTGGCAATCGCGTCCAGCGCGGCTTTCACGCCGAGATAGCCCATTTTAAACGGATCCTGCACGATCAGCACCTGCACGCTGCCATTGGCGAGCGCTTTGATCTCGTCATCCGCCGCGTCGAAGCCGACGACTTTGATCTGGCCGATTTTTCCTCTTGCTGTTAAGGCCTGCACCGTGCCGAGCACGCCGGCTTCATTCGTCGGGAAAATTCCCGCCAGAGTCGGATGCGCCGACAAGATATTTTCGATCACGCTCATCGCCGTCGCCACGTCGCTGTTGGAATATTGCACCGCGACGAGTTTGATATCTGTATATTTTGCAATGCCTTTTTTAAATCCTTCTTCGCGCATGATCGTCGTGGCGGCGCCCGGCACGTGCGGCATCAACGCCACCTCACCTTTGTAGTCGATCAAGCGCGCCAGCTCGTCTGCGGCCAATTCTGCGGCTTTGAGATTGTCCGTGGCGATGAATGAAAGCGGCCGCTCATCATCAACGCCGGAATCGATCGTCACCACCGGAATGCCGTTGTCCAGCGCGCGGCCAATCAGCGCATTGAGCGCTCTGGTATCGCACGCCGCCAGCACAATCGCGTCGATTTTCTTGTTGATATAATCTTCGACAATCGCGATTTGTCCGGCAATGTCGGTCTCCTGCGCCGGACCTTTCCAGATGATCTCCGCGCCTAGTTCCTTTCCCGCCGAGTCCGCGCCGGATTTGACCGTCACCCAGAAATTGTGCACGAGGCCTTTGGGGCTCACTAAAATTTTCGGTTGCGATTTTTCCCTTTCGGATTTCGAGCAGGTGATGAACCCGATCAGGATTAGAATAAAAAATGTAATAACGGTTTTAATTCTCATGATCTCCTTCCTTTCCGTAAATGGCGTCAAGCTTTGTTTAAAAGT
>Ga0247727_10005535_pt1 | contig 25533 bp, 22 predicted proteins | sample WisWelCaveWW1625_FD_202498 | JGI IMG/M metagenome (GOLD analysis project Ga0247727, IMG submission 202498) | Biofilm microbial communities from Wishing Well Cave, Virginia, United States - WW16-25 | ecosystem: Environmental > Aquatic > Deep subsurface > Groundwater > Cave microbial mat | place...
CGCGGCGTTGTCGCCCAGAACCAAGCCAAGTGTTGTCATTTTACCTGTGATCAGGCCTTGTAGGTGTCGCACCTCAGACAGGGATTTCAGTACAGTGGACTCGTCCCAATAAAATTTCGGCCAGTTGTTTTGCTGGTAGATGAAGATTTTTCGCTGGTGGTAATTCGGGACAAGAAAGGCCATTATGAAAAGGTGTATTGCGGACTTTATTTCACTTAATCACCGCATATTTTGCAGTAAATATATGAACAATTCGCCGTAAAGCAAAATTAATCGCCGTAAAAAGTGCGGTGATTATGCAAATTATTCGCCGCAGATAACGAAATGTTAATTACTAGAAAATGGAATTAAATTATTGAAGATCAATAGATTTATCGTAATAAACGGGCAGGACAATCCGACTGTCACTGAAGATTTGGTGAGTCGCTTTTTTGAAGTCCTTCTTCGACGCTTTGTAGATGTCGTCGACATACTGTTGAGGGTTGAGATCGAAGAGCGGGAACATCGAACTCTGAACCTGAATCATAATCCGGTGGCCTTGCTTAAAGGTGTGATAGACCTCAAGCAACGGAACAGTTACTTCCGTTTTCTCTCGTGGGACAAATGGCTTGCCTGTTTCGAAACTTTCTCGGTAGCGCCCTCGAATGTAGCCCACGCGGACCAGCCGCTGGTAACCTCTGTAGTTGATGCCTTCGAGATCGTTGGTTTCATCCTTTCGGTTATCGGGATAGACGTCTATGATTTTTACATAGAGATCAGCATCCTGAAGCGTCGTGGCAAACTGGATGATGGCTTTGATTTCACCAAGCACCGTCATATCCGCAGACAAAGGTTCGCTCGTCCAACTCAATACGTCCGGACGATTGGACAAAAATCGCTGGTCGTCTGTAAAGTACTTTTTAGGTGCCATTCGGTGAAAGTCATTTTCTTCAAGAAACGGTACCGGATTGAATGGGTCTGAAACAAAGGCGCGGAAGCCCTTGTCCCCCGCAGCGTTTTCCGAATTTCTCAATTGGCCGTCCGACGAAAGTTGATAGCTTTTTTCGACAACCGATGTCACTGGAAATTCAGCAAACTCATTCCATTCAAGGGTACCACCGTCGTATAAGCGAACTTTGAAATCAGGCGGAGTCCCTCTTCCTTTCAGGTGATACTCAAAGTAAGGCAATTCGATATCGTGCTGATAATCGATGCCTAGGTTCGTACCAAGGAAAATGTTCCCGAGGTAATACAGGCTATCTCGCCACATATTGTGTCCGTGGCTCCAGGGACCCAATACGAGTTGTGCTTTATCGCTGTGTTGCGCCATTTTTTTGTACGCGTTCAGGTTGCCATAGAGATTTTGTTCGTCGTTGAACCCGCCTGCGATCATTACGTGGCAATCGATTTGGTCGAGGTACTGAATCCAGTTGCGGAACTTATGGTATTCGTCGTAAGTTGGATGTTCGCGAATCACTTTCCAGAAAAAATTCGTCGAATCCAATATGTCGCTGAAATTTGCCAAAGTCATTCGTTCGAGAAAAAAATCGTAATACGGAACACCAATTCCGCTGTCTTTGTCGATCCAAAAAAGTGAATCACGATCAGGCCACCAAGGCTCCTGCGTTGGACCGTTGTGTTGTGTGCCGAAGAAATTCAACACAGGAATGTAGTTCATTGCACACAAGCCATAGCGATTGAAGTCCTCGAAATAAAAATTTGTACAGGGCGCCATCGCGATTGCGGCTCGCAAGGACGGATGGTTGGTCCGCGCAGCAACTATGGCGTGATAACCCGGATAGGAATTGCCATAAACGCCGGCCTTCCCGTTGTAGTTTGGCAAACTGTCCACGAACCATTCGAAGGTATCCCAGCTATCCGTGACCTCATCCGTTGCATTTTTATCCCGGAAGGAGTAGGGGGGCTTGATATTTTCAAATGTGCCTTCACTCATCCAGCGCCCACGCACATCTTGAAAAACGAAGTGGTAACCGGATTCCACTAGTTCTGGGTTATGCATCAGGCTTTCCGGTATCGTGTCCGGTCCGTAAGGAGCGCAGCTATAAGGCGAACGCTTCAAAATCACCGGGTAATTCTGATCGGTATCCTTCGGTGAATATATCGTCGTCCACAATCGAACGCCGTCACGCATCGTGATGTAGGTTTCCTTTTTCTCATAGTCGTCAACGGTAAAGTGATTGATAACATCCGCGCGCGGTGAAGTTTCGGTTCCGCCACACGAACACAAAAGGAAAACGACCGACAAGGCCGCTACAAATCGCATTTTCATCGGATAAAGATAGCAATTGACTTTTTCGCAGCGGCCGGAATATGGAAAGCAAATAGATTGTGTTAGTCGCCGGTAAAGAGGTCTGTTCTTCGGTGATTTTTCTCGGATGGGCCGGCGAGGGGTTTGGCTCAACCGTGTATTTCCAAAATAGATATCGTAAAATGTTTATTTACAATATGTTACTTGATAAAAAATAAAATTGACAGCCCCGGTAGCAAAAGAACAAAAGGATCGACGAATGCACTATTGGCCGTGAACTGAAAAAGAAAAAGGGCTTGAGCGAATTTTGCGATGGGTTCTGAATCAAAATCATTATTTTTACTCGCTTGGAAAACGTCGTTAACCTGAAAAACCTCTTCGTATGCTCATAGATATTCCAAACAAAGGCAAGGCCCGCATTGTGATTGTCGGGGGTGGATTTGGTGGCATACAACTCGCTAAAAAATTCAAGAAAAAGGATGTACAAGTAGTTGTTGTCGACAAAAACAATTACCACACTTTTCAACCTCTGATGTATCAGGTGGCTACCTCTGCGCTGGAAGCCGAGTCTATTGCATATCCAATTCGTAAAATATTCAACAAACAGAGCAACGCCTTTTTCCGGCTTGGAGAAGTGCACAACATCGACCCAGAAAATAAACTCATTGAATTTGGGAACGATACATTGCACTACGATTATCTCATCATTGCTTCAGGGGCCAAAACGAATTATTTCGGAAACGAAGGGCTAACGATTTCAGCAATGCCGATGAAAAGCATCTTGGAATCACTTGATTTGAGGACAATGCTGCTCCAGAATCTCGAACACGCTTTGCTCATCAACAACGAACGAAAAAAGCAAGGGATGATGAATGTCGTCATCGCAGGTGCCGGTCCAACGGGTGTGGAGCTGGCTGGTGCGCTGGGTGAGTTGAAAATCAAAGTATTCCCCATAGACTACCCGGAGCTAGACCTGAAAAAAATGAACATCTTTCTGGTTCAGGCCGGTGACCGTGTGTTGCCAATGTTATCGCCGAAATCCTCAGCGAAAGCTAAAAAATACCTGGAAAAACTTGGAGTCACCGTCGTTCTGAATACGAGGGTTCTTGATTATTTCGGCGACTACGTTTCAATGGATACCGGCGAGGACATTATTGCAAAAACACTGATCTGGACCGCTGGTGTTACGGGAAATCCTGTTCCGGGTGTAAACGCAACGTCAATCACCCGTGCAGGACGCATCGAAGTAGATCTTTTCAACCAGGTAAAAGGAATGCAGGATGTCTATGCCATTGGCGATGTAGCCTGTATGCCTTCAGAGGGATATCCAAACGGGCATCCACAGGTCGCTCCGGCAGCGATGCAACAAGGCCAACTTTTAGGTAAAAACCTTATCACCAAACTTTTTACCGACAAGCCAATGGTACCTTTTAAATACAAGGACAAAGGGGCTATGGCGACCGTTGGCAAGAACAAAGCGCTCGTCGAGATGGGAAATTTCAAAATCGGTGGGGCAATGGCTTGGTTTATTTGGATGGTGGTACACTTGCTCTCCCTCGTTGGATTTCGAAATAAAATGGTCACGATGTTTAACTGGATCAAAAACTATTTTAGTTCAGATCGGGGTATGCGTTTGATTATCACCCAATTTGACCTTCAGGAAGAAAAGCGCAAGCGCCGCAAGGAGTTTGAAGCGCGTCAAATGGCAAAGTAGATTGAAAATGAGCATCCTCTCCGTGGATGCGAACAAAAGTCAAAATTATTCGTACATTTTGCAAGAAGTTCGCTGATAGAAGAGCGAGTACTAAATCTGAGAGATGAACAGACTTACAATTATCGGTGACGAAAAGCAGGCTGGCGTCGATTTCGATCCCTCTTCCGGCAATCTGAAACTATCCGGACGTTCCATTCCGGAGGATTCAGTGGACTTCTTCGGCCCCATCATCGAATGGGTAAAACTGTATGGAGAAGATCCTCAACCTAAGACCGTTGTAGATGTTTACCTCGAGTATTTTAACACGAGTTCAGCGAAACTCATTTTGGATATTTTTAAAGAGGTGGAACACATTCATTCCTCTGGTAAGTCTAAAGTCGTTATCCGCTGGAAACACGACAAGGGTGATCTGGATATAATGGAGGCTGGGAAGGACTATAGCATCATTGTTGCTGTACCCTTTGAGGTGGTTGAGGTAGCAGAAGAAGATAATGACGCCCGGTTTTAGGTTCGCCCTTGTGGTCGATCTGAACTAGAGATTTAAATTTACGAGAATTTTTCGACCTACACCTTCAAGGTCTTAAAGACCTTGAAGGTGTAGGTCATTTTTCAGGTAGGCCGAAACGTCATTGTTTTTTTACTGTACAGGCTGAAGCCTGTTCCGAAACATCGCTACCAACCTACGATCGCCCACCTTCTCACTTCAAAAGCAAAAAAAACAACGCTTTTCTCGCTATCTTCGTCTATCTACTAAAAGTAGCACGAATGAAGTTCCGTATCCCGTTTATCCCACTGGTTTTATCTTGTTCACCGGCCCTGGCTCAGGTCTCACCGTGTGGGATCAATCATCATCTGGAAGAATCATTCGAAAATCATCCGGAATGGCGGGCGATTTATGAGAAGGACCAACTAAATTTTAAATCGCACTACGAGGAATTCGCCGCCTCCTGGTCGCCGGATGACCGAAGCACCTACGTTATTCCTGTTGTTGTTCACATCATCCACGACGGTGGTCTCGAAAATATTTCAGACGAGCAGGTGTATGACGCCATCAAACAACTTAACGAAGATTTTTCTGCGACCAATGAGGACGTAGTTGAAGCGGTTTCACCATTTAACGCAATCATCGGCGAAATGGACATTGAATTCCGCCTGGCGGGCAAGGATTACCTCGGCAATTGCACAGAAGGTATTACCCGGACGTTTTCGGATCTTACGTATGGTGGTGACGGTGACGCAGTGGCCGACCTCGTGGAAATGGAGCAAGGTTCCTGGCCACAGAACCGGTATCTGAATATTTTTGTGATGGCCGATCTCGGTGGACCGGCCGGTTACACCAATTACCCCGACACGTGGTATCCTGTCGATGGAATGTATGGCGGAATTTATATGTTGCACGATTATATGGGGTCTATCGGAACGTCAGAAGGCTACCACGAACATACACTTAGCCACGAAGCCGGACATTGGCTTAACCTGATGCACACGTGGGGTTCAACCAACTCGCCCGGCGATCCGGACAATTGTTTTATTGACGACGACGTGATGGACACACCCAATACGATGGGATGGTCTTTTTGCAACCTCAGTGGTGCTTCCTGCGGGTCGCCGATTGACAATGTTCAGAATTTTATGGAATACGCGTACTGCGGATGTATGTTCACAGACGGTCAGGTGATCAGATCACAGGCTGCCCTGAATAGTTCGGTGGCCGGAAGGAACAACCTTTGGACGCCGGCGAATCTGTTAAATACCGGAACCAACGGCATTCTCTGTGCAGCGGACTTTGAGTCGGACAACAACCTCATCTGTACAGGTTCGCAGATTCAGTTCTCCGACGAGTCGTACCATCAGGAAACGTCGCGTGTCTGGACCTTCGAAGGAGGATCGCCGGGGGTATCTACGGATGAAAATCCACTGGTCACATACAATACACCGGGCAGCTTCAATGTCACTTTGCAGGCATTCAATGGGGCCGAAAGTATTTCTGAAACGAAATGGGATTATATTTCGGTTTTCGATGCCTCGGGCAATGATCTGCCCTATATGCAAGGCTTTGAATCGCTCGGCTCACTTTTCGACGCCAACAGTTTTGCCGTGAACAACGCCAATGGCGGTGAAACCTGGGAAATTTCGATGGCCTATGCGCACTTGAGTACGCGGTCAGCCTGGCTGAAAAATTTCGGAAACGACGATGGCTCGATAGACGACCTGATTTCCGAAACGATCGACCTCAGCACCGTTCCCGTTACAGAGGATCTGGTTATGTCGTTTGATTATTCCTATAACAAGCGGTATGCAGCAAATGATGAGCATCTGAAAGTGTTCATCTCGGATGATTGCGGTGAGAGCTGGACCTTGAGGCTGAGTCTGGATTCTGACGATATGACCGAAACAATATTGTCGGGACCTTACTTTCCGATGTTCGACGATTGGTGGAGAACCGAAATACTCACGAATATCAATTCGCCGTACTACGTTGAGAATTTTATGTACAAATTCGAATTCACAAACGGAAACGGAAACAATCTTTTCCTCGACAACATCAACATCTATCCAGCATCTATGTCGGATGTCGTTGAAAGCGAAAGCCGGATGCATTTCAGAGTCTATCCAAATCCTGCAGAGTTGCACATCTCTCTCGAAGGCATAAGTTCTGTGAATTACAGCATTTCGGATATGACCGGCAGAATGGTTCTTTCGGGAACGTACGTCGGCGATATTTCAATTGCCGATCTGGCGCCGGGTATTTATCAGATTCAGGTAACAGAGACTGACGGTGCGCTTGTCGGTGTTCGTCAATTTGTACGAAAGTAACTACTCCGCGAAATTTTCATATTTGAATAATGAATTTCTTCCTGATCGGCTCAATCCTGACTTTTGCCGTTTCTCATAGACCGGTTTGTGCGCAGCAGATAGACGATCTAGATGACCCGCTCGGTCTGGGCATTGTCACGTTTACTTTTACGTTGGGTGAATCGTTCGACTTGTACGAACTGAATGAGGATGGCACTGTAGCAGAATATCCATTTACCACGGTTACTATCGGGGAAGGAGAAACCGGTTCGGCGTATCCTTATTGTTCTGGCGACCTCGACTGGGAAATGTTTGCCAAGTACGAAGAATGGGAAATTTACCAGGTCGTCTGTTTTGAGGTGATGGAAAGTCGTGGACTTTATGTCATCGCTTTCGGGGGAGGAAAGAAATGCTGTATCGGACAGGATGTTGGAAAGTTTTTCGACTGGGACAGCTTCCTGAAGGTTATTCCGACGGACATTTATAGGCTTGATGCTGCATCCAATCCCTTGCGAAAGTCACCCGATGACGGAGGAGAAAATATCGAAACGAAAATCAAAAAGGAATATTTTTCCTTGCAGGTCCAGGCGATGCAAGGCGATTGGATCGAAGTAAACGTATACGACGGCGAGTGTGACGGCACAAAACTGCTTACGCGTGGTTGGATCAAATGGCGCGATGCGAATGGGCTACTCATTGATTTCAGTTACATCTGCTGAAGTTTGAATCGCGGAATGTGGCCTGTTTTCGTAGACCTTTTCCCCTCGTTCGTTGAATAGAATTCTGGTTTTCGTTTCAAGGCTTAACTTTGTGGCTGGGTTAAGATTATGCTCGAAGTAAAAAAAATCAATAAGTCGTTCAAGAACTTTCAAGCGGTGAAAGACTTGTCTTTTACCGTAAACAGAGGCGATATCTACGGTTTTTTGGGTCCGAATGGCGCAGGAAAGAGCACAACATTGAGAATGATTCTTGGCTTGATTTATCCGGATTCTGGGGAGATACTGTTCGATGGTCAGCCGCTCTCAAGGTACGACCGAAGGTATTTGCACCACATCGGAGCACTGATCGAACGACCGGATTTTCACGAGAATTTGTCGGCCTGGAACAACTTGAAAATTCTGGCGCGTTTGTCGGGCCTCAAAAACGACGAAGCGCGTATCCGTGAAGTTCTGGAAGAGGTGAAGTTGTACGATCGCCGTGACAGCCGGGTTAAGTCCTATTCACAAGGGATGAAGCAGCGACTTGGGATTGCGCAGGCTTTGTTGCACAAACCGCGTCTGGTTATTTTGGATGAACCGTCAAATGGTCTGGATCCGCAAGGGCAAGCCGATATGCGTGAGTTGATTCGCAAAATCAGCCACGAAATGCAAATCACCATCATTATTTCATCGCATATCTTGTCTGAAATTGAGCAAATCGCAAACCGGATGATCATCATCAGTCACGGTGAAAAAATCCGCGAGGGTGGAGTAAAGGAACTGATGCAATCCGACGGTGTTCAATTGGAATTATCTGCGTTGGATAAAACAGTACTGGTAACCGCGCTGCAACGACTAAGTTTTGAACCAACTTTCATCGACGAAAAAGTGCGTATCCGGATTTTGGAAACTGAAATTCCGGCTTTGAATAAAAAACTCATTGAGCAGGGAGTCGAACTTATTGAAGTCCGCCAATTGCGAACCCTCGAGGAATATTTTCTCACAATCACCAAATGAAGGAACTGCTCAGAACGGAATTATTCAAAATCACCAGGCGGCCTAGAACCTACATTGGTTTTGGTACCATTGCATTCATCATTCTGATTTTTGAAATGGCTGCAAAGGCTAAGGGAGAAATGTTGTTCGGGCTTATATTTCAAAGCCTCAGTTCAATGTTCCGGCTCGAAGGAAGTCTTATCAATGTTAATTTCCTGGTGTATCTGCTGATGAATACGCTGCTAATCCACGTTCCAATTCTTGTTTGTCTTGTTACCGGTGATATGATTTCTGGCGAGGCCTCCAAAGGTTCATTGCGGATGCTGTTGCAGAAACCATTCTCCCGCTCACAGATTTTCTTTGCCAAGTGGATCACTGCATCCATTTACACGATATCGCTCCTCATTTTCGCAGGAATCCTCGCCTACGGCCTGGGATATCTTCTTTTTGGAAGCGGAGACCTGTTTGTAATGAGGAGTATGATCAATGTAATCGACGCAGACGATGTCGCGTGGCGCTTTCTGGGTGGTTTCGGAATTGGTGTACTCTCTATGCTCGTCGTTTCGTCCTTGTCGCTGATGATTTCAAGCTTCGTAAACAATTCCATCGGACCAATTGTGGGGACCATCGCCATCATTATCATTATGACGGTAATTGGCACCTTGCTGATGAGTGTAATTGACCCTGTGTTGCCATACCTCTTCACCACACATTTCATCAAGTGGCAATATTTCTTCGATCCTGAGATAAAGTGGGCGATGATCTACAAGGCCATTGCTGTGCTTACCGGATACATCGTGCTGTTTACTGCCATCGGCTGGTGGAATTTCAGACGCAAAGACATACTTGTATGAGAAAATACCTGTTGATCGGCTTTCTGTTTTCAGCTGGATTCGGCTTTGCTCAGTCCGAATATGCCGACTTGCTTGTCAAAGTAGCGATGGCGAAACTAAAGGCTGTACCGGCTTACGAATGTGACATCCTGGTAGATCTCGATGTGAAATTCATCAACATCGAACAACGAAAGGGCAAAGTATATTTCGCACCACCTGACAGCATTCGATACAAGGTGAAAGGATTTGCTTTTTTGCCAAAAAAGGGATACAACAACCACGCATTTTCCGTCACCGAACAGGAATATGTGGCCTTGCATCTTGGTCAGGAAACTGTCGCCGGATTTCCGTGCGAAATTGTCAAAGTGATTCCCAACGACATCGAATCCGACGTATTATTGGGGCAATTTTGGATCGACAAAAAATGCCGCATCCGAAAAATGGCCATCGTCACAAAGGACGAGGGAAAATTTAATATTCTGCTCGATTACGCAAATTCACAACATCCGGTGCCTTCCAAAGTCACCATTAGTTTCGAAGTGAAGGAGGCCGGCTTGCCCGGAAATCTGTCGGGAGATCTCGAGGCCGAAGAGGTGGACCCTGAGGAATTGAAAAAGCCCCAGAAGGGATCCATTACCATTACCTACAGCAATTACTTGTTTAAATAGGGGTGTCGGTTCATTGCAACTCCTTACAGGAAAAACCGAGATTCTGAAATACACCTAAGACCGTTGAAGGTTGTACCGTTTCAGATTCAATTCGCAATACCATTTCCCCACGGCCGTCATAGTCCGAAATATCAAAATTGACCCGGAGTTCGTTGAAGTAGAGTTTAAGCAGATTCTGAATGTTCAATGCATCGGAAATTCGTGAAACTCCCGTTTCGAATAAATGAATTTTCATACTGTGCTTTTCCTTGTTGACGATTGGCGATTCAAAATATTTTATCGGCCTTTCCAACCTGCCGGGAACAGCCTACGTAATCTCATATAGGCAGGGAATTGTCTGAATTTCTGTATCTTTAAACTCAAACCAAAAAATCGAGGTTATGAAGTATCCATTGCTGATCTCCGGTTTCGTTGCCACTCTTTTTGCTCCAGATATTTCAACAGCACAAACGGTTTATGCTGAAGATTTTGACGGCGCCTCAACCTGGACACTCAATACAGTGCTCCCTGCGCCGGAAGGTTCCAATCCCAATTTTTGGTTTGTTTCCTGCGAAGAGGAAGGCGTAGGGTCCGGCTTTTGTGGTGAGGCCTGTGGAACGGGTGACAAAACCTTGCATATTTCCTGGGACCCTGCTTTGGGTGGTGATCTCGGGGCGCTTTATTTTGAAACGGGTTTTGGATTTACAAATACCCACCGGCGGGCAAATTCTCCGAACATAAACACCGTGGGTTATTCAGGAATGACTTTGTCTTTTGATATCATTGCCTGGGGCGGGAATGCATCTGATTTCGCCCAACTCGTCTACAGCATTGACGGCGGTACTATCTGGACGCCTCTTGCGATGAGTCTAACGACCTTATGTTGCGGCAGCATCCCTTGCACGGGTGCGGATCAAGGGCTTTGGCAAACCAACACCTATTTGCTGCCTGGTAGCTGTGAAGGCATTCCGAATCTGAAAATCGGTTTTGTCTGGAACAATACCGACGATGGCATTGCAACGGATCCTTCGGTGGCCATCGACAACCTGAGCATCACGATTTCGCTTACAGCCGATCCACCGGTTGCACTCTTCAGTCCCGAAGACAATACGGTTTGCGAAGGCACGGATGTTACGTATACCGATTTGAGTTCTACCGACGACGTGATCAGCAGTTGGCTGTGGACTTTTGACGGCGGGGTTCCATCGTCGGCCACGGGTGCCGGACCACACACAGTGAATTACAGTGTTCCCGGTGTTTATACGACAACGCTCGAAGTCACGGACGGAATCGGAACACACGACACCTCGTTCACGATCACAGTAGAAGACTTATTGAGCCCAGGCAGCGATGCTATGCACGATTTTTGTTCAAGCGATTCGCCCGCGGATTTATTTGTGGATTTGGGCAGTGCGGATCCTGGGGGGACCTGGTCACCGCCGATGACAAGTGGTACCGGTGTTTTCGATCCGTCTGTGGATCCCGCTCTCACCTATACCTACACGATTGTCGGAGTCGCGTGTCCGATACAAAGTGCCGAAGTGATGGCGATGGTAATGATGGCTGCAAATGCCGGCTTGGACAATACGCTGAATATTTGTTCTTCGGATGATTCGGTTGATTTGTTTCCCTTGATTTCGCCAGCGGATCCGGGTGGATTCTGGGTTCCAACCTTGGCTGGTGGTTCAGGCTATTTTGATCCGATTCTGGATGGCAGCGGTCTCTACACCTATGTTGTAATTGGGTCCGGTCTTTGTCCGAACGATTCTTCTGAATTAGATGTTCTGGTCGTTACAGCTGTTTATGCGGGTTCAGATGCAAGTCACGCCTTTTGCGCAACGGACGGACCTGCGGACCTGTTCATCGACTTACCCGGCGCAGATGCCGGTGGAATCTGGTCGCCGGCCCTCACGAGCGGTACAGGTGTGTTTGATCCTGCAGCGGATGTAACCGGCACCTATACCTATACGGTTGACGGGATCTCACCTTGCCCGGACGACAATGCTATCGTCACTGTGGTGATCGACGCAATTCCAAATGCCGGAACCGATGGCAGTCACGACTTTTGTTCCAACGACCCAACGTACGATTTGTTCGCGGATCTCGGATTTGCAGATGTCGGTGGCAGTTGGTCACCTTCATTGACGAGCGGTACTGGGCTTTACGATCCAGCCGTAGATCCAGCCGGCAGTTATGTGTATACACTGGACGGTGGCGGATGTCCGGACGATTTTGCTACCATTATTGTGGCGACTACTGTGTTTTTAAGCGCCGGCGCAGATTCGGTTTACACCACCTGTGAATCGCAGGGTACCTTCGACTTGAATGATTTGTTGTCGATGGACGCATCAGGTGGCGGAACCTGGACCGATGACGACGCAACGGGATCATTGGCCGGTAGTATTTTTGATTTCTCACTCGTCGCTTTTCCGGGAACATATCATTTTACGTATCACCAAACCAACACAGCGCCGTGCGTGGATGATTCTGCGCTTTTCACATTCCAGATGATCGATTGCACCGGGCTCGAGGAAACCGGAACTGCTGAGCCTCTTACAATTTACCCGAATCCGACTTCAGGTCAGTTGACGATTTTGTCCGGTGGTAAAAAAATATCCGAGGTCCGGATTTTCACCCCCGACGGCAAGTTGATTCTAGCTACAACCGGACACGAAATCAATGTTTCACATTTGGCAATCGGGATCTATGTTGTGAGGGTGTCGTGTGACGCTCAGGTTTATCAGCTTCGGCTAGTCAAGGAATAACTGGAACCTATCTCGAAAATAATTTTGAGATAGGTTATAGCGTTCATAAATTTAGTAGGAAAGAATTTCGTCGAGACTGTTTTTCAGTTTAGCCACATCTGATTTTGTGATCGATCCGATTTTTTTGACGAGCCTTTCTTTGGAAAGCGATCGAATGTGAAAGGTCAGCACCTCAGATTTTTTTTTCAAATTGTTGGCTTTGTCCGGATCCAGGACAAGATTGCCTTTATAATTCTTTATTTTGGTCGTAAGCGGAAAACAAATGACCAATGGCAGATATTCGTTAAGAAGATTGCCGCTGATGATCAGAATGGGTCTGAAGCCGGATTGCTCACTTCCTTTGGTAGGATTTAGATCTGCATACCACAATTCTCCCTGCTTCACTCTTTTTCAAGTTGAAGGTAGTAGTCGGCCATACCTTCTTCCACGATGGAGAGAATGTCCGTGTCGTCGGCAAGTTGACGATAAGAACGGGCGTATTCAGCTTTATTTAGTTGTTCAAGAAAAAGTTTGAGTGCTTTTTCAATGAGTTTGTTTTTGGGAAGATGAAGTTCCTGCGCCTTTCGATCGAGAAGCTGAAGGAGATAATCGGGAAGTGTGCTAGTAAAGGTTGCCATAATAAAGTATTTATACAAATATAAAACATATTTATAAAATAGCAATATTTTTTATAAATATTCTGAAATTTTCTTCAGCGAAAACCCAGGAACACGATTGCATTAATCAGATTATCAAAAAATTAAGAATTTGACCATTTCAGATAACCTTTTTACTACATTTATCAATGCTTTCGATTGAATCACTCTCGGCAACGGCTACTGGAATCAGCAGCTTTGCTAAAAATGTCGGAAATGTTCACTACTCTGTCTGGATCACTTGGAGGGATGTGGTTCGCGAAGTCTATCAGGATACCCACGACTCCGGTGAAATCGATTCCACAATTAACCGTGGCAAGGCCCTTTCGCGTTCTCACAAGCGCGAGACGGATTTTTTGACTTTTAGAAAGCAGAACGATACAATCGATGGGGTCCAATTTGAGGCCTTGTGCATCCTCTATCAAAAACTGGATGCCGACCGGGAAGACTTTGTACCTGATTCATTCGATGCGTCTGGTTTTGCAAAATATCTTGGATTGCGTCACGGAGATTCCATCTCGGAGGAGGCAAATGCTTTATCTGATTTGTGGATGAAAAACCACAAGGAATCTTCTTTCAGGACGTACGTCCGGGTGAAGGCCGGTGTTTTTCCTTTGGTGCTGGATTTAGTTCTTCGTTGGCTTGTTCTGTATTTTTTTATGGCCGGCGGTTTTTCTGCACTGGGTGGAGAGGAATCCACCATTTTTTTTCTGTCGCAATTCGCGATTATTCCAATACTCGTTGGATTGATTTGCCTTTACAGAGACAGACACATCGTGGCGAAGACGCAAAAATTATTGGCTGGCTTTGCAGCACAAAATATCCGCGTGGAGACCTCAAAAACCGCCTGGCATTACTTGCTGCTCTTTGTATTGGTATTACAAGGAATGTTTATCATCCGGTTTTTGGAACCAGCGTCGGATCCCGTCATTGTGGTTTTGTTTGGAATTGCGTTGGGCTCCTACCTTCTCATCTTGTTCAGGAATTTTTCGAAACAGGTACCGAATTACAAGGACATCATTGCCCAAATTGAAGAGAAAAAACGACGAACCCTCCAATACGACATCAGCGCCGAACAGAACGATGAGGAGATTGTTTCGCTGGAAGTAAGTCTCAAATCCTCCAATGAAACAATGAACGCCTATGTCATCGAGGCCGCATTGTTCGGTGCACTCGCATTCAGTGGATTTCTTACGCTGGTCGTATCGGGGTCTTTCCTCGCAGGTCACATCGACCGGTTTTCGGAAGGATTGATGGCACTTTTTGGTGCATTAATAACCTTTGATTTTTCGTCCATTGCTCCGAATTTGAACGGTATTCTGAGTCCCAACGGACTTGTGGTAATCATCTGTTATGAGTCACTCTTTTGTTCGATTTTCTTCCTGTCGGTGATCGCTTCAAGATTGCGCTTTGGTATGTTGTCCGACAAAATTGATCACGCGCTTCAGGTTGCCAAGTCACTCAATGCAAAAGAGGAGGCGGTGATTATGTCCAGCGCGCACGACAACACGGAGGCCAAGGCAATTACAGAACGTATAAAACAAATACTTAAAACCGGATATGGCCTGCAGGATAAACTAGCACCGATCACGGAGTATATGAAGTTTTTTAGAACGCTCGGCATTGTGTCCTTTTTTGCAATCATCATTACGGGCGGGCTCTTCATTTCTCAAGGACTCGCTTTTGTGCTGCTGGTGGTATCGCTTTTGTCGCTGGTATATTTTCGGCTCGGAGGTGTCTACGACCGCTTGCGCCAGTTGGGAATGGCCTTTCAGGAATTTTATTTCCGCGTAAAAAAATATGTGAACTACTCCAGTTGGATATTCATCGGATTGGCACTTTTGCTTAAATCGTTTCGTATACCCTTGGCCAACCTTGTGATGCTGGTCGGCCTTCTGCAATTGCTTTTTCACGCATTTCTCAGTTTGGCCGTTCCTGTTCACATTACCTGGTTGGAAAAGAGCAAAGACGATGTTTACGGATCGCAGAGCAGGTTTCCAAAAATTCTTGAAAATGCCCTCAAGTTGGGACTGGCCTTATTCTACGTTGGTTACCTGAACAAAGCGATGCATTGGCCCGGTGGAACCTTTTTTGTTGTGATGGGTTTTATGGCGATGATTTTTTATTTCATCTTCGCTCGAAAAACGACAGGTGGACCGAGATGGATATCACACCTGTTTTCTGCCGCTATGGCCACAGGACTCACTGCTTTGTTGTTCAAGACAAATCACTGGACTGGTTCGACACCCGTTTACTATTTATCTCTTGGTTTGCTGTCCGTCTCGACGGTATTTGCAATCATCCATTACCGATCGATCCGGCCCGTGATCAGCCGGGGGATCTACATTGTCACCATCAGCGTAGTGCTTTTCTTTTTTCCATTTTCGAGATGGGCACTGACACATATGTCCCTGAGCTATTCACAATATGAAATTGAAAGCGAAATCGGAAAATTCGAACAGGATTTTTACTTGCCGATTACCGACGGCGGTCTGGCGGATGCCGCCAAACCGGAGGACATCGCTGAACTTCGGGCTAGACTGGACGCCTTCACAAGGAAATTTGCCTATGGTGAAGGTACAACGCCAAACGCTGGCCACTTGAATCTGGAGGCCTGGACTGCTTTTGAACAATCCGATAATCAGATGGTGCTCAAGGAAGCGTTGATTTGGTCAGAAAAGGCGATTGAGTTGGAGGAGGATTGGGGATTCCTTGACACCTACGCGAACCTGCTGCACAAATTGAATAGGGATGCCGAAGCGCTGCCGGCTGCCGAAAGGGCTTATGCATTGGGGGAAGATTGGTCTACTCAGGAACTCCTGAAGGAAATCAGGGCTGATCTCGCGCTACAGGATCAGGACAGTCTAAAATGAGTAAAAAAAAATATACATTCGCGTTCAATGAAAAAAATGAAGACACACAAGGACTGGAATGAAATCCGGACAAACGACAGCTGGGCCATTTTCAAAATTATGGCGGAGTTTGTAGAAGGGTATGAAAAGATGGCTCGTATCGGACCGTGTATTTCGGTTTTCGGATCTGCCCGTACCAAGAAGGAAAATCCATTTTACGACAAGGCCGTCGAGACGTCAAAACTGCTTGTTGAGTCGGGGTACGGTGTGATAACCGGAGGAGGACCTGGTATTATGGAAGCCGGAAATCTAGGTGCATCTCAGGGAAACGGTCGCTCGGTTGGGCTCAATATCCGTTTGCCTTTCGAACAGTCCGGAAACGAATACATCAATTTGCCGGTAACATTCGATTACTTCTTTGTGCGAAAAGTAATGTTTGTAAAGTACACGCAGGGATTCGTCACGTTCCCCGGTGGATTTGGAACAATGGATGAGTTGTTCGAAGCTCTGACGCTTATCCAAACGAAAAAGATCGAACGACGGCCCGTGGTTCTTTTCGGCACCTCTTATTGGGGTGGACTTGTCGAATGGATTAAGAAAAGTATGCTGGACGCGGAACACAATATCAATCCCGAAGACACCGACCTGATCAAAGTAACGGACGATCCGAGAGAAGCAGTTCAACACATCAATGATTTTTATACCTCCCACCAGTTGCGACCAAATTTCTGATGAAAAGAATAATTGCATTCGGCTTTTGCGTCGCCATTTGTTCCTGTGGATCAAAAAAGAACCAGGAGAATGCCGATGAAAAACCGAAAGATCTCAAAACGCAGATCGAAGAGCGAATGGTAGAACTCACCTGCGAATGTCTTGGGCCCAATGCATCCGAATTGGAAAAGCAGGCGTATGAAGCCGCACGTGACCTGTGTTTTCAGAAGTGTTTCCCGACGATTCTTACGGAATTTAAGCTAACTCAGGAAACAATTCCCTATAAAGGTTCTGTCGAATTGCTCGCTGCATTTGACCGGGTAAAAGAAGGACTTGCAGAAAAATGCCCCGGAAAGAAAAAGTGATCAAGAGCCCTACGAAGAGTTTGTTCCGGTAATGCTATCGGGATATCACGGACAATAATACGATTCGGCAGCATCATCGGTATACCAGGAGCAGAAAACAAGAGGTTGCGTATGCTGTCCTGTACAAAGTTCCTTGATGGAATTTGGGTCCAGTTTGTAATTTTTTACCTCATAGATCAGACGACTTGAGAACAATCCTAAACCACCTGTTATATTGGTGAACTCCGGCTTGTTCTGGACAATACCTGTAACAGGCGCACCGACATCCATAAACTGATCGAGATCTCTGTGCGCAATGGATACTTTCAAGTCGATGCCGAGCAATCTGCGGTTCATTACATCCGGATCACCTGCTTCAATGACATCTGCAACCCAAAGGTAGAAGTCGAGACCTGCAAATGTCTGTGTGTGGCCGCCCGGTGTACTCGGTGATTCTTGAATCACATCCCCGTCGTTTCGCTCAATGCTAAAATCTGCAGTGGTCAAATCGGTATAGGTTTCCCGGTAATTCATCGTGTACTTGTAGTTGTAAACAGCGGCATTTGTTCCTTCCGTAACCAGAAATTTCCAAAACTTGTAATCTTTGTCTTCGTCGACGGTTGCCGATGCGAAGTTTATTTTCCAGGTAGGTTGCAAAATGGTCGAAGCCACACCAAAACCATCGATCAGACCAGTTTTGGCCGTGATGGTATGTGCTCCCTCTTCCAAATCCGCGGTGAGTTCATATTCCATATCACTCAGCAAAGAGTCTTCATAAAAAACGTAGACTTTTTGATATGGGGCATAAAACGCGCCATCCGTACTTTTGTTTGTAATTATGGAATCGTGAAGGTTCCATTCACGGCCGGTATAGTCGCCGGTCAATGGTTCAATTTCCCGTATCCAGGCATCGACCGCAACAAAATAGTTTGAATCGGGATTCTGGGCATACACCAGATTATCGCCGTCGCCAAGAAACGCTTTGGTGATTTTAATGATGTGTGTACTGTCCGTATGGTCAAGCAAACCGATAACAATAGGTGTTATCTGGTAATTGCCGTTGACACTGAATTCGGTTTCGCAGGATGGTGAAGCAAATGCCAGAACCAGCGCAGACGGAAGTACTAAACGATTGACTTTCAATACCATTTATACAAATGTACACAATATTCTTAAACTAAGGCTACCGATTACTCAGTGATTTACACCGATTAGCCAGTGTAAGCGAGGTGATTTTTCATCGAGTCGGGGTAACCCACGATGTGTCGCTCTTTTTTACCCGGATAGATATCAGCAAGCGCGATCAGAATGCCGGTCTCTTCAACGCCACCAAATTCAAGATTTTTCGTTGTTCCAAATGACCGCATCGTAGGCGATAGTTGCATATAATTCGAAATCAGCGGTGGAACATTTTCGTCCCGTTCTCTACAGTATTTCTGTAAAACTTTCATTCCGTCCTTGAAGTCCATCCCGCTAATTTGTTGCACGATTTCGTGTTGGACGACACTTGTGTATAGCGGATTTTTGGGCACGGCGAGTCCTTCCGGGTCAGGAAAATAATGTTTCATAAATCCAAGCACCGCTCTTTTGGCTTGTTCGTTGTAACTGGTGTACATCGTCACCTTTCCAAAAAAGTACTTCATTTTCGGATGAAGCAGCACAATGGCGCCAAGCCCGTCCCACAAATTATCCAATGCGAACAGACCTTTTCTTGGATTCATCGAAGGTTGATATTCCGGATTTACCCACGACCGTCCCAACTCGACGGACCAAGGGAGATATTCCTTCACAAACTGCGTTGAATAGTCAAAATAATGTGCTGTAGAAAGGTCGTCCTTCCAAGTGTTTAAAGCCTTTGCGCAATCGATGAAGCGATATCCGCCGGTGATGTTTTCATCTTCGGGCGACCAGACGATCAACTGATCATAGCAATTTGCTGAGGTGTCGTTCTCATCGATATCGACTGGTTCACCGGTTCCACCGCCGGCCATCGCAAAGGTTACTTCGCGTAAACGGCCGATTTCTTTCATCACATTCGGCGAATTGTGGTGGTTGAGGATATACACCTCGTTGTTGAGTTTGCTCGTTTTCCGTACGAGTCTCTCCGGTGTGAGCTCGGCCTTTAACAGGTCGCGATCGATACGGGGAATGATATAACTAAGATCGGTTCCACTCATCTTATGCAGGCAGAGAATTTCGAAGTGCGTACGTTTTTTCTTTCATCCATTCGGCCCATTCCTGATCTGTTCTGGATGAGTCAAAGGTCGTAAAAGGAATGGCCTTGCCAAAAATAATGCGAAGTGTTTTTCCTTTCTGTTTGAACAATTCATCCACAAGGTAGATCATTTCTACGTTTGATTTGATGCCGATGCGGGTTCTGAGATTCGAAATACGATAAAAAAACGGTGACAACTCACCTTCAATGAAAACCGGAATAATCGATTTTTCAAAGCGCCGCGACCGGGTGATAAAGGTCTTTTTCCATTCGAGGTCCTGGACTTCTCCACTCTTACGACGACTCACCAAACCAGCCGGAAAAACAAAAACCAATTTGTCAGACGCATAAAGTTCCAGGAGTTGATGGAGTGATTCTTTTGAGTTTGAACCGTGTTTATTGACGGCAGCAAACATATCGCGCAGGTTGACCAGTTGCATCAGAAGGTCATTGACCACAAATTTGATGTCGTTTCGAATGGGGTAGACTTCCTGAATAATCGTCAGGGCGTCGACACCTCCAAGCGGGTGGTTCATTGCCAGAATTGCACCACCGGTAGCTGGAATGTTCTCGGTACCAAAAGTCTGAACTTTGATGTCGAGATGTTTGAGGACGTAACAGGAAAATTCGTAGCCGCTTTTGCCTTCGTTCAGCGCCATCACTTCGTTGGATTCGTCCTGATGTACAATTCTCTTCAGGTACCGAACCAAAAAGCGAGGCATCCAGCGGTATAGTCGCGGGTTTTTGCTTTTGATGGCACGTTCGACGTCGATGAAGCGCTCGTTCATACTTCAAAATTAGTGAATAAAGCGCAAGGCGGTTGTGCCCGGATGTTCAGACTTGGTCTGGTTGCAATTTGAATCGAGGAAAATTGCTGAAATTTCAAAAAAAATGTGCTGGCAAATGTTGGTGGGATGCTAGCCCAAAAACAGATACCGATAATCCACCGGAGGAACAAAAGTCTCTTTAATCGTCCTCGCCGAAACCCAGCGAAGCAAATTCAAATAAGATCCTGCTTTGTCGTTTGTTCCAGATGCACGCGCACCCCCAAAAGGCTGCTGACCCACAACGGCACCGGTCGGTTTGTCGTTGATGTAAAAATTGCCCGCCGCATTTTCAAGTTTTTTACTGGCCAGTTCAATTGCGTATCGGTCGCAAGAGAAAATGGCACCGGTGAGTGAGTAAACGGATGTTTTGTCCAATAACTCCAGCGTCTTTTCGTACTTGTTTTCGTCGTAGACATAAATGGTGATTACGGGTCCGAAGATTTCTTCGCACATTGTCCGGAAGTTTGCATTCGTCGTAACGACCACAGTCGGCTCAATGAAATAACCTTTCGATTTATCGTATCCTCCGCCAGCGACAATTTTTGCATCCTTTTGTTTCCGGATGTAGTCGATGTACCCTGAGATTTTGTCAAAAGCGCGTTCGTCGATGACCGCGTTTATGAAGTTTGAAAAATCTTCCGGGGACCCCATCTTGAACGACTTCACATCCTTTTTCACCAGCGCGATGACTTCTTCTGCGATGTTCGACGGAAGATAAACGCGCGATGCTGCGGAACATTTTTGTCCCTGGTATTCGAAAGCACCTCGTGAAATAGCCGTCGCTACTTCGGCTGCATTGGCGGATTTGTGCGCGATGATAAAATCCTTTCCACCGGTTTCACCTACAATTCTCGGATAGGTTTTGTAACGATCGATGTTCGCACCAATGGTTTTCCAGAGATTTTTGAAGACGGCAGATGAGCCCGTAAAATGCAAACCGGCAAAATCCGGATGCTTGAAAATAACTTCGCCGGCCACTGGTCCATCGACGTTAATCATATTGATCACGCCATCGGGGAGGCCTGCTGCTTTAAAAAGTTCCATAATGATCTTGGCGGAATACACCTGGCTTTCGGCAGGTTTCCAAACGACCACGTTGCCCATCATTGCCGGTGCAGCACAGAGATTGGCACAAATCGACGTGAAGTTAAACGGAGAGATCGCAAAGACAAATCCTTCAAGTGGCCGGTATTCCAAACGATTCCACATCCCCGGATTTGAGTCTGGCTGCTCTTTGTAAATCTGGGTCATATAGGCCACGTTGAAACGGAAGAAGTCAATGAGTTCGCAGGCCGCATCAATCTCGGCTTGCATACAGTTTTTACTTTGTCCGAGCATCGTGGCGGCATTCATACGGTCCCGAAAAGGTCCGGCAAGTAAGTCAGCTGCTTTCAGAAAAATTGCAGCACGTTGTTCCCAGGGAAGCCCTGCCCAAGCCGGCCGGGCATTGAGTGCCGCTTTGATCGCCTGGTTCACGTGTTTTGCGTTTCCAACGTGAAAATGTCCCAGGGTATGTTTGTGGTCGTGAGGTGGTGAAATTTTGCGCAGTTCACCGGTCTCTATCTCGGCAGCGCCAATGTACATCGGTACAACCACTTTTTTCGCCTTCATCGCTTTGTAGGTCGCAAGCAAAGTTTCTTTCTGTTTACTGCCAGGTGCAAAGGGACATACCGGTTCATTGACGGGGCGGGGGACTCTGAAAATGGCGTTGGACATAGGGGAAAAATTGAAGGATAAAGGTAGCTATTATTTCGAAAAATTCGTTCCCGTATAGCGCAAATTATTTCTGATTAATCATCTATAATTCAATATATTATTTCCGATTTCCGATTTCCGATATTCGATTTTTGATGTTCGATTTTACGGGCGGGAATGGGCGGGCATTGACTCGAAATCAACTTCCATTCGACTTCCTTTTGCCGTTCCAGATCAAAAATCCCGTGATCGGAAGACTCGCGACAACAAGACAGGCAATAAACAGTAAAATCCGGCCGGGATACCCCCACATTTTTCCGAGGTGTAGGTCGTAGTACGCACGGTGCAGATATTGGCCATTGTTCAAATCTCCGACGAATTCGGTCCTCACTAAATCTCCGGAATACTGATCGTAAAACGCAGCGTAATAATCGCTCTGTTTGGATGCCGAGGGGTTCATAATGATCAACAAACATTCTTCGCTATTGTCCGGAAAAAAGATCATCGAAGAAAGCGGCTCAAAACCGCACGCTTCTTTCGTTTCAGCGTATTTGTCATCGAGGAAGGTTAAGTAACCCTGACTGAAGACGGGCTCATCAACAGATCTAGGGCTATCACTCTCCCTGTACTCGGCACCGCCGGTCGATACAAAATACACAAACCGATCCATCCAATCAAAACTCCAGGCCAGACCGGTGATGACCGTCAGGAGAATGATCCAAGACGCGTAGAATCCGAGTACACTGTGCAGATCATAGTTGAGTCGCTTGAAGGAAACACCAAACTTCAACTTGAATTTATTTTGGCCTCGGGTTCCCTTCCTTGGCCACCACAAAATAATTCCGCCGATGATCTGGATAAGGAAAATCAATGCGGAGAAACGAATGATCTGTTTGCCAACTTTACCCAGCATCAATTCGGTGTGGAGCTCGATGGTGATTCTGAAAAAGGAATTCCGCTCGTCAACTGTTTTCAGAAAATCGCCCGAATGCGGATTGATATAAACCAAATGATTCATTTCGTCGTCGAGATAATGAACGACCGCTGATTTTTCGGGCCCTGGAAATTCGATGCTGTTCATTCTGCCACCCGTGACGGTTTCGTGTGCGATGCGCGCTATTTCGGTCGGAGGCAATGGTGGTTCCTCCGCGGGCTCAATGGTTCTATACGGACCTGTTAAATCGCGCAGTTCAGGTTCAAAGACCATTATGGCGCCGGTGATGGCCTGGGTAAAAATGACAAGTCCGGCAGTCAAGCCCAATATCAGGTGGAATTTGCCGACTAACTTTCGCAACATATTGCTTAAAGATATTGATCCAAAATGGAATGCGGTTTCGTCTGGTTAGGGATAACAAAGCTCAAAGCAAAAGATTGAATTATCAATTGGCTTTATTTATAGCCCAAAATCACGGCCGGCCGGCATCTGAGGCTACCCGAAACAGGCTAAAGACCTGTGTTTGAATAAAAATACCCTAAAAACGGTACACGCATAACTCTTGGTCTTGATTTTGCGTATCAAATGGAGTATGATAGTACTCCGCAGGGCAAATATTCTGGTGTTCGGATCTTTGCTTTTAGTTTGCACTGAACAATCGATGAATGCTCAGAAAAGCGGTGTTTATTACCGTGAGATGAAGACGGGCATTTACCTCGACACCCTAAAAAATGAGGTGAATCTGGCGTATGTTGCAGACAAACCGTCCTTCTATTTTTCAAATATTTATACACCGGTTTGTGAAACAGGAGAGTGTAAGCCAGTGACTATCAGTTTGTATTGGGATTTACTTGGAAATTATCTGCGATTCGACCAGCCCGCCGGAGAAATATTGACGAAAGTAGATCACATTCCGTTTACGCAGTCTGATTATCTGTTGCTGGATGAAATCCTCAGGGGTGAGGATCCGCGTTACGGTCAAGTAGTCTCTCATTCCGATGGCGCCGCTACCAATGAAGCAAAGCACGACAATCAGTCTTCACCCGCACCAAGTGGTGTCGCCGCGAGTCGGGTGTTTATGCAAAAATCTGCAATGGTCGATGCGATCAGCGGTGCCACAATGCCGGAATACACCTCAAAATTTGTTCCCGGAGCGCTGTATACAACATACACCTTGTGGGATCTCGCGAATACCCACCGGAATATGATGGTTGATTATACGCGGAAAAAACTCTTCGTGAATGAATACCGCGATTACTTTTATTCTCACCCGGAATTGCAATGTCAGAAACCCTTCACGGAAAGAATTGCATCTTTTAAAAAGGAAGAAAATGCCTTGATGAATACCTGGGTGAGCATAATCGACACGACAAATTCCGAAGCGCTCAGGATTTTTTGTATGGACCAGCTTCCGTACAATCAGACACAAGAAGATACCGTGAATGCGTGTTATCTGCGTTTATACTTTGGTGATGCCTCCGATGAGATACGTCGAAAAATTTTGGCGAAATGGTCGGGTGCTGTTTTAAAATCGACGACAACGAAACGTTTGCCGGCAACTTTGGAAATATATCCGACGCTTTTCTACGAGATACTTGCAGCGATACGTTGGCAGGAATACTGGCCCGGCAAAATGATACCTGATCTGGTAAAACAGATCGAAATTCAAAACGACCCTGTGAAGAAGAAGGCAATTTACGATATGATCATCGACCGACGTCCCGAATCGGCGAAGACGGACTGGGAGTTGGTAAAAGCCACCAAAAGAAAATACGGTTGGTAATTTCCGTCGCGAAGCATAAGAATTGCTGTGGATTCTTGCCGAAGCAAGGTTAGTTCATTTTCGTTTTCGCGAAAAGATTGAATTTAGGGACATTCACCCGGAACTGCTCCGCCGAATCTTTCCTTTCAAAAACATAATGACCTTTCATATAGCCGATTTCGGAGTGCAAGTCGCAACCACTGACATAGACGTGTTTTTGGCCAGGAGCAAGAACAGGCTGTTCACCAACCACACCATCGCCCTCCACTTCCCGCGCAGGATTCAGTGAATCGAAAATGTACCAGTATCGCGATCGCAATTGAATCTCGAAAGGATTCTTGTTTTCAATTACAATGCGGTAATTGAAAAAGAACATCCCGGCTTCAACGTTGGAAAGGTCCTTCCGAAAAAGGCTCTCTACACTGATCTTAACACCGCTGGTTACCCCTGTTATCATACTGTTTGTTTTTCGGCAATGTTATGCCACAATATTACGGTTGTTGCTGATATAAACGACTTTTATCCCCTTTTGGTTGGTACAACTTATTCACAGGTTTTTGTCAGGCAACCGTTCAGTGGCTCTGAATCCAGGCCATATATTCCATTCCCCACGCAACGCCGAGATGAGCAACCAGCCCGCCGAAGATGTTTCGCGAGGAATAAGCGAGAATTCCAAGAACGTAACCGCCAAATATTGAGCTGATTGCCTCGCCCATCGGCTTGCCAAAGTGCAGAAAGCAGTACACGCTGATCATTGGCAAAATGGCATCTTTTCCAACAAACCGGGAGAGTGCTACGACCATAAATCCACGGAAAAAAAGTTCGACCGACAGGAAATCAAAACCGTAACACAACTCGTAC
>Ga0247727_10005536_pt1 | contig 25528 bp, 24 predicted proteins | sample WisWelCaveWW1625_FD_202498 | JGI IMG/M metagenome (GOLD analysis project Ga0247727, IMG submission 202498) | Biofilm microbial communities from Wishing Well Cave, Virginia, United States - WW16-25 | ecosystem: Environmental > Aquatic > Deep subsurface > Groundwater > Cave microbial mat | place...
AAAGAGCAAGCGATTCTGGAACGGATCGCAAATCACAATCCGCTCGACAACATCGAGCAATTCCAGGTACAACCAATGCGCAGCTCCCGATTCCTCGAAGGTGATGATCGTACGACCATGCAGCGACGCCAAGTAGGTTTTAAGTTCTCTCACGTCGCTGGGGCGTTCAAAAACTCGAGGCTGTGCCGCATGGCGTGACATGTGCACAATGGCCATGATCTTCAGCGACCAATCGATGGCAACATAATGATCATACTCGACTCCCGCCAGAACGACTTTGTCGGGCTGGCCCGGCTTGCTTCTGGCACTGTGGTGTGTTATCTTTCGCGTGTACATATGGGTCTCCTTTCGTTGGTGAGATGTGAATCTTGTTATCCGTAACGTACGGATATCTACACCGCCGCGAAAGTGAGACCTTTTCTAATTTACCATGCGCCATGCCACGTGCGCCAAAGTTTTTCACACGCATATGCGTTCCCAATAGTTACTCATGGTAACCATAAGAACATCCGATACGCATCCGTTGCACATTGATGTAGTCATGGAACCGCCAAACGTCTATTTGGATCAATGTGCAATTGCCGATTTTGCTGACTCACCACAACTCGGAGACGATTTCCGAACGACCCTGTTAGACAAGAAAGGAACACTGTGTATTTCTGGGCTCCACCTCCTCGAATTGTCAGGATTGTGCCCTGGAAACTCATACACAAGAATTCAAACCTATCTTACATCGTTTGGCAGGCACTTTGCGATCTTGGATTTCGATCCGAACTCAGTCTTAGCAAGAGAACGCGGTCCTTCTGAGCTGAGACCACGGGCGCCGATTGATTTCGAGTTGACAAAAGAGCTTGTGCTCAAGTGGAACGGACTTTCAGAAATCAGTCTTGGCATAATTCTCGGTGTGCTGACAAATGACTCATCTCTTGTTGCGTCCCTTCGGCAAGCCCATGTAGCACAGAAACAAAGCATCCACGATGACTTCAAACAATTCAGGCAACTTTACCTCTCGGATACTAAGGCGAAGGAGCGGGTCAATAAATCTAAGTGCCCTGACCCGGGCCAGTCAAGTGTAATCGACTACTTGTACTGTGAAGTGCGGCGAATATGCCTTCGCCAAGATCTCGGCGAGAGAGACACATTTGACTTCTTTCATTCAATCGTAAGTGTCTCATATGCCGATTTTGTCGTTCTAGACAAGAAATGGGCCGCACGCTTGAGGAACATTCGCGCAGTACCTGGTATGAGCAAGATATTTGGAGCAAATGAATATCCAGCTTTCTTAAGAGAATTCGCTGCATGAACTGTCGACTGAAGGGCGTGAATTCGCACGTGGCACGGGCACATAACACGGCAAACAACGACACTCGCTCAATTGAAATGCTATGCTGAAGCTCAGTTCAAAATCAGTTGTGCTCGTTCCATCCCGCCCGTCATTCATAGAGAGACAGTCGGGCGGGACGGCGTAATGCCCGCGGACGCTACCCGCTATTTGCTTTTGGGAAAAAAATGCATATCTTAGCCATAGTTTCTGGGTTTGGGAATTAAGTGACCAAAATCAGTGTTTAATACCCATAGCATGAAATCCTCTCCGCAATATCGAATCAGCGCGCTGTTGCTCGCAGCAGTGTTTTGCCTTTTCAACGTGGGACTGCCCGTTGTCATCGCGGCTTGCCCTATGGAGAAGACGCCGTCGCCGATGTGTCCGGCGTGCGTGGAACAACCTGGTTCCGCTTCTGCAGAACTTACGAGCGCAAAAAATACTTCATGCTGCGCAGCGGTCATCGCCGTTGAGAAGAAAACAACTGAGTTTGTTCAGTCGAAGCAGACTCTCGCCGAGCTTGCGAAGATCTTCACGCCTTCGGTTCTCTTAAAAGAGTCTGTCAATATTTATCATCATTTGTTCGTTCTTCAGGTACTTTCTCCCTCTCCTCCCCTCTGGATCGACATACCGGTCCTTACCTCTTCACTTCTGATCTAACACTACTTCCACGTCGTGGCTTTTAGCCACGCTTTCTGACGTGAATGGGTTCTTCCGAATCCGTCTTTTATGTTTGTGTTCTGTTCGTCACAGCATCAAACTTTATCCGTGGAAGGACATGGTATGAAAATCTGCTTCGTCATGGCGGCATTGGTAGTAAATTCAATCGCTGCACCGGGCCAGATCGATTCAAGCGTGGGCGTTCAAGGAGGAATACTGAAGCTTGAACCTCTGGTTGAAGAGGCGCTTCAGAATAATCCGAAATTGCGCGCAGCGCAAAATCAGTCAGCGGCTGCACGAACGCGCATCGACCAGGTTACGTCATGGGAGGCTCCGCAGCTTGGGGTCGAGTTTTTCCAAACGCCTATACAATCGTTTCCCCACCCTGTCAAAGACGGAATGGAGACCGATTATTTCATCCAGCAGATGGTGCCTTTTCCCGGCAAGCTTTCTGCCGCCGGAAGTTCTGCAGAAAGCAATTCACTGATGGTTGAACAAGGATATAAAGCCCTCGAGCGTAAAATTATCAGCGACGTGAAGTCGGCCTATTACGACCTGTATCTCGTGCAGAGAAAAATAGAGACCAACGCAGAGAATCAGACTCTGATGCGTCAGTTTGTTCAGATCGCGTCGAAACAGTATGAAGTTGGGACGGGAGAGCATCACGAGGTTCTTCGTGCTCAAGTCGAGCTTTCCACGCTCACCAATGAAGGTGTGATCCTTCAGAAAGAAAAGAAGGCAACAGAAGCAATGCTGAACACGCTGCTGAGCCGAGAAACCGACTCTCCGTTAGGCTACGTGCCAGACCCCGATGTATCAATACCTCCGCTGGCATTCACCAAGCTCAGGGAACTTGCACTCGAAGCACGCCCCGAAATTCAGGCAATGCGCTACGCCATCGAGATGAACCGATCTGAGCTTTCACTATCAAAGCGAGAATATTTCCCCGATCTGATGCTTCGTTTCGCATATAAGGATATGGCATCGACAAAAGATGATTTCTGGTCTGCAATGGTTGGGATCAATATTCCCCTTGCCTTCTGGTCGAAGGGGAGGTACACTTCAAAGGTAGAAGAGAACGAGCTCAATGTAAAGAGAGCGGAAGACGAATTCAACAGCATGAAGAACATGAGTCTATTCGAGGTCCAGGACGCGCTCGTGAAAGTTCAAGCGAATCAGAACCTTGTTCTCCTCTACAAGAACACCGTTATCCCTCAAGCACGGCAGACACTTGAGTCCACCATCATTGCTTATCAAACGGGACGCTCAATGTTCCTCTGGTTGATCGATATCTACCGTACTCTTTTTAACGCTCAGCTCTCCTACCATCAGGCGGTTATGGACTTCATGAAAAATCATGCGGAACTGGAGCGTGCAGTGGGTTTACGTATCGAAGAGATTCGCGATCGGATCCGTTAGAAGTAAGAAAAAGAATTTATCGAGGAAAAGAACATCATGAAAAAAAGTGTGATCACAGCAACAATCAGCGTCATTCTTGGTTTGGTCATAGGATGGCTCGTTTTCCACCCGTCCTCGGATAAAGGTGTTTCTGGGGAAAGGAGAATTCTTTTTTACCGCGATCCGATGAATCCGCAAATCACCTCCCCCAGTCCAAAGAAATCATCGGACGGCATGGAGTTCGTGCCGGTATATGAAGAACTGAAGGGCGGCCTCGAGAAGAAAGTTGCCTATTACAAGGACCCAATGCATCCGTGGTTTACCTCCGACAAACCGGGCAAGGCACCTGATTGCGGCATGGACATGGTTCCCGTGTACGAGGGTGAAGGCGATGTGAAAGGAATCAAGATCGATCCCGTCACAGTCCAGAATATTGGCGTGAAGACGGAAGAAGTGCATGTGCGTCCTCTGACGAAAATCATTCGAACTGTCGGCAAAGTGGCGTATGACGAAACCAAGCTCTTTGACGTCAATACGAAGATCATGGGTTGGGTAGAGAAACTGTACGTCGATTATACCGGGCGTGCGGTACGAAAAGGAGATCCTCTGCTGGAACTCTATAGCCCTGACTTAGTGAATACCGAACAGGAATATCTTCTTGCCCTGCGTTATCGAGATCAGCTCAAAGCCAGCAGCGTCGAGGAAGCAAAGAAGGGTGCCGAAGACCTCGTCGCAAGCACAAGACGCCGCCTTCAGTACTGGGACATTTCCCCGGAAGAAATTCAAGAGATCGAGATGCTTGGCGCACCGAAAAAAGTTCTCAGAATACATTCTCCTGCTGATGGCATCGTGATGGAGAAGATGGTGGTCAACGGACAAAACATCATGGCCGGGATGACCCTCTACAAGATCGCTGATCTTTCGGACGTTTGGGTTCTCGCGGAAATTTACCAGTACGAATTACCGTGGGTAAAGCTAAACCAGGAAGCCGAAGTTGAACTTTCTTACCTGCCGGGAAAAGTATTCAAAGGAAAAATCACATACATCTATCCGTTCTTGAGTGAGGAAACAAAAACCGTCAAAGTACGAATCGAGGTTTCAAATCAAGGCAGAGAGTTTGCCTTGAAACCCGACATGTATGCGACCGTGAGAATCAAATCACCGCAATCTGTCGATGCCGTTGCGGTACCCGATCAAGCAATCATACGTTCGGGCGAAAGAAACATTGTCATTGTTTCACTTGGCGGCGGTTACTTCGAACCTCGCGACGTAGACCTCGGAGTTACGGCAGATGGCTATGTCCAGGTTCTTGATGGCATTAAGGGGGGAGAAACGATTGTGACCTCGTCGCAGTTCTTGATTGACTCCGAAAGCAATCTCAAAGCCGCTATTGGATTGATGGCAGGCCACGCCGGGCCCGATCAGCCTGCCAGCGGCTCTCCCGCACGACTTGGTCGAGCGGGTCTGGGGGATATGTCCAAACCGATGCCGAAACGAGAAGCAGCACCCGAGGAACACAAGGAGCACAAAATGAAAATAAATAAACAAGGGAGGAGCAAGGAATCCATTGGAAATGGTCGTGGGCAGATGAAGGATTCTCTGCAACCCGACTTAAGTGTTTCAAAGCCCATGGAGCAGACAAAAAAAACGGAACAGGTCAAGAAGGTCATCGATCCAGTATGTGCGATGGAGGCTGAGCCTAAAGAAGAACTCTCCTACACTTACAATGATACAAAGTACTATTTCTGCGGTGCAGAAGATATGGAAAAATTCAAGAAGAATCCCGAAAAGTACGCAACGCACGATCATCAGCATTAGCCGGGTCTGATCGCACAGAAACCGAGGACTGAGAAAATGCTGCAGAAAATCATTGAGGCTTCTGTTCGCAACAAGTTCATGGTGATTCTGGCCGTTCTTTTTCTGATCGGCTGGGGCGCGTACTCCATGCTGAGTATTCCGATCGATGCGATCCCTGATCTGAGTGACGTGCAAGTGATCATCTACACAGAGTATCCGGGTCAGTCTCCTCGGATTGTAGAAGACCAGGTAACGTATCCCCTCACAACAGCAATGGTATCCGTATCGGGTTCCAAAGTTGTGCGCGGCTATTCCTTCTTTGGATATTCTCTGGTGTACGTCATTTTCGAAGACGGAGTAGATCTTTATTGGGCGCGGAGCCGCGTTCTGGAATACTTGAATTACGCACAAAAGCGGCTGCCTCCCAAGGTCGTTCCAACCCTCGGACCCGACGCTACTGGTGTAGGCTGGGTTTTCATGTACACTCTCAAATCGGACAAACGATCACTTCAAGAACTCCGCTCATATCAGGATTGGTATATGAAATATGAGCTAACGGCCGTTGAAGGAGTCGCGGAGGTCGCGAGCATTGGCGGATTTGTCAAACAGTACCAGGTCACGGTCGACCCAACCAAACTTCTTGCGTACAACATTCCGCTTGGCATGGTCGAAATGGCAATCAAAAATTCCAACAATGACGTTGGCGGCGAAGTGATTGAAATGAGTGAGATGGAGTTTATGGTGCGGGGACTTGGGTACATCAAGACCATCGATGATGTCAAAAACATTCCGCTCATGGTGGATAAGAAGAGCGGGACCCCAGTGTACGTCAAAGACGTTGCTGATGTAGCATTTGGTCCTCTCATGCGTCGGGGCCTTTCAGAGAGTAACGGCGAAGGCGAGGTCGTCGGCGGCATCATTGTGATGCGTTATGGCCAGAACGCTTTGGAAGTCATTGAGAATGTCAAGAAAAAGCTGGAAGTGCTGAAGCAAGGCTTGCCGGAAGATGTGAAGATTGAAACGGCTTACGACCGGTCCGGACTTATCGAACGAGCCATTGACACATTGAAGGAAAAGCTGACTGAAGAAATCATTATTGTGGCGCTCGTCTGCATCGTCTTCCTGCTCCATGCACGCAGTTCATTGGTCGCAATTTTTACATTGCCGACGGCGATCTTGATGTCCTTCATCGTCATGAAGATGCAGGGGATCAACGCTAACATCATGTCGTTGAGCGGGATTGCCATAGCCATCGGTGCCATGGTCGATGCTGCGATCATCATGATCGAGAATGCACACAAGCACATCGAGCGCGAGGCGCTGAAACCACCTGGAGAACGGCGGGAACACTGGCAGGTGATCCTTGATGCCTCAAAGGAAGTGGGCCCTGCCCTTTTTTATTCGCTTCTAGTCATCACAGTCTCATTCATCCCTGTGTTCACGCTCGAAGCTCAGGAAGGCCGTTTGTTCAGGCCACTGGCGTTTACCAAGACGTATTCCATGGCAGCCGCATCAATCCTGTCAATCACCATCGTGCCAATTCTCATGGGGTATTGGATTCGAGGAAAGATTCTTCCAGAAGAAAAAAATCCGATCAACCGTTTTCTCATTAGGATTTATACTCCCGTGGTTAATTTCGTGCTGAAGTATAACAAGTGGATCATAGTTGCAGCGCTCGTGCTGCTTGCCATTACCGTATTGCCATTCAAGCAACTTGGTTCTGAATTCATGCCCCCGCTGTACGAAGGCGACTTGCTGTACATGCCTACGACGCTCCCTGGAATGTCCATCACCAAAGCAAGAGAAGTCTTACAGCAAACGGACAAAATCCTGCGGCAATTTCCTGAGGTCCACCATGTGTTTGGGAAAATCGGGCGAGCGGAGACAGCGACTGACCCCGCGGGCTTGGACATGGTTGAGACAACGATTATGCTGAAACCCGAAAAAGAGTGGCGGCCGGGAATGACCACCCAAAAACTGATCGACGAAATGGACCGGGCGATTCAGTTCCCCGGTCTGACCAACGCGTGGACCATGCCAATCAAAACGCGCACGGACATGTTGAGCACGGGAATCAAAACACCAGTCGGCATCAAGGTCTCCGGCCCGGACCTTAACACCCTGGAGCAAATAGGCAAGGAGGTTGAAGGTGTCATGCGAACTGTTCCCGGCACGTTGAGCGCCTTTGCCGAACGGGCGGTTGGCGGAAATTATCTTGATTTCGACATCAATCGAAAAGAAGCTGCTCGTTACGGACTGACAGTAGGTGATGTTCAAGGTGTCATCCAGACCGCCATGGGCGGAATGAGCATCACCAATACTGTTGAAGGCCTTGAACGTTACACTGTGAACCTTCGTTACAGCCGCGAGCTGCGCGATAACCTTGAGGCGCTCCGGCGTGTTCTCGTGCCGACACCAACAGGCGAGCAGATTCCCATTGGTCAGCTTGCAACCATCACGCCGCGCAAAGGGCCGATGGTCGTCCGGAGCGAAGATACGCGTCCTAACGCTTGGGTATATGTTGACATCAAGGACATCGATGTCGGAACCTATGTGCAGAACGCAAAGCAGAGAGTGGCGGAGCAGATCAAACTACCGCCGGGATACAACATAATCTGGAGCGGTCAGTATGAGTATATGCAGCGCGCCGAGAAGCGTTTGATGTATGTCATTCCGATGACTCTCTTTATCATCTTCGTGATTATCTATCTTAACACACGCTCGGTCACAAAAGTCGCAATTGTACTTCTCGCTGTTCCCTTCTCGCTGGTCGGCACATTCTGGCTGCTCTATATACTCGGGTACAACCTCAGCATCGCGGTCTGGGTTGGTATCATTGCCCTCGCGGGGCTCGATGCCGAAACAGGAGTTGTCATGCTTCTGTATCTGGATGTTGCTTACGATGAATGGAAGAAGAAAGGAATAATGCGTGGGCTGAAGGACTTGAAAGATGCCATCCATCATGGTGCCGTGAAACGTGTCCGCCCAAAAATTATGACTGCGTCCGTCATTATCGCTGGCCTGCTCCCTATCATGTGGAGTCACGGCACGGGCGCGGACGTTATGAAGCGCATTGCAGCTCCCATGGTCGGCGGAGTTGTCACATCGGTTCTGCTGGAACTCGCAATCTATCCCGTGATTTACTTTTTGTGGAAGAGCGCGGTGTTAAAGAAAGAAATGGCGGTCGGAAAAAGAGTTCCAGGGAACTAAGATAAATTTCAGCAGCTGTCCATGAATAACCAACCGACTGAGGAGAAAACCAAATGAAGGCCAAGAAGACTGCCATGAGTAATCTGTTTTTTGTAATGATCGCTTTTCCTCTTTCATCATGCATGCATGCGGGCATGACTATGATGCACGGTGGCGGGAATCATCAGTCGGTGAGCGAACCGGTCTTGGAGAAGGAAATCATAGTTGGCATTCTCAAAGCGACGGCAGTTTTCCCTCGATTGGAAATCGGAAAAAAAACTTTTTTCACGCTGACGCTAGTCGATGCAAATACATCACAGCCAATCTCTGGCGCAATTGTCCATTTGCATTGGGAATACCTCGGCAAACCGGAATCCCACGAAATGAGCGACACAGGCGCGATGCATCAACAACGCGATTCATCGCACTCTCAAAGAATTGAAGGTCAACAAGCAGTGCATGCCGCTCAGGCAATTGAAGAAGGTAAAGAAGCAGGATTATATTCAATCCCCTATGCCTCAAATCGCGAGGGAGCACATGCGTTCGAATTTCATGTCACAGCGATCGGTGATCGCAAATTAGAACAGGGGATTTCGATTGGAGCAACCAGAATCGTAGCGGGCGACAAACATGACTATGCCCACGACATGATGGGAACTGGTCGAACAACGACATACGTGATCATAGGAGCGATGGCTATGGTTGCGATGATCGTGGCAATGATGCTCGGCCGGGGACCGTTCTAAGTCCATCAAATATCCATTCATATCCGGAGATCGACTCATGAGATCATTCTTTCTTGCTGTTGTTGCCTCTGCAATTCTCCTCTCTGCCTGTCAAACGCGGAACCGCCAAGCGGAAAATCCGAATCAGCAAACGACTGTACAGCAGGCAGACGCCAAAAGTGGATCTGCTCTGCTCGTTGAAGCAAAGGAGAAACTAATTGAAGCGAAAAAGAAACTTGTTCAGGAGGGGAAATACAATTGCTGTATCAAAGATCCGTGTGACTTTTGCGGGCTGCATGAAGCTGCCTGTGATTGCTACGCGGACTTGAAAAAGGGTGAACACATTTGCATCGAGTGCTATGCCGGCTGGCAGCAAGGAAACGGAGCGGACGAGAGAATGAAGAAGGAGAGCGTCAAAACTGATTTCGTAAAGCACGATCATAAACATTGACACAATACTTGCAATTGTTGCGAATATTGCATTTATTCGAGCGACCATGACAGCAAAATTCTGTACGAGCTGCGGCAGTCCGCTGAGGGAAGAATCTAAGTTCTGTGCGAAGTGCGGAGTTGCAGTAGTGATCGGTATCAAGACGGAAACACATTTCGAAAGCGCAGGACCTGGCATTCCGACCTCGCCGAAGAAATCCGGCAAAGAAATGTCGAAACGAGCCAAAGCTATTTATGCTGCGTTTGCTGTAGGCATCGTCAGCGTTTTCTTTCTTGTGTTTATGTCCCACATCTCCGATCGGCCGCACCCTGTCATCGAGAGACAGCAAACAGTCGCAATGACATCACTGTACACTGATCAAACCTTTGAGCAGGTTCCCATATCGCGTCGCATCGAGAATGGGAAAATCATTATTCCCCTCAGCATCGTATTGGAAAAGAAAATGGTGGCGTTCGATTATGAAGCACCGACGGTTACGGTCCCGCTTCTCGCTTATGTTTCCAATGAAGGGAAACTCGTAACCTCTTTTCGATTCTGTGAGCCGTGCAACTCGAAGAATTTTAGAATAGAAGCCATGCAAATGGTATGCGGAAACTGTGAAACGAGATGGAATCTTAATAATCTGAGGGGAATCAGTGGAAATTGCCAGAAGTATCCGCCTTCACCAATCCCCAGCCAGGTTGTGGGTAGTGAAATCCATATAGATGAAAACGTGGTGGCAAATTGGAAACTAAGAATATGATCAAGCTGAAATCTGTTCTATTCCCGCATCAATGATAGAGACAATAATATGAAAAAAATCGCTCCCCTCCTGTTTTATCTTCTGGCCCTTGGCTTGACAGGCTGCTCGACCCAGAAGCAAGAGGAGCAAACGAAAGTTGAAACAATAACCATCAAGGTTGCATCTGTAGTCTGTGGAAGTTGTGCGAAGACAATCGAAGGGGCCTTGAAGAAGGTTGATGGACTAAAGGATGTGAAGGTCGATGTCGATCAAAAGATTGTGACCGTACAATTTCTTCCAGCAAAAACTAACCTGAATGTGATGGAAAAAGCCATTGCGAAGGCGGGTTATGATGCCAATCATACAAAGCGTAATACCGAGGCGTACGAAAAGCTCGATGTTTGCTGCAAGATTGACGGCTAACAAACAAAATTTTTAAGATCAACGATAAAGCAACTCAAAAAGGGTTGCTTTTTCATTATCAGAGGTGAGTTCTGATGAAGGTAGATCCTGTTTGTGGAATGGGAGTGGAGGAAGAGAAATATTCGAAAGAATATCATGGCGTGACCTACTATTTTTGTTCCGCCAATTGCAAATCGACATTTGAATCGAATCCAGAGCAGTACGTAAAGAAACCCGGTATCGGCATCCAGCTTGAACACAGCCACAAGAACCATGGTGGCCATCCTGAAACACATTCAAAAGCCCTGGACCATCATCACGAAACGCACACCGGGGGAGATCATCACGGGCACCATCATCACTCGGTAGAAGATTTCCGGAAGCGTTTCTGGACCTCGCTTGCCCTAACCCTTCCCGTGTTGATCCTGTCGCCCATGATTCAGATTTGGCTGGATCTATACACGTTGGAATTCCCCGGCAGCAACTATCTCCTTTTTCTTTTCGCCAGTGCGATTTTTCTTTACGGAGGTGCGCCATTCCTGAAGGGATTGAGAGACGAACTCGATCGCAAGCAACCTGGAATGATGACCCTCATCGGCCTTGCAGTATCTGTTGCATACATCTACAGCAGCCTGATTGTTTTTGGCCTGGAAGGTATGGATTTCTTCTGGGAGCTCACGACGTTGATCGATATCATGTTATTGGGTCACTGGATAGAAATGAAGTCGGTGCTCGGGGCGTCACTTGCCCTCGAAGAAATGGCGAAGCTCATTCCCTCTGAGGCACACCTTCTGGAGAACGGGGATTCGGTTATGGATGTTCCAACGGCCACTTTGAAGCCCGCAAACAAGGTTCTCGTGAAACCGGGAGAAAAAGTTCCGGCAGATGGAAAAGTTGTAAGCGGTCACACTTCGATGAACGAATCGATGCTTACAGGAGAATCAAAGCCTGTCGAAAAAAAAGACGGAGATCTGGTTATCGGTGGTTCACTCAACGGAGAAGGATCGATCGTTGTGCAAATCAATAAGACGGGTAAGGATACCTACTTGTCCCAGGTAGTCCGGCTTGTCAAAGAGGCACAGCAAAGTCGCTCAAGAACGCAGGATCTCTCGAACCGTTTCGCCATGTACCTGACACTCGTTGCAATCTCGGTGGGCGGCGGCACCTTCGTCGTATGGACCGTGCTCGGCCAAAACATTGCCTTCGGCCTGGAGCGTGCCGTTACGGTGATGATTACGACATGTCCGCATGCTCTCGGGCTTGCTATTCCACTTGTCGTTGCTGTGTCAACGACGCTTTCAGCAAAGAATGGTTTCCTTGTTAGAAACAGAATCGCATTTGAAAAAGCGAAAGATATCCAGGCAATTATCTTCGATAAAACAGGTACTCTAACACAGGGAAAATTCGGCGTTACAGACGTCGTTCCTTTCTCAACGGACGGAAGTGGGTTTATGGAAATTGCGGGTTGCCTGGAATCAAGATCGGAGCATCCTGTGGCCAGGGCAATCGTGGAAAAGGTTAAAGAAAAATCGACTCAGTTGCTCAACATCGAGAATTTCAAAGCAATTCAAGGAAAAGGCATCGAAGGACGGATCAATGGAATTCTTTATCGCGTTGTGAGCCCTGGATATCTTGAAGAAAACAAAATCGAATACCAGAATGCAGAAATAAATCGGCTGCTTGCCCAGGGAAAAACCGTTGTTTTTGTGATGAAAGAGAGACAGATACTGGGCGGAATCGCGCTTGCAGATTTGATACGGAACGAATCAAAGGAAGCTATCGACAAATTACGAGGCGCGGGTGTCAAAACCATAATGCTAACAGGCGACAATCGATTTGTTGCGAAATGGGTTGCCGATGAACTGGGTCTGGATGAGTATTTTGCCGAAGTTCTTCCTCATCAAAAATCTGAGCGGGTGAAGGAGATTCAGGCTCGTGGATTGACTGTGGCAATGGCGGGCGACGGCATAAACGATGCTCCAGCTCTTGTTCAAGCGGATGTGGGAATTGCGATTGGGGCGGGAACTGACGTCGCCATTGAATCGGCCGATATCATTCTTGTTAGGAATGATCCCCGGGATGTCAACACGCTGATTGCACTATCCAAATCCACTTACGGAAAGATGGTGCAGAATCTCATCTGGGCGAGCGGCTACAACGTACTCGCCATCCCGCTGGCAGCCGGGGTGCTTTACAGTCTCGGAATAATTCTCAGCCCCGCCTTCGGGGCCGTCCTTATGTCCGCGAGTACCGTTATCGTTGCCATCAACGCCAGGTTTTTGGCAATCCCACGATAAAATGTAGATCATGCGAAGGAGATTCTACAGGTTCGATCCATCCTCGAATATGAATAGCACGCGTGCTCCCAAAGTTACCTGAACATTTTTTCCGTTACGGGCAATAAGGATAAAGAGGAGCTCTGATAATCGCGTCACCCATATCGGATAAATGTGTTGGATTGTTACGAGAAATCCCTCGAAGAGATGAAGTCTAACCCCTTTAGTTGAATATACTTATTGTAGTAAGAATTAGACCACTTTCGCGGAGATCCTGCACCTGCTGAGGATACCGCTTCTGATGAGCCGAAACCGTAAAGTGCGGATTGACAGTCGGCGATGATGAGTTAGCGACAGGACCTGGGGTAATGTAATCGGGAGCACCCTGGCCGAGATCCTTCCTAGTACTACTCTCCTTCTCCTCTTGCTTCTTGCCTTCGCCGGTAAACGGTCACAATGAACCCCAATACGACAGTCAGTGTCCCTACCCAAACGAGGTTAATAAAGGGTTTGATGCTCGCTTCGACGATGAGGGTTTCCTCGCCCTTCGCTGCGGATGTGCTTTGCGGATCGCGAACCGAAAACTCTAGTTTCGAATTCGACGGGTCTTCCCGGTCAGGCATCATCTTCACAATCGAGAATTCATTCTTATTGAGTGAGCTCTGAGCCATGACATACTCTATCTCCCCCCTCGTGTTCTTCATTTTTGGAACGATGCGTTCTTTTTTCCCGTTCTTCTCGATTTCCAAAATGGCTCCAATCACAAAACTCCCTCCTTCCAGCATTTTTCCCTTCTGGACATCGCTAAAGTCAAAGTCCACAAAACGCACCGACACATCGCTTACCTGTATGGATTCTCCTTTTCTTAGAGTGACGCTCCGGGTTCCGTTTTTCTGAGGCTCTTCAAGAGATAATGGCGATATGTAAAAATCCTTTGTAAAAAGATTAATTATGTCCGGGTTGCGTACTAACCCCTGGCTGAAATCACTGTAGTACATTATGGGAGCGACGGAGAATCGCCTGCCGTCTTTTTCCACCTCTACGTTGAAGGCATAGCGTTCACGCTCGAGCGGATGATACCCAACATATGTAAGTTTGTATCCACTGAGCACCTCGACGGTCTTGCCCTTCTCCAACGAAACAGTAGCCTTATCGTCATACCGAACGGACGAAACAAATCCCAAAAACATCAGTGCAAGACCGATATGGGCGATGGAGCCTCCGGCAAATCTCGGATTTCCTTTGAAGATCCGGTAGCCCACGAGAACATTGACAAAAAGGGAAAAAGCCGAAGCAAAGGTGAATATGGCGATTGGAATATCGCGCATACCGAACACAATCAGTCCCCCCGTGAAAACTAGAGCCCCTACAAACGGATACAAAAGGCTTAGAAAGAATTTCCCCTTTTTCGAATTGCGCCACCAGAGAAGCTGCCCGATACCAGAGAGCAGGGCGATCAAGATCCCCGGCGGAAGGGTTGTTTTCACGTAAAAGGATTGGTCTACGGCGCTTTTCTTGCCCTCAAGAATTTCTGTGATAATTGGAGACGACGTTCCAATCAGAACGAACATCGCAACAAAAACAATCGTCGATGCACCAAGGAACAATGCAAACTCTCGGGATAGAATACTGTGCTCAACTGGAATCTTGGGCATTTCTCTTAGCCTCATAACCAGCAGACCGAAACCCGCCGTCGTAAAAATCGTTATGAACGCCAGCAGCAACCAATACGCCCACATCCCCGGGTCGACAAACGAATGAACAGACGTTTCTCCAAGCACACCGCTGCGCGTCAGGAACGTGCTATAAAGCACAAGAACGTATGACAAGATTGCCAATACGAAATTCGTCCTTACGAATGTTCCGCTTCTCCTCTGGGACATCATCGTATGGATCGATGCAACGGATATAAGCCATGGGATCAGCGAGGAGTTTTCAACTGGATCCCATCCCCAAAAGCCTCCCCAACCTAATGTTTCATATGCCCAGAATCCACCCAGCATTATTCCAGTTCCGAGCACGGCGGCGGCAAATACTGTCCATGGTTTTGCCACTTTCACCCAGTCATGGTAATCGCGGCGTAATAGTCCTGCCATAGCGAAAGTAAAGGGGACGGACATTGTCGTAAATCCTGTAAACAAAACCTGCGGATGAATGACCATCCAGTAGTTCTGGAGCAGTGGATTCAGGCCTTTGCCTTCTGTGGGGAATTGTGCCCACATCCCTCTCGCTTGATCGAGCCAAACAAAGTTTACCATATCGGCTTGGAGCGGTCCGCTGCGGATAAGTTCATTCGGAAAGGTATCCCAGATGTATGCGAACGGATTCTTCACCACCAACATCAGAAGAAGGAAGGACAAAATGACGGAATACACCGCCATCACCTCAGTCTCATATCCTTTCCGCATGCTATACTGCATTAAGAAGATTCCCAGAATGCAAGTGTACAACGTCCAAAGCATGAAGCTTCCTTCTTGACCCGCATAAAACGTGGAGATCAAGAGAGGTACCGGTAAGTCAGTAGAGCTGTAGTTCCAAACGTAGGTATATTGAAACTGGTGTGTGAGGATATAGAAAAGAAGTAATGCAGCGGCGATCATTACACCAAGGACGGCAATATGGAAACTGCCTCGGGCATACGGAAGGTAGGTTCCCGATCTTTTTCGATAACTCTGGAAATAACAAAGCACCGAAAGGAAGGCAGACGCAAATGCTATTTTTACAACTATGTTTCCGATCATTTACAAAGAACTCGTTATCCGGTGATGGGCTACACTTACTGACTACAACATTTTCTTAACGGACTCAGCATCCCCCTCGTACTTCGAAGGGCACTTGGTCAACAGTTCAGATGCGTGAAAGTAGCCATTTTGATAGCTGCCCTTTACTACTATGCTCGTGGCAACTTCGAAATTGTTCGGCTTTGCACCTTCCAGAACTACCTTCATTTCCTCGTCATCATCATCACGCATGTAAAAAACAAACTGACTTTTGGTCGCGTCAAACTCACCCCCCTTCTCCCTGACCCACTCGCCTTTCACGTGCACCTTCCGGTGCGTGCTTTTAGCGGCGCTGAAGCCGGTATATTCAACACTGCTTTCCATGAACGACACGGCCCCAAACACAATTCCAATAAGGATAATGAGGCTGGCTATGATAATTTTGATTTTCATGAGCTCAACCCGCTTTGGACTGGGATTTTTCCAAGTTAATGATTTTCTTATCCAGGCGCAAGAGGTACAGGAAAAGTCCGACCCAACAGACCAGAACTATGATCAGAACAACGTAGAGCTCATTTCGTGCAAGGAATTCGTACATCTATTTTTTCAAGACCGAACGCTGAAATTCGAACTTCTCTAATCGAATCCTCATGCTCAACATCCACAGATAAAGGCCGACAAAGCCCGCCAGTGATGAATAAAACACTATCCTCATCGTCACATTGATCGTCCCGCCCAGAAGGGGCCCCGAATCTCCGGAGCCCTCCGATCCCGGATGAAGACCTGCCATGATCCGAGGCATGACGAAAATGAAAAATGGCACCGTTACGCCCGCGATGATAGAGTACACAGCAGACAATGTTGCTCTTTTTTCGGAATCATCGATGGCTGAACGCAATGCAAAATATGCGCCGTATATCAATAACAACGCGAAGATCGAAGTTTCCCGAGGATCCCAATTCCAAAATGATCCCCAGTTAAATTTTGCCCAGATCGATCCTGTGATCGTGGCCAGGGCGCAAAAAAGGAAACCTAAGCCCGCCGAGGCGGCAGTTTTGAGATCATCTGCCAAGTCCTTCTTCGCGAGATAACGAATCCCATATCCGACCGATACGATAAACGCCATTACCGCAGTCCAGGCCATTGGTACGTGAAAAAAAATGATCCGAGCTCTGTTTTCTAGCCCTGGAATCATCGGGAATTCGTACCACTTCTCAGGGACCGGTACAATCGGGAAAACAAACGCAACGATGATGACAACAGATAACCACAGACCTAAAAAGGGTTTCGCTATTTTGCTCATACTATACGTGCGGTTACAGGGATGGGCATCATATCGCTTTCATACGATGTGTATGATACTAATCTTTCCAAACAAAATCAAAAAGTAAATAGGAGGTCGTGATGATCACGAGCAGATATGAAATCAGCACCCGAAATTCTCCTGCGGCTTGCGAAAAAGCTGCACCGTCGACTGATAATTGAGTCGCTTTGATGACTGTAAGCAGCAGAGGCAGCAAAATGGGAAATGAGAGAACAGGAAACAGAGTCCCCTTCACATTCGCTTTTGCGATAATTGCGGCAATAATGGTAGAAGCACTTGCTAAACCCATAGTACCGAGCGTCATGGTCATTATGAAGACGTCATACGATCGAATCACAAAATTGGTAACAAGAGTCAGATACAGAACGACGGTTAAGAGGTTGATCATAACAAGTAAAATCAAGTTAAAAAGCAATTTCCCAAAATAGACGATGCTGGGCCGCGCGATCAGGTGAAGCGTCATCACCGTTCCACGTTCTTCTTCACTGACAAAGGCTCGAGAAAGACCCGACATGGCAGAAAAAAAGACAATAATCCAGAGAACGCCCGACAAAAGTTCAGCAGATGCACTCTCGTTGCCAAGGGCAAACAATATGATAGAGAGTGTTGTCACAACAAACATGATGAGAGCATTGAGAGCGTAGCGGGTACGCAATTCAGAACGAAAATCTTTTACAAAGATTGTCCACGTTCCGCCCGTCCATCCTAAGATCTGAGAACGTGCTGTCATGATTCTTTAACCCTCATCCTGCCCTAGGCGTAGATTTCCAAATCGATGATTTGCTGGCATGATTGGAGATCCTCCTTCTCATTCGTTGCAACAACAAGTATCCCCCTGTCAACCTGTTGTTCCATAATTTCATTGATAATTTCTATCCCCTCAGAATCAAGATTCGACCTGGGTTCGTCAAGAATCAACAGGGGCGGCTGATGCAGTAAGGCGCTTGCGTACTTCAGACGTTGTTTCATCCCCGAGGAATACGTGCGGACAGTGTCTGCCTTCCATAGAGCCAACCCAACTCGTTCCAGAAGACTCAGAATGTGTTTATCGGAAATTGGAAGTCCGCGAATTCTACGGAAAATATCCAGATTCTCCCACGCCGAAAATTCTTCATACAATTGAAGATAAGGTGCCACGAATCCAACGAACTCATGACGTCGCCACTGAGCCACTTTTTCTCCGCTTACTTCAACATCAATCGTCCCATCCGTTGGAGAAAGAAGGGCAGCAACGATTTTGGCCAGTGTTGATTTGCCCGCCCCATTCTTGCCCACGACACCCAATCCTTCGTGACAGGCAAGTTCAAAACTTACATCCGAGAAAATTGTGCGCCCGGAAAAAGATTTCTTGATCTTTCGTCCCACAACTCGCAGCTCGTCCATTTATTTTCTTATCAACGTCAACCTACCGGTAAGTAATTGATCGCCCGCCTGAAGCACGCAATCCCATGCTTCACTTCAGACAAACTCCAGGAAAACAATCTTAGAAAAGCTTCACTTGCAATGGAAAGCAAAAAGCGCACACACCGGCGATCACGGATTACAAAAGGGTTTTGGGTAGACAAAGATTTGACGCAGAAGGTTTGTCCAGGTCACCTGCAAGAAGCTCGCGATCGGCCCCACTCAAAATACAGAGAAGTCCTGAGAACGGCCCGCTTCCAACAAAAAGGAATGTCGCCCGGTATTTCATTCTTTGCCAAGAAACACTTTCAACATACCGGACTCCGAATACACGACCGCGTAGTCAGGAATCCCATCTCTATTGAAGTAAGAAACAGCGAACCCGCCTCCACCCGGAATGCTTAAAAGTCGTTTGGGTGCAGAGAACACCTCTCCTCTCTCAGACAAAAAAACTTGTATTGTCTTGGTCAAATCGTTAGCTAGAACAATGTCCCTGTTCCCATTATCATCAATATCGACTAAGACGATATCCTGCCGATTCTTGACGGCAACCCGAGGAAAACGCTCGTGGATCGAGTACGAAGAATCATTCTTACCGCGAAGCAGAACAAGATAATCGTCGTCCGAATGGAACTGTAATATGAGGTCCGGAATCACATCGGCATTGAGATCAGCAACCCACAGTTGGGCATCACGCACACCGCTGTCGGGCAACATATTGGTCAGATGCGATTCTGAAAATGTTCCACCCTTTTGTCCCATTCCTAGATAAAGAGAAGACTTCATCGAGTTAGCTGGACGAGCCAGATAGAATATATCGCGGAATCCATCATGGTTCATATCTGAGACAGCGGCAGCCAACAGAAGTTTCTGCGGATCAGAAAAAAAAGGCCTTTCGAAAAATCTTTCCCGTTCAACCTCCTGAAACTCGGAGATAGTTGTCGCGTTTGATGATCCCTCCCTGCCGGTGACCAACAGTGAAAGACGGTCAGTATGCACATCATACGAGGCTTCGAGGATTTGAGGAGAAGGACTCGTTGAAATGGAGTAGCGATTCAGTGAGAAAGAAGGAAAGTGGAACTTCGTTATCACGATGTTTTCATTCTGTGGATGAGTCGTCAACAGGAAAAAAGTGGAGTCATCCAACTTGAGACAATGGATCGACTCACCGTTGGCGTCTATTGGAATGGACAGTTGACCGTAGAACGTACCGTTGCCTCGGTTCAAGAACACAGATATGTTGCGAGACCGATTATTCATGACGAGGATATCTTGATTCTTGTCGGAACTCACATCAAAAACGCATATTCCACGCGGCTCCAGGCCGAGGGCGTAGGTTTGTTCAAAGTCAAAATCTGCGGATTCAAGCGCACTGTAGTAGAGTAATATGCTCCGTCGCGTTGCGTCCAGAATCGCAATGTTACTCGTCTTTTCTTTGAAACGACGAACGGGCAACAATTCGGTTGGCGCATTTCCCGCCGCATACGTAATGGTTTTGCCGAAGCTGGCTCTGTCATCGTTAAGAAGTAATGAGAAGCTTTTTTCACTTTCGGAAAAAACAATAAGATCGGTCCTTCCATCCGCGTTTACATCATCAGCAAATAACCTCGATGGCACAACGGGCAGTGGAAATGTACGCTCTAATGAAAAATTGCCAAAACCGTCGCCAAGGAAGGTTAGTAATTCCCGGGGTTCCTGCTGTAATACCGCCAGGTCGAAATTCGCGCCCGTATCAACATATGCGACGATCATATCTGAGAGTCCATTGGGGACGGAAATTGAAGAGGGGGAGCCAAACCGCAGTCTGCCGACACTGGAAAACATGAGGATTTCGTTTCTAATCCAATCAAAAGCTATGAAGTCTTCGAGTCGGTCGCCATTAAGATCAAAAGGAACAACTGCACTAAGTGAATAATCGTCGAGCAAAATTTGAGGAGGTTCAAAAGATCCGTCGCCATTTCCAAGGAGTATCGTCACGCCCAAACTTTTTTTCCCAAAAAGCAAAACATCCGGTTTTCGGTCGTTATCAAAGTCTTCCACCACGATGCCTTCAGCTTCCGAGGGAATTACCTGATCCCATCGCAACTGAAGCGTGTCGCGCTTGCCTATGAATACTTTCAACCTGAATGGGTGAGACACAAGGAAAAGGGCGTCGGTCATACCATCTTTATTAACATCGGAAGAAACTGCTTTTATCGGAACATCGGAAATACGGTAAACAGACGGATGGAATGATGAGAGATTCCAGAAGTTGTGAAGAAGGGTGAAATGCGATGAACCGTAGACGAGCATATCCAACTTTTTATCGCCGTCAAAATCCCCTGCAATCATTCCTTGAACAGTACCACCGACGGTCAGTTCCGACATCCTTCCAAAGGGCATATATTCCTGAGTGAACCCCCGGACGGAAAACAAAGAGGCAATTGTTGCAAGACATAGCAACCGTCTGCGAATATCACGATAGAGAGTCACGTCTTACTTTGCGGTTCGGAATTTTAAGCGTCGTTCACGGCGTTTCAGCGCTTCTTCGAATCGACGGCGCTCCTCGGCGGTCTCGGGAACGATGGGAGGCACGGCGGCTGGTCGACCCAGTTTATCAAGAGCCACAAAGGTAAGATACGCTGTGTTGGCGGTCTTTGTGGCTCCCGTCAAGTGATTCTCGGTTCGCACCTGCACGCCAATTTCCATCGAAGTGCCGAAAGCCCTATTCACAGATGCCCGTAAAATAACCACTTCCCCGAGCTTGATGGGCTGATGAAAGCCGAGTTGATCGACTGAAGCCGTAACGCAGATAGAATTCGAATGGCGCTGCGCAGTAATCGCTGCCGCAATATCCATCCAGTGCATCAGTCTTCCGCCGAGAAGATTGCCAAGCTGGTTCGTGTCATTGGGAAGAACCAACTCCGTCATTTCAACTTGCGAGTCTTTGACGGGCTTACCCCGCAGAAGAAATTTTCTGATTCTCTTAATCAATGTCGTTCTGAAACACTAATCGGTTCGGGTGCGAGTCTTGCAGCAGAGTGATCTTTAAGATGTTGTTCAATCTCATACTGAATTGACTTAACAGTGGATTTGAATTCACTGTCAGGATATGTCATGAGAAATTTTTCCACATCAATTTTTGCTTCTTCATATTTTTTTCGCGCTATGAGAGCCTGGAGTTTTCCGACATGTGCGCGTTCGGCATATTCAGAATCGTGGTATTTTTCCAGCAAGCTTTCAAAGTAAAACGTCGCTGCTTTGTAGTTTTCCATTTTCATATAGAGCACAGCGGTGTCGTAATCCTTTTTCGCCAGCCGGTTGTTCAGTTCGTGGATCTTGGCTTCCGCATCAGCATCAAGTTCATGGGTCGGAAAATATTCGAGAAACGTCTGAAATTCGTCAATCGCCTTTCTTGTATGATTTTGATCGAGCGGGGACTTCGGAGATAGCTTGTAATAGCACAATCCTGTCTTATATTGTGCCAGGGGGACTAATGGACTTGCCGGCATGCTTCGCTTGAGTGTTTGATATTCATAAGCTGCCAACAGGTATTCCCCCCGTTGGAAACGACATTCAGCGAGATAGAATTGAGCGTCGTCTGCCAGCGCACTCCCGGGAAACTGTAAGGTGAGGGATGTAAAATCATCGATCGCGTCAAGATAATCTTCTTTTTCGAATTCATGTTTTCCTTTCTCAAATCGATCTTCAGCGGACAAATTTTGAGAAACGTCCGACGAACGACACGAAAGGAACATAAGGACAAAACTCAGGATGCAACAGGTTGCCGGCGCAGTCGAGGACCTCATAACTTCAGCTTCTTATGGTGAAAAAGAGGTACATGAGGACCCCGATTGTTCCCACGATAACCAAAGGTTCAACGATCCTGTCAAAAAAAGTTTCCGGCGGGAGATTAGCGTATGTCGCCCTGATTCCTGGAGACGATAGATTCTCTATCGTTTTCGCCGCGACGGTATCGTGATACGATCCCTGTTTCAGTCCCGCAAAGACAACTTTTCCGGATGGATTCTTGAGCACCTTGGCAGAAAACTCGACGGTAATAGACCTTTCCACTTTTTTCTCACCGAACAGACTACCGCGAAACATGTTATGATAATGCACCATTGCTCTGGATGACTGCATTTCAAAGGCAATAGAGGGATGTGGAAGCTCGTGACCAGTTACTACAACGGGACAGGATTGGCGCACGCCTTCAATAAACGCATGCTCTAGGAATTGATAATCCTCAGCACGTACAAACAACACACTACAAGTGTCGTCAGGTGAAATCTGAAAATCTTTGACAAGCTCCTGAGCAATCCCTTGAGCAAGACGTGCCATCACCTCGAGGTTGGTAGAAAAGGCTGAATTCTGATAGGTACTTGCCAGCCCACTGCAAGAAATGTGCGGAACAAGAATTACCACAAGAAAGATATTTACCAGAGAACTAACCAATAAGAATCTCGGCAGCGACGTGTTCTTGTCCCTTCGAGTAATCGATTTCCTGCAAAAATTCATTGCCTTCGGAGCGGAAGAAAGATGAGCTTGCTTGGTTCCCAACCTCGACAAGGTAAGGAAAAAACCTGTTAGTATCAAAAATCCTTAGTACTTACAGAGACCTTTTCCTCCGCGTTATCCGTTCAAGCTCGTTGATCACCAACCTTTCATCATCATCCAGAAAATGTCGCGATAATCTTCTGGCACGCCTGACTTCATTATCATTGATATTGGCAAGAACCAGATCTTCCTCAAAGAGCTTTGCTTGAACAACGATGTTACCACTCGGGTCGATGACCTCTGATCCGCCCCAAAAGTTCACACCATCGTCATAACCGACGCGATTACAAAAAACAACGTACGAACTAAGGAGTCGTGCATAGGCTTTGTGATGTTCAGTATTTACCTGAGCTATCGCCGCTCGTTTCGTTTTTCCGGCCAATCTTGTCGGACTCGCGGCAAGTGTAATAATGACTTGTGCATCATCTTCGGCAAGAACGTAAGGCAGTGGCAGATGCCAGAGGTCTTCACAAATGAGTACCCCTAATCTACCCACCGAAGACTCGAAGGAACGGATTGTTTTTCCAGGACTAAAATACCGCGACTCCTCAAACATGCCATATGTGGGAGGATAAATCTTACGGTGGATGGAAACAGCCTTTCCTTGCTCCAGGAGAAACGCTGAATTAAAAATCCCATATTCGGACGATTCCTCGACTGCCCCGAGGATTATTGAAATATCCTTGCTCAGTCGCAGCAACTCGCCGAGGGTATCTCTCGCGGGTAATCGCAGGGCAATTTCCCAATTCATATCGCGGATTGCGTAGCCGCTTAGACTCAACTCCGGGAATACAATGAGATCGGCTCCTTTCTTTCTTGCCCTGCGGACGCATTCCGCGTGATTCGAGATATTGTTCCGGAGATCGCCAAGCTTGCTGTCTATTTGCGCCAGGGCTATCGTAAAAACCATGGATTAAGCATCCAGATTTTGCAATCGTGGGAAAAGGACATAAGAAAATTCATTCATAACGTAGCATTCGACTGCAAACGGTAAAAAACCCAAATATCCGACCAACGGCATTTCGAATAATTTAGGTACCCCGGCTAAAGCTGGAATAGTATAAACCCATTTGGCTGTGGCCCAATAATTCCAGAATTCCCAGAGCAAACCGCAACAAAGGCCCGAAAGGAAAAGCGCCGCTAACTTCGAAGCGTCCCCATGAGATAATCTACCGATGATGGAATCGCGCTTGTTCGCATAATTTACCGGATCTACAAGCAGGATAAATCCGACCCACACAAAACCAAATAGGTTTGAGGAGGTTTCCTGCGGAAGCGCTAAAGGGGTAGCGAGCATGAGTCCTCCGACGGTGATAAGCAAGAATTGCAAAAACGGAGACAGTTGAAAGGAAATCTTAAATTTGAACCGGTGAATATTATTCTCCAGAATTTCTGCGGTGAGCAACACGGCGGGAAATATCGTTGCAAAGGACCAGACATAACCTATGCCTTGAGCAAGAATGCTGGAAGGCAAATTCACGTATTTCCAGTTTTGCAAATAGATGTTATATCCCTCAAAGATTAACCAGCAAAAAACAGACCAGACCATCATTCGCAAGAAATCCTTTGGGCGGGAGAAAATACGTGAGGACTTCTTACGACTCCAGAGGAGGGCATCGATGAAAAGAATGTAGCCCGTCCATACAATTGGCGTAAAGTAGAACTCCACCGTTTCAATCTTGAAAACCAATCCCAGTTCTGCGAGAACAATGAGGAAAACACCGAGAGGACCATAAAGCGGAAATGAACGGGTCATATGATAATCAGCTGAAGTTCCCATGCCGCAACCGATTTACTCTCCGATTCGCGTTCAATTCGCTTTTCAGGATAAATCTAGCATGCGAATGTTCTTGATGTATGGAACTGTCTTATCCCTATTGAGCGATTTCAACATGTCAATCTTTTTTTCAATGCGTAATACATTCTCTTTCATGATGTTCGCGAATTTGGCATGCTTACCAAAGTTTTCGAACGCTCCTAGTTGTTGAAGCAGCTTTTCCATTGATTTTAACGGCTGGGTCATCTCCTTCAACATTTCCGAGACAATTTTCCGCATGGCATCTAACCTATGCTGGGTGATTTCCAACGCCGCCAGTTCTTCCCGGAGGCGCTCTTTTTCCATCACAGCCAGGATGGTCTTTGTCAGCACGGGGGTCAAGATTTCGTTCTTCACCAGATACTCATCCACCCCGACCTTCATCGCCTCGACCGCGAGATCAAAATCTTTGTTAATCGTTGCGAATATGATCGGGACATTCATCCTAAAACTTCGCAATTCTCTGGTTGTTTCGATTCCATTTCTCCCGGGTAAGAAATATTCCATGAGAATAACGTCCACGGAGGGATTCTGACGCAGTTCTTCAATTGCCTCTTCTCCACTCTTTTTCCGAATAACGGAAAATTTCTGCTGCTCATCCGTTTTCAGGAGCTTCTCCAGTTGCCCGGCAAATTGGTCATTGTCATCCACGATGAGGACGACGATTTCGCCGTCATTCATTCGGTTGCCCTCGTGGTTCGTACATCTCAAGATTCCTCAGTGGGATAGGCGAACAATTTCACGTGACAGAAAAAAAACAGGTTTTCATGATATTATCTCAGGGCATTCTA
>Ga0247727_10005537_pt1 | contig 25528 bp, 24 predicted proteins | sample WisWelCaveWW1625_FD_202498 | JGI IMG/M metagenome (GOLD analysis project Ga0247727, IMG submission 202498) | Biofilm microbial communities from Wishing Well Cave, Virginia, United States - WW16-25 | ecosystem: Environmental > Aquatic > Deep subsurface > Groundwater > Cave microbial mat | place...
ACCACGTTTCGCATTGCCAATTTCCCAGCTTTAAAAAATGCCGAGATTAAAAGTTTGATGCTCTTCTTAGCCAATCATCATTAATTAATTCCGGCTTTTTTATTTTAGCTTTACCAAAATAAAAACTGGTATGCTAAACCTGAAAGACATTTTCTCTGTCACGCTTATCTTATTCTCCGTGATTGATATACGGTCATTTCTGCGGTGCTGATGGTCGGTTTTCTATTTCTAGGGCAATCCATTTTAAAACTTTTTGGGCTTGATGTGGCTTCATTTGCCGTGGCTGGCGCCATTGTTATTTTTATTGTAGCGATGGAAATGCTTTTGGGAATCACGTTAATCAAAGACGACCCAGATTCTTTCCTTGCGTGCGGTGTACACGGAAGCCAATATCCTGATTGGCATTCTCTTAAACCTGATTTTTGTTTACCTCGTGCTTCGGTCTTCCTCGTGGCTGGAACGGAAACTTGGAAAATCTGTGTTTGCTGTACTACGAAGGGTATTCGGTGTGATTCTGCTCGCCATTGCTGTGAAAATCTTTAAAGACAATGTTTCGTTTTAATTCCTGGTTTGTATTTTTGAATATGGGCAAAGATGAAAAGATTATTTACTGGATAAATTCTGCTGAAGAAGATTGGAAGACTATTGAAGTATTAATGAAGGGCAAACGCTATATGTATGCGCTGTTTTTTGCACATTTGGCGATTGAGAAACTGTTTAAAGCATCTTGGGTTAAAGAGCACATCGAAAACCAACCTCCCAAAACTCATAACCTTGAATTTTTATATGGTGAGACCTCATTACAATTACCTGATATTTTTTTAACTGAACTACGGATTATAAATGCCTGGAATATTGAAGGCAGGTATCCCGACTACTTAAATAAAGTTGGAAAGGGAACAACCAAACAATACACTGAAGAAAAACTCAAAATGGTCAACGACCTTAGATTATGGTTACTAGAAAATTTGCCCTCGAAAAAATAGGTAGCCTGATAACCGAATTAAAAAAAGCAGGGTACTCACCTGAAAGAGCTTATCTCTTTGGATCCGTAGCTAAAGGATCTCCGACCCCCTACAGCGATATTGATCTGGCTTTATGGGACAAGCAGTTTACCGGTGTTCTGCATTTAGACTATGAACCAATAAAAAAAATATTAATCAATTTTAAAGAAATAGAACTTCACACTTTTAATAATAATGAAACAGAAAAAATAAATCCTTTCATCCGTGAAATTGTAGATCAAGGTATATCTGTTGAAATCCAAAAATGATCCGCATCTACACCGATGGTGCAGCACAGGGCAATCCCGGTCCGGGCGGATACGGTACCATTATGAAGTACGGCCAGCATGAAAAAGAATTTTCGCAAGGTTTCCGATTGACTACCAATAATAGAATGGAGTTACTTGCCGTGATTGTAGGGTTAGAGGCAATTAAAAAAACCGGAATTGCAGTCACCATTTACTCTGATTCTAAATATGTAGTGGATTCTGTAGAGAGTGGATGGATTTGGGGTTGGGAAAAGAAAGACTTCAAGAAAAAAGCAAACCCGGATTTATGGAAGCGTTACATTTCGCTCCATAAAAAATTCAAACCAAAATTCATCTGGATAAAAGGTCATGCAGGTCACTCAGAAAATGAACGGTGCGATCAACTAGCTGTTGAGGCAGCCTCTGGCTATGGATTAGCTGTTGATAACTGGTACGAGGAGAATAGGGATAAGGGATAAAGGGATAGGAATAAGGTATAAAGGTATAGGGCATAACTTATCACTCACTCCTCATCGCCTTCTTGTATTCATCAACACTCCATACACTGAGAAAGGGAAGTGTGAGTAGATACGCAAGTGTTATTCGCCAATCTGAAAAAATAGTTTGGATAACCATACTCTGAATCAAATAGAATAAGGGGACGATCACCATTCCAAATCCAACCTTTAACGAACCCTTAAATTCAAGCGTAACGTATTTTTTAAGCAGCCATTGAATCAGAAAATACGGTGCAAAATTATTGATCCATGTATAAAGGTGAAGAGGCATTGTTAACAACAATAAGAAATAGTTTTTGGGTTTTGGGAGAACATTCTGAGGAGGATTTTTATTCCATCCTGCCACAACAGATTGATCATGTTTCAGTTGTTCAACTAAATCTTTTTTGGTACGGTTATCACGGAGGTGCTTTTCAATCACTTCATAGTCCTCATTTTCAATATGCACCATCAGAGGTAACAATCCGCTCCGTGTTTTCTCCAGAAGCGTATCATAAAATTCGCGTTCCGGCAATGATTGAAACGCTGCGTCTACCGGAATTGCCTCTCCATAATTAATCAACACCCGTGATCGAAAATTGTAATAGTGATCATACTGAACCGCAACCGGCAAAATATACAAAGGAAGCTTCCAATCATTCTCCTGTTGAACTGTTAGCGCAATTCTCGCAAAGCCTTTTTGCATTGTCCGCAACCGGTAGCGCATACTCTGGTCTCCTTCTCCAAAAACTAATATGGACTTACGATCCTTCAATAAATCTGCACACTGGCGGATCGTTATATCATTATTACGAAGCCCCTTCACGCCATCCCGAAAACGGTACACGGGCATCATGTGAAATGAGTGGAGTATAGCTCGAATAAATTTATTATTAAAAACGCCAGCGCGCGTTAAAAACCAGGGCTCATCGTTGGTGCTGCACGCCACAAGAATGGCGTCTTGAAAAGCATTTTGATGATTAACGACAAAAATAATGGCTGCATTTTTAGGAATGTTTTGCTCTCCATGCACTTGCCACTTTCGGAAAAAGAACCAAAGAGCAGTATGAACATAGCTCCTCATGACTCTATAAAAAAGAATACTAAACATACTTTCTATAATGATGTTTCAATTTCCGTTAACGCAATCCCTATTTCTTCCAACTCTTTTAATATTGGATCATACAGTTCCTTTACAACTGGTATAACTACTCCCCGGCTATTAATTTTGCCTTGAAGTAAGAGTTTCGCAACAATTCCTAACGGAAGACCAACCGTTTTAGCCATAGCCGTATAGGTTGAATCATCGCCTGTTGCTATTAACGAAGCCTGAATCTCCTTTTTTGCCCCTCTCACTTCGTACACAAAGCGATGCCACATTACAATCATATCTTTGTCTTCGGGCTTCAATTTCCATTTTTTATTGAGGATATGTTCAAGTACTTGTGCCGGAGTGCCTTCCTGAAGTCCAATCAACTCACGTTCAAAAAATCCGGACCAGCGGAGTCGTTGCATTTCCGCACCGTTAGGCAATAACTTGAAACTCAAACATAATTTCTCCTCCACCATCAACTGTGAATCGTAATTCAAAAAAGCGTTGATGAAGTCGCGGTGGGTCATCCGCTCCAATCCTTCTATCATGTATGAATCATCACAGCACCCTAACTGCACCAACACATCCCAAGCTGAACAATAACCTTTATTTCGCAGGGTGCCTCGCAACATGCTCTGAATGCCCTGCAACCCATACGTAGTTAAATATTTTAATGAGTCTCGATTGGCATAACCTTCGTATTCGCCATAGCCAGGAACCGTAACATTTGTGATGCGTTTAAAAAGTTGGTGATACGGAATATACTTGTATTGACCTTGTTGCAAAAATTTAGCGGTTCCCTGCCCGGCCATCACCACGTTACGCGGATTCCATGTAAACTTATAGCGCCATGGATTTTCAGAATCTGTCTCAGGTGATATTAATCCTCCTGTGAAACTATCGAACGAAAGCATCGTCCCACCACTTTCTTTTATTTTATCAATCACCTGCATAGCACTCATGTGGTCAATACCTGGGTCAAGCCCACACTCGTTCAACAATAGAATGTTCTTTGATTTCGCCTCCTCATGAAACTCCTGCATCTCATCGGAGACATAACTTGCTGTGAGTAAGTGTTTGTTTAACGCAAGACAATGCCTCGCCACCAATACATGAAGGTGTGCGGGCAGCAATGAAATCACTACATCGGCAGTTTGAATTATGGATACGCTTTCATCGTCATTATTGATGTCAAACGAAACGCCTTTACCGCGTGAGCCACCAAGACGTTGCATAGCCGCAGCTTCCGAAACATCGCCAATCACAATTTTCCACGAATTAATAGCGGCTTGCTGCAGCAGGTAGGTGATGAGGGCTGAAGAAGAGCGCCCAGCTCCCAGAATTAAAATGGTTTTCATACGAATTTAAGCAGATGGCAAAGTACCCAAATGCATTCGAAAGTAGAATTACAGTCTGAAAATTTTTATCTTACATTCCCTTAATTTGTTAGCACATGAAAGATATTACTGTGTTCAAAAACTTTGATACCCTCGACACCGAATCAAAGTACCTCGTTCATAAAGCCAAAGAGGCGGCCCATAACGCCTATGCACCCTATTCAAAATTTCACGTTGGCGCTGCATTGATTTTAGATGACAGTACGGTAGTGACAGGTTCAAATCAGGAGAATGCTGCATACCCATTGTGTATGTGTGCCGAGCGCGTAGCCTTATATGCCATGATTGCTGGGTACCCTGAAAAAAGAATAGTTAAAATGGCTGTAGTGGCGCATAAAAAAAATCATAAAGAACTTACCCCAGCGGCATCTTGTGGGGCGTGCCGTCAGGTAATGGCCGAGTTTGAAGAGCGGCAACATAAGCCTTTTGAGGTAATCATGATGGTGGAAGAAGGGAAATGGATAAAATGCCCTTCTGCTGCTTCCTTGCTCCCTTTTGGTTTTTCGAAAGACAACCTGGAAACCGATTCAAAAAAATAATTTTGATCCAGCCATCTCAGAAATTTTACTTTACTTGAGGCATGAATTTTTTCCGAAACCGGTCGCTGAAACAACTCTCCATAATCATACCGGGTGCTTTTCTTATACTCATACTGCTGGAAATATTCTGGTTACAGAATCGCTTTAGTAAAACCGAGTCTGTTCAATATCAAATTGATTTTGTTCGCAGTGTTCAACTGAATAACGAGCGTTTATCGTTTCAAATTAATCAATTACAGCAGGGTTCTTCCCTTCAACCAGCTACACTTTCCCTTATAAACCAGCAGGAACTTAACCTTCAGATTATTGAGACGGGTGGACGAATACCGGGTTCTGATATTTTCTTGCCAAGTTTACAACGACTTCCAAAAATTACATACAGAAATTTGAGTGAGTTATGGATTGCTTACAAAAAGAAAATTCTTGAGCTCCATTCAAAAGGAAATAATGATGCAAGTGCCTTTGCACTCATACAGGCACTGTCTCTACGGGTTTCGGATTGGCTCACTAAATTAAGTGATGATTTGTACGATGAGGCTGCTAAGTCGCGAAACACACAAACCGCAACGCTGGTAGTAATAATCGTCACCGATGTACTTCTCTTAATTGTACTCGTTGCAGCGTTTCACCGGTTGGTTTTGTCACCCATCAAATACATTGAAGAAAATACGATCGTTCATCAGCACACACATGGCCTTACTCAAAATGAAATTGGTAGTCTTGCTTTTCAGGTAAACGAAGTAATCGAACAACTTCGTGACGCCACCGATTTTGTTAAGGGAATCGGGGAAGGAAAACTGGACATGGATTACAAGGCTGAGCTTGATGTAAACTATGCACCCGGCAAACATAAACTGGCCGATGAGCTGATTGCCATGCAAGGCAAACTAAAATCCATAAATGAAGAGGAGCAACGAAGACAATGGGCAAATGAAGGATTAACGAAATTTGTTGACATTCTTCGAAATGCCAATGATAACGTACAGGCACTAGGCGATAAAATCATTTCGACACTAGTACAATACACAGGCTCAAATCAGGGAGGACTTTATGTTCTGAATGACGATGACGAGCATCATAAATTCCTGGAACTCATTTCACTTTTTGCCTTCGATATTAAAAAATTCCAAAAACAACAAATAAAATTAGGAGAAGGCATCTTGGGGCAAACTTTTTTAGAAAAAGAAACAACATACCTCACCAACATGCCGGAAGATTACGCCCGTATAACTTCCGGATTAGGGGATTCTACACCCAAATCAATTTTAATTGTTCCGTTAAAAGTAGATAGAGATGTATATGGTATTGTTGAACTGGCATCTTTCCGTGAATTTGAGCCACACGAAATCAGCTTTGTAGAAAAATTAGGAGAAACTATTGCCTCTACCCTATCCTCTGTAAAGGTCAACCAAAAAAACAGAAAACTGTTGGAGCAGTCGCAGCAGCAAACCGAGGAAATGCGCGCGCAGGAAGAAGAAATGCGTCAAAATATGGAGGAACTTACCGCCACTCAGGAAGGCATGAACCGGTTATTAAAAGAAGCACAAGAAAAAGAAACCTATCTCAATAATCTGATGGATGCCACCACGGATGCCATTGTTGCGATCGATCGGGAGTATAAAGTAGTGTTGCGAAATAATGCTCCGCTTTTTGAAGGGTTCGTTTCTCAAGGAATTAAATATGAAAAAGGGTACTATGTGCTTGGCCTGTTTAAGCAAGAGGAGTTCAATTATCATAAAGGCATTTATGATAAGGCCTTTGCCGGGGAAACGGTAAAGGTGACAAAGGAATACTTTGGTAGAAAATACTCTATATCTTATAATCCGCTCCGGTCTAATACGGGAGAGGTTATTGGCGTCTCCATTTTTGCTCACGATGAAACAGAACTAGAGGCCCTGAAAGAACAACTTTCGCGCAAGCAAACAGGAAGCAGCGAAGGTGACTGGAGGCTGGCTGAAGAGGTCGAAAAAACATTCCGGATTCAGCTTGAAGCCCTGAAAATCACACAAGAAGAAATTCAACCCAACCGGCAGTGATGACTAAACCCAGTTCTTATTTTGATAAAATTCAAGTCCCTTATTAAAAAGGCTTTCAGTTTGAGCCAGGAGTGTACTGTTTAGGGAAGTAAAATGGAAACAGGTTAATCCCGTTTTTTTGCCTACTAGCTCAGAAAAACTTTCGTCATCAATAAGCTTGTTATCAAAATAAAGCGGCTGAAAATATAGCCCAACAAAATTTCTTAATTTCAATAACGTGGCGAACATAACCCCCTTTTTGGGTTTTTTGCCATTAAACGAAATTTCCCGCTCAGTCCAAATTTCAAAACGCGAATCAGAATTTACTGAAATTTTCATCAGAGCCTGATAGTTAATAACCAGTGATTTCAACTGCTCAAAAATTAATGTAAACTCGGTAGATTTTGACAAATTCTTCCTTAAAGCAATATGCGCAGAAGTAGCAGCTTTTATGCCCATGTTTTAACACCATTTACTACTGCATAAATAAAAAGGAAAATACTTATCCATAAAAGAATCCCTATAGCCCAATGAATTGATTCAGTACTTTTAAAAAAAAGACACTGAACTATGAACTGCCTGATCATATGCCGGAGGTTTTAGAGACGGCCTTAATTTAAACCTAAAATTCACCTTTATTGTAAATCAGCTGATTTTTTTTTTGACACTAGTTCCATCTAATTAGTCTTTGAAATTAAAATCGTACTAATAACTTGTACAAAACAAGTAGTTTTCCTTCAGGTTTTAAGACCAAAAACTTTTTAAAAGTCTTTTTTTCAACTAAATAGTGACAATTAGCTAAATTTCATCCTGGCCGAAAACCTGCCTGACGGTAGGCAGGGCAGGGGTGTTTCCTAATGCCTGGTTGGCTTCTTTCGCAATTTAACACGTGTAAGTTTTACACCGAAATAAGCACTCCTCTTTACGGAAGTAAACTAATTTTGGAATCCTTTAAGTAGGACAAAAAAGAGCACATGCAGGATATTGACATTGCCGACCTCAAACGGATTGCCGAGCTGATTCACCAGAAGCACAACTATGACTTCCGGAATTACGCCATGTCATCATTCAAAAGGCGGGTACTTCGGATCATTGAGCTTAAGAATCTTACTGTTGATGGACTCCTCAAAAAACTTACTGAAGCCCCCTCCTTTATTAATGAGTTTCTGGATGAACTGACCGTTAACGTGACCGAAATGTTCCGCGACCCAGGGTTTTGGCGGATTATGCGCCAAGAAATTATCCCCGCCATTTTACTCAACCATAAACAATTCAAAATATGGCATGCGGGCTGTTCGTCAGGTGAAGAGGTTTTGTCTATGGCAATCATGCTAAAAGAAATGGGTATTTGGCAAGATGTGCAGCTTTTTGCCACTGATTTGGATACGAACATTTTGGAAAGGGCCAAGGCCGCCACATACTCCATTAAGAATATGGAGTTAAATGAAAAAAACCACATCCGCTTTCAAGGAACCAGCTCGATTAAGAATTACTATAAAGAAGAAAACGGCATGGCTGTTTTCAATAAAGATTTGCTTGCAAACGTAACATTCCGCAAGCACGACCTGGTACTGGGTGATGTGTTCAACAAATTCGATTTGATATTGTGCCGGAATGTGATGATTTATTTTAATCAAACCCTGCAGAATGAAGTGCTGAAGAAATTTCACGAAGGGTTGTTTAAATATGGATATCTCGCCATCGGCTCGAAAGAGTCACTCATCTGGTGCGATTATGCCAACCGCTTTATTGTGGTAAATAATGAAGAGAAGATTTATAAGAAAATAAAAGACTAGGAGACGCTGCTTTCGCCTCATGGATAAAATGAACTTAAATAACAGCTACAAAGCCGTTGTTATTGGCGGATCAGCCGGCAGTTTTCAGGGGATGGTTAAAATCCTCTCTCAACTGCCCAAGGGTTTTCCGCTGCCGATCATCATGGTGTTGCACAGGTTAAAGCATGTGCGCCATGGTTTTGTGGAGGCGCTGTCATTAAAAAGTATTGTGCCTGTGACTGAACCGAACGACAAAGAACAAATTAAGAAAGGAGGAGTGTACCTCGCTCCTGCCAATTATCATATGTCGGTTGAGTTAGGGAATAACTTTGCGTTATCCACCGAGGAGATGGTGAATAACTCAAGACCGGCTATTGACATTACATTGAGCACCTGTGCCTATGTATACAAGGATAAATTAATTGGAATATTATTATCCGGAGCCAACCGCGATGGCGCAGTGGGAATGAAGCATATTAATGAACGTGGCGGGTTAACCATCGTTCAGGATCCTGCCGAGTGTATGATTGAAACGATGCCGAAAGCTGCGCTGGCCATTACAAAAATTGACCAGGTGCTGAAGGTTGACCAGATTGTAGAATTTTTTAAAGATTTAGATAAGCAATACCGATGATCAGGACATTTAAAGATTCGAGCAAATTAAATTTACTTCTTACCGTACTTTTCATGGCAGGAATTGCGGCATCGGCATATGTATTATACAGATTGCCAAACAACTTGATGGTACCCTATGGATATGAATCTGTCTTTAATACTACCTATTTGGTAGTGGGGCTTTCATTTTTAATAGGTGTGGTGGCCGTAACACAGGCGATGCGTTATAAAAAAGAGTTAATCGTGTACCGCGACCGGGTAACAGAAATGAGCCAGTCCGACCTGGATGCCTCTGCTTCGGATAAAAGTACCATCAGTGTCGATAGCATAAAGACTGCTCTCCGTACTGCGAAAGGTGAAAAGGATATTCTTCAAAACGGTTTGCAAACAATCTGCAAACAATTGAATGCCGGTCAGGGTGCAGCGTACCTGACTCAACAAGAAAATGATTCACGTTTTGCAGAGTTAACGTCAGGATATGCGTTGACTATAAGTGAAAGCGCTACTACCCGATACAATTTTGGAGAAGGGCTGATCGGACAAGCTGCATCTAACGGACAACTTCTTTATTTAGATGAGGTGCCCGAAGGATACATTAAGATCATTTCCGGACTGGGGAGTGCCTCACCTAGGTACTTACTCATTGCACCGGTAAAAAATCAGGATACCGTATTGGGTGTTTTGGAGATCGCATCTTTCTCACCCTTCAGTGCTGATCAACGGAAATTTGTGGAACAGGGTGCCCAATTGGTAGCCGATAAATTATCAACTAAATAGAACGCAAGCACGAACACGTTATGATTAAAGGAATTAAGATAAGCACAAAAATTTCGGTACTGGTCATTCTCATTTCGCTTGTGGCAGTTGGGGCAATTAGCTTTTTCACGTATGACTTCAACCTGAAAACAAACAGCGAAAAAATTACCAACAACCTGAGTGTAATAACCGAAAACCGTGCAGCACAAATCAACACCTATTTTGATAAAGTGGCGTATAACATCGCGGTATTACAATCTTCAGATGAAATTAAGAATGGTGGTGGAACTACTGCCGCACCTGCCGCTGATTTTGGTGCCATGTTCGATATGGGTGGTGGAGAAACCTCTTCCGATTCAACTTCCGAATCGTCTGCAGGATTACCTTTAGAAGATTACCTGAATACGCAGAAAGATATTCTTGGCTTCAAACAGATTTATATCATGTCAAAAGCGGGGACCGTTGCAACCTCGACCGATAGTAAGCTTAAATCAGGTAAGAATTTCTTAGATCCGGATGGCACCAGCTTCGCAAATGCCTTAAATGGACTTCATTTTAGTGCAGTATTTAAAGATTCAATTGATTATTACGTTTACGCTTTAGCCCCTCTTGATAGTGGACGACAATTGCTCGTAGCAAAAATCAAATTGAATGAACTCTATAAAAAGTCTGTCCAGGATTATCAGGGCCTTGGAAAGTCGGGAGAAATTATTTTAGTAAAGCAAGATCTTACTTCTAAAAAAATCATCCTGGCAAGTCCATTGCGAGGTGAACCTAACGCACCCGTAAAACTACGTGAGCCTGACGACAAGGCAGTTTCCACCTTTACGAAAGTATTTGACGGGGAAGAAGGCATCGGATCAGGCCCTGACTATCGTGATGTGACTACCCTTCAGGTTTGGAAAAAACTTGATTACCCAGGCTGGGCGCTGATTGGAAAAATTGATCAGGAAGAAGCTGACGGCCAAGCTGCCGGATTAACAAGAATATTTATATACGCTGGGTTTTGCGTGGTTGCCTTAGCTACCCTTCTCTCGATGGTATTAGCGCGTTCAATTACCCGGCCGTTGCACTCTATGCGCAACACATTAGGCATGGTAGCCGATGGCATACTCCCCGAAAATATTGAAACCACGAGTAAAGATGAATTCGGGCAAATGACTGGAAAAGTGAATGACCTGGTGCACGCATTGAAGAATAACGCAAATTTTGCGCAACGTATTGGTGAAGGTAAGTACGATACAGAGTTCAAGCCTGCCAGCGAAAACGATTTACTTGGGATGTCGCTGATTAACATGCGCAACAACCTGATTGAGAATGAACGCAGGGATAAAGAGCGCAACTGGATTGTACGTGGTGTAGCCGAGATCAGTGAGATTCTGAGAATGCATGATACCATTGACACCCTGGGCGAAGAGGTGATCAAATTCATTCTGGGAAAAATTGATGCCATTCAAGGCGCCTTCTATGTTGTGAATGATGAAGAAAAAGAGAAAGTAATAGAAATGCGTGCCAGTTATGCCTACGGACGCAAAAAGTATTTACAATCTAAATTCAAATTTGCAGAAGGACTGGTAGGGCAGGCGGCCATTGAGCAGAGTACGGTCCTTCGCACAGAAATCCCTGCCGAATACGTGACGATCACATCCGGAATACTTGGCGAACAACGGCCTACCTGTATTCTAGTCGTTCCGCTTATTACAAATGAGGAGGTATTTGGTATACTGGAGTTTGCCGGTTTCAAAAAATTTGATCCATCCCAGGTAAAATTTGTAGAGGAGCTTAGTTTAATCCTGGCCCGCACGATTTATAACATCAAAGTAAATGAACGGACACGCCACCTGTTGGAAGAGTCACAGGAGATGAGCGCGGAGCTGAAAGAAAAGCAGGAAGTGTTGCGCCAGAATGCGGAGGAAATGCAGGCAACCCAGGAGGAGTTAACCCGCACCAATCAGCGGCTCGAAGAACAAATAGAAGAAGTAAACCGCACACAGAAGCGGATGCAGTTGCTGCTTGAAAATGCATCGGAGGTTATTACAATTTATGAAGAGGATGAAACGATCCGCTACATCTCTCCTTCGGTAGAAACCATTTTGGGATATGTTCAAAAGGAAATGATTGGTAGTCGGGATAACGAAAAAGTGCATCCCGATTATCGTGAAATATTCAAGGGACTTTTTCAAAAGATGCGCGAAAATCCGGATGAGAAAGTAACGGTTCAGTTCGAATACAAAACAATACAAAGCGGTTACATCTGGATTGAAGCAACGGGAACAAATTGTATGTCGAATCCTGCCATTCACGGGTACATCCTGAATTCGCGAGACATCACAGAAAAGAGAAGGGCGGAGCAAGAACAACGCATGCGCAGTAAAATGCAGGCACTTTCGGAAAACTCACCTGACTTAATTACTCGATTGGAGCAGGACGCTATTTCTTATATCAATCCTGTGATTGAGGAGTTTACCGGTAAAGGCCCGGCATTCTTCTTAAACAAAAATGTAAAAGAGGTTGAATTGGATGCTTCAATTCTTGAAGGATGGCTTCGCATTGTAGAGGAAGTGAATAAATCAAACAATACGGTTGCCACCGAAATGGATTTCCCTACTGAAGCCGGCAAACGTGTGATGCAGGTAAATGCAATTCCGGAATACGATGAGTCCAATAAGATTGAATCGGTGCTCGTGGTTTCGCACGATATTACCGAACGCAAGTTGATTGAACTGGAAATTCAAAATAAAAACAAGAAGATCACCGAGAGTATCAACTATGCCAAGCGAATTCAAAATGCCATTCTACCGAACAACAGAGTTATCGCGAAAATGTTGCCTGAGTCTTTCATTCTTTACAAACCCAAAGATGTTGTGAGTGGAGACTTCCCATGGTACATGCAAATTAAAGATGATATTTACATCGCAGCCGTTGACTGTACAGGTCATGGTGTACCGGGAGCATTGTTGTCATTGATCGGTTACTTCTTGCTAAATGATATTGTTCGAAGCCGTAAAATCACCGAGCCAGGAATTATTCTCGACTTACTGGACGAAGGGGTAACTTCTACCCTTCGTCAGGAGGAGGACTCAACGACAAAGGACGGTATGGACATCGCCATTTGTAAGATCAACACGCATACACGTGAAGTAGAATATGCGGGAGCACATCGTCCACTCTATGTTATGAAAAACGGAGTATTGGACGAGATCAAAGGCAATAAATTTCCAATAGGTGGTGGTATATTTAAAAACCAGACGAATTTTACCAATACAAAAATAAAGCTTAAAGAAGGCGACTCCATTTACTTTAGCTCCGATGGTTTCCCCGATCAGTTTGGTGGACCGGAGGTGCGTAAGTTTGGCCCCAAGAAAGTACGGGAAACCATTGAGAGAGTTCATAATTTGCCGATGCACGAAGCCTCGGCCATTTTCGATCAGGAATGGGAAGGCTGGCGCGGAGAGACCAAGCAAATTGATGACGTTTTATTGATCGGAATCAAGTTTTAAAAGCAATACAACCATGTTTTTGATGCAAATCTTAATAAATTCGAAACTCAAATAAAACCTACTCATGAATTATATCTATGACCTGCATCGCACCATGATGTCGCAGAATCTGATTCTGGTGTTCCAGGGTGATTTTACCCAGGAAACCACCAAATCCATTCTTACCATGGCCGAACGAAACCTTGACTCTTCCGGGGAAGAATCAACCATAAAACGCAAGGTATTCAATGTGATGGTCGAAGCGCTGCAAAACATTGTGAAACACAGTGACGAACTGGTGGATGGTGAGAAGCACAGTCATGCTGCCATTTTCCTTATCGGAAGAGAAACGAACCGGTATTCCATCATGTCTGGAAACCCGATCCGCAAAACAAACATTGCCGGACTTCAGAAAAAATTAGATCAGATTAACACCCTCGATAAAGAAGGATTGAAGGAACTCTATAAAGGGATAATCAAAAACACCACAATCTCTGATAAAGGTGGCGCTGGCTTGGGCTTTGTAGACATGGCACGTAAGTCAGGTGCAAAACTGGAATTCTCATTCCCCGAAATGAATGCTGAATACTGTTTCTTCTGCTTAAAAGTAAATGTACCGCGTGAAAGTGAAAATTAATGTTGAACAATTTTATACCGATACAATCATGGAAATTTTAAATCTAGAAGGAGCTGAAGATACCCCGAAAATAATTCTCGATAAGAAAAACGGGATCTTTGAAATATCAGGCCGTTCATTGCCAGAAGACTCTGCCGAATTTTACCGGCCAGTGTTGGAGTGGATTGGAAGCTATGCTAAGGAAGCCAATGGCTCAACAGAATTTGTATTCAAACTGGAATATTTTAACACGGCTTCGTCCAAGTTAATTCTTGATGTTCTTTCTGCACTTGAAGATATTCAGGGCATGAAAATCATGTGGTATTATCATGAAGACGATGAAGACATGGAAGAAGCTGGCCAGGAATTTTCGGAACTGGTGGAAATACCGTTTGAGTTTAAAACATATTAAGGTTCAAGATTCAAAGTTCAAAGTTTAAGATTCAAGATTACCCAAATTTTGAATTTTAAACTTTGAACTTTTAATTTCTAAAGAATGAGTGAAGAAATCCTCAAGGCGTTAACCCAACTTTTTGCTATCATTACCAAACAGGATGGCGGTGTTTCAGAAAATGAGCGCCAGTTTGTTATCAATTTTTTTCAAACAGAACTTGATCAGGACTCTCTTAAAGAATATGTAGACCTGTATGATGAGTTCTCTGGTTACGGCAAAGTTGAAGAAGAAGGCAAAAGCAAACTTACTTCTGTAAAGGATTCTGTTAAAACACTGGGCATTTGTAAGAAAGTCAACAAAACGCTTACTCAAAAACAAAAAGTAGTTGTACTGATCAAATTGTTGGAGCTTGTTGGGTCTGATAAAAATTTCACACACCAGCGCATGGAGATTATCAACACCGTATCTACGGTGTTCAATATCCTGAAAGAAGAAAACACGATCATTGAAAAATTCATCGTTTCGGAGGACCCAAAGTCGCTTGACTTTGTGGACATCTTGCTTGCCAATAAAGATGAGAAAACCGACACTGGCAAGCTGTATAAACATGCCCATGTACACATTGATGGCAATCTGATCTTCATGCGAGTACGCAGCGTAGACATGTTCTTCACTAAATATATTGGAGAAGAACTGAATATGCTCAATGGTTTTATCATGCAGCGAAACAGGGTATACCTGTTCTCGCATGGCAGCACGATTAAGACACAGGCTGGCGATGCGCTGTATTACAGCGACCTAGTGCGCGATTACAACGAAGAAATAAAAACAACAAAACTCTCTTTCACAGCCAATGTGAAGGAATTCAAATTTCCGAATGGCGCTATTGGTTTACGCGATGTAGTGGTATCGGAAGGGCCCGGAAAATTGATTGGCATTATGGGTGCCAGTGGTGCTGGAAAAACCACGCTGCTTCATGTAATGGCCGGTCTGGGTAAACCCAGCATTGGTCAGGTGGTGATCAATGGGTTTGATATTAATACACAAAAGGACAAAATACACGGTGTAATCGGTTATGTATCTCAGGATGACTTGCTGATTGAAGAACTCACGGTATATCAAAATTTATATTATAACGCTAAGCTCTGCTTTGCAGATTTTACAGAAGAACAGTTAGACAAGCGGGTAATGGAGGTGCTGGAGAACCTGGGGTTAGATCAGCGCAAAGATTTAAAAGTTGGGAACCCGCTGGAAAAAACTATCAGCGGTGGTCAACGTAAACGTCTGAACATTGCCCTTGAACTCATTCGTGAGCCAGCCATTCTTTTCTTAGATGAACCTACTTCCGGGCTTTCCTCACGCGACTCTGAAAATGTAATTGACTTACTGAAAGAATTATCGCTCAAGGGAAAACTGATTTTTGTAGTCATCCACCAGCCATCCTCCGACATCTATAAGATGTTTGATAAGATGATTATTATGGATAGTGGCGGATTCCCTGCTTATTACGGACCTCCCGTGGAGGCAGTCACCTACTTCAAAAAATCCACGCTCCAGGTAGACAGCAACAGAGGTCAGTGCGAAACCTGTGGTAACGTAAATCCAGAGCAGATCTTTAACATTATTGAAGCTAAGGTAGTTGATGAATATGGTCAGCCAACCAACAAGCGCAAGATTACACCTGTTCAGTGGCATGAGTGGTACAAAGAAAGATTTAAGATTAACCAGGTTGAGGATGTAAAAGAAGAGCCTCCTCATTCCTTGCGTTTACCAAACAGGATTAAGCAAACCGTAATTTTCACCACACGCGATGTGCTGTCTAAGATCAGCAATAAACAATACCTGCTAATCAATTTGTTAGAAGCACCCTTGCTGGCACTTATCCTGACTGTTATCATCAAGTACAAGAGTGCCCCCGGTGGTGCTGATTATAGCTTTCGTTACAATGATAATCTCCCTGCCTTTTTGCTGATGAGCATTATTGTTGCGCTCTTCATGGGGCTAACGGTAAGTGCAGAAGAAATTATTCGTGACCGGAAAATTTTAAAACGTGAATCATTTCTTAACCTGAGTTGGAACAGCTACTTGTTCTCAAAGGTCATTATTTTGTTTACGCTCTCGGTCATACAAACATTAACCTTTGCCATTATTGGCAATCTTGTTTTAGAGATTGAATGGAGTATGTTGATCCCATTCTGGTTCGTGCTGTTCACCACATCTTGCATGGCAAATGTATTAGGGCTCAATATTTCTTCAGCCTTTAACTCGGCCGTAACAGTATACGTCATGATTCCGTTGTTGCTTATTCCGCAAATGATACTGAGTGGTTTGCTGTTTAGTTTCGATAAGTTAAATAGCGTCATCAGCACAAAAGGTAAAGTTCCAATTGTTGCCGACATGATGGCCTCGCGTTGGGCGTATGAGGCCATGGCGGTATACCAATTCAAAAATAATACTTACGAAGTACCGTTCTATAATTATGAAAAGTTAGAGTCTCAGTCAGATTATAAATCTTCTTTCTTTGTCGATAAACTCACCGAGAAAAGAGAGTTTATCAGTGAAAATATTCAGTCTAAAAATGATTCTGTTTTGCAAATCGTTTCGAATAACCTGGAATTGATTCGCACCAGCATAAAAGATGATTACTATAAGAAGGGTTTGGAAAAAATTCTTCTAACTCCGTGGTCATTAAAAATGTTTACACCTGAATTCAATACAACCCTGGAGAATTACCTGGCATCGTACGAACAATTTTATCAGGGTATTTACAACAAGGCTGTAGCGGCTCGAGAAAAAATGATCTTTGAAATGGAGAACACGAAAGAGGCAGATTATAAAGTGTACGAATACAAAAATAAATACTACAACGAAAGCCTCGCGGACCTGGTGAAGAATGCTTCTGTAAAAACACGAATCCTCGAACATAAGGGTGAACTCATCCAACAAGCCAATCCGATTTTTACTGACCCAAAACCGAAAGGACTACTGGATTACAGAACTCAGTTTTTTGCACCCGTTAAAAATTTCTTTGGACTAACACTGGATACCTATTACTTCAATATTCTGGTGATCTGGTTTGTATCCGTTGTATTTTATATTACCTTATATTTTGAACTGCTGAGAAAGCTCATTAATTCGTTTAGCGAGGTGAATTTCACGAATAAGATGACGCTGCCTGCGTTGAATTTCAAGAAAAAGAAATAAACCGCATTCCTGTAATTTTTTGGTCAGGAATGCCAATTTTTTAACTTTGTACACCATAATTTTATAGCTATGAAAGTAGTGAAATTAGTAGTGATCGTAGCACTTCTAACCGCTTGTGGTTCAGGAAAAAAAACTGACGAACAAGCCATGTTGAAGAGCTTTGATTCTGTGAAGGCTGAAGGGCCAACAATTTCCGAAGCGGTGATTGGCGATATCCTTCAGCAAATTCCCAGTCCACTGGAAATTTCTGTGCTTTTGAAAGAGTCCGGGAAGAAGTACAACGTGAGTTATTTAAATTCACCGGATAACGTTTCCAAGTACAACAGCAACTACAAAAAGGCCCTTAACCTGGGAATCTACGGTACCGATTTAGGATACACGAATATCTACGAACAAAATCAGGATGGTGTGAAGTATATGGCCACGATCAAAAGCCTGGCGGATGGATTAAACATTGGCCAGTTTTTCGATATCGAAACGATTGGGCGGTTAGCTACCAACAGCAAGAATCTGGATTCTCTTTTACTGATCACAACTCAGAATTTCAACAATATCAATCACTATCTCCAGACACAAAGCCGTTCTAATCTCAGTGTTCTTCTGTTGACTGGCGGATGGCTGGAGGCTATGCATATTACGTGCAATGTAGCGGCTGGTGATCCGGGCAATAAAGAATTGCAGGAAAAAATTGGGGAACAGAAAGTAATCCTGGAAAATATCATTTTACTGCTTTCATTCTATAAAGAGAGCGACCAGAATATGGCATCATTGTTGACAGACATGGAAGAACTGAAGAAGGTGTTTGATAAGGTGAATATTACGTATACGTACAAAGAATCCACATTTGAGGTTATTGACGGTGTTATGGTGATTAAAGACAACAGTAGCACCACCATTGATATCAAGCCAGAAAACATCAACGATATCCGAACCCTTTCCAGTAGTATCAGAAGTAAAATTATAAGCTAAGATAAAGGAGCCTATGAAAAAGTTAGTTTTTTTTATTTTGTCAATCTTCCTGTTGAGTGCATCAGAAGGCATCGGCCAGTGTAACTCAGAAAACCTGAGCAATCAGTGCATTCCGAAACTTGCCGGGGGATTTAACTTTTTAAAAAGTTACAAGGTTGACGGAGCGGGTGGGTCAAAGGATAAAGTTGAGTACTCATACGTGTTTACAAAAGGCACACAGTACATGATCAACATTTGCGCACCTACACAGCCAACAGATGGTATTATTGTAAGCCTGTACGATTCCAACCGGAATAAAGTAGCATCAAGCAAAATCGGTGGACAATATATTGCGGCAATAGCCTACCCTTGTAACGCTACCGGCATTTATTATATACAATATACCTTCGATGGCTCCGCATCCTATTGCGGTGGTAGCGCCCTCGGATTTAAACGATAAGCGATACTCTAAAATTTCGAAAGGCTTTCTTGGATACAAGGGAGCCTTTTGTATTTTAAAGGAGGGGCATAAGGATATAAGGTATAGAGTTTAAAGTATACCTTATACCTTTATACCCCTAATTATCAACCATGCAAGAACTTCAGGTCACCTTTAACTTCAACGCACGCTACTTCAAACTGGGAGAAATCAATCAACACACGAAAGCCGTGTGGTTTGTATTGCATGGTTACGGGCAGCTCGCGCAATATTTTCTTACAAAATTCAAAGCCTTAACTGATCATAGTGTGTGTGTAATCGCCCCCGAAGGACTTTCACGATTCTACCTGGAAGATGTTAACACCCGAAATCAAACTGGTAATAACCGCGTAGGCGCTACCTGGATGACGCGTGAAAACCGTTTGATGGACATTGATAATTATATTTTATTTCTCAATACAGTTTATAAAACTGAATTAAGCTCTTATCCTCTTATTCCGGTTACGCTTTTAGGTTTCTCGCAAGGCGCAGCAACCGCTTCGCGGTGGGCCGTTCAGGATTCAATTGCTTACAATCGACTTATTCTGTGGGCAGGCATCTTTCCCAACGATATGGACTTCGAGAAAAGTAAAGAAGTATTAAAGACTAAACAGATACATCTCGTGTATGGAAGTAAAGATCCATTTTTAACAGATGCGCGTATCGGGGAAATGAAGGGGCTTGCAGAAAAGTTAGGAGTGAAAACCACTCCTCTGGTTTTTGATGGAGGTCATGAAATTCATGAGCAAACGTTGCTGCACTTAACTCAATAACAGCTAGCCATTTCTTTTTACATGCATACTGCTTGCCTGTGCCGTTGGAAATACGGTAATATCAGCCAACACCACATGCGCAGGTCTTGTGATTGTGAATAAGATCACATCCGCAATATCTTCTGCTTTTAATGGATCATACCCTCTATACACAGTTGCTGCTTTTTCGGCATCGCCCTTAAACCGGACTAACGAAAATTCCGTTTCTACCAATCCGGGATTGATAGAAGTAACTTTTATGTTATATGCGTTCAAGTCGATTCGCATACTGCGTGTTAAAGCATCTACTGCAAATTTGCTGGCGCAGTACACGGTGCCGTTAGGATAAACTTCTTTTCCCGCGATAGATCCGATATTGATTATATGTCCGGCTTTTCGTTTTACCATATCCGGAATAATCTCATGACATACATACAATAATCCTTTTACATTGATGTCCAGCATGGCATCCCAATCGTCAACATCTCCGGTTTGAATTGGATCCAGTCCATGGGCATTGCCAGCACAGTTGATCAATACATCAACCTTAATCTCTTGTTCCCGTAAAGAAGCGAAAGCCTTTCTTACTTCCTCCCGATTACGCACTTCAAATGAAAGTGTTTGTACTTCGGTATGAGTTGCTAATTTATTCTTTAAGGCTTCTAATCTATCCTTCCTGCGTCCGCAGATGATGAGTTTGAAATTATTATTCGCTAACAGGTTGGCCGTGGCTTCACCAATTCCGGAAGTTGCACCGGTAATCAAAACAGTTCGCTTTTGCATTATTGGAAAAGTAGGTATACCGTTACTGTATTTGTATTAACTCGTCTGAGGGGTTGGCCGAATTTATTTTCTGTATTATCCAATACATCGGTTATTCCTCTTGAGAAGCGGATTTCGGGAGAAAACTTAAAGAGGGGAAAGTACAAATCAAAAGCCAGTCCTGCTTCCAGATTCAGGTTTAAGTTTTTCACCTCTAAACTCGTAGTGGTGTTTTCTATTTCTTTTTTTCCAGATGCTTCAATGCCTGGCTTTATCCCGCCAATCATGTACATGCGGATATTACCCCTCCGCATCGACTTATATTTTAACAGAAATGGAAATTCTACCATTGTAGTTTCTACTAACTCCTCGGTAAAAGTTTCGTCCTTAAAGTTGTATCTCAGTTTATGTTCATAAAAAGCAACTTCAGGTGTAAGCCTGAGGTCAAGAAATTCACTTAAGCGATAATTCACAATAAAGCCCAGGGAAAAGCCAGGTCTCCATTCGGGGATTACAGAATGGAGGGTATCAAAATCAGGTGTTACAAATTTATCAGCGTATTCAATTTGATAGGCCGTTGTATGCAGACCAATTAAAAAACCATAGGTTAGCTTTCGCTCGTCATAGTTAGGATTGTTCCTTCTTGCCCATTGATACGACTGCGCATGAAGCGAACCTGCCATCAAAATGAATCCCAATAACAGGATTACTTTTGCGCGGTGTATATAGAACTTATTCCGAACGTTAGCGGCTTGCATGCAGTGTTTTTAAATCCTGTGCTGATGAGGATATTCATAAAGTTATTTCCGTCCGGAAAGGCCTCTACCGACTCCGGAAGATATGTGTAGGCTGCCTTATCATGGGAAACCCAGCGACCGATTTTAGGCAATATAGTCGTAAAATAAAAATTGTAAACCTGTTTGAATGGGAATCGCTTTGGCCTTGAAAACTCAAGGATGACCAGCATTGCTCCCGGCTTCATTACCCTGTAAATTTCTGAGAGGCCTTTCTCCAGATTTTCAAAATTTCTCACTCCAAATCCAACGGTCACGGCATCAAAATTATTGTCTGCAAAGGGCAGGTTTTCAGAATCCCCGCTCCGCATCTCGATTTTATTACTCAACCCCCGCGCTGCCATTTTCTTTCTACCAACTTCCAACATGCCTTCGGAAATATCCACTCCTATAACCTTATCAGGTTGGAGATCAAGTGCCTGAATTGCAAAATCACCTGTTCCTGTTGCTGCGTCAAGAATCACTTTTGGCTTAAAGGGTTCCAACAGACGGATAGCCTTTTTCCTCCAACCTTTATCTATTCCCAGACTCAAAAAATGGTTCAGAAAATCATAGCGGTTGCTGATGTTATCGAACATACGAGCCACCTGCTCCTTTTTTGAAATCTTCTCTCCTCTATAAGGGACTACTGTCATTCTTGAATAACAAAACCAGGTGGCAAATTGCTAATAATTATCTGATGTTAAGCAAAATAATTTTTTTAATCAGCCTGCATGTATCATTTACATGATATGTGATTAGCAGCCAATTAAAGTGACTGCAGATTGCACGGAATGGTCTTTCAGTGGATTGAAAAAGCAAGTAGGCCTGTCACAACCTGCGCGCCTGCAACTTCAATTTGAAATGCTCATGTTCCTGCGCACATCCGTGGTACACTGTAGTTCAAAGGAGCTATTTATGGTTGAGTCTTTTCAACACCGTGTTTATTTCATGATTAATAAAAAACCTGACACACAAGCATCAGGCGTAAAAGATTACATGTTCGGTGCTTACTTAGTTTCCAGTTACTTTAAACTCCACCCTGCGGTTTAACTCCCGGCCATCTTTCTCATCATCGTTGCTGGCCAATGGTTTTGTCTTCCCGTAACCAACAGCTTTTATTCTCCGGGAATCAATACTCTTTTTCGTAAGAAAATCTTTCACGGCCTCCGCTCTTTTTTGTGAGAGATACATATTGTAATTCTTCGTACCAATCACATCTGTATGCCCGGCTATTTCAACCTGCATGGTCGGATTTTGTTGCATCATGCGTTCAAGTTTGTTTAGCTCGTTGAATGAATCTTGTTTGAAGCTTGCTTTATCAAAATCAAAATAGATGTTACGCAAAATAGAAACCATACCAGTTTGTAGTTTCCTCATTTCTACAGTCCGCGTTATTACTTTCTCCTGATCAGATGAACCTTCCAGTTTTACGGTTTCATTAACGAACATAAATCCTTCTGCCTCTACGGAGAGTCGATATTCCTTCGCATCCGACACACTGAACTCTACTGTACCCGCTCCTTTTGCTGACGAGCCCACTACCACATTATCCCGCAAACCCTGGAGTTTTACTTTTGCATCAAGGGGTTGTCTGCCTTCACCATCTATTACCTGAACAACATAGCGCATGGGCACAACCTGTTTCTTAGGTTCTTCCTTAACAGGCTCTGCAACAGGTTCGGTTGCAGCTGCAACGGTGTCAGGTTCTTCAATAACGGGTTCAGGTTCTTTGCTGGCTACAACAGGATCAGGAATCAGAACCATATAAATGTCGTCATACCCCAGGCCATCTTCGCGAACAGAAGAGTAGTATGCTTTTTTTCCGTCTTTCGTGGTAACAAAAAAGATGTCATTATCCGGAGTGTTGATCGGGTATCCCAGGTTTTCGGGTTCGCTCCATTCTTTTGTAGCCGCATCCACAATGGATTTGTACAGATCATACCCCCCCATTCCATTTCTTCCCTTTGAACTGAAATAAATTGTTTTACTATCATAGTCAATAAAGGGCCCATCGTCATCAGTTTCTGAATTGATTTTAGGGCCTACGTTTTTTACATTCGACCACTCGCCTTTTGTATCTTTCATAGCGCGGTAGATGTCAAGCCCTCCATAACCACCAGGTCTGTTGCTGGAGAAGTAAAGTGTTTTTTCGTCTTTGGAAATAGTTACTGATTTCTCCTCATAACTTGAGTTAATAATACCCTGAAGTGGCACGGGATCGCTCCATGTGCCGTCTGGTTGGCGCTCACAAAAATAAATATCCCCTCCATTTTCATCTTTAAAAATAAACAGTGTACTACCATCGGCCGACAGTGCCAGGTTTGAATCGTGCGACTGAGAGTTTACATTAGTTCCGATATTGACTGCGGCCAGCCATTGCCCGCCTGATTTTTTGGCAGTAAAAATATCTTCCCAGGGCTTGTTGTCATCCGCCACATTTTGATTGAGGTTACCATCTCTTCGTCTGGTGGTAAACACGATCTCATTTTCATTTTCGGTAAGCACAGGCGCATAATCATCCCATTCAGAATTGATTTCAGAGCCAAGATTGACAATCGAATAGCGTTGTGGACTGGCCAGGTATTTCTTGCCGTTCTCACATTCGTAGATGCTTCGTTCCACTACATCCGGGGCAACTTTATCTTTACCCTGATAGGTTGGTCTCTTGGCCATCCTTGCTTTATAGAGGTTATAATATTCAATGGCTCTGTCAAACTCCAACCCATACTGATAACTCTTTCCGATCCAAAACTCCAGGTCGAATCGATATTCCTGGTCACGTTCATAAATTTTCATGAAATATTGTGCTGCCAGGTCTTTTTGAATCGTTTTGAGATGGTAGTGACCAGCTTCAAAATTGGCTTTCAGATTTTCTGGGTCAGCCGTAGCCGCAAGAACATACACCCCGCGGATGTCGTTATCTGCCTGCGAGCCTTCTTTCATTTCATCGGCTAATTTCAAATAATCTTCAGCCTGTTTTTTGTTGTCGTCCTGGCTATGTCCTTGTAAAAAAGCCCCCGCGACAGCTAAAAAAATCAGTACACAACGGATACTGTACATGTCAAATATGGGTTTAACAAAAATAAAGTTATGAATAAAAGATAAAACAATGGTTGCCAATATATAAAAAACTGGCAATTTGAATGCGTAAATTTGACACCATAAAGCACTTAAATCTTACATTCTTAGGATTTTAGGGTGAAAGCTTTACTTTAACTTGGTCTAACTCATGGAGATACAACAGGCGGAGTTTGTTTCGAGCATTACTGATGTGGGTAAATCTCCTGTAAAAAAATTGCCCGAATTCGCCTTCATAGGACGTTCCAACGTAGGAAAATCCTCGTTGATCAACATGCTTACCAACCGGAAAGGCATGGCGAAGACCTCCAACAAGCCGGGTAAAACCCAAACGATTAATCACTTTATCATTAACCAGTCATGGTATCTCGTAGACCTTCCGGGGTACGGCTATGCCAGTGTAAGCAAGGACCTGCGTCAAGGCTTTGGAAAGATCATTGATAACTATTTATTGAAAAGTGAGGGGCTTCATTTCCTGTTTGTGCTGATTGATATCCGCTTAGAGCCGCAGCTCATCGACAAGAGTTTTCTGGAGTGGGCAGGTACAAATGAAATACCTATGGGTATCATTTTTACAAAATCGGATAAACTCGCAATCGGGAAAATAAATTTACATATAGAACGATATAAAACTGAATTACTGAAACGCTGGGATGAGCTCCCTCCTGTCTTCATAACCTCTGCTACAAATAAAAAAGGAAGGGAAGAGTTACTCACCTTTATCGAAAAAAGTTTACCTACCGACAGGTAGGCCTGTCCGATAGTAACTATGCGACAGTTTTGCAAATTCATTTGGGCTAAAGCCCATTTGCTATTGTTATTAATTGCCACGGCCTTAAGGCCGTGGCAATTAATATTTAAATTTTTTTGGGGACTTTAGTCCCCGACCACAAAACTGTGGTACACTCCTGCAGGCCTGTTTGCTCAAAGTAAAAAATGATTAGTTTTGCCCCGCAAATAATTAGTCATGACGTTAGATGATATTGCCACGATTTCAGGAAAAGGCGGGTTGTTCAAAGTTTTTAAGCCTGCCAAGTCAGGTGTAATTTTGGAGTCGCTTGATGAAGCAAAAACCAAATTGATCGCCACTGCCAACCACAAG